>Ga0335073_10008361_pt1 | contig 14517 bp, 10 predicted proteins | sample Lox_Sample_22_FD_207093 | JGI IMG/M metagenome (GOLD analysis project Ga0335073, IMG submission 207093) | Soil microbial communities from Loxahatchee National Wildlife Refuge, Florida, United States - Lox_Sample_2.2 | ecosystem: Environmental > Terrestrial > Soil > Wetlands | place: USA... | reverse complement strand
CTGCTTTGGTTGCAGGTGTAAAAATGGGATCGGGCAGCTTGTCGGATTCGCGCAAGCCTGCCGGCAACGAAATGCCGCAGACTTTGCCGGTCGCGCGATACTCTTTCCAGCCGGACCCAGAGAGATAACCGCGGGCGACACATTCGACCGGAAGCGGTTGAGTTTTGCGGACGACCATGCTGCGGCCGGCCAGGTCTTCGGTATAGCGGTCAAACGGAGCGGGGAACTGGGTTGCGCTTAGAACGTGATTAGGAATGACGTCGTGCAGCAGGTTGAACCAGAAAAGCGAGAGTTGCGTCAGCACACGACCTTTATCCGGAATCGGTGTGGCCATAACCACGTCGAAGGCAGATAGGCGATCCGTTGCGACGATCAGTAACCGGTCACCGAGATCATAGATATCGCGGACTTTGCCCCGCGCAATGGGCGTCACACCCGCGAAGTGCGTCTCACGGATGACTTTTGCTGCTGAACTTGTACTCACGAGAACTTGCCCCTGAGGAAGCGTGAAGCATTCTAGCGCACCGCGGGGCGAAGTCAATGTGCCCCCTGAGCATTTTCTGTGAGAAATTTCTTGTCGCCGCGATTTCCATTTTTCACTTGAAAAGTGGCGCGGCTCCCCGAAAAAAATTAGGCTGCGCTTGCGGCGCGTTCGCGCTGTTTGCGCGCAGGGGCTTCTTCGCCTTCCCAGCGCACGCTGACAATCTTAGAAACGCCGGGCTCTTGCATGGTCACGCCGTAAAGCACGCTGCCCGTCTCCATGGTCTTGCGGTTGTGGGTGACCACAATAAATTGCGTTTGCGCACTCATGTCGCTGATCAGTCGCGTGAAGCGGCCCACGTTCGCTTCATCAAGCGGCGCATCGACTTCGTCGAGGATGCAGAACGGGCTTGGCTGGTAGCGGAAGATCGCTATCAGCAAGGCTAGCGCGGTCATGGCTTTTTCGCCGCCGGAAAGCAGCAAGACGTTTTGCAGGCGCTTGCCTGGAGGTGAAGCCACGATGTCGATGCCGGCTTCTCCCGAGCTGTCCACCTCGGTCAAGCGCATTTCGGCTGTGCCGCCCCCGAAAATGGTGTGGAACGCCGAAGTGAAGTTGGCGTTGATCGATGCGAAAGCCTGCTCGAATTTTTCCCTGGTGATCAGGTCCAGTTCCTTGATGGCCTGTTGCGTATCGGCGATCGATTGCAGCAAATCATCGCGCTCGCGCGTCAGGAAGGTAAAGCGCTGCTCGCACTCGTTGAACTCTTCGAGCGCCATCATGTTCACCGCACCCATGTTCTCGATGCGCTGCTTCATTTCGCGATAGCTGGCTTCGGCATTTGCCAGTTCTTCGCCGGACATGAAGGCGGTTTCAGAGGCGATGAGGTCCTCGGGCTGTGCATTGACTTCCGTCAGGCAAGTTTCCCTCAGGTGCTGGCGATCGGAGCCGTTGCGGGCCTTCTCGATTTCTACCGTGCCTCGCGCATCCCTCATTTCCTGCAGAGTCTGCCGGGCCATGCGCAGATGATCTTCGAGTTGCGTCACGCGCGTGCGAGCGTCGTCCCATTCCTGTTCGAGCGTCTTCTGCAACTCCGCAAGGCGCATTTTTTCCAGCCGCAGCGTTTCGAGTTGCACCGTCAATTCTTCCGACTGGCGCGCCATCGCCACCGTTTCTTCGTTGATGGAAGTTTCTTGCTGCCGTAGAGTGGCTTCGCGGCGATCCAGGTCCGCACGTTCTTCTTGCAGGCGATGCGCAATCGCTTCCGCCGACGCCAACCGCTCATTCATGGTGGCCAGTTCGGTTTTCGCGGTGGCCAGGTCATCGCGCTCGGACTGCACGGCGTTGCGAAGTTGCGCAAGCTCTTCGGTCAACCGAATCGTCTCGGCTTCCGCTTCGGCGCGGCTGGTAGCGGCCAATTGATGTTGGGTCTGTACCAGAAGAGCGCGCTGTTGCGCCGCGTCGATGTCCCTGCGGATTTGCGCCAGTTCTTTTTGGCAGCCGGTGAGGTCCAGACCCAATCGCGCCAAGTCGCTCTGCATTTGTTCGTGGCGATGCTTTGCGGCAAAGTGTGCGCGCTCGGATTCGCGTTGCCGCGCCGTCAACTCCTCCTGAGCCTTTTCCGTGGCTTGCAGGTTGGCGACAATCGCTTCCAGTTCGCCCTGCACGGAATCGCAGCGCTCCTCCAGATGGATCAGTTCGGCGTTTACCCCGCGCAACTCGCGCTTCATGCCGAGGGGACCAGCCTCATCCGGACGCCCGCCCGTTACCATTCGGCCCTGGTAACAGGTGCCTTCCGGTGTGACGAACGCGTATTGCGGGTATTCACGCGCCAACTTCTCGGCTGCGACCGCTTCGGTCAAATAGCCATTGCGGAGGCGGGGCAAAAACTGTTTGGCCGCCGGGCCAAGCGGGTCGCGAAAATCCACGAGTTTGTCGAGCCGGGAGATCACACCGTCTTCAGACCGGAAGTGGATGATCGGCTCATATTCGTCCAGCTTCAAGTTGCGCAGCGAATCCACGAAAAACGTGGCACGCCCACCGACTTCTTCACGCAGCATGCTGACTCCGGCGCGCGCGTGGTCGTAGGTTTCGACCACGACATATTCCAGTTCCTCGCGAAGATACTGTTCGATGGCTGCTTCATGTTGCTCTTGCACTTCCGCGTAGTCCGCCAGCACACCCACGGCACGGAAATTCTCGCCGCCGTTTCGTTCGTTCGCCGCGAAAAGCTTTTGCACCGATTCACCGGTGTAAGTATGGTCATTCAGGATGCGCGTAAGCGTGGTGTGGCGGGCGCGAACGCCGGAAAGGGAATCCCGCAGGCTGTCGGCTTCTTTGGAAGTCCGTTCGCGATTCTGCCGTAACTCGCCAAGCTGCGCCTGCAGCTGCGTAGCCTGATTCTGCAGTTGAGCCAGTTCGGCCACGGCGGACTGCAGATTCTGCGCCGCTTCTTCCGCGTCACCGCGCACACGAATCGAAGATTCGAGTAGCTCGGCTTCGCGCGTTTCCAGCTTTTGCAGCGCTTCTTTCTGGTGGACCAGTGCTTCTTCGGCTTGTTTCTGTTCACCGTGAAGCCGCAGCACGCTTTCGCTGGCTTCCGTGGCCGCGCGCCGCAGAGTTTCCATGCGCGTTTCCGCCTCGGAAATTTGCGACGCGCGAACCGTGGCGCGAGCCGCCAGTTCTTCCACGCGGGCATTGACGGTGACGGACTCGGTGCGCGCCGCGTCCACAGCCTGCTGCTGCGCGCTGTTCCGCGTTTCCCAATCCAGTTGTTGAGCCACGACGGCTTGGCGCTCGGTCGCCAGTTGTTCGTTACGCCCGGCAAGCTCGGCGCTGCGCGTGCGGTTGAAGGTGATACGGTTTTCGCAGCGATCCACCTCAAGCGCGGTTTGGTTGAGCAGATTCTGATTCTGACGTATCTCCGCATCGAGCGAATAAATTCGTTGGCTCAGGCGATCTTGATCCGCTTCCTGTTCGTGAATGGTTTGAGCATATTGCGTTTCCGCCCCGGTTAATTCGTTCAGCCGCGCAGTCACGCATTCGGATTCCGCGTCGAGTTCCCGGGCTTTGCCAGCCAGCATCTGGCGCACGATGCCGCGCATTTGCTCGCGGATCTCGGAATAGCGACGGGCTTTGGCGGCTTGGCGTTTCAGAGAGCCCAGCTGCTTCTCCACTTCGACCACAATATCGTTCACGCGCGCCAGATTTACCTTAGAAGATTCGAGCTTCGCCTCGCTCAAGCGCTTCTTAGTTTTGAACTTGGTCACGCCCGCCGCTTCCTCGATGATGGCGCGACGCTCCATGGGCTTGGTCGCCAGAATCTGGCCAATGCGGCCCTGTTCGATGATGGCGTACGAATCGGGACCCAGGCCAACGCCCATAAACATTTCCTGAATGTCGCGGAGGCGAGCCACGCGCCCATTGATCAGATATTCGCTCTGACCACTGCGATACAGCCGGCGGCTAACCACCACTTCGCCCGGCTTGGTGTTCATCGCCGGTTTTTCGGACCTTTTCCGCTTCTTGGCGAGAAAACTCGACTCGGCTGGTGCATCGGCCGTCTCAATGGGTTCCGCCTGGTCGGCCAGCGTATCACTGGAAGCTTCGGTAACTCCGGTAGGCTCCGCAGAGGGCGCTTCCAAGGTTAGAACTTCGGTACTTGCGGAGGTTTCCGCAGCTGATTCGGGGCTTTCGGGGGTGGTAGCGCTTTCGAGGACGAATCGTGCGGCTTCCGCCAGCTCCGGGTCCTCCATAGTAATGGTGACCTCGGCCAGGCCCATGGGAGGCCGCTTGGCTGTCCCGTTGAAGATACAGTCGGACATTCGCTCCGCACGAAGGGATTTGTGGCTTTGCTCGCCCAGAACCCAGCTGATCGCGTCAACCACGTTCGATTTGCCACAGCCATTAGGTCCGACGATGCAGGTGGTGCCGTTTCCGCTGAAGGTCACTACGGTGCGTTCGCAGAATGACTTAAAGCCAACGATTTCCACTTTTCGCAGCTTAAGCAAGGTGTCCCCTTTTGTCGTGAACTTCCACTTCGCGATGCACTACCGCACATGCTACGCCTGCTAAAGGCAGTGAAGGGGCCAGGGAGATACCGCGCGAAGAGAGACGACTTTCCTTTCCTCGAGGGGAGGTTGTTCGGCGCGACCGTTCTGCCGCTAAGCGACAGAATCCACACACGTTTGGCAGGTTCTCTTTCAGAGGCCCAGCCGCCTGGCGCTAAGATGGCGGTACGGGAACAAAGCGTAGCATGTGCGGTAAAAGCTGTAAAGGCCTACTCAACCTATTGTGGCGGTTTTCCACACGCCACAAGGGGATCAGGCCTTATGCGCCACGATACGCAAGCGGCGGTAATCCATCACCCAATGGTCGTCATGGAAAAGCGTGGGGCGCGCTTCTCGTTCGATGGTGCCCATAGCGGCTTCGCGTTGCTCCGGAGCCAGCGCATCCAGAAACACCCCGCCAAACATTTCCAGCCAGTTGTGTAGCCCGCGCGCGCCATTTTCCAGGGCGGTGGGGCGTTCAAACAGACGGGCGTAAGTTACCTCGAGGCTGTGCTGCTCTAGTAGGGTCGAATATTGAGCGATGCTCGGGTAATACCAGGGATTCTGCGATGCGGGCAGGTTCAGCTTATGCCACGCGCGTTGCGTGGCGGCCAGTACTTCTGCAACATTCCCCTTGCCGCCGAATTCCGCCACGAATCGGCCGCCCGGTTTGAGGATCTTGGCAATACCGGCGATCACTTTTTCCGGCTCGGTGATCCAGTGCAGGGTCGCATTCGAAAAGACGGCATCAAAGGGTTGCGCCAAGGCTAATTCGCGGGCGTCCATCACCTCAAATGGAATCGCGGGATGTTTGTGTCGGGCTTGCTCAACCATCTCAGCAGATTTGTCGACGCCCACGACAGTGGCGCCGCTGGCCGCGATCTGTTCGGTAAGGTGCCCCGTGCCACAGCCCAAGTCCAGAATGCGCTCACCGGATTTCGCGTCCAAAAGCTCCAAAAGCGCTGCGGCCATCTTCCAGACGAATGAATGTTTCTCGTCGTACAGCTCTGCATTCCACTGCGATCCCTGTGCCACGCTAAGTACCCCCCATTTCCAGCACCGCTCCTCCTATTGTCTCCAAAATCTCGCCGCCATTCTTCCCGAAACGTACGACGGCATTCGCCAGACTCGCATTCGACACCGGGAAAGTTCCGGAGCAGTCGGTCTTGAGATACGGAAGCCGGTGCAGCCCAGGAGCACGGCCTTCCACGGTGGCTTCGACTGAAAGCCCGGTATCGTCCAGACCGGTGAATTTCCATTTCAGGTACGATGGTTCTTGCTCCGCCGCGATTTCTTTGAAGCGTTGCAGCACCTGTGGCCGTCCATTGTGGCACCACACGGCTTTGCGAAAGACGGTACCGAACGGCATGTCATACAGTAGCGCTTCAAGCGTGCTCGAGTTGCCCTGCTGGCTGCGAAAATAGACATGCGTCCAAAACCAGTAAGAGCGGTGCCGGTAACCGCAGTTGTGGCCTTGCACGCCGAAGCCAAGGGGCTCCCCGGAAAATTTCGAACCGTCAAAAATAATTTCACCCGAGAATTGCGCGTTGGAGTGAGGCGACTTTGAAAAGCCGATCCAGCCTTTGTCGCTCAGCACGACGCCGAAATCGGAGTGATACCGCAACTTCCAGGAAATCGCGTGGCCGTCGACGTGCATATGGCCCCAGCAGGCGTTCTCCTCAATGCCGTTCTCGGCGATAAGGAAATGGAAGGGCAATTTCCGTCGCGCGCTGAGGTGCAACGCGTTCGACGGATACCCCTGAATAAAAGTTTGCGGCTTTCCATTTTGTGGAAACCACGTGGCCCATATCTGCACCGGCATTCCGATGGAGTCCGTGCGGCAGCCGCTTTTCCCAAGATTCATGAGCAAATAGCGGAACCACCACGCGCCACTGCCGTCGGCGAGCCCGATGCGCAGGAACCACACCTCGTACCTCCGCTTCATCTGGCGGTTCGTATACACCGCGTTCATTTGTCGCGTGTCCACGGCTCCGTCCTTTTGCGGGATGTGTTTGGACTGTACCATCGTGTGATTCGTACGCACAGACAAAGGCAGGTAGAATCTACCAAGGCTGGCCGGCGTACCGCCTGCGCTGCCCGCCGCTCTCAAAATGGAGTGGGAGACATGGTGGAACCACTGTTGATTGCGCAAGGCACTTCGCCGCTTTACCTCGTACCGCAAATGGCGAATCGCCATGGACTGGTCGCGGGCGCTACCGGAACAGGGAAAACGGTCACACTGCAAGTGATGGCGGAATCGTTTAGCCGCATCGGTGTACCGGTGTTCGCGGCGGATATCAAGGGCGACCTTTCCGGCATCAGCCAGCCCGGCACGGAGAATCCAAAACTCGCCGAGCGCATCAAGAAACTGAAGTTGAGCGATTTTTCTTTTGCAGGCTGCCCAGTTACGTTTTGGGACGTTTTTGGCGAGCAGGGCCATCCGGTGCGCGCCACGATTTCGGAAATGGGGCCGCTGCTGCTGGGGCGCTTGCTAAATCTGAATGACACGCAAGAAGGCGTGCTCACTCTGGTCTTCAAGATTGCCGACGACAGCCAGTTGCTGCTACTGGATCTCAAGGACCTGCAGGCCATGCTTCAATACGTCGGCGAACACGCCAAGGATTTCCAGACGCAGTACGGCAATATTTCCGCGGCCAGTATCGGAGCAATTCAGCGCGGCCTGCTCGCGCTGCAGCAGCAAGGCGCCGACAAATTCTTCGGCGAGCCCGCACTGAATCTCGATGATTTGCTACAGACCGACGCGCACGGTCATGGCATCGTGAATATTCTGGCGGCGGATAAGTTGAACCAGTCGCCGAAACTGTACGCCACATTTTTGTTGTGGCTGCTGACCTCGTTGTTCGAATCGTTGCCGGAAGTGGGAGATCCGGAAAAGCCCAAGCTGGTTTTCTTTTTTGACGAGGCGCACCTGCTGTTCAGTGATTTGCCGAAAATCATCGAGGACAAAGTCGTGCAGGTGGTGCGGCTGATCCGTTCCAAAGGAGTGGGTGTTTACTTCGTGACGCAGAACCCTCTGGACGTTCCGCAGGCCGTGCTTGGACAACTCGGCAACCGGGTGCAGCACGCCTTGCGTGCGTTTACGCCGCAGGATCAAAAAGCCGTGAAAGCGGCGGCGGAAACATTTCGCAGCAATCCCAAACTGGACGTAAGCAAAGCCATCACGGAGTTGGCCGTTGGTGAAGCATTGGTGTCGTTCCTGGACGAGAAGGGCACGCCGGGAATCGTGGAGCGCGCGCTGGTCTGCCCGCCGCACAGCCAGATCGGGCCAATCACTCCAGAGCAGCGGCAAGAATTGATCAAGAATTCCGTGGTTGCCGGTGTCTACGAAAACGCCGTCGATCGCGAATCCGCCTTCGAAGTGCTGCGTGCCCGTGCCGCACAAGGCGCGCCCGTTCCTCATGCTCCCGGGCAAGCTCCGACATCGCCGTCCTGGTGGGAAAATATCCCGGGCATGAGCGGCCACGGGCGTCGCGGCGACAATCTCGCTGACGCCATGGCCAAGAGCGCGGCGCGTGCCATGGGCAGTTCCCTGGGCCGCCAGATTGTTCGTGGCGTGCTAGGTTCTCTCCTCGGAAGCAAACGCTAGCAAAACAGCGGGATAATGTGGTGCTACAACAACTGCGAGCGCAGCGTCATTGCGGCGCCTGCAAATCGTCAGATACAATCGTTCATTTGCTGGTCAGCCGAAAAGGACAACCTAAGGTACATGCACGATATCCACGTCCACAACACTCTGTCTGGAAAACTTGAAACGTTTGCGCCTCTCAAGCCGGGCGTGGTGCACATGTACACCTGCGGGCCCACGGTCTATGACTTCGCGCACATCGGCAATTTCCGCACCTTCGTGTTTCAGGACATTCTGCGCCGTTTTCTGAAACTGCGCGGATTCAAACTCACCCACGTGATGAATTTGACCGACGTGGACGACCGCATCATTGCCAATGCGGCCGCTGCGGGGATCGGCATCCGCGAGTACACTGAAAAATACGTCCAAGCGTTTTTTGCCGACTGCCGCACCTTAAGCGTAGAGTCGCCGGAACATTGGATTCGCGCCACCGAAAATATCGACTCGATGGTTGCGCTGATCCAGAGGCTGCAAGGCAAGACCTACACGTACGATTCCGAAGGCTCTATTTACTACCGCATCCTGAAGTTTAAGGACTACGGGAAATTGTCGAAGGTGGACCTTAGCGGAATCCAGGCCGGCGCCCGGGTCGACAACGACCGCTACGAAAAAGAGAGCGCGCGCGATTTTGCTTTGTGGAAAGCGCCCAAGCCGGGCGAGCATTTCTGGGAAACCGCGATCGGTCCCGGGCGTCCGGGCTGGCACATCGAATGCTCCGCCATGGCCATGAAATACCTGGGCGAAACCATCGACATTCACACCGGCGGCATCGACTTAGCCTTTCCCCATCACGAAAACGAGATTGCCCAGAGCGAAGCCGCCACCGGCAAGCCGTTTGTCCGCTATTGGCTGCACGCCGAGCATTTGCTGGTCGAAGGCGAGAAGATGTCCAAATCGCTAGGGAATTTCTATACTCTCCGCGATCTCTTCTTGAAGGGCTATAAGCCCTCCGCGCTGCGTTTTGCATTAGCCAGCGTGCCCTATCGCCGCCAATTGAATTTCACCTTTGATGGATTGCAGCAAGCCACCAGTTCCGTGGACCGCTTGCGCAATTTCGCGGGCCGCCTGAAAAATGAAAAGTATCCGGCTGGCAAACAAAAAGGAATGGCAGAACGAATCGCCAAGGCTGCCGACGATTTCGATGCTGGCCTTTCCGACGACTTGAACACCGCACAGGCGCTCGCTGCCGTTTTCGATTTTGTACGCGAAGCCAACATCGCCATGGACAAAGGCGAATTTCGGCAGGGCGACGTGAAAGCCGCACAGGAATTTCTGGCGAACTTCGATAAAGTTTTTGCGGTGCTCGAAGACAATGATGCCGAAAAGCTTAAGGCGCTTGGTTATGCGGGAACATCGGGCCCAGACGACGCAGAGATCGCGAAATTGATTGCCGAACGGGAGGCCGCGCGGAAGCGCAGGGATTTCGCCACCGCGGATCGCATCCGTAACGAGCTGCTTAAGCGTGGTATAATTTTAGAAGATACGAAAGACGGTAGTGTTCGCTGGAAACGCAAATGAAGTGCTTCCACTTTTTAAAGCATGATCGCCTGGCGATGGGCCCGCGTGTGCCGCGGAAGTTTCGTCCCTCCAGCCTGCGTCCCGGCCTGTTTGGCGTCGATTGAGTACTCTCCTCTAGTTGCTATGAAGCGGCAAGCCCGCTAGCTTCTCGCTCTCCTCGTGGTTCCTATTCACGCCAACGAACTCAAAATCGTGGAGGATTTATGCTGACCGTTACGGAAACCAAATTGCCTCATATCAAAACTGCGTTGCCCGGGCCAAAGGGCCGGCAGGTCATCGAAGCCGACTTAAAATACATTTCGCCCTCCCTGTCCCGCTCCTATCCGATGGTGGCCGAGCGTGCCAGTGGTGCCATTGTCGAGGACCCGGACGGCAACACCTTCCTCGACTTTTGCGCCGGCATTGCCGTTTGCTCCACGGGGCATTGCCACCCCAAGGTGGTAGAAGCCATCCAGAAGCAGGCTGCCGAGCTGATACATATTGCCGGCACTGATTTTTATCACCGGCACATGCCGCAACTCGCCGAACGGCTCGTTGCCACCCTGCCGCAGGATCATCAGTGGAAGGTATTCTTTGGCAACTCCGGCACCGAAGCGGTCGAAGGCGCCATCAAGTTGGCACGCTACGCCACGCGACGAGATAAATTGATTGCTTTTTATGGCTGCTTCCACGGCCGTACGCTGGGCTCCCTCTCGCTCACCGCTTCCAAGAATACCCAGCGCAAGTATTTCGGCACGCTGCTCGGTGGCGTCGAGCACATTCCTTATCCCTATTCCTATCGCTGCGCCTTGCGACATGGCAAGGAAGAGTGCGGCAGCGAAATTATCGACTTGCTCGAACAGCAAATCTTTAAGCGCCTGTTTGCCCCCGAAGAAGTGGCGGCCATCATCGTCGAGCCCATTCAGGGTGAGGGTGGTTTCATTCCCGCGCCCGTTAAGTTCTTGCAAGAACTGCAGCGTATCTGCAACAAGCACGGCATCATGCTCATCATGGACGAAGTGCAAGCCGGTATGGGCCGTACCGGCAAGATGTGGGCTTTTGACCATGCCGGAATCACCCCAGACATTGTGCTGACCGCAAAGGGAATTGCCAGCGGCATGCCCATCAGTGCGTTCATCGCCAAGGAAAGCGTCATGCAGTGGAAGCCCGGTTCGCACGGCACCACCTATGGCGGCAATCCCGTGTGCGTGGCGGCAGCGACCGCAACGTTGGATTTGATTCAGGGTGGGCTGATGGCCAATGCGAAGAAAGTCGGCGACTACATCTTCAGCAAGATCGGCGATTGGCCCAAACGCTTCAGGATTGTCGGCGACGTGCGCGGCAAGGGCTTGATGATCGGCGTGGAAATCGTGCGCGATCAAGTTACCAAGGAACGGGCCAAGGATCTGCGCGACAAAGTGGTGGCCAACGCCTTCCACAAGGGATTGCTCACTTTGGACTCCGGCGAAAATTCCATCCGCATTTCCCCGCCGCTGGTTATCGACGAAGAGCAGGCCGATTGCGCCATCGCCATTCTCGAAGAGTCCATTCGCGAAGCGGAAAAGAATCTCTAACAGCAAGTCTCTATAGCAGCGGGTTTACCCCGCCGCACAGAGAGGCACTAAGCGTCCCTGTGCGCAGGCTGGCCGCTGCTACACGCGAAACCTGTTGCACTCAGTCGATTTGTTACGCCGAAGCGCGATTTTGGGGCGCCGAAGCGCATCAAACCATCCATCAACCACAAGCCCCGAAGCCTCCACCTCGCGCGCTCACAAAAAGGTGACGCCCGCGGCATTTTTGTCTATACTCTCTGGTGTAGTACCCATACAGTAATATAATAATGCAATGGATGGCACGCATTGGATTTGCCTGGGTGAAATGGCAATCACGACAAGGTCTTCGTGATTCAGGAGACGCCATGGCCCCGGCGAAAAGGCACGAGGCGCTGCAGATGGGCATGCGCGGGGAAACGTATGCTTACTGGTACCTGCGGCGCCTCGGCTATATCTTCATTGCCCGCAACTATATGCCCTCCCGTGCGAAGGGCGAACTGGACCTGATCGGCTACGACGGCGACACGTTGGCCATCGTTGAAGTGCGCACCCGCCGCGCGCAAAAGGGGCAGACCGCGCAACCAGAACTCAGCGTCACCAATGAAAAGCACGAAGTCTTAGTTCGCACCGCGCACTATTTCCTGCGCGAACGGCACATCCGCTTCGATGTCGTGGCCATCGAGAATACCCCCGGCCGCCCACCCACCGTGCGTCTGCACAAAGCGGCCCTGAGCCCGCAAGCCACCGTGCATTCTCATTAGAAAATCGTTTTTTTTCAGGCCTCACTTCCATTGCCTACGCGGAAGAGTACAATACAATGTCTGTATGCCCGCGTTAAAAGCCACAGTGGACACGCCGGTACGGAGGGTGTGCATTGCCCGAACTACGTAAGGACCCGATTACCGCACGCTGGGTCATCATTTCCACGGATCGCGGAAAGCGTCCGATGGATTTTCTGCGCGAGAGCGTTTTTCCGGGACCGCCGCGCAATTGTCCGTTCTGCCCGGGCAACGAAGTAAAGACGCCGCCGGAAATTCTGGCCTACGGCCGCAACGGGACAGGCGCCAATTCCGCAGGATGGAGCATCCGCGTCGTGCCCAATCGCTTTCCCGCATTGGGAATCGAAGGCGAACTCGACCGCGAAGGTGAGGGCCTGTTCGACAAAATGAACGGCATCGGTGCCCACGAAGTGATTATCGAGACGCCTCAGCACCAAACCACACTGGCGCAACTTCCGCAAAAATCCGTCGAGGATGTGCTCTGGGCTTACCGCGACCGCATGCTCGACCTGAAAAACGACAAACGTTTCCGCTATGTGCTGATCTTTAAAAACCACGGCGAAGCCGCCGGCGCTTCCGTGGAGCACCCGCACTCGCAACTCATCGCGTTACCCATCGTGCCGCGCCGCGTACGCGAGGAAGTGGACAACGCGTGGCACTATTACGACGAGAAAGAACGTTGTATTTTCTGCGATATCATCCGGCAGGAGCGCGATACCGGCGAACGGGTAATTGGCGAAAACGATCATTTCATAACCCTGGCTCCGTACGCCCCTCGTTTTCCATTCGAAATGTGGCTGCTGCCCAAAGTCCACGGCTCCGCTTACGAGAACAACCAAAGTTCGATGTACGCGAGTCTGGCGCAGATGCTGAAAGACACGCTGATGCGTATGGACGCGGTGCTCGATCGTCCGGCGTTCAACTTGATGATTCATACCTCGCCCATCGGCGAAGAAATCAACGACCACTACCATTGGCACATGGAAATTATCCCCAAGCTCACCAAGGTAGCGGGCTTTGAGTGGGGCACCGGCTTTTACATCAATCCCACGCCGCCGGAAGAATCCGCACGTTTCCTGCGCGAAGCGCAGATCGAGGAACCCGTCAAGAAGTAAAGTTTGGCCGGTCGCTACGAAACGTTGTTGTTGTCTTTGTAGCGGCTGTACGCCGCCGTGCGGTAATGCTGAGAAGGAACTCCAACTCCTGACAGGGCTCACGCAAGTTCGCTATAATAGTAAGACTGAGGCGCGGTACCCAAGTGGTAAGGGAGAGGTCTGCAAAACCTTTATGCGTGGGTTCGATTCCCACCCGCGCCTCCAATATATCCGCTGGAAACAACTGCTTTAATCTCCACATTTTGGTTTGTGTACCCCAGATGAATCCCCCTACGAAGCACCCGGCACATTTGTGGGCTCTTACCAATTACGAGGGCAGATATATCGCGTCAATTGTGCCGCGCGCGGGCCGCAAGGTGATGTATGTGGCTGTTTTGCAGTTCTGATTTGGCAGACGGAAGTGAACGCGCAACTCCTTGGGCCGCGAGTCAGATTGCGCTAGCAGGTCGAGAGCAACAAGCTGGTTGAAGCAACGGACTACAGTTAATCATCAGCGCGGGTCAGTGGTATCGGTGGAAGCGAACATTTTGTGTTCGTTGGCGCTGAACAAGAAATACTTTCCGGGCTGCTCGAAAGCAATTTCGTCCATGCGTTCTGTCGCTGCTGCCAGGCCGTCGACAGCTTCAATCCACATGACGTCGCTGCGGCCATAGACGCCTTGAAAAATATCGAACGTCCAGATAGACAAAGGGCCCTCCACGGCCATTACGACTCGCAAAGTGCCGTGGCCCCTAACAGATAGGGATTATGGGCTTGCGGAAGGTTGTGAGAACCTAAACATACTCGGATTATTGTGCCTTGGCAACCCAGCTTAAGATTCAGCGTCGATTCCGTAAGACCTTGTTTGCGCAGCAGTCGCGACCCAACTACAAGGCTTTGAGAGGGGCAACGCGACACGATTGCATTGCAGAAGCGAGGGTCTTGACCGCGTGCTTGAGGTGATTTACAAAAAAGCGCAGGTAGTGCAGGTTTTAGGTATGCCCGATTTTTGATCGTGCTATTTCTTGGGATGGCGATCACGGCCGAAGCCGATGAGGCTAACGCCAAATATGCGAGAAATGCGCAAAAGGCTCACGACGCCATCGCATCGTTGCCTTGTCAAGCCGTTCCTGGTACGGGCGCCAGAATCGGGCGCACAGCCGCACAAAGCAGAAAACCACTGGTGCGTAACGGATTGAGCGGATTGGTGGGCCTGGGTGGACTTGAACCACCGACCTCGCCCTTATCAGGGGCGCGCTCTAGCCACCTGAGCTACAGGCCCACGCAAAAACGCAGAGATCACCGCAAGCGGTACGACCTAAATCAGCTTATCGTAATTTCCCTGCGAGTACAAACGGCTAGCGTCGAGGGACACGGCGTTTGCGAAGATTCGCAGCCGGGTGGAAGGAACGCGGCTGGCG
>Ga0335073_10008359_pt1 | contig 14521 bp, 13 predicted proteins | sample Lox_Sample_22_FD_207093 | JGI IMG/M metagenome (GOLD analysis project Ga0335073, IMG submission 207093) | Soil microbial communities from Loxahatchee National Wildlife Refuge, Florida, United States - Lox_Sample_2.2 | ecosystem: Environmental > Terrestrial > Soil > Wetlands | place: USA... | reverse complement strand
TTATCAGGATCGGGAGGAACTGGCGCCTACCGCTGGGCTCAGTGGTTTTGTGGGGGCTTAAGTCGACACGCTCCATCGGCGACATATTCTCCCTGCCTACCGCTTCGGGACCGGCGTCATTTCGGCTGCGGACTTCGTGGTAATTCGCTGCTAAAAGAATTACTAACGAACAACGCGTCAACCTCTACAAGTTGTAAGTCTCTTCTGCTCTGATTGTAGAAGTCGAATAGATGATAGTTGATTCCGTGCATGTAATCGAGGTAGTCGCTTAGTGCGGGCTGGCCTTGGTAGGCGCTTGCGATAATGATTTCCATGTATATGAGCGATATCGCCTGCCTCGAAAGCATGGCTTTTGCTCCGTCCAACGCGAGCATCTCGGCGCCCTGGATATCCATCTTAAGCAGATCGATGGCCGGGATTGCATGCTCCGAGCAGAAGCCGTCGATCATTCCCGTTTGAACCTCGATCTGTTCCTGCGTCTCCAGCCAGCCGCTCTCCCATGCATCTGTGTATCGCGGATCCGTGGCGAGGAGGGAGTTGGTTTCGGCTTTGACGTTGCAGTTGAATAAGCAAATGCCAGCGCGGTTTGTGAGGGCAAGCTGATGGGCAAAGGTATTGGTACCGATGGCGGCGTGTTCCCTAAGCGAAGCAAACGACGCCGGAAAGGGTTCGAATGCGTGGATCACCGCCGACGGAAATGCACGCCGGTACTCTTTCGTCATCTTGCCGACATTCGCACCGACATCGAAGATTACCGGCCGCTGGCGTTGCGACAACAGCTGCTTCTGGACGGCGAGGGCGGACTTGGACGAGCGATTGACTGAGTAGCCAAAGTAGCTAAGACCGCTTTGGATGAATCGCCTCAGTGGGTGTTGCACGGCAAGAGAGATGGGGCAAGGATGTCGCCGGGCTCAGCCGTTCGCTGGCTTGTAATACTTCGAATAATACTTCCCGTAATACCCGTAGTAATAATAGCGATCGCTCATATCCTGCCGGACCTCATTCAACGTCAATCCGATCACATTCACTTTGAGCCGATTCAGACTATTGAGGACATTCGCCACCGCATTCCGATTGGTCTGCCCCGCCAGCGCCACTACCACCACCCCGTCCACCACCGCCGCCATCTGCAACGGCTCGGCAAACCCGAGCAGCGGTGGCGCATCAACGATCACCAGGTCGTACTCCGATTCCGCTTCATCCAGCAGTTTCTCGAGCACGACTCCGAGCCGGTCTGCCGCGTGTCTCGACGCGCTGCCGGCCGTCAGGACCCCCAGGTCCGGCAATCCCGGCACGTGCTGTACGAGATTCTGCCACCCGGATTCCCCCTTCACCACCTCGCACAAACCTCGTTCGTTCGGCAGTCCGAACCGGGAATGAATGCCGGGACGGCGCAGATCCGCGTCGATAATGAGCGTTTTCCTTTTTTGAAGGCTGTGGGCCGCGGCGAGATGGACCGAAGTCGTGGTTTTCCCCTCGCGCGGCACTGCCGACGTCATCAGCAGGCTTCGCGGGCGTCGGAGGGGATCGGAGAGGAGGATCGAGTCACGCAGGGTCCGGATCGCCTCCTCGAAAGCCGACGCCTGATTGCTTAAGGCCGCGTTGGTCTTGACGAGCGCCTTGCTCCCATTGCCGCTGCCGGTCATGGCCAGCGGCGGAAGACGGCCACGCCACCCTTTCACCGTGGGCAATGAGCCTAAAACGACGGTTTTCAGTGTCTTTTGGATCTGCTCCGGATCGGTTAAGGTGTTGTCCAAAACGTCCGCCACGATCGCCGCGCCTACCGCGAGCAAAAGCGAGAACAGAAGTGCCAGCAGCGCATTCAGCTTCAGGTCCGGGAACACAGGCTTCAACGCCGGCCGCGCGGAATCCGCCAGCCGGATCGAGCTATTTTGAAAACTCGAATTGATCCCCGCTTCCTTGATCTTCCGCACCAGTTCTTCGTACAGCCCCTTGTCGGTGTCGGCTTCCTGCTTGAGCGCCTTATACTCGAACGAACGCGCATTGAGCCGGTCGAATTCCGACTTCGTTTCGGCCACCTGGTTTTTCAGCAAAGTCTCGCGGTCGAGAGCCTGTTGGTACTCCAACCTGACGCGCTGCGCGATATTCGTTTTCAGGGTGTCCACCTGATGTTCGAGCTCCGCCACCGCGGAACCGGCCTTCTTGTATTCCGGGTGGTTGGCGCCGAACTGCGCCTTCACCGTGGCGAAGCGTTCCTGCGCCTCGTCCAGGTGGTCTGCCAGTTTGCGCAGTTGTTCGCCCTGCGAAGATGCTTCCGCCGCTTCGAAAGAGCCGTTCTTGACTGCGTTATAGGCGGCTTCCTTCAGCATGCGGTCGGATTGCGCGTTGGTGTAATCCGTATTGAACTGAAGCAATCGGGACGAAAGAATGCTGGTCTTCTCGTCCGGATTGATGACGCTGAGATCTTTTTCGAATTCCGCCAGCGCCGCGGAGGATTTCTCCATTTTGGCCTTCAGTTCCTCCAGTTGCTTCTCCATGAACGTGGAAAGTTCGCTCGCCGATTGGAAGCGAATGTTGAAGGTATGCAGAATGTAGCTGTGGGCGATGGCGTTGGCGACGTCGGCAGCCAGATTCGGATCGGTAGAGCGGTACGCGATCAGAAGCAGGTAGGTATTGGGCGGGCGAGTCACCTTGAGATTCTTCAGTTTCACGGGCGCATTCTGCACGCGGGCGCTGGGTAGTTGCGGCTCGCCGGGAAGACGCAGAGAGTCCGCTAAGGGAAGCTTGTAGCGTTCCACTACCGGGCGCAGCACGGAGTCGGATTGAACCAGTTTGATCTGCGTGGCGAGAAACTGATCGGCGTCGTTGGGCGCCATTCGCTGTGCGTCCTGCCCGATCACACCCGGTGGCGTCTGGCGATCGATATCCACCGTGGAAGTGGATTCGTAAATCGGCGTCAGCCGCGAGGAAACCACCACCGTCGACATGATCGCTACCAGCACGAACGCCATGATTTTCCATTTGTGGCGCCGCAGAATCCAAAGATAGTGGGACAGAGGGACAGTCTGCTCTTCCGGCTCCTGCTCCGCGTGTGCAAATTGCGCGGGCGCGTACGGCGGGTACATGGCGTAGTGGTTGGGCACCGACGGCACAGTCGTCCGTTCGGGAGGCGGAAGAGCTTTTGGAGTCGTTAATTCTGGCATGGTAGGGAAATCTTCCAGACGTTATCGCATGACGTATATTGCCGCGGCGCCCAGAACGGCGCCGACCCCGGAGATTTTTTCCAGCGTTCCGAGCGTCAGGCGCTTGCCCTTGGCATCGGGTATGTACAGAATGTCGTTGGCCATCAGCGGCACATCGGGCGCTTTCCGCTGCATGATCTTTTCGAGCGGTACCGGGATTTCGTTCTTATTGCCCGCGCCTTCCTGGCGATAAATGTAGGCTTCGTTGGTGTAGTACGGCGCCAGGCCTTCGGACACGGCGATCATTTCGAGAACCGTGGTCCCTCCGCCGTTTCTTACCGGGAATGCGCCCGGCTTCTTCACATTGCCGACCACGTAAATGCGGCCCACCTCCGGGACTCGTACTTCTTCGCCGCCGTACAGCATCAGGTTGAACGCGGGGTCGGCTTCGTCGATCAGGCTGCGCACCGGAACCCGGCGGGTGAGGGTCACCGGCTTGTTGTCCGGCCCCATTTGCGCCTCCGAGACCAGAATCTCGGTCCCGGCGTTTTCGTTCAACCCTTGTGCGCGCGCGAGGGCGTCGAGGAGCGTGGTCGGACCCACCGCCTGAAATACCAGCGGCATTTTCACGGCTCCGTTCACCGTGATCGGCCGGCTGTGATACTCGGCGATGGTGACCGTGACGAAGGGGTCGACAAGAATCTGTTCTTCACGGAGCGCCGCGGCGATGGCGGTCTCAAGGTCGGCCGGAAGGAGTCCCTGGGCCTTGATGCGCTGCTTCAGCATCGGAAGCCGGAAAAAACCGTCGGCGCCGATGCGGACCGTGCGCGAGAGCTCAGGGGCGTCGTAAACCGAAACCGCGATGAGGTCGTTGGGGCCGACCGGCTGTGCCGGCAGGTTGGCGCCCACTTCCGGCGTGGCGGCGGGCCGGGGCGGATACTGTGGCTGTTCTTGTGCGAGCGACGGGAGAACCATCACGGCGGCAAGGAGAATAGTGGGAATGGAGACTCGCATACGCTGACCTATCCTTCGGAATTCAGTGCCGCCGATTGTGCGTCGGCAATGGCCTCGAAAATTTTCGAAATGCGCGATTCGAGCCGCGAGAGGCGCCGGTCGAAAGCTTCTAATTGCACCGCGACCGATCCATTGGCTTCGGGGGGAGCTTCATATGTGCGAGCGGTTTCGAGAATGGCGGAACGGGCGAAGTCGGACAGGCAGCGCGCGTTCCGGAGAGAAGATGCTTGCTTGAGACGCAGAAACTCGTCGTCGGTGACGCGGAAATTGATGAGTCGCTTACGAGTGTTCATACAGATCCAAAGCCTGGCAGTTAGTCGCCGGAAACCGAATCCGGCAGGTAAGAAGGGGACAAGGGGCGACGAAAAAACTGGACTCAAGGTACAGCTTCGCCATCGTGAGCCCCATCCTGGCTCAGTTCAGAATGAGCGGCGGTCTTGGTAGAGAGACCGGTTACCGGGTGGGCACCCCGGTTACCGGTTTGTAAGACGAACCCGTATTCTTATTGCAAAAACGTAACACGAATTCAAACTTTGGTCAATGGGTATTGTTTTGATATTTCTATCGTGGAAGACAAAACGTACCCGTTGTATTGCAAGGTGATATTGAGAATGCGGGAGTTGGGAAAGTTAGTGAGAAGCTCCGGCGGCACAAAGAATACCGGTTCTCGACGGTCCGCTCCCGAATCCAACCACCTTCGCCCGTGGATTCGTGCTGGCGGGTGAGGTAGTACAGAAATACCAGGAAAAGCAGGAAACAAAGACCGTAGAGAAGGATTTCGCGACGCTTGCGCCTCCACTGAAGGGACCGCCGGGTGGCTCTTACTTCACGCTCGGAGTCCGATGTGGCCGCCGGAAGAGGACCCCCAGCATAGAGGAAACGTAGAAAGCGGTGCTCACAGGCGTGGCACCGGTAAGGGTGAATGGACAACAGGCCCACCAGACTTTCCGCGAAACCCCGGCGGTGGGAGCGGTGGGCCCTATCGGTTTTACATTTCGGACAGACCACGATTATGTTCCGTCAGCGAATTCTAAGTGCCTATTCTAACTTAATATTATGTCGATCTGTATTATTTTTTCCAGAATTGATACCATTTGCGAGCCGGCAGCCACGACAGCAGCTTCCCACCGAGGAGCGGTGCCCCCTCAATGACCGCGCGCGGATTCTCGTCGAACAGGATTTCGGCGGTGACCCCGCCATATTGCCCTTCCACGGCTTTGCGGGCATCCCTGAGGACAGGACTGCGGTGCACGGTGTCGTGGGCGTCGCTCGCCACGATGTGCGCCAGACCGCGATCAAGCAGGCGAAGGCTGGCCGCTCTGGCGGAAGCTCCGAATCCGCCGGTAATCGACATGGCGGTGAGCTGCAGCAGACAGCCGAACTCGACCCACTCCTCGGCGCGCTTGAGTTTTTCACGCAGAACTGGATTGCGCTCGGGGTGGGCGATGATTGGGACGATCCCGGCGTCGATCATGGCTCGCAAAACGCTCTCCGCGTGCTGGCCGATATGGAAGTCGGGACATTCCACCAGCAGGTATTGTTTGCCGTTTATGGTGTATTGGCGCAGATTTTCCATCAGGTGGTCCACGTTGTCGAAGCTGAGATGGAATTCGCACCCGAAGTGGACGCGCGGCTGGCTCGCGGTGGTTTGGTTGAGAATCTGGATTCGATCGAAGACCAGCTCCCGTCGAAAGGAGTACTTAGGATTCGCGTGCGGCGTGGCGACGATATCCGTGGTGCCATTCCTGGTGGCGAGTTGCAACATGGTGAGGCTGACGTCGATATTGGGAGATCCGTCGTCGACGCCCCAGACCACGTGCGCGTGGGTGTCGATCATGGAGCGCTCCCGCCTGGCGAACGTCGCGGCGATTTCTGCCGGGCGGCCAGCATTGCCACGATCAGGATGGTCCAAGAGCCCAACGCGGGGCGCGAAAAAGGGTAATCGACGGCCGCATGCATGAACACCGAGATAACCCCAATGCCCCAGACGGTCCGGAAAGCCGGACCGAGACACCAAAGGAACAGGCTGAACATGAGGAGCGCGAAGGGAATACCGCCTTCGGCCGCGAACTGCAGCCAGTCGTTGTGGGCCTGGTTGGCGAAAGCGCCGACATCGATGATGGCGTAATGCGGATAGACCACCGGCCACGTGCCCAGACCGCTCCCGGTAAGCGGATGGGCGGCGATGATGTGGAGTGAAGAGATATTGAATTCGCGCCGCCCATGCATCGGGTCGGGCAAATTGAAGCGCTCCCAGACGCGGTTCCAGCCCACTACGGCAGTGAAGGCGGCGAAAAGTATTCCCATGCGCAGAAACGCGGCCAGAACCGTGCGTCCGGTAGCGAATCCGCGGATCGCCATGAGAAGGGCTGCGGCCACGATTTCGGCGGTAGTCAGGATCGTGCCGGTACGCGAGGCGGACGCGATCACCGAAGCGTACAGCGCCGCCGCCATGCCGGCGTAAAGCAGGGAGTCCGATTCCCGGCGGAAAGCCTGGTAGAGGGCAATGGGGAAGACCGCTTCCACGAATACGGCCCAATGATTGTGGTAGACGATGGGGCCCATGATGTTCCCGTAATCGGTGGGAAAGATCCAGAACACCCTGCCGCTGGAGGTGAAAATTGCCAGCGATGCCACCAGTGAAACCAGAAAGGCGAACCACAGCATACCCGACTGGAACCAGCGGCGCGCGGAGGAATCCTGAAAGAGACAAAAGGCCGTGACGAAAGTGGCGAGGAAGGACGCGAAGCGGAGAATATCCGTTTCAGTAGCGAACGGATACGCGGTGAGATGGCACGCCAATTGGAGGCTCCCCCAAAAGACGGCGGCGGCAAGCGGGACCGCGGGATATGGGAGACGCGGCGGAAAGTGGCGCCAGAGCGCCACAACGCATAGGGTGAAGATCCCGACTTGAAAAACCGTAACCGGCCACACAGCCGGAACCCAAAGAGTCAGGATGGCGAAGACAAAAAGCGCCGCAAGCGCGTAGTGCATTTGCACGTTACCACGATGCGGCGCTGTTCCCGAACCCAATGGTTGGCTACTTCGGACTGGTGGTTGAACTGCTGAAAGTCCCCGCGGCTGCCAGCCCGCCAACTGTTCCAGCTACCGCGATTCCGCCGATAATGGCAACTTTTGCCCCAACCGCCAGCCCGGTAGCGGTTGCCGCGCCGGCTCCAGCGCCCACCACCTGGGCCGAGGCTACCGAAACCACCTCGGTGGCGCCAGTTGCCGGTGTGGCGTCCGGGATGAGCGAACCGTTGACGGTGACGCGCTTCCCGACCAGCTTCGCCAGATCCTTGCCTTGAATTTGCGCCACCGTGTTGGTGGTGGAGTCGGTGATAAAGTAATTGCCGCCTTGCTCGCTCACCATTCCCGTCAATTTCACAGCCGTGCTCCCGCCGGCTTGCGGCGGATTGTCGAAATCGAGTGCCATGCCTGAGTGCAGGTTGGCCAATAGAAGACCCGATGAGTTGCGCACTTGAGCATTTCCTGCGAAGGCATAGACGGACACGCGAGACGCGCTCTTCACATCTACCTGTACCACCGCGCCTTTGGCAGCCGGGGCGATTGCCAGGGAGTCGGCTTGCAAAACCTGGGTGGCGGCATCGCGCAGCATGCCGGTTCCCTTCTCGAGCACGGTTCGGTCGTGATAAATCTTGGCGCGCGACTCGGGCGCGAGGGTAAGTTGGCCGCCACTTAGCTGCACGACGGAGCGTGAGGCGGCAGTTTCTACGGTATCGCCGTCAAAAATCGTGCTATTGCCGCGCACCAGCGAACCATCGACCCGGAAATCGCCAGCAGAGCGCACAAAACCGATCGATGAGGGCGCCGCGCTTATCGCCACGAGGGCGCCGGCGGCTAGAAACCAAAGGGCAATTTTCTTCATTTTCAGTGGCACCTGTACGTGTCTTGTTTTAGTATAGCTATCGAGAATTCTTTTGCAATAGTAATTTAGATCTAAATTGATTTACTATCAGCGTTATACAAATGTGAGATAAGTAAAAGACGTAGCCAACTCTAATTGATTCGATGGATTATTACGAAGAACTCGGACTGCCGCGAACCGCGCCGGTCCAGGAAATCCGACAGGCATACAAGGTGTTGGCGCGGCTGGTGCATCCCGACGGACAAGCGAACCAGCAGGCGCGCGAAATGGCGGAGCGCCAGATGAAGCGCCTCAATCAGATTCTGGCCACCCTCACCGATGAACAGGCGCGCCGCGAGTACGATGCGAGGCTCGAGATTGCGGGGCGCCAGTTCCCCGCCGCTGGGTCGGTTTCGGTTTCGAAGTGGCGGGGGCTGGACGCCCGGATCGTGTGGTTGCCGGGCTGGCTGCGGCCGGTGGCGGAGAATTGGTTCTGGATTTCGTTGGCTCTGGTCGTGATGGGGGTGGGAGCCTGGTATCTGGTGCAATTGCACGCGGAGAATCGGGCGTCGGCTGCGCTGCCGCTCGTTCCTACGTTCCAACCCTCGGGCGCCTTCCGGCGAGCTCCGAGCCGGCTGACGGCCCCGGTCAGGCGCTCCGCGAGTACCATCACGCCGAAACCGGGCAAGCCGCCCCGGCAGGTCCAGACAGCGGACTTGGGCGCGCCGAAGACGCTGGAGAACGGTAAGGACGCCGCCTTACCGCCTACCGAAGAGGCCCGCGTGCCGGCGAATCCACCCGCAACCCAAATACCGGATACGCTGCGGCCGGCCCCTGCGATTCCGCCGCCAAGCTCGTCCGCGGTGCCCGCGAAGCCGCCGGATTCGCCATTTGCCGGGAATTGGCTATATGTCCCGGACCCGACCGAAAACAGCCGCCCCGGCGTATATCCGGCGAAGTACGTGGAATTGTTCATGGGTGAAGACCACGGGCGCCTGCGCGGAACTTATCGCGCCGAATACCAGGTCCTCGATCGCGCCGTTTCGCCCGAGGTGACTTTCACGTTGGAGGGAGATTCACCACCGGGGATCTCGGCGCACCTGAAGTGGGCGGCCGCGGATGGCGCGAAAGGAGACGTGGACCTGGCGCTTGCCGGCCCAAACCTCCTAAAGATTACCTGGTGGACTACGGAGTTTGGACGCCATCCGAAACTGGCCTCGGGGACTTCCAAACTGGTCCGGCAGCAGGCGCCATGACGACCACGGCGGCGCGGTTAGCGGTCACGGCTGTGGCTGCCGCGGGGTTCGCCGTGGCGGCTGCCTGGTCTCTTCGCCTGGCGCGGGCGGATTATTGGTTCAGAAAGGAAACCCCCGAAACGACCGCCCGAGCGCTGCGACTGACCCCCGGCCAATCGGATTACCTGGTGCGGCTGGCGCTGCTGGTGGGCGATGAGAATCCCGCCCGAGCGCTGGCAGCGCTTCGGCAGGCAGTGGAACTCAATCCGCACGACGGCCGCGCATGGGTGGAACTGGGGCTACGGCTGGAAGAATCCGGGGACTTCGCCGGCGCCGAGCGCACGCTGCTCACCGCCGCCGAAGCCGACAAATCATTTCTCCCGCGTTGGACCCTGTTGAATTTCTATTTCCGCCGCAATAATATCCAGCAGTTCTGGTATTGGGCGAAAGCCGCGGTACCGATGATTTATTCCGATCCGGTGCCGTTGTTCCACTTGTGTGGGCGTATCGGGGAGGATGGGAGGTTGATCGAGCGGCTGGATATCGAGAAGCCGCAGATTCAAGCCGATTACGTATTCTACTTGCTCGATTCCGGAAATGCGGGTCTCTCTGGAGCGGCATGCCGGTGCCTCCTGGCGGGCAATCGCCAGACGGACGTTCCGCTCCTGCTCGAGGCTTGCGATCGCCTGATCGATGCCAGGCGGATCGACGACGCCGAAGCTATCTGGGATGGACTGGTGCAGAGCGGGCGGCTGCCCTCCCGGCCGTCCGCGGGGAGCGGGTCCATCCTGACCGGTGGCAATTTCGAAACGTCGCCTATAGGGCACGGGTTCGATTGGCGGCTGCCGGATCTGGAAGGCATTAGCGCGGCGCGCGAAGATGGCCTCGAAGGCTTGCGCCTGACGTTTTCCGGGATGCAGCCCGAGACTGCGGAGCCGCTGCTCCAGTTCGTGCGGGTCTCCGAGAATTCGCCATACGAGTTGCGGTATTCTTATCGAACCTCGGGGATCGGCGCGGAATCGGGGCTGGTCTGGCGCGTGGCGGGTCTGAACGGCGATGCGATCGCCCAAGGCCGGGAACTCAATCCGGGCGATCCGGCAGACGGGACCCTGACATTCGCGACTCCTCCCGGCTGCCGCATGGTGCGGCTTGCACTGGACTATCAAAGACGGTCAGGGACCGTGCGGATCGCTGGGTATGTCGTGTTCCGCTATGTGTACCTGCAACTTAGGAACTAATGGATAAGCGATTGGGTTCTTCGCTGGTTTTCCGGATGGCCGGTCTGCATCAGTTTCGATAAGTACCGCGATGGGCGCAAGGGCGGACCAGATCGCGATCGATCTCTACGGCGACGGCGCGCTGCAGCAGTTCCATATTTACCACCACGCGGCACTCGGACTTTTCGCGCGCTAAAATCCCCTCCACACCACTTAGCGGGCCTCTACAAATTCGCACGCGGTCGCCGCTGCGCAATAGCGGCCACGGACCGTACGGCAGGCCGGAACCGACAATCGCTTTCAGGGCCTCCAGTTCGTTAGCGGCTAGCGGGCACGGCACGCCGCCAAAGCTTACGATCGAGACAATGCTCGCCGTCTCTAAGACTCTGATCCGATCTGCAAAATCGAAAAGTGAGAACACGTATTGTGTAAACAGCGGGAGATGAAGCGTCTTGACCCGATCGGACCAGCGACGCTGGGCGCGGTACAACGGCAAATATGTTTCGAGCCCTTTAAAGCGCAGTTGTTCGGCCGCCGCCTTCTCGTGCTGCGGCTTGACGGTAAGTGCATACCACTGCATAAGTGTAGGTGTCTCCCTCCATCAATCGGCGCAGCCGCGCGATTGGAGATCCGTGAGCGTCGGGCGCACGCAGGGCTGATTCACGAATCGTTCCGCAGATTAAAAGGTGAGCTCAGGTGGAGAATTTCTCTGACAAATGCAATACATTTGCAGCACCCGCGGAGAGAGACCGGAACCCGTGGCTCGAAAGCGTTGGAACGCCGGGCCTTCAGCAGAGTTTATGCTCAATCGCGTGCCGCACCAGCTCGCTGATCGAGTGAAGTTGCAGTTTGTCCAGGATCCGCCGTTTATAGGTGCTGACCGTCTTGATGCTGAGATTGAGTTCCAGCGCGATCTCACCCATGCGTCGGCCGGCCACGCAGCGCGCCAGAACGTCGCGCTCTCGCGTAGAAAGCGCAGGGTGGCGCGCCGGCGCGCCCGATCCATCCTGCGTCCCATCGCCAAAATATTCCCTGCCGGCCAGGACGTTTTGAAAAGCCTTCAACAATTCCGACCGCGATGCACTCCTGGCCCAACAGCCCGAAACCTTGAGCTGCCGGGCGCGCGCGCCATGTTCGGATTCGGGGTGCGGCCCCAGTATCAGAATGCGGGTTGCCGGAGACATCCGGCGAATCTCCTGCAGCGTCTGAAATCCGTCGTGCGCCGGATTCGACACGTCGATTACGGCCACGTCCCAACTGCGTTTCCCCAGGCGGAACTGAACTTCCTCTCCGTTGGACGCTTCGCCGAATACCAGCCCGCGGTGCGCCTGGTTCAGTAAGTGCTTGAGGCCCTCGCGCACCAGCAGGTTGTCGTCGACAATCAGAACCGCGGGCATGATAGATAAACCTGGAAGCTCGAGCCGTGAAACCGCGGCTAAAAACCGGGAGATCTCAGTTTACCGATTAACTATCTTACCCCGAATCACGGAGCTGTCAACCTACTACTTTAGTTGAGTCGGCGGGCTTCGACCCGCTCGGGATTTCGCTGGCACGGCGGTGGAAAGCAGCCCGGCGCGCACGAAGTCTGCCCAACCAGAGCCCTTCCGTAAGCCTACACTTAGCGCATCCGGCTGTTAATTATAACTTGAAAAGCTCCCGTAGCCTGCGGGTCTGCGCCCGGCTTACCGGAACTTCCGTGTGCTTCTTATCGTCGAGCCGAAGCTGGTAACTCGACTTAAACCACGGCACTACTTCCTTAATCTTGTTGATATTCACCAAATAGGACCGGTGCACCCGCCAGAACTGGTCGGGGTCGAGAGCGGCGTGCAAGTCCTCGATGGTGCGATAGTTGGAATGGCCTTCCAGGTTGGTGGTCACGAGAGTAATCAGGCCGTTATCGATCGTGGCGTAGATTACGTCGTTGGCATCCACTATAAAATGGCGATTGTTGCATCGCACCGCCAGTTTGTTGCGCGGCGTCGTCTGTGCGGCGGGCGCTGCGGCCGCGCCGGCCATTGCCCCCGGCATCTCGGGTGTCCTCCTGTCGAGAATCGCTCGTTTGGCCCGTTCGATACTTTCCGCCAGCCGCACCTTGTCGACCGGTTTCAGCAGGTAATCCAACGCTTCCAGACGAAACGCTTCCACCGCATATTGATCGTAGGCTGTCACGAAAATCACATGCGGCAGTTCCACGCCCTTTTCGCGCAATTGGCGCACCACTCCCATACCGTCGAGCCCCGGCATGTTGACGTCCAGAAACACCAGGTCCGGCTCCGTTTTGCGGATCAGGTCCATCGCTTCCAGTCCATTGCAACCCGTTGCAATTACATCGACTTCCGGGAAATCCTTGAGGAGGTACGAAAGCTCGTCGCAAGCCAGTTGTTCGTCGTCCACTACAAGCGTCGAAAGGGTGGCGGTCGCGCGTTCCCGCATGGAGTTGGTATTATAGCATTTCGACTAAAAAGGAGACCGTATTTTGCCCAATCAAGACAATGTCCAAATCGCGCCCGCCGAGGGGAAGTTGGGTATCCTCGTCCCCGGAATGGGCGCGGTGACGACTACGTTTATAGCCGGGCTGGAAGCCATCAAACGAGAGATCGCCAAACCCATCGGTTCCCTCACCCAGCTCGGCACAGTCCGGCTGGGGAAACGCACTGAGGGACGGAGCCCCGCCATCCGCGATTTCGTGCCGCTGGCCGGAATCGGCGATATTGAAGTGGCCTGCTGGGACATTTTCGAAGACAACGCCTACGAAGCTGCCGTCAAGGCCGGCGTTCTGGAAATGTCGCTTCTCGAACAGGTCAAAGATCCGATGCAGGCTATCCGGCCCATGAAGGCCGTCTTCGACCAGAATTTTGTGAAACGCCTCCACGGACCGAATGTCATGAGTGGCGGGTCCAAAATGGACTATGCCGAGCGCATCATGGACGACATCCGCTCTTTCAAGCAGCGCTCCGGCGTCACCCGCATGCAGATGATCTGGTGTGGGTCCACGGAGGTCTATCATGAGGCCGCCCCGGTTCACGCCACGCTGAAGGATTTCGAGTGCGGTTTGCAAAAGAGCGACCCCGAAATTTCGCCCAGCCAGGTTTACGCTTACGCCGCGCTCAAGAGCGGAGTCGGATACGCCAACGGGTCGCCGCACCTGACCACCGACATGCCGGCGCTGCTCGAACTCGCGCGCAATATGAACGTGCCCGTGGCCGGCAAGGATTACAAGAGCGGCCAGACGTTTATGAAGACCCTGATCGCTCCAGGTCTGAAATCGCGCCTGCTGGGCTTGAACGGTTGGTTCTCCACCAACATTCTGGGTAATCGCGATGGCGAAGTGCTCGACGAGCCGGGCTCGTTCCGCTCCAAGGAAGTCAGCAAGTCGTCGGCCCTCGAATACATCCTGCAGAAGGACCTGTACCCGGATTTGTACAAGGAGTTTTACCACAAGGTCCGCATCGAGTACTATCCGCCCCGCGGCGACGCCAAGGAAGGCTGGGATAACATCGACATCTTCGGTTGGCTCGGCTACCCCATGCAGATCAAAGTCAATTTTCTTTGCCGCGACTCCATCCTGGCCGCTCCCTTGATGCTGGATATCGTGCTTTTCATGGACCTGGCTCAACGCGCCGGCATGCGCGGCATTCAGGAATGGCTTTCTTTCTATTTCAAAGCGCCCATGCACGCTGCCGGGCTGTATCCGGAGCACGACATTTTCATCCAGCTCATGAAGCTCAAGAACACCCTGCGCTGGATGCGCGGCGAGGATCTGATTACGCACCTGGGCCTGGAATATTACGACTAGCCGGTTTTCTTCAGGGCCGGCGGCGGGAGAAAGCGCTAGACTTCCGCGCCGCCGCGTCTTATTGTCTTAGGAGCATATGAAGGTACTGGTAATCGGGGGGACCCTCTTCATCGGCCGCGCCCTGGTCGACGAGCTGGTGAAGGCGGGCCACGAAGTCGCGGTATTGCACCGCAAGCCCAAGCACGATTTCGGACGCCGGGTGGATAACATCCAGGCCGACCGAAACGATGCCGCGGCCATGCGGGAGG
>Ga0335073_10008358_pt1 | contig 14522 bp, 8 predicted proteins | sample Lox_Sample_22_FD_207093 | JGI IMG/M metagenome (GOLD analysis project Ga0335073, IMG submission 207093) | Soil microbial communities from Loxahatchee National Wildlife Refuge, Florida, United States - Lox_Sample_2.2 | ecosystem: Environmental > Terrestrial > Soil > Wetlands | place: USA: Florida... | reverse complement strand
GCGCTGAAGCCGCTAACGCTGCTCGGCATCATCGACGTCCGCCAGGGCGACGGCACTTACCTGCGCGCCACCGAGTCGGAGTTCCTACCCAAGGTCATCGAATGGGGCCTGCTGCTTGGTGAGCGGAGGGCTATCGACCTCGTCGAGGCGCGCCGCCACATCGAGGTGGCGCTCGCTTCGATGGCCGCGCAGCGGCGGGACGATCAGGATCTGGCCGACCTGCGCCGCTTGCTCCGGCAGATGGAGGAGGCCGGAAGCAGCGAGGATTTCATCGTCGCCGACATGGAGTTCCACCTGCGGCTTGCCGAGGCTGCGCGCAACAGCGTGCTAGCCGGGATCCTGACGAACATCCGGTCGCTCATGCACGTATGGATCGAACGCGTCACCCGTGCGGCCGAGTCGACGGACGCCTCCTACTCCGAACACGTCCCGATCATGGCGGCCATCGAGGCACAAGACGCCGCGGCGGCCGCTGCAGCGATGGCAGCGCACCTGGACTCCGCCGGGGCCAAGCTCACCAGGACGCTCGAGGCGGAGCGCCAGACGTCCGGGCGCAGACCGGGCGCACAGCCCGCCGCCGCGGCGACAGACGCGTGACATGACTACCCAGTTCTCGGCTGTAGTTGTGGGAACCGGCCGGATGGCGCCCGGCATTGCGGCGGCCCTCGCCTCCTCCGGCGAGCAGACCGCCGTCACCGGACGGTCGCAGGAGCGAGCCGAGCATGCTGCCGCCCTGGCCGGCTCGGGAGTTGAGGCACGGCCGCTGCAGGCAGCGACGTTCGCGGCAGCCCGGCTGGTAGTAGAGACCGTCATCGAAGAGCCGGACGTGAAGGCCGGGCTCTACGCCATGGTGGAGCCCTGGCTGGCTGACGGCGCGCTGCTGACGACGAATACTTCGGGTCTGTCGATCACCCGGCTGGCCCGCGGGTTGCGGCGGCCGGAGTCATTCGCCGGGCTGCACTTCCTGTACCCGGCCGATGTCACGCCGATCGTCGAGATCATCGCGGGCGAGGCTACCGCTGAGACGACCATCCGTAGTCTGCGCGAACTGGCAGACCGGATGGGCAAGTCGCCGATCGTCGCTCATCGCGACGTCCCCGGGTTCGTGTGGAACCGGCTCCAGCTAGCGCTGCTGCGTGAGGCGCTCTGGCTTGTCGACCAGGGCGTGGCTGATATTGCCACGGTCGATGCGGCGGTCAGCGACGGGCTGGCCCCGCGGTGGCTGGCAGCAGGCCCATTCGCAACCGTCGACCTCGGCGGGGGCGAGACATGGTCGCTCGTCGCATCCGAGGTGTTCCCCCACCTGGCTTCCGATCCTGCGCTCACGGCGATCCTGCAGGGCCACAGCGAGAACGGAACTACGTTCTACGACTGGACAGCGGACGACCTGGCAGACCTGGCCAGGCTGCGAGCCGAGGGAATCCAGGCTGCCAGGGCGGTGTCGCAACGTCGCCGACGCATTACGCCGGCCCCGCCGCCACCCGCGAAGTCCCCGCCTGAGACGGACTCCCTGCCCCGGGCTCAGGCACCGCCGAATCAGGCAGACCCGGATCAGGCAGCGGGCCCGGCGGCGCGTTACTGATCGCGCGGAGCAGCGCCAGCACGGCATCATGCAGCGGCGTCGGCACGCCCGCCTCCCGGCCGGCGCGAACGATCGCGCCGGTAATGAACTCCCGCTCGAGCGCTCTGCCGCGCAACCGGTCAAACAGCATCGAGTTACCCGCGTCGGGCGGCAGGTCACCGAGTGCGGCCACGATCTTCTCCGTGTCCTGCCCGGTCAGCATGACGCCGCGCGCAGCCGCCACGGCGGCAGCTTCGAGGATCAGCCGGCGGGCAAGTTCGCGCACGTCTGGCTCAGCGAACACGTCCGCGCGCCTGCCGGTCAGCGTGAGTATCGGATTGTGGGCGGAGTTGTGCAGCAGTTTCCGCCAGGCGGCAGCAGCGAAGTCGGTTTCGGGCCGGATAGCGATTGCGCTGCCGGCAAAAAGCTCGGCCATGCGCTCGCCCTCGGGCCCGGCCGGTACCGAGATCTCGTGGCCGGTCCGGTGCCAGACCTGACCAGGGCGGAGCGGCTGCAGGTTGATATGGACAAGGGCGGGCAGCACGATGCGACCCGCAGCGAGAGCACCGAGCCGGCCGGCGTGGTCGATGCCGTTCTGCAGCAGCACGATAACCGTGCCCGGCCCGGCCCCGGCCTCAAGCCATGGCCCGACCGACCCGGTATCCTGCGCCTTCGTCGCCACGAGCACCCAGTCCAGCGGAGGCAGGGCCGACGGCTCGGTAACTGACCGGAGCGGAACGCTGTCGGCAGCGCCGTCGCCGCTCCGAACGCTAAGGCTCGCGACAGCCCTTCGCGTGCAGACGATAACGTCGCGCCCGGCCCGCAGCAGGCTCCAGGCAACGTAGGTCCCCACCGCCCCGCCCCCGATAACGGCGATCTTCTCGTTGGAAACGGGCACTTTCCCGACGCTAGTTTGCGAGATAGCGACCGGTCAACCAGTGGTTCATGCTGCCCGCCGGCCGCTGACACGGCTACTTCCCGTCCGCGGTTCATAGACTGACCGGGTGAGCATCGCGCTGAACCTGCTGGGAGAGGTGCGCTGGCGGGAGCAGCCGGTGGTAGGCGATCGGCCGCAGGCGTTGCTGGCATCCCTGGCGGCTCGGGCCGGCCGGCCAGTACCCGCCGATGAGCTGATCGAGCTGGTCTGGGGCTCGGAGCCGCCGGTCAACGGCCTGAAGAGTTTGCAGGTGCTGATATCGCGCACTCGCAGCGCGTGCGGCGCCGACGCGATAGCCCGCGACGGCGCCGGATACCGGCTCGGCGCCTCTCCCCACGAGGTCGACAGCGTCCGGCTTTCGGAGCTCGTGCGCGACGCCACGGCGGCTCTCGACCGCGATGCGGCGCTCGCCGCCGAGCTTGCGCACTCTGCTGAGACGCTCGCGGAGGACTTGTCTGTCGTCGGGGACGACGGCACCGGACCGCTTACGGAGCTGCGCCGTGCAGCCGCAGCGGACGTCGACACGGCCAGGCTGATCCGGGCGCGCGCAGCTAGCCGGATGGGAAGACATGCCGCCGCGTTTCCGGTCCTTGAAGCCGTAAGTCGCAACCAGCCGGACGACGAGTCCCTGCTTGCCGACTTGCTGCGGAGCGAGGCCGCGGTCCGTGGGCCGGCGGCTGCCCTGGAGCGTTATGAGCGGTACCGCCGCGGCCTGCGCGACCGTCTCGGTACCGACCCTGGCGAGCAACTCCGGCGTGCCCACCGGGATCTGCTGGCGCTGGACCGGCCGGTACGCAAGGGCCTGCGTTACGACGCGACCGCGCTGGTCGGCCGCGACCGCGACCTGGACCGGCTGCGTGCGCTGACCGCCAGCTCGCGGGTGGTGTCGATCGTCGGCCCGGGCGGGCTAGGAAAAACCCGGCTGGCTCATGCCATCGCGCGCGACGCGGCCGCGCCTGTCGTGCACGTCGTCGAGCTTGCCGGCGTCAGCGCCGCCGAGGATGTCGTCGGCGAAGTCGGGTCTGTGCTCGGCGTCCGCGACTCGTTCCAGGGTCGCCGCATCCTGACCGCAGAGCAACGGAGCGATGTCCGCGGGCGTATCGCGGGACAGCTCGCGCAGTCTCCCGGCCTGCTCGTACTGGACAACTGCGAGCACCTGATCGAGGCGTGCGCAGACCTGGTGGCGTTCCTTGTCTCGGTGACATCCGACGTGCACGTGCTGACGACGAGCCGCGCGCCGCTCGGCATCGCCGCCGAGCGCGTGTACTTGCTCGACCAGCTGAGTACCGGCGATGCAGCCGAGCTGTTCGCTGAGCGCGCGGTTGCCGCGCGGCCTAGCGTCCAGCTTCCTGAGCAGGCCGTGACAAGCATCGTCACCCGGCTGGACGGCCTGCCGCTCGCAATCGAGCTCGCCGCGGTTCAGGTACGCATCATGGCGGTGGAGGAGATCGACCGCCGGCTGGAGAACCGGTTCGCGCTGCTGCGAGGCGGCGACCGTACGGCGCCCGACCGGCATCAGACGCTGCTGGCGGTCATCGACTGGTCGTGGAACCTCCTGACCGCCAGCGAGCGGCGTGCACTGCGCTGGCTCGCGCTGTTCGATGACGGCTTCACGCTCGATGCAGCACACAGTGTGCTCGGCCACGACGCCTTGCAAGAGCTCCAGGGCCTCGTCGGCCAATCGCTCCTCAGCGTGAGCGAATCCGGGGCCAGCGTCCGCTACCGGATGCTGGAGACTGTCCGAGAGTTCGGCCGCATGCAACTGGTCGACGCGGGCGAGGATCGCGAGGCGCGAGCGGCGCTGCGGTCCTGGGCGCTGGGCTATGCGCGCGAGCACGGCGGCCGGCTGACGGGTCCTGACCAGTTCGCCGCAATCGACGCCGTGTTCGCCGAGGAGACCAATCTGGCTGACGAGCTGCGCCGCTCGATCACCGACAATGATGCCGGCACGCTCGTGGAGTTGCTCTCAGCACTCGGCATGTTCTGGACCCTGCGCGGCGAGCACGTTCGCATGCTGGCACTGGCCGACGCCGTCGCTGACGCCCTGCGTGACTGGCACCCGCCGCGAGAGCTGCGCGATGCGGCCTCCGCCGCGCTCGCGATCATGCTGACGAACACCATGATCGGCGACGCCGACCGGTTCCGCCAGACTCAGGCGTTGCTCAGGCGGCTGCGCACCACCGCAGATCGCGGCGGGCCGATGCCCGGACTGGCTACGGTCATGCTGGCGTGTGACCCGGCGGACCCTGAAACTTCGCTGCGCCGGCTTGAGCGGCTCGCCGACGACCCTGACCGCGACACCGCGGTGGCGGCCTGCCACTTCCTCAGCAACATGCGTGAGAACGCCGGTGACCCGGCCGGGGCTATCGAGGCCGCCCAGCGTGCGCTCGCGCTCGTCGGCGACGGCGACTCGCCATGGTCGATCGCGATGCCGCGGGGCGTCCTGGCGCAGCTCATGATGCACGTCGGCGATCGCGTTGCGGCACGGGAGCACGCCCAGGCTGCGCTGCCGGTGATGCAACGGCTCGGGGCTGGCGACGACGAGATCCAGCTGCGCGCCTTGCTGACCGCCTGTGCCATCGCCGATGGGCAGCTCGTGGCCGCGGAAGCTGAGCTTGACCGGATGGACAGCGTTGGCGAGAGCTGGACCGGCTTCGGCGGGCGGGTTTTCCAGGATGTCTGCCATGCCGAGCTGTGGCTGGCACAGGGCCGCCACGCGGTCGGGCTGGCCCGCTACCGCGAAGCCATGGTCACGATGCGGGAGCTGGCCTTTCCTGGAGTTCCCAAGACCGGCCTTGAGCCATGGGCGCTGTTCGGCGCTTCGCTGGCGCTAGCTGCGCACGCTCGCTACGCGACCCAGGCCGACCAGGCATACGGGGATGCGCTATTCCTCTCCTGCCGCGCTGACGCACTGAGAGTGCTGGCCGCTTCGGAGCGGGAGCTGGACTACCCGGTGGCGGGGCAGCTGTTGTTCGCCCTCGGAGCCTGGGGCCTGCTGCGGCGGATGATGCCCCCCGACGAGGCGATACGACTGCTCGTCCTCGCGGGCCGATTCGCCTACAGCCAGGCAATCCCGACGCTGGCATGGGAGCGAATCGCCCCGGCCGCCGAGGAAGCGTCGCCCGGCAGCATCGCCAGCTTCGAGGCCCAGTACGCAAGCCGCCGCCCGGCAGACCTGCTTTCAGAGGCCTGCCGGGCGGTCGAGCGGATCCCGCCTGACGGTGCTCACAGAGCATGACCGCGCGGTTAGATGTGCCGCTTGTAACTGCGCACCGACAGCGGCGCGAAGATCATGATCACCGCGAGTCCGGCCAGCAGTGTCCAGCCCACCTCACTGGTGATCATGGCGTGGTTGGCCAGGTCGCGGGTGGCGGACACCAGGTGGGAAACCGGGTTGATCTTCACGAACGCGGCGAGGGGCCCCGGTAGTGTGCTGACGGGGACGAACGCGTTGGACAAGAACGTCGCCGGGAAGAGGACCATCATTGAGAACCCTTGCACGCTGCGTGCGCTGCGCGCGATCGTGCCGATGAAAGTGAAGATCCAGGCAATCGACCACCCGGTGAAGATGGCCAGAAGGATCGCGCCAAGTACGCCGAGAACCCCGCCGCCAGGGCGGTACCCGATAGCCATGCCCATCGCGAACGTCAGCGACGCGGCGATGAGGTACCGGACCAGGTCCGCCACCATCGGTCCGGCCAGTGGAGCGATGCGCGCGATCGGCAGCGACTTGAAGCGGTCGAAGACACCCTTCTCCATGTCCTCGCGTAGCTGAACTCCGGTGGACATGCACGTGGTCAGCACGGTCTGTGCCACGATGCCGGGGATCATCAGCGGCAGGTAGCCATGGACGCTGCCGGCGATGGCGCCGCCGAAAATGTAGGCGAACATCGCCGTGAACAGCAGCGGCTGAAGGGTGACGTCGAAGAACTGCTCCGGATTGCGCCGCATCTTCTTCAGTGCGCGCCACGCCATGGAGAAGGTCTGGCTGATGGTCTCGGCGGCGCTGGTGCGCGGGCGTGCCCGTGCCACCGCAACGGCAGGGTCGACGACCGGGAGCCGGGACTGGACACCCGGCGGCGTCTGGTTGACGGTCATGCTGCTCATCGCGCCTCCACTAGGGGCTCGTCGCGGACGGTCTCGTCCGGCTGGTCTGCGTTTTCGGTGTCGTGACCGGTCAGGGCTAGGAACACCTCGTCCAGCGTCGGCTTGGCCACGCTCACCGAGGTGATCTGCACGCCGGACTGCCGAAGGCCGATGAGCACGTCCGCGGCGCGGTCAGCGGTGTCCAGCGGCACGTTCATCCGTCCTGACTCTGGGGTCAGCACGGGCTCCCTGCCGACGACGCGCCACACCGTCTGACGGGCGGCATCCTGGTCGGCACCCTCGGCGAGCTGGAGCTGAAGCGTCGAGTCGCCTACCGAGGACTTCAGCTCGTCCGAGGTGCCCTCGGCGACCTTGCGGCCGTGGTCGATGACCGCGATCCGGTCGGCGAGCTGATCGGCCTCATCGAGGTACTGCGTGGTCAGCATGATCGTGCAGCCGTCGGCGACCAGGTCACGAATGGTGTCCCACATCTGGCCGCGAGTCCGGGGATCCAGGCCCGTGGTGGGCTCGTCCAGGAAGATCAGTGGCGGCCTCGTGATCAGGCTGGCCGCTAGGTCCAGGCGGCGTCGCATGCCGCCGGAGAACTGGGAGATCGGCTTGCCTGCCGCATCCGCCAGCCCGAACTGCTCGAGCAGGCGGCTCGCGGTGGCGCGGGCGTCGGCCGATCGCAGTCCCTGCAGCCGGCCGAACAGCCACAGGTTCTCGGTGGCGGTTAGGTCCTCGTCGACGGACGCGTATTGCCCGGTCACCCCGACGAGCTGCCGAACTCGATGGGGTTCGCGGGCAACGTCCACCCCGAACACCCGGGCTTGCCCCGCATCGATCGGCAACAGCGTCGCCAGCATGCTCAGCATGGTCGTCTTGCCGGCCCCGTTCGGGCCGAGCACGCCGAAGATCTCGCCCTGCCGGACCTCTAGGTCGATACCGTCGACGGCGCGGAGCTCACCGAAGTTCTTCACCAGCCCGGTGGCGTACACACTGGCTGTATCTGTCATCGTCATGGTCACCTCGCGAGGCCTGGTTGGGGTCTGCGGCAACCGTAGGAGGGCGCGGTTTCACCGGGCCTACGTCACGGTTTCACGGCATGCTGACCGGCGTAACCGGGCGTGTCACCGCCGGGCCACTGCGGTGGCTGAGATGCGACGGCGAGCTGGCCGTTGCCATCTAGTGCGGCTCCGGCCAGGCTAGATGAGTGCCGAACGCTCCTGTCCCAGATGCTTTCGGGCCGGCCCGGCTAGGCCCGGTTGAGCTGCGTAACCGCATCGTCAAGGCGGCGACTTTCGAAGGCATGACCCCGCACGCGCTGGTCACCGACGACCTGATTGCCTTCCACCTCAGAGTTGCTCAGGGCGGCGTGGGCATGACCACGGTGGCGTACTGCGCTGTGTCGCCCGAGGGTCGTACCGACCGGCACCAGATCTGGATGCGTCCTGAGGCGGTGCCCGGGCTTCGCAGGCTCACAGACGCGGTGCACGCGGCGGGAGCGGCTGTCTGTGCCCAGATAGGTCACGCGGGCCCGGTCGCGAACGCGGCATCTAACAAGCTGCCTGCGCTGTCAGCGAGCCGGCGGATCAGTCCGCTGACCATGCGGACGACACAGGCCGCATCGGTCACCGACCTCCAGCGGATCACTCGTGCCCATGCAGACGCCGCGCTCACCGCGCGTGACGCCGGCTTCGACGCCGTGGAGATTCACTTCGGCCACAACTACCTGGTCAGTTCGTTCCTGAGCCCGCGGCTCAACAAGCGGGCCGACGAGTTCGGTGGCGGCCTGGCTGGCCGGGCACGTCTTGCTCGCGACATCGCGCGGGCCGTCCGGGACGCGGTCGGCGGCCAGCTCGCCATCATCGCCAAGCTGAACATGGATGACGGCGTGCCCGGCGGGTTCTGGCTGGACGAAAGCATCCAGGTCGCCCGGTGGCTTGAAGCTGACGCCACCGTAGACGCAATTGAGCTCACAGCTGGCAGTTCGCTGCTGAACCCGATGTACTTGTTCACCGGGGACGCGCCGATCCGCGAGTTCGCGGGCCAGTTCCGTCAGCCTCTGCGGACCGGCATCCGGCTTGCCGGCGGCCGCTTCCTGCGCACTTACCCCTACCAGGAGGCCTACCTCCTGGACCGGGCCAGGCGATTCCGCGCCGCTCTCGGCCTGCCCCTGATCCTGCTCGGCGGGATCACCTGCAAGGAGACAATCGACCTGGCGATGACCGAGGGCTTCGGGTTCGTAGCGATGGCCAGGGCGCTGCTGCGCGAGCCCGATCTGGTCGCCAGGATGCACGAAGATCCGCGGACTTCATCCCTCTGCGTTCACTGCAACAAGTGCATGCCGACCATCTACCGGGGCACCCATTGCGTGCTCGCTCCGGCGCCGCCGAGGTGACGCCCGGGCGGCCCGCGTCTCAGCGGCTCCGCGACGATCATGGTCGGGGCACTGCGTTACGGCTGGTTTAATGGCTCAGGTCCAGCCGGTTGCTCGCTGTGACAACTTCCACACTCAAACCGATGGACTGTAGTTTAGGTTAGGCTTACCTTAGTATGCGTGACATGGCCAGACATTTTTCCTAATCTGCTCATCGGCCTCCGCGAGGGGCTCGAAGCTGGCCTGGTAGTCAGCATCCTGCTGGCCGCTGTCCGCAAGGCGGCGGGAGGCCTACAGGATGGCGCGCCCGGAGGCCGGGCCAGCAGGATCTCGGCGGCGCCGATCTGGCTGGGCGTGCTCGCCGCGGTCATGCTGTCTGGCAGTTTCGCTGCTGTCCTCACCTTCTCCACCGATGCGCTGTCCAGCCGGGCGCAGGAAGCGGTCGGCGGGCTGCTCAGCGTGTTTGCAGTGGCCCTGGTCACAGCCATGATCTTCTGGATGCGCCGCGCTGCGGCAGGCATGACGGCGCACCTTCGCGGCGAGGTGGCACGCGCGACGGCTATTGGCGCCGGGGCGCTGACCATCACGGCTTTCCTGGCGGTCGGCCGCGAGGGCCTGGAGACGACTCTCTTCTTGTGGACCACTGCTCGTGCCTCGGGACAGACGGCCGGGCCGCTGGTAGGCGCCGCTGCCGGGCTGGCGGCCGCGGTTGTGCTCTGCTGGCTGCTGTACCGCCGGGCGGTCAAGCTGAACGTCGGGGCATTTTTCAACCGCACTGCGCTCGCGCTGATCGTGATCGCGGCCGGGGTGCTGGCGTACGGCCTCGGCGAGCTGCAGGATGCCAGCTTTCTGTCCGGGCAGCGCTGGATAGCGTTCGACCTGACCGCGCACGCCCAGCCAGGATCGTGGTGGGTCTCGCTCATCACCGGCATTACTGACCTCTCGCCGAAGATGACCGTGCTTCAGGTGGTTGCCTGGATCGCCTACGCCGGCGTGGTTATCCCGGCGTTCGTGAAGGCCGGCCGCTCGATAGCGCCGGATGCCGCCCCCATCTCAGCCGGCAGCCTCACGGCAGGCGGCCTCGCGGCAGGCGGCCCCGCAGCACCAGGCAGTAGAGCCGCCACTGGCATCGCGCGCCGGTGGGATCGGCTGGCCGGGCGCCGGCCATGGGCGGTAGCCGGCGTACTCGTCGTGATCCCGGCGCTCGCCGCCTGCGCGACGATCGCCGCTCTCCCGGCCGCGAGTTCGGCATCGGTCACCACGGTGACCGTGACCCGCACGGCGTGCGCGCCGGACTGGACCTCTGCCGCCGCGGGAACTCAGACGTTCACGGTCGACAACTCATCCGGCCTGCCGGGCGAGATCAACCTCGACGACACCTCCGGCGACATCGTGGCTGAGATCGAGACCATCGGTCCGGCGACAAGCGCACAACTCACTGCCACGCTTAGCAACGGAACCTACGTCTTCAAGTGCTTCATGGGCGCACTCCCGGCAACAGCGTCACAGCCGGTCCAGGTGACCGGTGGCTCGAGCTCCGCGGCGACCAGCCGCTCGGCCAGCAGCCCGGTCTCCTCCGGCCCGATCGCCGTCAAGCCGGTGACCGTCGCCGAGCTGTCCGGCCCGGACAAGGAGTACGAGGCATACGCAGCCGGGCAGCTCACCCAACTGGCGCAAGCGGTCACCCGGATCCAGGCCGACCTGCGCGGCAGTGACGTTGCGGCCGCGAAGGCTGACTGGCTGACCGCCCAGCTGGACTGGGAGCGCGTCGGCGCCTCCTACGACAGCTTCGGCAACCTGGGCCTGGCCGTCGACGGCCTCCCTGACGGCATTCCCGGCGGAGTGAACAGTAACGACTTCACCGGGCTGCACCGGCTGGAATACGGCCTCTGGCATGGCCAGAGCGCAGCCAGCCTGCTCCCAGTCGCAGCGACGCTGGCGAGCGACGTCGCAATCGTGCAGCGGAAGCTGACCTCCGACGACCTGGCCGGCGACCCTACGAACCTGCCGATCCGCGCACACGAGATCCTCGAGGACGCGCTGCGCGACCACCTGTCCGGAATCGATGATCAGGGCGGCGGCGCAGCGTACGCGGAGACCTACGCCGATCTGCAAGTCACCGAGGCCGTGCTTGGCTACCTGACACCGCTGCTCAATGCGCGCCAGCCAGGTATGCCAGCGATCGCCGGCGGTCAGCTTGCCATTCTGAAGCAGGCTCTGCTTGCGACCCAGGTCAACGGCCAGTGGGAGTCGCTCACCACCGCTTCCATCTCCGCTCGCGAGCAGGTCGATTCGGCAATCGGCGCAGCCCTGGAAACGCTCTCCGCAGTTCCCGATCTTCTTGAGGTTCCGCCGACGCACTGAAGCCTCGCAAGCCGCGCTGGCCGCTAAGGCGACCCGCATAGTCCCGCTAAGGAGCGAACTCCGTGACCGTCAGCCGACGCAACTTCATCAAGGGCACCGCTTCCGGCGCAGCCGCGACCGCGCTGGCCGGCGGTGTGCTGATCGGCGGTGCGCGGGCGGACGGCGAGACGGCCAAGAGCACGGGCCCGGTCACGCACTATTCGTACCCGTTCCATGGCACGTATCAGTCCGGCGTACTCACGCCGCCGCCCGCGGAGAAGCAACACTACGCATGCGTCGCGGCCTTTGATTGCACCGCCGCCAACAAGGCGGAACTGGCTCTCCTCATGTACGAACTAACCAACCGCGCCTGGTTCCTCACCACCGGAGGGACGCCGCCGGACCTCGGCGTCGGTCAGCCGCCCTCCGACAGCGACGTCCTCGGGCCGACAGTGCCGGCCGACGGGCTGACCGTCACGCTGTCCGTCGGATCGAGCCTGTTCGACGACCGTTATGGCCTCGCGAACCGCATGCCGCTCAAGCTCACCCAGATGCCGCCGTTCCCTAACGACTTCCTCGAGCCCGCCTGGCTGCACGGTGACCTGCTGCTCCAGCTCTGCGCCAACCATCCCGACACGGTTCACCATGCCATTCGCGACATCACCAAGCACACCCGCAGCGGCATGCAGTTGCGCTGGAAGATTGACGGCTACGGGTCGCCGCCGCGGCCGTCGGGGACCGCGCGCAATCTGATGGGTTTCAAAGACGGCACCGCCAACCCGACCGGAACGCTGGCCGGTGACCTGGTCTGGGTCAACGACCCCGCTGAGCCAGCATGGGCGCAGGGTGGCGCCTACCAGGTCGTCCGGCTGATCCGCATGCTCGTCGAGTTCTGGGACCGGGTATCGATCAACGAGCAGCAGAACATGTTCGGCAGGCGCCGCGACAGCGGCGCGCCGCTGGACGGCACCAGCGAATTCGACATCCCCAACTACGCCGCAGACCCGCACGGGTACGTTATCCCGCTGGACTCCCATATCAGGCTCGCGAACCCCCGTACCAAAGCGACCGCCGGCCAGCGGATCATCCGTCGCTCCTACAACTACGACCTCGGCGTAGACGAGAACGGGAACCTGCAGGCAGGGCACATCTTTATCGCCTACCAGCAGGACATCCAGCGTCAGTTCGAGACGGTCCAGAAACGGCTGATCAACGAGCCTCTGGTGGACTACGTCCAGCCGTTTGGCGGCGGCTACTTCTTCGCTCTGCCCGGCGTGCGGAACGTCAACGACTGGTACGCCCAAGACCTGCTCGCCTAGCGGGCTGCTCGCCCGGAAAACTCACAGGCGCGGCCCGCGAGCGATGTGATTGACTACCGCACAGCGATCAGGCAGTTAACCAGGGAGGGTAGATGCGCCAGGCGTCCATATCCACCGTGATGTCCTCGAAGACCTCGCCGAAGGGTATGGCGCGTGCTGCGCACGACACTCAACCTGGGAATCCTGGCGCATGTAGACGCCGGTAAGACAACGCTCACCGAGCGGCTCCTCTACGCCGCTGGTGTCATCGACAGCCTCGGCAGCGTCGACGCCGGGACGACGCAAACCGATTCGCTGGCGCTAGAGCGACAGCGCGGCATTACGATCAAGTCCGCCGTCGCATCGTTCGGGATCGGCGATGTCACGGTCAACCTGATCGACACGCCTGGTCACCCGGACTTCATTGCCGAGGTGGAACGGGTACTCAGCGTGCTCGACGGCGCCGTCCTGGTGATCTCCGCTGTCGAAGGCGTGCAGCCACAGACACGGATCCTGATGCGCTCGCTGCAACGGCTGCGGATCCCGACCCTGCTATTCGTCAACAAGGTGGACCGGGCCGGCGCAGACGCCGAGCGAGTTCTGCAGGAGATCGGCAGCCGGCTGGAACTCGCGGTCGTTCCGATGGGCTCGGTGGACTCTGCCGGGAAACGCGAAGCCAGTGTGGCGCCGTACGGGCGTGACGATCAGGCTTTCCTGCTGAGGCTGACCGAAATGCTGGCCGACCATGACGAAGCCTTGCTGGCCGCGTACCTCACGGATGACCAGGGACCCGCATACCAGCGGCTGCGTGCGGCGCTGGCCGCTCAGACCGCCAGTGCGCTCGTGCACCCGGTGTTTTTCGGCTCGGCGATGACCGGCGCGGGCGTGGCAGCGCTAACCTCCGGGGTTGCGGAGTTGCTGCCATCGGCCGCCGGCGACCCGGACGGCCCGCCGGCCGGCCAGATCTTCAAGATTGAGCGCGGGGCCAGCGGCGAGAAGGTCGCGTACTTGCGGATGTTCTCCGGCACGGTACGCGTGCGCGACCGGCTCCGGTTCGGCGCTGGCCCTCAAGACAGTGCTGGCCCTCAAGACAGTGCTGGCCGGCAGCGCGGCGCTGACCGGGCGGGCAGGGTCACCGCACTGGCAGTTGTCGACCGCGGGCCAGCCACAGCGCGCCCGTCAGTCGGCGCCGGACAGATCGCCAAGCTCTGGGGACTGGCGGAGATACAGATCGGCGACCGGATCGGCGACCCGGACGCCACCGAGATCGCCCGGCAGTTCCCGCCGCCGACCCTCGAGGCCGTTGTCGTCGCCCGCGATCCCGCCGACCGCGGCCGTCTTCGCGTCGCGCTGGGCCAGCTGGCCGAGCAGGACCCGCTCATCAACCTCCGCCAGGACGACGAGCGCGGCGAAATCTCCGTCTCGCTGTACGGCGAGGTGCAGAAGGAGGTAATCCAGGCGACGCTCGCGGCCGATTACGGAGTTCACGCGTCCTTCCGCGAGACGACCACGATCTTCGTCGAGCGGCCAGCAAGCGCAGGCCGCGCACTCGAGGTGCTCCAGTCCGACGACCATCCTTACTCAGCGACGATCGGGCTGACCATCGAGCCCGCCGATCCCGGCTGCGGCCTCCACTTCCGCGTGGCGGTAGACCCACGGACCCTGCCGCTGTTCATATACAAGAACGCCGACAGCTTCGCCGCCGCGATGACGTCGTATGTCCGCGACGCGCTCCGCGCCGGGCCGCACGGCTGGGAGGTCACCGACTGCCTGGTCACGATGACCCGATGCGGCTATTACATCGGTGACGGACCGACCAAGCAGGTTCTCAGTACGCCGCGCACGTCGGTCGCCGACTTCCGCAAGCTCACCCCCGTGGTGCTGACGCAAGCGCTCGCTCGCGCCGGGACCGTGGTC
>Ga0335073_10008357_pt1 | contig 14523 bp, 10 predicted proteins | sample Lox_Sample_22_FD_207093 | JGI IMG/M metagenome (GOLD analysis project Ga0335073, IMG submission 207093) | Soil microbial communities from Loxahatchee National Wildlife Refuge, Florida, United States - Lox_Sample_2.2 | ecosystem: Environmental > Terrestrial > Soil > Wetlands | place: USA... | reverse complement strand
GCGGCGGCGGCGCATCGTGGTGCGCGACCTCGGGGAGGGCCGCGACGCTCGCGAATTCCAGCCCGAGATCGCGCGCCGTGGCGCGCAACGCCGCGGCGAGTCCCGCCTGCGGCGCGAGCAGCCAGGAGCCCGCCGGATATTCGACGCCGGCGAGCGCGAAGGGCCGCTCGGCGATGGCTACCTTGAAGCGTGCGAGTGCGTAGCGCGCCTCGAGCAGCCCCTCCTGCCCGGTATCCTTCAGCACGAACGCCGGTCCCGCGCCCTCGACCGCGCCCTGCACCGTGGGCGCCGCGGCGAGCGGCGCGAGCGCCGGGCTGCGCACGCGCGGGTCCGCGGTCGGGATGGCCTCGAGGTGGTAGTGCGCCGGCAGCTCCCAGGAGACATCGTCATAGGCCTCGCCCGCATCCTTCGGGTAGTTCTGCGCCGTGAGCAGATCCACCGCGTAGTCGCGGTACGGCTGGTCGAGCCGTACGACATAGGTGCCGGCCGGGAACGTGCCCTCGTTGAGCGTCAACGGCGCGCTCGCGCGCGCCACCTCGATGCCCTGGCGCATGAGGAGCGCGACCAGCTGCGCCACGCGCTCCGGATCGCCCTGCCCGTCGGGTATCAGGAATCCGAACGGCGGCTGCTCGAGCCCGCGGCGGTACGAGTGCAGGCCCTTCAGATAGTAGTTGCGCAGCAGCGTGCGCGACTGCTGCGCGGTGTCATCGAGAGCCGCGAGCAGCGCGGTCTCGGTGTAATTGACGTTGTCGCGTGCCGACCAGAGGAAGCTGCCCTGCGCCGGCGGCGGCGCGGGGCGGTACCACTCGACCGTATCGTCCTGCGAGGGCTGCTCGGGGCGCAGCGTCTCGGCGGTGCCGTTACCGAAGGTCTCGTAACCGCGGCCGTCGGCGTTGTGGTTGGTGGCGATGGAATCGAGATAGAGGTGCGCGAAGTCGTCGCCGAAATTCCAGGTCCATACCCCCGGCATGCCGAGTCCGGTGAGCGTCGCGACTTCGTGGAAGCTCAGCTCCAGCCGCTCGGCATAGGTGATCGGGTCGACGTGCTCGTTGATCGGGCCGGTGCCGTTCCAGGTCATGAGCAGCGCCACACTCTCGTGCAGGTCGTGGATCACCTGCGGATGCCAGTCGAACATCATGCGAAACACCGCGCGCGTGGTCGCGTGCACCTGCTGGTGGGCGTCGCGGTTGATGTCGACGAAGGCGTATTTCGACCAATAGGGCGGCGCCTGGCGCGGCAGGCTCGCGGGGTCGGTCTTGCCCTTGAGGTAGCGGTAGAACCACTCCACCTGCTTGTCGCGGCCGTCGGGGTTCGACACCGGGTTGATGAGCACCACGAGGTTCTCGCGGATGCGGCGGATCATCGGCTGCTCGGACACCGCGAGCCTGTAGGCGAGCTCGAGTACCGATTCGGTCGAGCCGGTCTCGTCCGAGTGCAGCGCCGCGTTGACGTAGTAGATGGGGCGCGCCGAGGCGACGAGCGCCTCCGCGGCAGCCGCATCCGTGCGGCGTGGATCGGCCAGCGCGGCCGTGGCGGCCTTCAGACGCCCGAGGTCGCGGATGCCCTGCTCGTCGGCGATCGCCAGCAGCACGATGTCGCGGCCCTCCTCCGAGTGTCCGATGGTGAACAGGCGCACCCGCGGCGAGGAAGCCGCGAGCGCGCGGCAATAGCCGTAGGCGGCCGCGGAGTCCACGAGCTCCCCGGGCGCGCCGGGGATGCGGTGCAGGAAGGCGCGCGGCGACACCACGCTGGCGGACGCCGGAAGGTACGACACCCAGGGCGAGAGGAAGCGCGGCTCGGTGGTGGCGCGCGCGATCTCCTCGATCGAGCCGGCCTCCGCCGTATCGGGTGCGACACCCTGCGCGGGCACGAGCCCCGGCGCGAGGGTCATGAGGATGGCTGAGACCAACCACTTGTGAAGCATGGGCGCTGCACTCCCTGAGGGCGATCGCGCGCCAGTATAGCGCCGCGCCGCCGCCGCTCTCTATTGAACAAACGCTCAACGAGAGGCAGACTGCGGCCGATGGCGCGCAACCCGCGGTACGACCTGCTGTTCGAGCCGGTGAAGATCGGCCCGGTGACCGCCCGCAACCGCTTCTACGCCGTGCCGCACGCCGCCGGCATGACCAACTCCATGCCGCAGATGCGCGCGGCGTTCCGCGCCACCAAGGCCGAGGGCGGCTGGGGCGTGGTGTGCAGCGGCTACGTGTCGATCGACCCGGGGTCGGACGACACACCGCTTCCCTACGCGACGCTCTGGGACGACGACGACGTGCGCTCGCACGCCCTCATGACCGAGGCGGTGCACCGGCACGGCGCGCTCGCCGGCATCGAGCTCTGGCACGGCGGCGGCTCGGTGATGAATCGCCTGACGCGCACCGCGCCCATCTCGCCCTCCGGCACCGGGTGGATGGCGACCCATGTCGGCTTCATGGGCAACCAGCGGCCGCGCGTCATGGAGGCGCAGGACATCCGCGCGCTGCTCGCGGCGCAGGCGGCGGCGGCGCGCCGCGCCCGCCAGGCGGGCTTCGACATCGTCTACGTCTATGCCGGCATGGGCTACCTGCCCTACGAGTTCCTGCTGCCCGAATGGAATGCCCGCACCGACGCCTACGGCGGCAGCCTCGCCAACCGCGCCCGCATCGTGCGCGAGCTGCTCGAAGTGACCCACGAGGCCGTGGGCGGACGGTGCGCGGTGGCGCTGCGGGTCAGTCTCGAGGAGCTGCGCGCGCGGCCGAGCGCCAGCGCCGCCTCCGAAGCGCATGAGCTGGTCGCACTGCTCGCCGACCTCCCGGACCTCTGGGACGTGAAGCTCGACTCCTCGCCCACCGACTGCCCGCCGTCGCGCTTCGCGGCCGAAGGCAGCCACGAGGGCGTCATCGATTTCGTCAAGCGACTGACATCCAGACCCGTGGTCGGCGTCGGCCGCTTCACCTCCCCCGACACCATGGTCGGCCAGATCCGCCGCGGCGTGCTCGACCTGATCGGCGCCGCGCGCCCCTCGATCGCCGACCCCTTCCTGCCGTCGAAGATCGACCAGGGCCGCGAGCAGGACATCCGCGAGTGCATCGGCTGCAACATCTGCATCTCGAGCTGGCACGACTCGGTGCCGGTGCGCTGCACCCAGAATCCGACCATCGGCGAGGAGTGGCGCCGCGGGTGGCACCCCGAGCGCATCGCCCCCGCCGCCGGCTCCGCCTCGATCCTCGTCGTGGGCGCCGGGCCGGCCGGTCTCGAGTGCGCACTCTCGCTCGGCCGGCGCGGCTACGAGGTGACGGTGGCGGAGGCGGCCGAGGACCTCGGCGGTCGGCTGCGCTTCGAGACGCGGCTGCCGGGACTGGCGGCCTGGGGGCGGGTGCTCGACTGGCGGCGCGGGCAGCTGGCCAGGCTCGGCAACGTCGCCATCTACCGCGGCAACCGGCTGTCGGCCGACGACATCCTCGGTCTCGGCAACACCCATGTCGTCGTCGCCACCGGCGCCCGCTGGGCGAAGCTCCTGTGGTCGCCGCTCGAGGTAGCGGCCGGCAGCCTCGCCGGTCCCGGCGTGCTCACGCCCGACGACATCGCCGCCGGCACCAGGCCGCAGGACCCCGTGGTGGTCTACGACTTCGACAACTACATCATGGGCGGCGCGCTTGCCGAACACCTGGCCCGCGGCGGACACTCGGTGCGTTACGTCACACCGGCCGGACACGCCTCCGCCTGGACGATCATGAGCAACGAGCAGCCGCAGGTTCATCGGGCCCTCGCCGCGGCGCATGTCGCCGTGCATACGCTCACGCGCGTCACCGGCTTCGAGGCTGGCGTGGTGACGCTCGCCAGCCAGTTCACCGACGCCCTGTCACGGCACGAGTGCGGCTCGCTCGTCATCGTCGGCGCGCGCTTCGCCGACGATGCCCTGCATGCGGCGCTCACGGCGCGGCCCGCCGAGCTCGCCGACGCCGGGATCCGCTCGGTCGCGCGCATTGGCGATGCGCTCGCGCCCGGCGCGGTGGTGCACGCCGTCTATAGCGGCCACCGCTATGCGCGCGAGCTCGACGCCGATCCCGCGGGCCTCACTGCGCGCCGCGATGCGCCGCTGGCGAGGTCGGCGTGAGCGTCGCATCGATGCCGCCGCGGCTGGCCGGGCTGGAGCCGACGCTCCCCTCGAGCTGGTACACCAGCGAGCGCGTCTTCGCGCTGGAGAAGGAGCGCATCTTCTGCCGCGAGTGGGTGTGCGTCGCGCGCGAGGAGGAGCTCGCGGCGCCCGGCACGTGGCGCGTGGTCGACGTCCTCGGTGAGAGCCTCATCCTCGCCCGCAACCGCGCCGGAGCGCTGCACGGGTTCTACAACGTCTGCCGGCACCGCGGGGCGCGCCTGTGCCGCGACCCGCAGGATCCGCCGCCTGCGACCCCTCTCCCCGGAGGCGTCGCGGGCGGACGCATCACCTGCCCCTATCACCAGTGGACCTACGACTTCGACGGGGAGCTCCTCAGCGCACCGCATCTGAGCGCCGCGCCCGGCTTCGACCGCGCGCAGTTCAGCCTCTACCCGGTGGCGGTGGAGTGCTGGGGCGGCTTCGTGTTCGTGCACCTCTCTCCGGCACAGGCGCCACCGCTCGCCGCGCAGCTCGGCGGCATCCCGGAGCGCACGCAGCGCTACCCGCTCGCGCAGCTGCGCATCGGCGCGACCCTCCGCTACGCGGTCGCGGCCAACTGGAAGGTGCTGTGCGAGAACTACAACGAGTGCTACCACTGCGGCGGCGTGCACCCGGAGCTGTGCGCGGTCGTGCCGGCCTTCCGCGAGCGCGGCGGCGCCGATCTCGACTGGGCGCGCGGCGTGCCGCACCGGCCCGGCGCCTACACCTTCACCGCCTCCGGTACGACGCGGCGGCGGCCCTTCCCGACGCTCGATGCGGACGAGCGGGTGCGCCACAAGGGCGAGCTCGCCTACCCGAACCTGTTCCTGAGCCTTGCGTGCGACCACGCCGCGGTGTTCATCCTCAAACCCCGCGCCCCGGCGCACACCGACATCGTGTGTCACTTCCTGTTCGAGCCGCATGAGCTCGCCAGGGGCGACTTCGATCCGCGCGATGCCACCGAGTTCTGGGATCTGGTCAATCGCCAGGACTGGGCCATCTGCGAGGCCGTGCAGCAGGGCCTGAGCGCGCGCGTCCACGCGCACGGCTACTACGCGCCCATGGAGGATTTCAATCTCGACATCCGCCGCTACGTCCTCGACCGCATCGGCGACGCGGTCGATCCGGCGTGAGCGAGCCTCCGGCCGCGGCACTGCCGCTGCCCGCCCCCGGGGGCGCGCGCACCCTGGTGCCGGTGCGCTGGAAGATCTTCGCCTTCATGTTCGGCTTCGGCGTGTTCGCCTACGTGCAGCAGAAGGGCCTGTCGGTCGCGGCGCTGCGCATGATGCCGGAGCTCGGACTCACGCAGCAGCAGATCGGCTGGCTGCAGACGGCGTTCATCGCCGGCTACACGCTCATGCAGTTCCCCGGTGGGCTCCTCGGCCAGCGTTTCCGCCCGCGCCTGGTGTTCGCCGCCCTCGGCTTCGGCGCCTGTGCCGCCGCCCTCATCGTGCCGCTCGCGCCGCTCGTGCTCGTCGGGGCGCCGCTCCTCGTCACGCTGCTGCTCGGGCGTGCGCTCCTCGGGGCGCTGCAGGCGCCGGTCTTCCCCGTAACCAACGGCATCTTCGAGGCGTGGTTCCCGCCGCGGCAGTGGCCGCTGGTGCAGGGCTTGTCCGCCGCCTGTCTCGGCGTCGGGCTCGCCGTCACCGCGCCCCTGGTCGCGCATCTGATGGAAGCGTCCAACTGGCAGCGGGCGCTCCTGTGGACCAACGTGCCGATGTTCGTGCTGGCGCTGCTGTGGGTCTGGTACGGGCGCAATAGCCCGGCCGAGCACCCGGCGGTGACCGCGACCGAGCTCGCGCAGATCGGCGTGCACGCCGCCGTGCGTCACGAGTTCTCCTGGGGGCGCGTCGCGCGGCTGCTGGCCAACCGCGACGTGCTGGTGCTGACCCTCTCTTATATCTGCGCCAACTACGTGTTCTATTTCATCGGCGACTGGTGCTTCCTCTATCTGGTGCAGGAGCGGCATTTCCAGGCGCTCGAGAGCGGCTGGCTGGCGGCCGCTCCCGCCATGGTCGGCGCACTCGGCGCCGGCATCGGCGGCTGCCTCGCGACCGCGCTCGCGGGCCGTCTCGGGGTGCGCCGCGGCCTGCGCCTGGTGCCGCTCGTGTGCCTGCCGGCGTGCGCGCTGCTGCTGCTCGGCGCCGTCGCGACACCGAACGGCTACCTGGCCGTGGCGGCGATCGCACTCGCCTTCGCCTGCGAGCAGGTGAACGAGGGCCCCTACTGGGCCGCGATCATGCATTGCGCACCCGCCGACACGATGGCCGCCGGCGGCGTGCTCAACACGGGAGGAAACTGCGGCGGACTGATCGCCGCGCCCGTGACCGCGTATTTCTCCGGTCACGGGTCGTGGGGCTCACCCTTCCTCATCGGCTGCGGCTTCGCGCTCGTCGCGGCGGCCGGCTGGCTGATCGTCGACCCGACGCCTCGCACGGGCACCGCCCGCAGGAACGCCTAGGGAGCCGGCGCGTCGACCGCCACGACGCGGCCGCTCAAGGTGCCGCGCACGACGGCGCGCGCGCCGGCCACTCCCTCCCGCCACTCGCAGGTCAGCGACCCGGCGGCCGCGGGGCCCGCGAGCCTGAGCCTTGCGTGGACCGCTCCCTCGCGTCCGGCGGTCTCGATGTCGCCCGAGACGGCGAGGTCCTGCGTCCAGCGCAGCGCCTGCAGGCGGATGCGCCACCCTGTCCCGCCGGCGACGGCCGTGAAGCGGCCGCCGCGCAACCCAACGCCGGCGCCGGCACCGTTCTCGGCTGCGCGGGCAATCGCATCCTCCGCGGTCAGAAGCGCCGCGGTCACCACGCGCCGCTGCGCCTCGGTGGCGGCATTGCCGGCGGCGGGCGGCGCGGCGTCGAGCTCGTGCGCGGCGCGGGCGAAGCGCGGCACCAGCCGCACCGGCGGCACGGCCGCCGCGCAGCGGTCGTCGCCCGTGGCCAGGGTATCCAGGAAGCGCCGCACCAGCACGCCGGCGCACTCACTGCGCGAGTGCGGCAGCGCGTTGACGTGGAAGCCGTTGGCGATCACCACGTGATGCGCGCGCGGAAAACTCTCCGCCGCGGCCGCGCCGTCCGCCACGCTCGTCATATCGTCGAGCTCCCCCGACACCACCAGCACCGGAACGTCGGGGTAGCTGGCGGGCGGGAAGACCAGCGGCGATGGCGGGAAGTCCCCGTGCGCCGGCCACTCGACGCACTCGTCGATGAAGGCGTAATCGAGGGGCATGGCGCGGTATTCATCGAGCGTGAACGGCGCGTAGGTCGCGGGCGCCGCGAGGCTGCGCTGCGCGATCGCCCGGTCGCGCGCCGCGAGGCGCTCGCTGACCGGCAATCGCATATCGAAGATCTGCGGCGGATCCTGGCAGAACACCGCGGCGGCGAGCCCGGCGCTGAACTTCTCCGGCGCGTGGCTCGCATCGCGCGAGTCGACGCCGCCCGCGGTCTCGGCCACGAGGCGCAGCAGCGGCACAGGGTCGTCAGCCAGGTAGGCACGCGCCGCGGCGTCCACCTCGCGCACCGTGGAGAGCGCCGGCGAGCCGCCGAACATCACGATGGCGAGCGCGGCGGCATCGGCGGTGACGGTCGCGGCGCGGTCGTCGCCGTAGCGCACCGTGGCGGTGAGCGGCCGCGCCCGCAGCCGCTCGAGCGCCGGAACGATGTGCTCGAGCGAGCTGCCCGGAATGGCGCTGCAGGCGCTCGAGCGCGCGCATGCCAGGTTGAACTTGGCGCGCATCGCCGGCGCGTAGTGCGGGTACCAGGCGTAATCGGGTCCGTCGAGCGGATACGCGCCGTCGAGCACCAGCGTGCGCAGCCGGTCGGGATGACGCAGCGCGAACACCTGTGCGAAGTAGGTTCCGTAGGAGTCGCCGTAGAGCCCGATGCGCGCGATCGCGAGCCGCCCGAGAACCGCCGCCAGGTCGTCGGCGGCGAGCGCCGTACTGTAGAGCGCGGCACGGCGCCCGAGCGAGCGCCCGCAGGCGCCGATGTCGCCGGCGGTGAGTGCCGGGGCGCTCTGCAGCTCGCGGCAGTTGATCGCCCCCGAGCGGCCGGTGCCGCGGTTGTCCATGATGAGGACGTCGTAGCGTGGCCGCAGCGGTCCGAAGAGCGCCAGGTACTCCGCGCGCGAATCGGTCGCCGGGTAGCCCGGCCCTCCTTCGGTCGCGACCAGCGTGCCTGCGGCGGGGCCGGGGCCGGTATGCGGGTAGTACTCGAAATAGACCGGGACGGCGCCCGGCACCTCGCCGCGCGGGTCGAGCGGGCGCTCGAGGATGGCACACCAGGGTGCGGGACTCGCGCAACGATGCAGGGTGAGGGTGCCGACGGTGAGAGCGCCGGCCGGCGCGGCGCTGGCGTGCGCGGCCGCGCCGAGCGCCAGCACGGCGCCGAGAACGGCGTAGCACACGCCACGAAGTGCGGACTGCTCTTGCACGGTCGGTGGCTGTATTGTAGCGGCATCCGCCAGGGAGATTCCCATGATGAAACGTCTCGCGTTGCTCGTGCTGCTCGCCCTTGCGCCGTGCGCCTTCGCCGCGGCCGCGCCACCCCTCAAGACCCGCAACGTGGTGCTCATGGTCAGCGACGGCTTGCGCTGGCAGGAGATGTTCACCGGCGCCGACCCGCTGCTGCTCAATGAGAAGAATGGCGGCATCTGGGACAGCGAAGCGGACCTCAGACGCGAGTTCTGGCGCGACGACGTCAACGAGCGCCGCAAGGCGCTGTTCCCCTTCATCTGGACCACGGTCGCCGCGCACGGCCAGATCTTCGGCAACCAGACGAAGGGCAGCGTCGCGCGCGTCACCAACACCTTCTGGTTCTCCTATCCGGGCTACAACGAGATGCTCTCGGGGCACGCCGATGCGCGCATCAACTCCAACGAGTTCGGCCCGAATCCCAACGTCACGGTGTACGAGTGGCTGAACGGGCAGCCGGACTTCGCCGGTAAGGTCGCGGTGTTCGCCACCTGGGCGACGTTCAAGGACATCTTCAACGTGAGCCGCAGCCACCTGCCGCTGCAGGTCGGCTGGGACCCGCCCTACAAGGGCCAGGTGGGTCCGCGCGAGGTGCTCATGAACGAGCTGTATCGCACCACCACGAAGCTCGAGGACACGGACGTCTACGACTCCTTCCTGCAGATCCCGCTGATGGACTCATTGGCGAAGTCGCGGCCGCGGGTACTGTTCGTCGGCTACGGCGAGACCGACAACTGGGGCCACATGGGCCGCTACGACCTGCTGCTGCATGCGGCCCACTCCTTCGACCACTACGTCGAGGAGCTGTGGAACAAACTGCAGACGATCCCCGAGTACCGCGACAAGACCACCTTCATCCTCACCGCCGATCACGGCCGCGGCAGCGGCCCGGTGGAATGGAAGGAGCACGGCGTCGAGGAGAAGGGCTCGGACAACATCTGGATTGCCGTCATGGGACCGGACACCGCGGCGCTCGGCGAGCGCACCCACACCGCCGAAGTGCACCAGGCGCAGATCGCCGCCACCATCGCGGCGCTCCTCGGCAAGGACTACCGGGCGGCCGTGCCGGCCGCAGCGCCGCCCATCGCCGAGGTGCTCGGCAAAGGGCGATGACTTAGCGTGGCGCGGGCGGGAACTGGGCCAGCACGGCGGCGACCGCCGCGCGGATCGGCGCTTCGGAGTGCTCGATGTCCGAGCGGCTGAGCTCCTTCCTCACCCAGCCATGCCACACGGGCCGCAGGCTATGCGCGTCGAACACGTCGATCGACAGCGTGCCTTCCCGGTACTGGCGCACGTCCACCTCACCGCCCCAGTAGGGATAGCCCCACCAGGCCTGACCGTTCCACCAGCCCGAGCTCGTGTACGGCGCCGGATAGGTGTTGACCTCGGTGCGCTCGCGCGAGCCGATGGTGAAGTCGACGATGAAATCGGCCGCTGCCGGGTCCGCCGCCTCGCTGAAGCCCCGGGTCTTGAGCTCCGCCTCGATGGCATCGTGCGCGCGCTGTACAACCAGCGGGTTGGCGACACCCCGATGCTCGCGCACCATCCAGCTGAAGGAGTGATAGCCGGCGAAGCTCGCCGCGTGATCGTAGTCGCTCGCGACGCGCAGCGAGCTGCACCCCGCGAGGATCACCGCCGACGCCACGAGCACGAGCGGCCACCTCAAGCCACGCATGCCACCCACGCTCCGTGAAGCTGCCATGAACTGCTCCTCCTGCTGCGGGGAGCTTGCCCGAGGAGCCCGCGCCGCAGCATCCGCACTTGTGCGTAACGCGGGGCCCGAGGCGCCTTCACGGTCAGCCCTCGCCCGGCGCGGCGGCACATGGGCATTTGCCCCTACTTCCCAGCGGCGGTGACTTTACGTAGTCTCTCGGGCAGACCGGCTCAGCCCGTTGGAGAACCCTTATGAGTTTCGACGAATCACGCCGCCAGCTGCTGAAGAACGTCGCCCTCGGCACGCTCCTGCTCCCGCTCGCAGCGGCGCCGCTCGCCGCGGGCGCGGCCGAGCTCCCGCTGCTTACGGCCGACGATCCCACCGCCAAGGCGCTGAAGTACGTGCCTGACGCCGCGAAGTCCCCGGATGCCAAACCCGGCAGCAAGTGCGCCACGTGCGCGCTGTATCAGGGCGCCGCGGGCTCCGCCCAGGGCGGCTGCCTGCTGTTCCCCGGCAAGGCCGTCAAGGCCACGGGCTGGTGCAGCAGCTGGACCCAGAAGAAGTAGCGGCGCGCTCCCGCCGGGCAGCGATCCCGCCGGCCGTTCGGCGGCGAGCGCAGGCTCGTGGGTGCGCGGCGGGAACCTTGCGCGCGCAGTTCCCGCGGGCGAGGTATCTATGAAAGGCTCCGGCCTGAATACCCTGTGCGTGCATGCGGCGCACGCTCCCGATGCCACCACCGGCGCGCTCGCCGAGCCGATCTTTCTCACGACCACCTTCGAGCGCGACGCGGACGGCGCCTACCCGCGCGGCTACCGCTACAGCCGTGAGGGCACACCGAACCGCGCGGCGCTCGAGGCCTGCCTGGCGGCGCTCGAGGGCGGCGCCGGTGCGATCGCCTGTGCGTCCGGGCTCGCGGCCAACATGGCGGTGCTCGACCTGCTCGGTGCCGGCCAGCGGTTGGTGGCGCCGCTGGAGGCCTACTACGGCTCGGTGAAGCAATTCATCGAGGTGGCACGCCAGCGGAGCGCGGTGCTCGAGCTCGTGGACTTCCGCGATCCCCAGGCGGTCAAGACCGCGCTGTCGGGCGGTGCGCGCCTGGTGTGGGTCGAGACGCCCACCAACCCCATGCTGAACGTCACGGACCTGAAGCTCCTCGCCGCCATGGGGCATGAGGCGGGGGCACTGGTCGTGTGCGACAACACCTTCGCCACGCCGGTATGCCAGCGCCCCTTCAGCTTCGGAGTCGATTTCGTGATCCACAGCGCCACCAAGTACCTCGGCGGCCATAGCGACGTGCTGGGTGGCGCCGTGGTGGTGCGCGAGGACGGCGCCCTGCTCGAGCGCCTGCGCGCCTGGCAGCGGATGGCGGGCGCGCCGCTGGCGCCTTTCGACTGCTGGCTGCTGCGCAGGAGCATCGCGACGCTGGCGCTGCGCGTGCGCGCCCAGTGCGCGGGCGCGCTGCGGGTCGCGCAGTTCCTCGCCGCGCATCGCGCCGTCGAGCGCGTGTTCTATCCCGGGCTCGGATCCCATCCGGGCCACGCGCTCGCCGCCGCGCAGATGCCGGGCGGATTCGGCGCGGTGCTGTCGGTGTGCGTCGCCGGGGATGCCGCGCGTGCCATGGAGGTTGCGGGCCGCACGCGCCTCTTCACGCGCGCCACCAGCCTGGGCGGCGTCGAGAGCCTGATCGAGCACCGCGCCTCCATCGAGGGCCCCGGCTCGCGCACGCCGCAGAATCTGCTGCGCCTGTCGATCGGAATCGAGGAGCCGGAGGACCTCGTGCAGGACCTGGATCAGGCTCTCGCCTCCTGAGCCGGCGGCCGCCCGGGCAGCGCCCCATAGCACCGCTCTTCAGTGGTGCGTGTGCGCGCGCATGAAGCGCCCGAGGCGCGCGAAGGATTCCACCACCTTGAGGAGCACTTCGGGATCGACCGGCTTCGCCACGAACAGCAGCGGCGCGCCCGGGAGCCACGGCAGGCCGACGCTCGAGAGCTCGCCGCTGAGGAAGATCGTCGGCAGCACGTGACCGACCGCGCGACAGATCTCCTGGGCCGCATCGGCGCCATCCATCTCCCCCGGCAGATCGACGTCCATGATGAGGACATCGGGAACCGCAGCGCCGGCGGCGAGCATCCCGAGCGCGCCGGCGCCGTCGGTCGCGGTCAATGCCTCGAGTCCTTCGGCCCGCAGCAGCCGGGCGACGCTCGCGGCAAGCTGCACGTCGTCCTCGACGTGCAGCACCACGAAAACATCGCTGTCCGTCGGCGAACTCATGAGAAATGCTAGCGATCGGCGTGCCGCGCCGTCACTACGCATCTTCGCGTATTCATCCGCGCCGCAGGGGAACTCATGCATGAGCCATGCTGACTCGAGTCGCGCGCTCCCCTGTCAGGGACGTCCGTGCAAATAGGCCTCGGTCACATAACGGCGCATCATGCGATGGCTGTTGAAGTAAGCGGCATTCGTGGTGATCGCTCCCTTCATCAGGCCGATCCAGCCGGCGGTCTCGCCGTAGTAAAGCGGCAGCACCGTGTTTTCGAGCTTGTCGTAGAGCGTCGCCGCGCTATCGATCGACCAGCCCGTGACGTTCTCGATGCAGCCTTCGAGCCACCAGCCATCGAGCACCGACAGGCTCGGAACGCCGTTGAATGCCGCCTTCATTCCGCTGGTGCCGGAGGCCTCGAGCGGCGGCAGCGGCGTGTTGAGCCACAGGTCGCTTCCCGACACCAGCAGCTGTGCCAGCTCCAGATCGTAATCGGGCAGATAGGCCGCCGGCACCTTGCCCGCCAGTGAGCGCAGCTGCTGATTGAGCAGCGCGATCAGGCGCTTGCCCTCCTCATCGTGCGGGTGCGCCTTGCCGGCGAGCACGATCTGCAGGGGCTGGCGACGCGCGATCGCCTCGAGACCCGCGGGATCGGTGAACAGCAGCTCCGGCCGCTTGTATGCCGTCATGCGCCGTGCAAAACCGATGATCGGCGCGGACACGCTCAGCTCGATGCCGCTGAGCTGTCGCACGCGGGCGATGAGCGCGTGCTTGGCCTCGAGGTGCGCCGCACGCAGCTCGCCGTCCGGTATGCCCGCGGCGCGGTTCAGCAGCTCGGGCTCGTGACACCATCCGGCGACATGCCGGTCGTACAGCGCGCGCAAGGCCGGCGCGGTCCAGGTATAGGCATGCACCCCGTTGGTGATGGCCCGCACCTGGTAGCCCGGATACATGCGCGCCGAGACTTCGGCGTGCCGCCTGGCGACCCCGTTGACGAAGTCGCTCAGCGACAGAGCGAGCTGCGTCATATTGAGCTCGTCCCGGCCGGCGAGCTGCTGCAATTCCGCGAGCGGCAGCGGCAGCGTACTGGCATCGGAGGACTCGCCGTTGTGGAACAGCCTCTGCACCAGCTCGTAAGGGAAGCGGTCCTGACCCGCCTCGACCGGCGTATGGGTGGTGAAGCGGCAGAGCTCCCGGACGCGCACCAGGTCGTAAGGCGACTCGCCGGATCGCAGCTCGCTCTGCGGATAGGTGAAGCGACGCAGCAGCTCGAGGCCGAGCAGCGCCGAATGCCCTTCGTTCATGTGATAGGCGCTGATCTCGAAACCCAGGGCCCGCAGCAGCCGTACACCGCCCAGCCCCAGCACCATCTCCTGCATCAGCCGGTAGCGCTCATCGCCGCCGTAGAGGTAGTGGGTGATCTCGCGATCCGCCGGCGCATTTTCCGGCAGATCCGTGTCGAGCAGGATGACCGGCGCGCGCCCGCCGAGATCGCTCTCGATCACGTACAGCCATGCCCCGACCCAGACCGCGCGGTTTTCGATCCGTACCGCCACCTTGGCATCGAGCGGCGCCGCCCAGCGCGCCGGATCCCATGGCGCCGGGTGCTCGATCTGCCGCCCCTGCGCGTCGAGCTCCTGGCGGAAATAGCCGGCGCGGCTGACGAGCGTGACCGCAACCATCGGCAGCGACAGGTCCGCCGCGGAGCGCAGCGTGTCGCCCGCCAGCACCCCGAGGCCGCCCGCGTAGGTGGGGATCTCGCTGCGCAGCGCGATCTCCATGGAAAAATAGGCGACGCGCGCTTCCTGCAGGAATTCGTCGAGCATAACAGTGCGCCGCTCGCGGGCGGCGGCGAGCCCTCCGTTGCCGCTCAGCGGCGCGTGCTCAGCTCGCGCCGCTGCGCCCGGCTGGTGGTCTCCAGCAGCGCCTGCATCTCGGCGAACAGAGCGCCGAGCAGGTCATCGAGTGTCACGATTCCGACGAGCGCACCACGCCCGTCGACCACCGGGATACGGCGCACCCCG
>Ga0335073_10008356_pt1 | contig 14524 bp, 14 predicted proteins | sample Lox_Sample_22_FD_207093 | JGI IMG/M metagenome (GOLD analysis project Ga0335073, IMG submission 207093) | Soil microbial communities from Loxahatchee National Wildlife Refuge, Florida, United States - Lox_Sample_2.2 | ecosystem: Environmental > Terrestrial > Soil > Wetlands | place: USA... | reverse complement strand
CCGGTCAGGAACCCCGCCGTGCGCGCCGCCCTGGCCGAGCGGTGCCGTCGCGTCCGCCGGCGCTGGCCGGGAAACCGCCCGGCCAGCGTCAACCCCGGTGCGCCGCCCGCTACTTGAAGAACCGCAGCAGTTCGGCGTTGATCTGGCCGGCGTGCGTCCAGCACAGGCCGTGCGGCGCGCCCTCGATGGCCTTGTACTCGCTGCCGGCGATGAGCTCGTGCGTCCGCGGTCCGCAGGCCTCGATCGGCAGGACGCGGTCCTCGGTGCCGTGCAGCACCAGAACCGGGATGTCGATCTTGGACAGGTCGTCCCGGAAGTCGGTGTGCCAGGTCTGCACGCAGGCGATCGTGCCGGCCGGCGAGGCGCCGACGGCGGTCGCCCAGCAGTCCTGCACCTCTTCCGGGCTGATCAGCTTGCCGAGGGTCTGATCGAGGTTGAAGAAGTTCTTGTTCCACTCCGTGAAGTAAGCGGCCCGGTCCGCGGTCAGCGCCGCCTCGATCTGATCGAAGATCTCCTGCGGCACCCCGTTCGGCGTCTGGTCCGTCTTGAGCAGGAACGGCGGCACCCCGGAGATGATCACCGCGCGCCGCACCCGCGCCGTCCCGTACTTGCCGAGGTACCGGGCGATCTCGCCACCGCCCATAGAATGCCCTGCCATGTCGAAGGCGCGCAGGTCAAGCGCGGTGACAAGCATGTCCAGGTCCGCTGCGAACGTGTCGTAGTCGTAGCCGATCGTCGGCTGGCTGGACTTGCCGAAGCCCCGCCGGTCGTAGGTGATGACCCGGCGCCCGGCAGCGAGCAGTGCCCGCTCCTGCCGCTCCCACGCCCGCCCGCTCAGCGGGAACCCATGGATTAGCACGACCGGGTTTCCGGTGCCGTGGTCTTCGTAGTACAACTCGATCGGAGTGGAGTTCTCTACGCCTACCTTTACGTAAGGCATGTGCCTTCCCCTCGTTTGCGACTGCTCTGGCCTGCCTCTGTCCCAGCGTCTGTCATCTTGCCCACTGTATCCGTCAAATCACACGCAGTAACTTGATGTCCACCGTGACGCATCCTGAGCAAAGGACGGGATTGGCTCGCCCCGAGGGAGGGCACGATCAGCGCAATGGATGCCACATCGACCGGCGGCAAGTCGAAGTCGCTTGTACTGACCGCGATGATCTTCGCGGTCGCCATGACCTTCATCGACCAGACGATCGTCTCGATCGCCGCGCCGAAGATCCAGGCCGAGCTTCACCTGTCCAGCACCGGTATGCAGTGGGCGATCAACGCCTACCTGCTGACCCTCGCGGCGTTCTTCGCCTTCGGCGGGCGGCTGGCTGACACCGCGGGCCACCGCAGGATGTGCGTGCTCGGCGTGATCGTGTTCGCCGGATCGTCCGCGCTATGCGGCCTGACGCCGAGCGGGTCGGTCGCGGAGGGGTGGCTCGTGGCGTTCCGGGCGCTCCAGGGCGTCGGCGGGGCGATCATGTTCCCGGCGGCGCTCGCCATCGTGGTGGAGACGTTCGACGTGCGGTCGCGGGGCCGGGCGCTCGCGCTGTTCTTCGGCATCGCGGGCGGGCTGACCGCGATCGGCCCTATCGTGGGCGGCTACCTGCTCGAGTGGACCTGGCGGGCCATCTTCTGGATCAACGTCCCCGTCGCGCTGATCGCCCTGGCGCTGATCGCGCTCTCCAGGCCGGCGAACGAGCGCCGGCCGGCGCGGCTGGACATGCGTGGCCTCGTCCTGATCGTCGCAGGCGTCGGGCTGAGCATATTCGGCTTCCAGCAGGCCTCGAATTGGGGCTGGAGCGACCCGGTCATCATCGCGTCCATCGTGGCGGGCGTGGCGCTGCTCGTGGTGTTCTACGTCGTCGAGCGCTCCACCCCGTCGCCGCTCATGAACGTGACCATCTTCCGGAACCGCTCGTTCACGGTGGACAACCTCATCCTCGCCATTTCCATGATGGCGTTCATCCCGACCTTCTTCTTCGCCAGCATCTACGGGCAGGTAGCGCTCGGCGAGCAGGCCACCAAGGCCAGCCTGCTCATCTTGTGGTTCTTCCTCGGCTTCGTGATCTGCGCCCAGATCGGCGGCCGGATGCTGGACCGGGGCGGCGCCAAGCGGCCGGTGCTGCTCGGTTGCGTCCTGGCGGCGGTGGGATTCTGGCTGTGGGGCGGGAAGGCGACGGACCTGAACGCCGGCGCCCAGACGCTCTACATCATCCTGGCCGGGGCCGGCATGGGGTTCATGCTCGGCCAGGCGAATACCGACGCGATCAACCAGGCATCCCGCTACAGCTACGGCGAGGCCACCGGCATCACCCAGACCGTGCGCAACTACGGGGCGAGCCTCGGGTTCGCGATCCTCGGCACGCTGCTGATCTCGCAGTTCCGGTCCCATGTCACCTCCTCGCTGACCGCCCAGGGCGTGCCGGGACCGGCCGCCGCCACCGAGGCGGCTAAGATCGCACAGCTTCAGGGCGGCAGCAGCGGGAGTATCACCACGATCCCGCTGTTCATCCGGGCCGACTTCGCGCACGCGATCCAGGACGTGCTCTACGCCATGGCGATCATCATGGCGGTAGCGGCGGTCGTGGCCCTCCGCGGGCTGCGCCGCGATGCCCGGCGCGTGGATCAGCCCGCCGAGGCCCGCCGCCAGATGGTGCCCAACGCTAGTGATGAGGCCACAGGGTAAGTTCGGAGGAAGGCGCACTGGACCCTAGACGAGGGAGACTTTGAAATGCCTGATCCCAGGGAACGCGAGTCGGAGGATCTGCGCGACTACGAGGTCCTGGATGGCAGCGACACGCTGGATGGCTCCCCGGGTGACGACCCGCTGGACCGCGGCGTCGCGACGCCGGGTCACTGGTCAGCGGGTCTGCGGTATGCCATGAGCGGCGACGAGGAGTCCGAGTCTCTCGACGAGCTTCTCGCCGAGGAGGAGCCCGACGTCGCTTTCGATCCGGACGAGGATAGCTGGGACGAGAACGCGACCGAACTTGACGTGGCGCGCTTTGAGCGAGACGACAACGTCGATAACCGGGCCGGCCGGCTGATGTCCGCGGATGAGACCGCCGACGACGATGGCGAGGAGCCGGTCGTCGTGGAAAAGGAGCTTGTCGCCCGGGACGAGGGGATCGATGGCGGCGGGGCCAGCGCGGAGGAAGCGGCGCTGCACGTCACCGATGGCTCCGAAGTTCCGTACGACGAAGAGTGACCGATCCCGTCAGGATTCCGTCAGGACCGCACCGCCCGCCGGGCCGAGCCGCCTGGCGGCCTGCTGGCACGCGGCACGTGCCTGTTCGGCAAGCACGCGGGCCAGTTCCCCGGCGGGCAACTCGCCGCCTAGTTGATGGCTCTGGCCCGCCCACAAGTTGACCAGGCCCGCATCGCGGCTCGCGCGACCGGCGGCGCGAAGCGGCGCGGTCAGATGATGGACCTCCGGATAGGCGGCGGGCGCGTCGGCGGAGTGCTGCTCAAGGAAGCGATTGCGGATGCCGCGCGCCGGGCGGCCGGTAAAGGCGCGGGTGACCGCGGTGGGGGTGTCGCTGGCCAGCGCTTGCCGGTCGACATCGGAGGTTCCGGCTTCCGGGCAGCGCATGAACGCCGTGCCCAACTGGGCCGCCGCCGCGCCCGCCGCGAGCACGGCCGCCACCCCCGCTCCGGTGCCGATACCGCCCGCCGCCACCAGCGGCACGTCGACGGCGGCCCGGACGAGCTGCAGGAGGGAGAGCAGCCCGAAGCCGTACCCGTCTGCCGCCGGATCGTTCCGGAAGCTCGCGCGATGCCCGCCGGCTTCGGTCCCCTGCACGACGAGCACATCGGCGCCGGCGCCGGCCGCGTCGACCGCCTCGGCCGGCGTGGTCACGGTCACCCAGACCTCGCTGTCGGACCCCCTGAGGTCATCGATGACGGTCCGGTTCGGGCAGCCAAAGGTGAACGACACCACCCGCGGCGGCACCGCCCGGAGGACCTCGATCTTGGCGGCCCAGTCGTCGTCTTCGAATCGCGGCGCGCCCAGGTCAACGGCGGCGTCCCGTGCGTCGCCGGCCAGGGTGGCGGCGTACGCCTCGGCGGCCCCCGGGGCGGCGGGCGTGCCGGGAACGAACACGTTGACCCCAACCGGGGCGGTGGTCAGCTTCCGGATCTCGGCGATCCGCTCGGCCAGCGCGGTCGCCTTGAGGTACCCGGCCGGCGTGAAGCCGAGCCCGCCCGCGTTGCTTACCGCGGCGGTCAGCTTCGGTGTTGACGCGCCGCCGGCGAGCGGCGCGAGCACGATCGGGATGCTCAGCTCGTCGAGAACCACGGGAGCCCTCCGGGGTCAGTCGCCGGCGACCAGCGCGTCGGTCAGCGGGTCGATTCCGGCCAGCTTCGCCGCCAGTTCGTCGCTCAGGCCATAGCGAGCGGCGAGCGCCGCGGGGGAGTAGTACGTGACGTTCGTCCGGCTGCCGTCCGCCCAGATCAGGATCTTGAGCGGCAGGTCGAGGGCCGACAGCGGCGCGGCGTCCATGACTGGAGTGCCCGCGGCCGGGTTGCCGAAGATCACCAGTGTGGTCTCCCGCAGCTGCTGACCTGCCTGGCGCGCCTCTTCGCTCTGGTCGATCACGGCGAAGACCTTCATGCCCTTGGCGGACAAGATTCCCGTCAGCCGCGCGACGGTGGCGGCGACCGGTCGCGGGCTTACCTTGCTGGTGACCTGAGTCTCGATCCAGTCGGCCATGACCATCCCTCTAGCTCGTTGGTTTGCCTGCCGCGGTTGAGTGCTCGGCATAACAGCGGGATCGGCTCGATGCGCGCCGCAGTGCCAATTGTGTACAGCGCGGCGACGCTCGGTGACAGCGGGGTAGATTCAGATGACGGGCCCGCGGGTCCGCTCGGCTACGGGGCGAGGAGGACTTCGGAATGCCTGCTTCCAGGGATCACGAGTCGCAGGATCTCCGGGACTACGACGTCCTCGATGGTAGTGACACGCTGGACGGCAATCCGGGCGACGACCCCCTCGACCGCGGTGTGGCTACGCCGGAACACTGGTCAGCCGCGCTGCGGCACGTCCTGGCGGGCGACGACGAGTCGGAGTCACTCGATGAGTTGCTCGCCGAAGAGGAGCCGGACATCGTTGCCGACCCGGATGAGGACGACTGGGACGAGAACGCGACCGAGGAGGACGTGGCGCGTCTGCGCCGAGGCGACATCGCCGACCGGCGGGCTGGCCGCCTGGTGTCTATGGACGAGAGCGCGTACGACGATGGCGAGACGCGCGTCGTCCGGGAAAACGACCTTGTCGCCCGCGACGAGGGCATCGATGGCGGCGGTGCGAGCGCCGAGGAAGCGGCGCTGCATGTCACCGATGGCTCCGAGGTCCCGTACTCCGAAGACTGACCTTGTTCACCGACGCCTGGTAGATCTGCTCGATCGAGGATTCCAGCTGGGCGTTGAACTCCTCGTCGGTCTGGCTTTCGGTGAGCCCCTCGAGGAGCGCGCGGGAGAAACTGGCGATCAGCGTGGGGTCGCGCGCCAGCAGGGCGCAGGCCTCATCACGGCTGTAGCCGCCGGACAGGGCGACGATCCGCAGCACTCGCGGATCGGACGCCAGTTCGCCGTACAGGCCGGGCCGGGTCGGGATGGTGATCTTCAGCATCACGAGGGCATCCGAAGGCAGCGCCGCGACGTGCTTGGCGATGGCGTCGCGTAGCAGCGTCTCGGCCCGCTCCTTGTGCGGGCTGTCGATGCTCACCTCGGGTTCGATGATCGGGACGAGGCCCGCCGAGCCGATCCGCTTGGCGTACTCGAACTGCTGGTCCACGATCGCGGCGATCCCGGACTCGCTGGCGTCGTTGATCACCGACCGCATCTTGGTGCCGAAGATGTGCTGTCCGCGGGCGCGCGCGAGCAGGTCGTCCAGGGTGTCGATGGGCTTCATGAGCCGGACCCCGTCCTGCTCGGCGGCGAGACCCTTGTCGACCTTCAGGATCGGGACCACGTCCTTGACGTCCCAGAGGTAGCGGGCCGCGGGAACCCCGTCGACTTCCCGGTCCATCGTCTGCTCGAACAGGATCGCCGCGAGGACGCGCGTCCCGTCGAACGCGGGGCTGGTGAAGACGCGCGTCCGCATGGCGTGGACCAGGTCGAACATCTCGGCGTCGGTGCTGTAGCGGTCCTGGGCGACGCCGTATTCGGCGAGCGCGTGGGGCGTGCTGCCGCCACTTTGGTCCAGGGCGGCGAAGAAACCGCGGCCCGCCCCGATTTTCTCCAGCTGCGCAGTGTTCATGGTTCCATTCTGGCCCCACGCGAAGGCCCGGACGCCAGGGGCGTCCGGGCCTTGTCGCCAGGATGGATGGCTAGTTGTCGCTGCCGCCGTTGCCGGACCCAGACCCAGATCCGGACCCGGACCCGCCGCCCCGGTTCTGGCCACCGAGCCGGTCGAACAGGCCGGACGCGGCCCGTGCCCCGGTCTCGGCCACGCCGCGGAAGATCCCGGCGAGCGGGTCCTCCGAGCGTGCCCACCCGTCCCGGTAGGAGTTGGCCGCGTTGCGCACCTCGTCGGTGAACGACGCGTTCCGGTCGTCCTCGCGCCGCGGGTAGTCGCCGGACAGGATCGACTCGTACTCGCCGCTGGTCGCCCACCGGTCGAGTTCCGCGAACCGGACCACGGCGAACGGGTGGGTGTTCCCCTGGAGCTGGAGGATCTTCAGGATCGAGTCGCGCAGGTCGGGCACCGCGTCGTACTCGTGCGCCTGCTCGCGGAACGCGTCCGGGTTGAGCTCGGACAGCTGCGGGCCGCCGGCCAGCTTCATCAGCGCGCGGCGCGCGGCGTCCACGTCCTGCCCGGCGAGCAGCCCCGCCCGGTCGCAGGACAGCTCGGACTTGCGGAACCACTCCTCAAGGCCCCAGATGATCCCGCGCAGCCCGAGGTAGCCCAGCGGCATCCAGGCGATCCGCGCCGCGAGCTGGATCAGGATGAGCAGCATGGTCCGGTAGACCGCGTGCCCGGACAGGACGTGCCCGAGCTCGTGGCCGATGACCCAGCGGAGCTCCTCCTCATCGTGCAGGTTCACCAGGCCGGTGGTGACGACGAGGAACGGCCGGTCCTTGCCGATCGCCATCGCGTTCACGATCGGCGATTGCATGACGTAGCACTCGGGCACGTCGGGCAGGTCGAGGATGTAAGCGCCGTCCCGCACGAGGGAGTAGATGTGCGGGAACTGCGTCTCGGAGACCCTGACAGCGCCGGATAGGAAGGTCAACCGCAGGGCACGTTCGTTGAAGAGCCCGAAGAGCTTGCTCAGCAGCACGTCGAAGCCGCTCAGCTTGCGCAGCGCGACAAGCGCGGAGCGGTCGGCCGGGTGCTCGTAAGCGCGGGACGAGATGCCGGTGAGGCGGACGCGGGCCCGATCAGGAACTGAAGTCATATCTCGAATGGTAATGCCCCTGCGCAAGCGGCGCATCGTCCGCGAGGCGTAACCCCACGGAATCATCCGGAACATTTTCGGGGCCAAGCGCCCTATACCATCTCGATACCTGAAGTCGAAGGAGATCGGCCTTGATCAACGGGCGCAGGCGGGTCGGCGTGATGGGCGGGACGTTCGACCCGGTCCACCACGGCCACCTGGTCGCCGGCAGCGAGGTGGCGCACATCTTCGCGCTCGACGAGGTCATCTTCGTCCCCACCGGCCAGCCGTACCAGAAGAACGACAAGCAGGTCTCCCCGGCCGAGGACCGCTACCTGATGACGGTCATCGCCACCGCGTCCAACCCCAGGTTCTCGGTCTCCCGGGTCGACATCGACCGGCCCGGTCCCACCTACACGATCGACACCCTCAAAGACCTCGCGGACGCGAACGGTCCCGGCACCGACCTATACTTCATAACCGGCGCGGATGCCCTCGCGAATATCCTGACGTGGCACGATGTCGACGCGCTCTTCTCGCTCGCGCACTTCATCGGCTGCACGCGGCCGGGCCACCGGCTCACCGGCGCCGGCATTCCCGACGGGAAGGTCTCCCTGGTGGAGATCCCCGCCCTCGCGATATCGAGCAGCGAGTGCCGGGCCCGTGTCGCGGCGGGCGAGCCGGTCTGGTACCTGGTCCCGGACGGCGTCGTCCAGTACATACACAAGCGCGGCCTCTACGCCCGCTGATGAGCGCATGAGACCCTAGATATGGCAACGTTCCCGACCGAGGAGGCCGACCCCACCACGTGACAGCTACCCCACGGGCCATCGAGCTCACCGAGATCGCCGCGCTCGCCGCGGCGGAAAAGCTGGCCAACGACATCGTGGCCTACGACGTCAGCGACCAGCTCGCGATCACCGACGCGTTCCTGCTCTGCTCCGGGGCTAACGACCGGCAGGTGCGCTCGATCATCGACGAGGTAGAGCTCAAGCTCAAGCAGGCCGGCGCCATCCTCACCCGGAGGGAAGGTGAGAACGAAGGCCGCTGGGTGCTGCTTGACTACAACGATCTCGTGGTCCACGTGCAGAACAAGGAGGAGCGGGTCTTCTACGCCCTCGAGCGTATCTGGAAGGACTGCCCGCGCATCGAGCTCCCCGAGGCGGCGCTCCTGGGCAACCCGGGCACGGGAGACGACCGCTGAGCGGCGGCAAGCGGCTCGTGCTGTGGCGGCACGGCCAGACGACCTGGAACGTCGAACGCCGCTTCCAGGGCCAGACCGACATTCCCCTCGACGAGACCGGTGAGGCGCAGGCGGAGTACGCGGCCAGGCGCCTCGCCACCCTCCGGCCGGACGCGATCTTCGCCTCCGACCTGTCCCGCGCCATGCAGACGGCCGCCCCGCTGAGCGCGCTCACCAGCCTGACCGTCACGCCGGACAAGAGCCTGCGGGAGCGGTCCGGCGGCGACTGGGAAGGGCTGAACGACGAGGAGATCCGCGAGCGCTACCCGCGGGAGCGCGCGTCCTGGGACCCGCCGAACGGCGAGCCCACGGCCGCCGTCGCGGACCGGGTCAGCGCCACGCTCACCCGCATCGCCGGCACGCTCGACGACGGCCAGCTCGCCGTCGTGGTCAGCCACGGCGCCGCGCTGCGCCTCGGCGCGTCCAAGATCCTCGGCCTCAGCGGCGACCTCGCCGGCCTGCTCGGCCCTCTGAACAACTGCGCGTGGTCCGTGCTCGAGCTCCGCGGCACCCGGTGGCGTCTGCTTGAGCACAACGCCGGCACGCTCCCGGAGCCGGTCATCGGAGACGACAGGTAGCCGGCGGGAGGAACCACAGGTTGCCAGCGGGACCACAGGCGCGCCGGACGGGCCGCGTGAAATGACGGTTCGTTCGGCGAAATAATTTGTTTTCCCCGCCGCCCACCGCGAAGTAGGGTGGCGAATCGTGGCTCAAGCCGTAGCCCTAGCGCAGCGGGCGGTGGGCGGTGACCGGCTCTCCGGCAGGCAGTCGTGGCGGCTGCTCTGGGAGTCCAGCAAGCCGCTCAGCTTCGGGGTGCTCGCCTGGGCGGCGGCCGACGCGGTCGACGGGCCGCTGGTCGTCGGCGCGCTCGGGTTCGTCGTCGGCGCGATACCGGTCGCGGTCGCCGACGGCATGTCGTCGCAGGCCGGCCACCGGCTGATCGCCGCCCTGGTCATCGCGGCGCTGCTCTACACCGCGAGCCTCGTCCTCGACCCCATCGGCAGCGCGCTCTCGACCGCTGCCCGGCAGCGGATCACCGGGCGGCTCCAGGCCCGGCTGCTGCGCGCGGTGACCGCCCCGGCGACCGTCGCGCACCTGGAAGACGCGGACACGCTGGACCGGCTCGCCTCCGCGGAAGGCTCCCTCACCGGCTTCTTCCCCGGCGACGCCCCGGTCACCTGGGTGGGCTCGGTCGCGAACCGGCTGTCGGGAGTTTTCGCGTGCGCCGTGATCGCCGCTTACTTCTGGTGGGTCGGCCTGCTGCTGCTCGTGATGTGGGTGGCCGTCCGCCGGGTCATTCTCAAGTCCGTGCTCCGGCAGGCGGTCGACATGCGCGGGCAGTCCACCGAGATGCGCCGCGCCTGGTACTTCACCGGCCTCGGCTCCAAGGCTCGCGACGCCAAGGAGATAAGGGTCTTCGGCCTCGCGCGGTTCGTCTCCGGCCGGTACGGGCGGCACTTCGCCGAGTCCCTGCGGGCGGGACAGGTCGGCCTGCGCGCGCTGCACCGGCGCGCCGCCGCCTGCTTCGCCGTGGTGGGCGGCGGCTACGCGCTCGCGATCTATGTGATCGCCGACGCGGCGCGCACCGGCCATCTCGGGCTGCGCGCGATGTCGATCACGCTCCCGATGCTGGCGATCACCTCGGCTCTCGGGGCCGTCTCGTTCGACGACATCACCCTGGCCTGGACGCTGGCCGGGCTGCCCGACGCCGACCGGCTCGAGCGCGACCTGGTGCCGCCGTCGGAACTGGCAGGCGCGACGGACCCGGGCGAGGTCCCGGGCGACGCCGTCCGGTTCGAGGGCGTGCGGTTCCGCTACCCGACGTCGGCCGGCGACGTCCTGTCCGGCGTCGACCTCGAGCTGCGGGCCGGCACCTCGACGGCGCTCGTCGGCGTGAACGGCGCGGGCAAGTCCACGATCGTCAGCCTGCTCGCGAGGCTCCGCGACCCGACCGCGGGGCGGATCACGGTGGACGGCGCCGACGTCCGCGATCTCGATCCGGCGCGCTGGCAGCGGATCATCGCCCTCATGCCGCAGGACCCGGTGAGGTACCCGCTGACCGCGTACGAAAACGTGGCGTTCGGGGCCCTGGAGCACGCCGGTGACCGGGACGGCGTGCTGCGGGCCGCGCAGTTGGCTGGCTTCGCGCCCGTGGTCGAGGAACTGCCGCGCAAGTGGGACACCGTGCTCGCCCGCGAACTCCCCGGCGGGGCCGAGCTGTCCGGCGGCCAGTGGCAGCGGCTCGCCTTGGCCCGCGCGCTATTCGCCACCTTCCACGGCGCGCGCGTCCTGGTCCTCGACGAGCCGACGGCGGCGCTCGACGTCCGCGCCGAGGCGCGCTTCTACCAGCGGTTCCACGAGATCACCGCGGGACTGACCACGCTCGTCATCTCGCACCGGTTCGCCACCGTCCGCCGCGCGTCCCGGATCTACGTGCTCGACGGTGGCGTGATCACGGAAAGCGGCAGCCACGACGAGCTGGTCGCGGCGGGCGGCACCTACGCGCGGATGTACGAGGTGCAGGCGGCGAGGTTCACCTGATGACCGATACCCAGGCGCCAACACCACGAGAAGCCCCCCAGGACGCCCCGGTCCCCCAAACCACCCAGGGGATTCAGACCACCCAGGGGACTCAGGATGTCCAGATCCCACCGGAGCAGGGGCCGACCGGCCCGGCCGAGCCCCGACCCTCCCCGCGCCGGCTCGCCCGGCTCGCCGCGATCCTGTTCTTCGACGGCTTCCGCGCCGCCCCGGGCTGGATGGCGCTGGTCACGACCCTGCTCGTGCTCGGCTCCGTGGCCGCCACCTGCTATCCGCTCGGCTACAAGCTGCTTGTCGACGGCACCCTGTCCGGCGATGCGGTGATGACCGCGGCAGGTGTCGCCGTCGTCGCCGTGCTGCTCGGCCTCAGCTGGGTGCTGACCGGGATCGGCTCGATCGAGGCGATGAGCCTGTCCGACCGGATCGCCACGTACCGGACCGCCCGGATGATCGAGCTGATCAGCGGCGTGCCCGGCCTCGAGCACCTGGAGCGCTCGGACTACCTCGCCCAGATTGAGCAGCTCAACGCCGGCCGCCGCCAGCTGGCCGGCGCCCCTCGGCAGCTCCTTCAGAACACCGCGACCGTCGCCCGCATCATCGTGCTGCTCGTGCTGCTCGGGTCGGTGTCCCCCTGGCTGCTGCTGCTCCCGCTCGCGTCCGTCCCGCCACTGCTCGCCGATCGCGTCGCCAAGCGGATCACACGCCGGTCGCAGGACGCGACGGCCGCCGACCGGCGGCTGGCCAGCCTGCTCTTCGACCTGTCGGCGTCGGCGTCCGCCGCCGGCGAACTGCGCTGCTACGGCCTCGCCCCGCACCTGCGGGAACTGCACGCGGGCCTGGCGGCCAGGCTCGACCGCCGCGCCGCCCGCGAAGCCCGCCTGGTGCTCGTCGTCCAGACCCTCGGCTGGCTGCTGTACGCGGTCGGCCTGATGGCCGCGATCGCGTTCGTCGTGGTCCGGGCGACCGACGGCGCGATCTCCCTCGGCACCGTCCTGATGACCGTGTCGCTCATCCGCCGCTCCCGGTCCCAGCTGGCGTCGGCGGCCTCCGGCTCGGGCGCGATGATCAGCACGCTGGCCACCGCCGACCGCCTGCTGTGGCTGGAGGATCATCACGCGGAGTCGGTCGCGACCGCGGGTGAAAACCCAGCGCCTGCCCGGCTGGGGTCCGGGATAGCTGTCCGTGATCTGTCGTTCGTGTACCCAGGGACCGAACGGACCGTGCTTTCACATCTCAGCTTGTTCCTGCCGGCGGGTGCCACGGTCGCGGTGGTGGGGGAGAACGGGTCCGGCAAGACGACGCTCGTGAAGCTTCTCCTCGGCCTGTACCGGCCGACCGCGGGCGCGATCGTCATGGATGGCGCGGACCTCGCGTCGATCGACCCCGCGTCCTGGCGAGAGCGATGCACGGCAGCGTTCCAGGACTTCTCCAGGTTCGCGCTGCCGGCGGTGGAGTCGGTGGGCGTCGCGGACCTGCCGGAGCTGGAATCCGAGCCGCTGGCCGTGGCCGCCCTGAGCCGGGCCGGCGCTACGGACCTGCCCGGCCAGCTGCCGTCCGGCCTGTCTACCTACGTTGGCACCGCGTACACCGGCGGCCACAACCTCTCCGGAGGCCAGTGGCAGAAGCTGGCGCTCGGCCGCGCGATGCGCACGCAGGCGCCGCTCCTCGTCGTCCTCGACGAGCCGACGGCGTCCCTCGACGCGCACGCCGAGCACGCCCTGTTCGAACGTTACGCCGCGGCCGCCACCACCCACGCCCCGGCAGCCCCGGCAGCCCCGGCAGCCCCGACGGATGCGGGCGGCCGAGACGGCGCGGCCGGCCGAGACGGCGCGGGCGGCCCGGACGGCCCAAACGGCTCCGGCACGATCACCCTGCTGGTCTCGCACCGCTTCGCCACCGTGCGCATGGCCGACCTGATCATCTACCTGGAGGACGGCCGCGCGGTCGAGTCCGGCTCCCACGATGACCTGATGGCCTCAGCCGGCCGCTACGCCGAACTGTTCACTCTCCAGGCCGCCGGCTACCAATAGGGCAGGTTTTCGATCCGTTTCGGAGGGTATGTCCGTGCGACTGAGAGGCAAAGTCACCCTGGAAGTGGTCATCTCGTAGTCAAAGACGACCGCCACTCGACCTCGAACACGTGACGGGCGTGGGGTCAGGTGACTGCTAGGACTTCAGTGCACGCCGGCTAGGCGCAGCAGTGCGGTGACCGTGGCAGCGGCGATGACGACGACGGGGAACGGCGCGCGGCGGACCGCGAGGACCCCCGCGACGAGCACCCCGGCCGGGCGCGCCCACCCCGCGAAGTCGTGGCCGGCGGTGAGCGCGGATGTCGCCGCCAGCGCGATCAACAGGACCGTCGCCGCGTCGGCGAAGACCCGGGTCGCCGCCGGGGGAACCGATATCCGGTCCCGGAACAGCGGGCCGGCCAGCCGGAACCCGTAGGTCACCCCGGCGAGGGCGAGGATCGCGACCAGCGGCATCACAGTTCCCCTCCCATCAGCAGCCCGTCGGCGCTGTCCGCGTCAAGCCCGCCGGAGACGCTCGGTTCCCGCCCCGTGTCGCCAGGTTTCCGCCCGGGGTTCTCCGGAAGTGCCCGGCGGCCGCCGGATCCGCCGAAGATGCCGGGCCTGGCGAGGCCACTCACGCCGTCCCGGCGACGCGGCCGCCAGATCGTGGCCAGGCCGCCGAGCGCCGCGAGCACGGGGAGTCCGGCGGGCAGCACGGGGGTGAGCGCGACCGCGATCGCGGCCCCGGTCCCGGCGGCGGTGCGGGTACGCCACTCGCGGAGCGTGGGCAGTGCCAGCGCGAGCATCACCGCCGGGAACGTGGCGTCAAGCCCGAACGCGTTCGTGTTCTTGATCATCGCCCCCGCCACGACGCCAACCGCGACCGCGGCGTTCCACGCGGCGAACAACGACATGCCGCAGGTCCAGAACGCCCTCCGGCGGTCCGCCGGGTTGTTCTGCCGCAGCGCGAACGCCACCGATTCGTCGGTGATCACATGCGCCCCGAACAAGCGAGCGCACCAGCGCCGGAGTCGTCCGGCGCTGCCGCGGGCCTCGGAGAAGGCGTCGACGACATCCGCGACGGCGAGCCCGTAGGGAAACATCCTGGTGTTCAGCACGCCGCCCGCGACCACGGCGGCGAACGGGCTGCCGCCCGCCAGCACTACCCCGACCGCGGCGATCTGCGACCCACCCGCGAAGATCAGCAGCGACATCGCGAGGGGCACCCACCAAGGCAGTCCCCCTGCCACCGCCGTCGCGCCGAACGACACCCCCACGATCCCGTCCGCCAGGCAAACCAGAGCGACATCGCGGGGCAGCGCGGATGCTGCTGTTCGCTGTACAATCCCCATGTTCACTAT
>Ga0335073_10008353_pt1 | contig 14527 bp, 14 predicted proteins | sample Lox_Sample_22_FD_207093 | JGI IMG/M metagenome (GOLD analysis project Ga0335073, IMG submission 207093) | Soil microbial communities from Loxahatchee National Wildlife Refuge, Florida, United States - Lox_Sample_2.2 | ecosystem: Environmental > Terrestrial > Soil > Wetlands | place: USA... | reverse complement strand
GCCTACACGGAGGCGATCGAGCGTGTGCTATCAGGAAAATACCGCGTGGTTGGCCGGCGCTATCTACCTTAAACCGATACCGAGTGAGCTTCGCCCAGCGTTAATTTGACCTGCATTCTCCGCGATCCGCGGTAGAACGTCACCGTGACGGTGTCGCCCGCCTGGTGCCGGTCCATAATCTCGGAAATATCCTGCGGGCTTGTGACCCGGTCGTTGTCGATGCCGACGATGAGATCGCCCCCCAGGTAAATAGGTGTATTGCCCAGATAGGCTTGCTGGTTGCCGCCGCGCAATCCGGCCCGCTCGGCCGCGCCTCCGGGAACAACTTTCTGGATCAGCACGCCATAATCCGCCGGCAATCCGATTTGCTCTGCCAGGTCGGGCCCGATGGCCAGCGAAGCAATACCCAGCGAAGGCCGCCGCACACGTCCGTACTTCGCGTAGTCCGAAAGCACCGCCTTGATCGTGTCAACCGGAATGGCAAATCCAATACCGGAGCTCTGTTCCGCGCCGCCGGTAGCAATCAGCGTATTCATGCCGATGACTTCACCCCGCGAATTGAGCAGCGGGCCGCCCGAATTGCCCGGATTGATGGCGGCATCGGTTTGCAGCGCCTTATCGATCCTGGCTCCTTCCGGTTCCTGTACCGAGCGAATGGAGCTGATGATTCCTGTGGTCATCGTGCCATTCAACCCAAAAGGATTGCCGATGGCATACACGTTTTGCCCGACCTGCAGATCCGCCGATTCGGAAAGCACCGCGGGAGTGAGATTCTTCGCATTGATTTGCAGCAGCGCCAGGTCGTGGGCCTGGTCCTGCAGAATGACTTGTGCCTTGTAGGTGTGTTTGTCGCTGGTCGTAACCTCGACGTTTTGCGCGACGTTTTGCGCATTCAAGGAAATCACGTGGTAGTTGGTGATGATGCGCCCGTCCCTGGTCAGCACAAAGCCCGAGCCTTGTCCCTTCTGGGGAACGACCCCGTAGAAGAAATCGAAAGACAAAGCAGAAGAAGTGACATTCACCACTGAAGGCAAAGTCCGCTTATAAACCGCAATGCGATTTGTCTCTTCCGGCGTATACGCAGGCTGCGCATCCGCCTCCATCAGGTGCATCGGAGATTGCCGCCACAGTCCTGCCAGCGGAACACCGCGAAAGTTGCTGAATGAGGTCACGTAGACAAATGCGCCTACAAGCAAAAGCACAAGAACCAAAGGCCGAATCTTCATATCGCGCTAACATCCATTACATCATTTCCCGCCCGAGCCCGGAGCGCAATGGAAGCCTCCCATCAAGCCGCTGCTCTAAACGCAATCCGCAACACTCCCCTTTTGCCATCCCGAGCGGAGGGGACCTGCAGTTTACCTGTCCACCGCGTCCACCGCGGCTCCCGATACAGCCGTACGGCACTATCGAGCCAACACCACCAACTCCCGATAAATCTGCTTCACCGTCATCCGCGTCTGTTCCAGGGAACCCGAATTATCGATGACATATGCGCACCGGGGAGCTTTTTCCGAATCGGGAATCTGCATCGCAATACGCGCGCGAGCGTCCGCTTCCGCTCCTGCCTTGTTGCCGTTCCGCGCAATGAATCGTGCAATCTTTACCTCGTCGGGAGCTGTTACCAGGATCACCTTGTCGAATCGCTGCAACCATCCCGGTGCAGTGCCCCATTTCTCTACTTCGAAAATCAGCGCCGACTCCACCATTGCCACACGCTCCGAGTCAGCTGCGAATACCGCGCGCATCCACTCCTCTTCTGCTGCGATCACCGCGGGATGCACGATGTGGTTCAATGCATCGGCCTGGTTATGCTGAAACGCCAGCTTAGCCAGAGCATGACGGTCGAGCGAACCGTCCTCACGCACCACGCCCGGGCCAAACGTCCGGACAATCGCCGCGTACACGGCCTGTCCCGGTTGCATAAGCAACCTTCCTAATTGATCGGCGGAAACGACCGCCGCGCCCAGTTCCTCGAACATAGCAGCCACCGTGGTCTTGCCGCTGCCCAGTCCGCCTGTCAACCCGACCCGCAGCATCCTTACGCCGGGAGCCCGCGGCGCAGTTTGGCTGCGCGCACCGTGTTGGCCATCAACATGGCGATAGTGAGCGGTCCGACCCCGCCGGGAACCGGCGTGTAAGCTCCCGCCTGCTCGTAGGCAGCGGGCAGTACATCCCCCACAATGGTGGAACCCTTCTGCAGAAACGCTTCTTCTCGCCGTTCATTTCCGGCGAAGTACCGTTGAAACTGCGCCCGGTCCGTCACCCGGTTGATGCCCGCGTCCACAATCGTCGCTCCCGGCTTGACCATCTCCACCGTGATCAGGGCCGGCTTGCCGATCGCCGCTACCAGGATGTCCGCCTGGCGGGTGAAGGAGCCCAGGTCGCGCGTCTTCGAGTGGCACACCGTGACGGTCGCATTCTCCGCCAGCAGGAGGATCGCCGTCGGTTTGCCCACAATATCGCTGCGTCCCACCACCACTGCATTCTGCCCCGCGATGGGCAACCTGCTGCGCTTCAGGATCTCGATGATTCCCTCCGCAGTGCAGGGGGCCAATGCCGGCTGGCCCGTCTGTAACCGGCCCACATTGACAGGATGAAACCCGTCCACATCCTTGTCCGGGCTTACCGCCTCCAGCAACTGCTTTGCGTTGACCTGCGGCGGCAGCGGCAATTGCACCAGGATGCCGTCGATATCCTCGCGAGCATTCAGCCGTTCGATCAAAGCCAGCATCTCTTTAGTGGTCACCGTCTCCGGCGGTGTAATCAACTCGCTGAAGAGCCCCAGCGCCTCGCAGGTCTTCACTTTGCTACGCACATAGATTTCCGAAGCAGGAACATTTCCTACCAACACCGCTGCCAATCCTGGCCGGATGCCTTGCGCTACCAGCCGTTCCACCTCTGCCTTCACCTCCGCCTTGATTTCAGCGGCGATTGCTGCCCCATCCAAAACTCTAGCCATGCGCTCATGGTAAATGGCGCCGTTAGAGCTCAGGCCCGGGAACCGACTTGCCGGCGGAAGGTCAAGGGAGCTATAGAACAACGACATAAAGGCAGGTTGCGCAACAGAATCGTCGTCTCGACCGGAGCGAAGCGAAGTGGAGAGATCTGAAGTTCCACTCCCTGCTGACCGTTTTCCTCCGACGCAGCCGTTTGTCCTCTAAGAGCTTCCCCTATGCTCTAAACTCACCTCATGACGCAAGTGCTTTCCTCAGCCCTGCTGCAGATTCTCGTATGCCCCGTGTGCCATCACTCTCTGGTAGCTGGCCCCGCTGCAAACATGCATGCGTGGCTGCATTGCACAGGATGTGGGCGGTATTACCCCATTGAGGACGGCATTCCGGTGATGCTCGAGCAGCGGGCAACAAAGGAACCGCCGCTGCTAACCAGTTGAGATCGAACTAGTCTATTAGTTTTGTAAGAGCCAGATGAATCAGCTGGGTCAATCGGCCCATTCTTTTCGGACAGGTTCTTCCCGGAAGTGATTGCGCCGCATGCGAATGTTTTGTTGCAGATTCCTTCGTTCTCGCCGAAATGATTGCGGCGTCCGATACATCCAGCAGAGCATTCTCGCATCAAAATGGGTGACCGCCTCGCAACGAAATGCTGCCGTTGCGGGTCCTTATATACAGAAGAAGTTGAGAAGAGACGAGTGGATGGATCCCCCCTTCGTTTCTGCCTTGGATCAATGCACGCTTCCGGGAAGTGCTATAAGGCTCTACCCAAAGTTCCGCGCAGCGATCTGCGGCGTTGCTGAAAATTGTGCGTGCGGCCCTGGGGTAAATACGTGGGAGAGGAATTGAAAATGTCTGCAAGTGTCAAAGTCGAAAAATTCTCCGCTCGCGAGCTCCAGAACCTGCGCAGCGAGATGCTCCAGTCGGGCATCGATTCCTGGCAGGCCGCCGAGGTGTTGAGCGGATTTCTGACCGGCCGCGGATACGGTGTCAGCGCAGAGCATGCCCGGACCGCGATTAGCCGCATTGAAGGCCTGGGCTGCAATCTTGATTGCATGCAGCGGGAGCTGGAAAAACTCGCCTTCGTGATGTAACGGTCTGCCGGCGCCCCGCCGGCCTTGGCATTTTTCTTTTGTCACTCTCAAAGCAAATCAGTTCCGGCCCCTTCCCCTTCCAGAACGGCAAAATCGCTTCCGCCGGCCCCAGAACCGTTCCTGCGGAGCCAGGAAAGCTGTATGGTTACAGACGGCATAACTTTCCGTTACGAGGATTACTGTGCTCGATTTCAATCGTAGAAATTTCCTGAAAGCGGCAGGCGCAGCCGCAACCTTCGAAACACTCATTGCGCCCAGAACACACATGCTGGCCCAGGCTCAATCAGAGCCTGCGTCGCCCGTATCGGCCAACGACCACATCCAGATCGCGCTCATCGGAGCCGGTGGCCAGGGCCAGGGGGATACCAAGGTCGCGTTGCAGGTTCCCGGCGTAAAGCTGGTGGCTGTCGCCGATTGCTACGATGGCCGGCTCCAGCACAGTAAGGAGCTCTGGGGCGACGACATCTTCACTACCAAGGAATACAGCCAGATCCTGGAGCGCAAGGATGTCGATGCGGTGATCGTTGGCACGCCCGATCACTGGCACAAGCAGGTGTCGATTGACGCCATGAAGGCCGGCAAAGATGTCTACTGCGAAAAGCCGATGATCCATCTGTACAGCGATGGTCCGGAGATGATCGAAGCCTCCCACGCCAACCATCGCATCCTCCAGGTCGGCAGCCAGCGTGTCAGTTCCGTCATCTATATCAAGGCCAAGGAAGTTCTCGAGTCTGGCGCCATTGGCCAGCTCAACATGGTCACGGCGCGTTGGGACCGCAATTCCTCCATCGGCGCCTGGAACTACACCGTGCCTCTGGATGCCTCCACGGAAACCTGCGATTGGCCCACGTTTCTCGGCACCGCTCCCAAAATCCCCTTCAACGCCGAGCACTTCTTTCAGTGGCGCAAGTGGAAAGCCTACGGCAGCGGCGTAGCGGGCGACCTGTTTGTCCACCTCTTCAGCGGAACTCATTTCATCACCAACGCTCATGGGCCGACGCGCGCCATGGCGACGGGTGGGCTGCGTTTCTGGAAAGACGGCCGCGATGTCCCGGACGTGATGCTGGGTCTGTTCGACTACCCTCAGGGCTTCAACCTGAGCCTCCGTGTCAACTTCGTGAATGGCGGGGAGGAAAATGAGGGCCTGCTCTTTACGGGCTCTGAAGGAACGATGGAAATTGCCGGCAACAGTCTCATCGTGAGCCGCGTGCCCCGCGAGAAGGATCCCGGCCTCATGATCGGCACGTTCACCAATGCCATGCAGAAAGAAATCCGCGAGCAATACATGGAGAAGTATCCCCGGGTGCACCCCATGGGGGCGCCGCAAATCGGCTATGAGAGGTACGTAGCCGCCGAAGGCTACAGCGACAGTTACGATCACTTCCACAACTTCTTTGCATCGGTCCGGTCCCGCCAGCCTGTGGTGGAAGACGCCGTTTTCGGCTATCGTGCCGCAGGCGCCGCGCTCCTCAGCAACCTGAGCTACGACAACGGCACCGTCGTCCACTGGGATCCCGAAGCCATGAAGCTGGAAGACAAATTCGCCAAGAAGACCACCTGACGGGCTTGAACCCCACCATCCGGGTGTTTCTGGCCCGGCCTGACGTGAAAGTGAAGTGGAGAGACCGGCGGTCTGCCTCGCTGCTGAGGCTCTCCCTTCTGCAAACAACCCGTTCAGCAGGAGCGAAGCCTTCACCGCGGCGTGCTAAACTCCGCCCATGCATACGCGCCTTCTACTACCATGTCTCATGGTTTCCCTGGCTGCCTCTGCGCAATCCGCCCCTCGCGCGCGCGCCCTGGGCGTACCCTTTGACGGCACGCCGGGACCTCTGAACGCCATCACAGACGTAAACGGAGTAGAAGTAGGCAACACCACCCTGATCCGCGGTGACGGAAAACTCGTCGTCGGCCAGGGCCCGGTGCGCACCGGCGTGACCATCGTCTTTCCTCGTGGCCGCGCGGACGGAGATCCCGTCTACGCGGGTTGGTTCTCGCAAAATGGAAACGGCGAAATGACCGGCACCACCTGGGTGGAAGAATCCGGCTTCCTCGAAGGCCCCATCGGAATCACCAACACGCACTCCGTGGGCCTGGTGCGCGACTCCATCATCGCCTGGTTCGTGCACAACGGCCGCATCACTCTGCAACCCTGGTCTCTGCCGGTGGTGGCCGAAACCTGGGATGGATACCTCAACGACATCAACGGATTCCACGTCCAACAAGCCGACGTATTCGCGGCACTCGATAACGCCAAGGGTGGTCCCGTACCCGAGGGCAACGTTGGCGGAGGCACCGGCATGGTCTGCTACGGTTTCAAAGGCGGAGACGGAACCGCTTCCCGCGTTCTGCCTGCCGAGGCTGGAGGTTACACCGTCGGCGTCCTTGTGCAATGCAACTGCGGCCGTCGTCCCCAGCTCACCATTGCCGGCGTGCCGGTGGGCAAGCTCATTCCGCAGGGCCCCGCCCGCGCAGACCTCGAGCCCGAGATCAAGGGAGACGTTGGCTCCATCATCATCGTGGTTGCCACCGACGCGCCGCTCTTGCCCAATCAGCTCAAGCGGATCGCGCGCCGCGCCACGATGGGACTGGCGCGGACAGGTTCCAGCTCCGGAAACTCCTCCGGCGACATCTTCATCGCATTTTCCACCGCCAACCGAGGAGCCAACAAAGAGCCTGGCCCCAATTCCGTGCTGACGGTTTCCAACGAGCGCATCAGCCCCCTGTTCCAGGCCACTGTGGAGGCCACCGAGGAGGCGATTGTAAACGCCATGGTGGCTGCCCAGACCATGACCGGCATCGACGGCCACACCATCGAAGCTCTCCCTCACGACAAGCTGACCGAATTCATGAAGCGTTCGCCCCAGACCCAGTAATTCTCCGCCTCGCACCGGTAGACAACCCAATCGCAGACGCCGTAAAGTCTGGCTGTGACGAACCACCTTCCGTTCATCGCGCGTGCCCGATCCTTCGCGCAACGCACCAGCATTGTGGATGCGCAGGGGTCCCACAGCTACGAAGATCTGCTGCAAACTTCCGCGCGCATCGCGGCGGCGCTGCTCAACGGCCGCGACGAACTGCGCGAAGCACGCATTGCCTTCCTCGTCACACCCGGTTTTCCGTGGGTCGCGACGGAGTGGGGCATCTGGCAGGCGGGGGGCATTGCGGTTCCGTTGCCGCTCAGCGCGACCAGGCCGGAGCTCGAATACGTGGTGGAAGACACCGGCGCATCCTCGCTGTTATTCGACGACGCCGCCGCTCCGCTGCTGGAACCGATAGCCGCGGACCGCGGGATTCCCGCCTTATCGTATGCTCACGCAGCACTTCACCCGCAATCGGCGCTCGCGGACGTCTCCCTGCAACGCCGCGCCATGATTCTCTACACCAGCGGTACCACCAGCCGTCCCAAAGGCGTAGTGACAACCCACGCGAATATCGCGGCCCAGATCGAAAGCCTGGTGGAAGCCTGGGAATGGTCACCCGACGACCGCATCTTGTCTTGCCTGCCGCTGCACCACGTGCATGGAATCATCAACGTTGCCGGCTGTGCCCTGTGGTCCGGCGCTATTTGCGACATGCTGCCCCGTTTCGATGCCACCGTTGTCTGGGACCGCATCGCCACCGGAGACCTCACGCTCTTCATGGCGGTGCCGACGATTTACACCCGGCTCATCGCTCGATGGGAGGCAGCCTCCCTGCAGCGCCGTGAGGTGCTGAGCCGTGCTTGCCGCAGTTTTCGCCTGATGGTGTCCGGCTCCGCGGCACTCCCGGTGAGCACCCTCGAGCGCTGGCGCGAAATCAGTGGTCACACGCTTCTCGAGCGCTACGGTATGACCGAGATCGGCATGGCGCTTTCCAATCCTTTGCGTGGTGAGCGTGTGCCAGGAAGCGTGGGCACACCCCTGCCGCGCGTCGAAGTTCGCTTAGTCGAAGCCGATGGCGCGCCGGTCGCTCCGGGCGTACCCGGAGAGATCGAAGTTCGCGGCCCCGCGGTCTTCTCCGAGTATTGGAACAAGCCGGACGCCACCCGCGAGGCTTTCCGAGACGGCTGGTTCCTTACCGGCGACACCGCGGTGCTGGAGAACGGCCGCTATCGCATCCTCGGCCGCACCAGCATCGACATACTCAAAACCGGAGGCCACAAAGTATCGGCCCTCGAAATTGAAGAAGCCCTGCGCCGGCATCCTGGGATTGCCGAGTGCTGCATTATTGGAGTCGCCGATGAGGAATGGGGTGAACGAGTCGGCGCGGTCGTGGTCCTTCACCCAGGCCACGCCCTGGATCTGCCATCGCTGCGCGCATGGGCCAGGGAATGCCTGGCGCCGCACAAGCTACCTTCGCGCCTGGTCTCCCTGGAAGCCCTGCCGCGCAACGCCATGGGAAAAGTGGTGAAATCGCGGCTAGCTTCGCTATTTGTATCTACATGTGTTACTAGTGTAGAGCCGGCGCGCACTTCACCGGAAAATTCACCGAGCGCGCGATGAAGCATTTCGAGTGCGCTTCCTCGTGCAGGGCATGCGCCCTGGCTCGATCGCTGCCCGCAGCCAGCCGGACTTTCGGCCGCAGCGTCACCTCGAGGAACCGTCCGCTGCCGTCGCTGAACTCTTCCATCACGCCGCTGGCTTCATCTACGTAAGTCTCGACCACGACACCGGCGACTGCGCAGAGGTGCAGATACCAAAGCTGGTGGCATGCCGACAGTGAAGCGAGCAGAAGTTCCTCCGGGTTCCATCGTTTCCGGTCGCCGCGAAACGCAGGATCCGAAGAGCCGAGGATTGCCGGCTTATCTCCCCACTCAATGGTGTAGGAGCGGTCGTAAGCCTGATACCCGCTCGTCCCTGTGCCTTTGTTTCCTGTCCAGGTAATCGTAGTCTTATAGGAGTGCTGTCGTCCCATGGCATGATTCTACGTTCGGAACAAGGAGCTTCGCGGTTTTTGTATCCGAAGAGCTTGTCCTCAGCACTTGACGTGCCTTGCGCCAAGTTGAGGGACCTGCTGTTTGCTGATCTTGCAAAGAATTTGTTCAATAGGCGTCGAAAATAGTATCAATCCTCATCCTCTTCCCCATCTTCCCAGCGCGCGTCGCAAGCATTACAAATCCAGCTCTCTTGGCCGAGGGGAAGCGGGACAGCCAGGACGGTCAGCGAAGCGAGCGCGGCCCCGCGCGAGGAGCCCTGGAAGGTGATATCGATCGAGCCGCATTGCGGACAATGCGGCTGCAGAAAATCATCCTCATCATCGAATGGAATGACCGCGGGAATAGCCTGGCGCAGGAGCTCAGTGGCGCGGGCGGCGTCCCTCGCCTCTACCTGCAACCGGATGCCGCCAATGAAATTGGAAACCTGCCAGTCGAGGCGGACCAGGTTCTCATCCCGAAGAAACACGAAAATCCCGGCAGACTCGAGCATCGTGCGCACCACAATCGCTTCCGAGAGGTCGCGATATCGGGCGACCGTAACCAGGTCGCGCCGTTCCGGCGATTCCCCGGCGTCCTCAAGCATGGGCGGCTCCAGGCCGCGCCGTGCAAACTCAGCTCGGAGCGCAGCCTGTGCCGCCGCCGTAAGCTGATCGTAGGATTGGGCGAGTTCGAGCAATTCGCCGTCGAACATTCCCCGATACCCTTGCGCGATATCTTCCGGTTCAAGACGCATTGATCGTGATACTAACAAACGCGATACTTCCATCGTCAAGATGCACTGGACGCGGGCGCATTCCCCCGCCTTGAAATCGGGAACAACATACAGAGAACGGAAGTGTCATTCCGACCAGGAAGCGTAAGCGAAGTGGGGAACCCTGATATGTGCTTTTCGTCCATTTGCTGGTGTTCACCAATGGTGAACACCAACCGCGCGCGCCATGGGCACTCACGGAAAATTATCTAAAGATAACATCTACTGAATGTTATTCGACCAAACGGAGGGCCAACATGTCCCCCATTCGTGTCATTTCATGACCTTTGGCGCGGAAACATACTTTGAGCGGAGAAAAAGCAAACCATGAAGACAATCGCTTCTACTCTGGCTCTTTCCTTGGCCTTCGCGGCAGGTGCGGTGGTATCCGCACAGGTTCACGATTGGCACGACCTCGACAACATTCACAAGCATGTTCTTGAATCCATCAACGAAATGGAGCGCGCGCGCGCCGCGAATCATTACGACATGATGGGCCACGGCGCCAAAGCCGAAAATCACCTTCGCGCAGCCGAGCAGGAACTGAGCCTCGCGATCGACGCTTCCAAAGCGACGGCTCGCTAATCCACCTTTGTGCACGGGGTGTACCTGGCTTCGCGGGTGCACCTCACCAACCAGCTCGTCAAGCCGCCCGGCCCGCGGGTTTTTCAAGGTAGCAATACAAGTTACATGTATGTCCGGCCGTGGAATTCAAGGGCGGACCCCCAACTTCAGCCCGCGAAAACAGCGGTGTCATCGTAACTCCTTTACCGCCAAAGATTCGCCGGAAACCGATAGGACGTTGTGGGAACGGAGACTCCGGAAAGGTCGGAACCGAAGTGCAGATCGTCGCTGGCCTGGCGCAGAAAGGCCGTCACTGCATGATCGAAAGCATCCAGGAAAACTTCGTCGCCGGCGCCAGGTGTGACAAATCGGCCTTTATCGGCGATGTAACGCTGCAATAGCTCCGCCAATCCGATCTCTGGTGTGAGCCGCCCAATAATGTAGCGCTCTGCGCCCGCCCGTTCGGAGAATGCCGCCTCGCGATACAAATAAACATCTCCTAACAGGTCAACGACGACAGAAATCTGCGGATAACCCCGTCCCAGGATCTCGCGGTGCGTGACGCGCCGCACTGGAACGGTTTCCAGCCCGTCCACCAGGCCCTGCATGCTGTTATCGAGGTCAATCTCCAGTTCCTTCATGCCTTCCGCGAGGAAGAAGCTCTTGAGCTCCATAAGTTCGTCTCGCAGTTGCTCTCGTTCTTCACCGCGGATCGTGGTCTCGCCGGATGCGGCATGATTCTCGCGCAGTGTCAGGAAATTGATGCCTCTCCGCTCGCCGGAATGGCTGGCGATGGCAACGACCGCTCGCGCAACATTCCTGAGTTGCGAAATTTGCCCGCTCTTCACCACGTGATGCAAGCCGACCCGCATGGTGGAACCGCGTCCCGTTTTCCAGCGCACGAGGCTCTTGGCATTGGCAATCACCTGCGTAGCGGCACCGCACTGCGAAGCCGTTCGACGCGCTGTCGCACCCTGGGCTCCCTGCAACGAGAGGCACAGCGTGTCGAGGCGCCACAGCTTCTCATTCCTGCTCAGGAAGCGCGGGGTCAACATCATACCGTCGGTATAGAGCGTCATGCGATGGCCATACTCAGCCGCAAATCCGACGAGTGCGGCTAAATCCGGATTCGTCAGCGGCTCCTGGCCACCTGAAAGGTAAAATCGGCGGGGCAAATCCCGAGGGGCTTCGGCCAGGAGCCGCCGGAATAACTCATTGCCTGGGACAATATTTTTCTTCCGGTACGGGTCTCCTCCGGACGTTCCCGGATAGATCCCCACTGTGTAGGGATAGCGATAATGGCCTTCAAGAAAGGCTTTTAGCGCTCCAGACTCAATGATCGGCTGGATTGTGCTGCGCCGGTAGGGAGCATCCCCGCTGTACTTGGTGAGAAACATCTCTGTTTCGCGATTGCGGCGGATCGTCGCCAGCAGCGTGATGGCCTCATCATAATTACAATGGCAAGCCTCTGCGACCTCGCGCAAACGGCAAAATGGCCGCAGGCTCAGCAAACTGAGAGCAACTCCCGCGCGGCCCGTCCACAAGTCGCGCTCCGTAGCGCCGCGCGGGCTCACGGCATGTGCGTTCGAAACCAGGTCGCGGCCGATCCGCTCGGCCAGATGACGCACCCATCCCGAAGCTGAGGCATTCAGCGCTTCATTGCGGTATCGCTCGCCAGCCGGCGTTTGGATCGGAATGAGTCCGGGAATGGAACTCGCAAACGTACTCATCACTTTCTTCCCCAGAACAGTCGTTCACCTCTGCCGGGCAAGCCGGCCCGAATGTATCAATTCCCGGGGGGAAACCAAAGGGAGAAAACTACGGAGCTCACGAAGGGAAAAATAAAAACCGTGTTACAAGCCAAGAGCGGGCACACGGCACGGCTCAAGCTCTTCTAGACAAGTAACAAAGCCAATTGCCGCTGTCCAACGAACTTTAGTAACTGCACCCGTTTTTCAGTGACCACTCTTCAGCCAAAGCACCTGCTGGAAGGCTCGGCGACGAGGCGAACTCCCTTTCTCATCCGAGCACCTGACTTGCCCCCGTCTGGCGAGCCAATGGAGCAATGAACAGAATGGTCCTCCCGACCGAAGCGAAGTGGACCTGCTGTTTGCTCATCCGGCCTATCGGTTTTGTTCACCAGGAACCATGAGTTGCCTTGCGCGGGGGAATGAACGAGCCCGGCCGGTAGAACCGGCAGGCAAACGTCAGCCCAGCCCGGCCTTTCTAAATGTGTGAGAACCGAGCCAGGATTTCATTCCGGGTCATCTCCAATCGAAGTGTCATTATGTAACTGAAACAGAGATTGATACATAACATTCAACCGTGCCGGGCCATACCCTCGCTCCGCGCCAACGCGGAGGTGTTCCTCGCCATCGATTCGGCGACATTGTGTAAGGTGACCTGATGCCGTCACCTGGATAAGGAGCCGGAATACGGTAATTCACATATGAAAGAACGGTTATACCGTTCCGCCGCGAAGAAGGGCTTCAGGCGGCGCTGAAGTTTTTCCGCAGTATCGCAATGACCACCAGAACCACCCCGAGCAAACGCAGAAGGTAGACCCACCCGCCCGCCAGATTGGGACGGGACGTGGCCAGCCCGAACGCGCGAGTGGCTCCCTGCACAACAAAGAAGACGGCAAACGCGAGGAAGAGGAAATCACGCGTCTGCTTCCAGGAACGCAGGAAGAAAAGCGCGGTAAAAGAAGAGACGGCGGCAATATAGCCCAGCAGGAATATATCGATTCTGGGGTGGGCCATGGGCGCCAGCGGGATCTGGTACGGGGTCATGGGCGCTCCCAGATGAGCCCAAAGAGCAACAGAGAGATGGAAATGGCGGCAGAAGCCAACCGGTAGGTATAGAGATCGGTTGCGGGAAATAAAACCATATCGCCAAAAACAAGAACGTTGTCGATGGTGAGGCCGGCGAAGCAGAGACCGCTCCATAAGAGGAGTCCGTTTCTGACCCGCGACCAAGCACGCAGAAGCAGAATTGAGCAAACGAGCGTGGTGACGATGGTGAGGATGTACAGTGCCGCGGACAAGCCTACTTCTTCTCCCGTTTGAATTGGAAGGCACGAGCGAACTCGCGCATGCCGGAAGACGTCTTCGAATGTATCATCCGCGAAATCCGCACCAGGTCTTTTCGGTGGGCATGGTCGATGGAGGCCAGCAGCTCGTTCTGCTCATCGGACTTCGGCAGATAGGAGAACCTGCGGGGTGAGGTGGCCGATTCGGCAATGAGCTCCATACGGACGAGGTCGCGGAGCAGGTGCGCGACCTGGTGGGGAGAAATGTACAGGCGCGAGGACAGTTCCTCGCAGGTCCACCCAACCGGGCGGCTGTTCCACAGCAGTACCAGCGCCTCGAGGTGGGGCACACTTTCGATGTGATCATAGATAAACCCGTAGGCGTCGACGCCGCGCTGAGGAGCTGCCATTGCTGCTGCAGGAGCGGTGGGTTTACCACCGCTCTTTCCACTATAGAGGAAGCAGCCCGCGTGCCTTCTGATTATGCCGCGGGAACGGGCCTTCACCCAGGCGAGGAATAGACTAACCGCAACGGATCGAAACGCGATCTCATCCACCTCCCATCGATTTCTCATCAAAAAGTGGGTTTCATCCTCTTGCAGCGGGGCGAGAAGCGAAATGTCGAATTGTTCAGCCGGGAAGCGTGGTATAGGCACACGACGCCTGATCGGATCCGGTGGCGGCTTGAAAAAGGTGTAAAGGTAACTTTTACAGGCTTATTTCGAACCTCTGAGTTCTACCAAGTCAAGACGGACGCCAAATCTTCACAAAATTGCGTAAAATTCGAGATTTTTGGGGTCGCGGAAATCAGGTTCGTCTCCTACACCCGTCCCAGGACTGCGTCCAGGACTGGCGTCCAGGGCTATTTTCAGCCTCCCTTCGGGACTTGGCCTGCATGGCAGGTGCCTTAAGTCTTCATAAAATTGCGTAAAATTCGAGATTTTTTGGGACATTTCATCTTAGGGAGCCGGGGACCCACTGCATGTATCTGGGCACGCGTAGGGCGGGGGGCTGTGGCGGGGCCGGAGCTACGGGCGTGGGCTCAGGTGGTGGGGCTGGGGCTGCTTTCGGTGTCGTGGGCTGGGTTTCTGCGTCAGACTCGACGTTGGCCGGCTCTTCGCCGGCTTCGTTCGCTTCTTGCTTGTGGGCCTGCTGCTCGCGGATCTCACGGTGCCAGGCGGACTCGTAGATTTCGTATGGAGGCTCCAGCGACTCCGA
>Ga0335073_10008352_pt1 | contig 14528 bp, 10 predicted proteins | sample Lox_Sample_22_FD_207093 | JGI IMG/M metagenome (GOLD analysis project Ga0335073, IMG submission 207093) | Soil microbial communities from Loxahatchee National Wildlife Refuge, Florida, United States - Lox_Sample_2.2 | ecosystem: Environmental > Terrestrial > Soil > Wetlands | place: USA... | reverse complement strand
AAGCGCGTGGCTCAGCACAACCTGCAGGACGAACAGCACAGCCCCACTCTGAATTGCACCGCCCTGGTGCACGAAGCGTACCTGCGGCTGATAAAGCAGGATCGGATGGAATGGAGCGGCCGGCGCCATTTCTTCGGAGTTGCCGCCTCCATCATGCGGCGCATCCTGGTGGAACACGCGCGGCAGCGCCTGTCGGAGAAGCGAGGCGCCGGCGCGCCACATGAGCCGCTCGACAAAGTAATCGCGGTCTCTCTGGAACCGGATCTGGATGTACTGGCCCTCGACGAGGCGCTCGCAGACCTCGCCCGAGCCGATCCCCTTGGCGCTCAGGTGGTAGAACTGCGCTGTTTCGGAGGGTTGTCGATTGACGAAACGGCCGAAGTGTTGAACACCTCGGCGTCCTCCGTAACGCGAACCTGGAGCTTTGCGCGCGCCTGGCTGTACCGCCGTCTGCGGTCCGAAAACCGATGACCATCAGCGGCGAACGAGTTTGACGAGCCCCAGCAGGATAGTTCCGAGCATCACCAAAGACGAAGGTTCCGGGACTGCCGGCGCCGCCGGTCCATTCACGAAGAAGTCATCGAAGGACAAACCGGCATGACCGGAGCCGCTGCCCTGAATGAGGAACGTGATGGTTGGATCCGGGTCCGTGGCGATAAATGTTCCTTGTACCAGGTTGAAGCCCTGACGGAGTTGCGGCCTCGAACTCAACGTGATTGCCGTGCCATCCACGTAAATCAGCGCTCCGTCGTTGAGAATCGTCGAGATCGGGTCGCCGAAATCAAACCCGACGGTATAGCTATCACCTGATACGAGACGAAGAGTCTGGCTCAGCTCCAGGTAGTCCGTGGCGACGTCGCCGCTCCCCGAACAGGGATGAGTCTGGCATACGACGGCATATCCGGCGTACGTGCCGGAATGGACGATGACATTCATTCCCGTGAACGATGTCCCGGGGATCGCCGTACCGGCGGTAGCCACTCCATAGATCGGGGTGCCGCCGAACGGTCCGGGCGCCGGCCGATACACCGTCCAGCCTGTAAAGTCCCCCGTTTCAAAGCCGGCATTTACTAATAGCTGATCCGCGTGGCCGAGCCTCGGCTCCAAACCAGCAACCAAAATCATGAGACAACATGTTCTTATCCACATGACACACTTGTTCCGTTTCACTTTGCCCCTCCGTTTACCCGTACCGGTCTGGCGAAGTCGGCATTCCCCTCCCGCCGTTCCGGCGCTTCTTGCCTGCTGAACCTAGTGGCGTGAAACCGGGACGATTTACGTCAAGAAAAGGTCGGCTTGGTCGATGTGTCGCTCTTGACCTGAAATCCGCCCGAATCTCGGTTACTTAAGCGACCGCTCTGGCGGAACACGCAGCATCCGCCGGGCGAAGGGGAACCGGAATGCGCGCATCGATTGGTGTAGTGGTCCTGGCCATGGGTTGGACCCTGTGTGCCCAGGAAGATCGTATCGTGGGCAGGATCGATACGGATCGCAGGGTCGCCTTGAAAGGGAATATGCCCGTCCAGGCTCAGCCCCAGTACGACCAGGGTCCGGCCGATCCGTCGTTGTCGATCAATGGAATGATGCTGGTGCTGAAGAAGTCAGCGGCCCAACAGGCGGATCTGGAGAAACTGCTCGCCGATCAGCAGGATACTTCGTCCCGCGAATATCATCGATGGCTCACACCGCAGGAGTACGCAGACCGGTTCGGTGCGAGCCGCTCGGACCTCGCAAAAATCACAGGCTGGCTGAGCAACGAAGGCTTCACCATCGATTACACCGCTCAGGGGCGCAATTGGATTCTCTTTTCCGGGACCGCCGACCAGGTGCGGAGGAGCTTTGGCACTGAAATCCATAGGTACCGCGTGGAAGGCGAGGATCATTTCGCCAACTCCACGGATCCCTTGATGCCCGCCGCAATCGAGCCGCTCGCCCTGGCCGTCCTGGGCCTCGATGACTTCCTGCCCAAGCCGCCCCATCAAAACCGGCCGCTGTCGTCTCTGGGCCCGCAAGAAACCAGTTCCTCAGGCTCGCACTATCTGGTGCCCGGCGATATCGGAATCATCTATGACATCGCGCCGCTCTGGGCCGCAGGATACGACGGGACCGGGATCACTATCGCCGTGGCCTCGCAGAGCGATCTCGACATGTCTGATGTAACTCTCTTCCGTAGTCACTACGGTTTGCCCACGAACGACCCCCATCGGGTGCTGGTTCCCGGATCGGCCACCCCGTCCGCCGGATGTTGTGAACCGAACATCGATCTCGAATGGTCCGGCGCCATCGCCCCGAAAGCAAACATCATTTTCGTCCTCTCTCACAACGCCGCGAACTCCGCCTATTACGTTATCGACCAGAACCTGGCGCAAATAATCAGTTACAGCTATGGCGCCTGCGAGGCAAGGCTCAGCAGCGGAAGCACGAACGCCAGCGCGAACCAGGCGGAGGCGCAGAAGGGGAATGCCGAGGGCATCACCTGGCTTGCGTCATCCGGAGACACCGGTGCGGCCGAGTGCGACCCTAAGTCGGGCAGTCTCGCCCAAAACGGCCTTGCCGTGCTTTCCCCAAGCAGCGTCCCGGAAATCACCGCTGTCGGCGGCACGGAGTTCAATGAAGGATCGGGCAACTATTGGAATTCCACCAATGCCAGCGATCGCTCCTCCGCTTTGAGCTACATCCCCGAGATGGCCTGGAACGACTCTTCCCCGGAGGCAGACACCCTCCGGCTCTGGTCCGGCGGCGGCGGGCTGAGCATATTCTACGGTAAGCCGTCGTGGCAGACCGGTCCCGGAGTGCCCAACGACGGGCGTCGCGATGTCCCCGATATCTCGTTCGCCGCGTCATCGCACCACGATGGCTTCTGGTACGGGGCCAATGGACAAGTCAGCTGCTGTGAAGGAGGGACCTCCATCTCCGCACCCATATTCGCCGGTATACTGGCCCTGCTGAATCAGTACCAGATCTCGACCGGTGTGCAGTCGAAGCCTGGCCTTGGCAACATCAATCCCATGCTGTACACGCTGGCGCAAACCGCCCCCGGCATTTTCCACGACATCACCGTGGGCAGCAATATCGTCCCTTGCCAGACGGGCACGAAGGATTGTCCCAACGGGACCCTGGGCTATTCCGCCGGCCCCGGTTACGACCTGGCCACCGGCCTCGGCTCGGCGGACATCTACAAACTGGTGACGCAATGGAGCTCCCATCCTCCCGCCGCCACCACCACCACCGCGTCGGCCAGCACGGCCAGCATCGCCGTGACCTCTTCGGTGAAGATCACCGCTACAGTCAAGGCCGCCACCGGCGCCTCCACGCCGTCGGGCTCAGTGAACTTCTCCCTCGCCTCCACCACCTTTGGGAGTGCGACCCTTTCCGGTTCCGCGGGAACCGCGACCGCGTCGATCACCATTTCCGGGAATCAACTGGCCGTGGGCGCGAACTCGATCCTGGTTTCCTACGCCGGCGGTACGGGATTTGGCGCGTCCTCCACGACGGTCGTCGTCACGGTCACGGTGCCGACCACAGCATCGGCCGTGGTTCCGTCCGTCAGTCCCAATCCCGTCTACCAGCAACAGACCGACGCGGATGGCTATGCGTGGTTCTACACCGTGAAGCTTACTGAAATCGCCGGCGTCGCGACCACTCTGACCAGCTTCTCGATCGGCGGCACCGACTATTCGTCCAGCATCGTCTCCTTCTTTGGCAGCGCTACTTTGCCGGCCAAGGGGTCGCTGTCCGCATCGCTGCGAAGCGCGCTTCCCAACGTACCCACGAGCATGGTGTTTGCATTCGGAGGCGCCGATGCCAGCGGCACGAAATGGAGCCAGCAGATTTCGGTGCAGTTCTTCGGTCCGCAATACGCCGCCGCCATGGTGCTTTCCAGCGCGCCGTCCCCAGTGGTCATGAATGCGAACACCAGCGCCTGCACCTCCGACTATCCCTATTACCAGGAGCTCAATCTCCAGGAACTCAACGGCTACGAAGTCTACCTGACGAATTTCTTCGATGGCGGCGATGACGACAGCGCCAATATCGGATATTGGTTTGGCGGCTGGCGCCTGGCGCCGCTGGGCAGTCTGCAAGCCGGAATCTGCTGGGCGCTCGATGGGCCGCAGTCTATGGACTTCGAAGTCGACGGCATCGACAGCCAGGGCAACACCATCACCACCACCCTTACAGTGTCGTTCCAAAAGCCGGTCAAGACCCCCGGCAAGCTGGCGATATCGAGTGCGAGCGTGGCCTTGTCCGCGAAGGCCGGCCAGTCGACGTCGGCGAGTCTTCAGGTGAGTGTGCCGTCGGGAGAGCAGTGGACGCTCTCTCTCTTTCCGGCGAACCAGCGCACCAGTTGGTTGACGGTTAGCCCGCTTTCCGGCACCGGTCCGGCAACGGTTGCGGTGAAGGCCTCGGGAGCAGGATTAGCGAATGGCGAGTATGCCGCCACGCTGGTTTTCCAGTCGGTGAATACCATGCCCGAGTTCGTGAATGTGCCACTGACATTCTCCTGCGGACTTTCGTCCACGGTGTCGATCGGCGGCGTGACCAACGGCGCCTCCTTCCAGCAGGCGGCCGCCCCCGGGATGATCATGAGCGTCTTCGGAACCAACCTGATGAACTCGAGCACGCCGCAGGCCGCCAAGAGCGTTCCGCTGCCGTTGACCCTAGGCGGCGTGACGGCTACCGTAAACGGCGTGCCGGCGCCTTTCTATTACGCGTCCTCCGGTCAATTGAACCTCCAGTTGCCCTATGAGACTCCGGCCGGGACCGCGATTCTGAATGTCAATAACAACGGCCAGGTGGCGGCGTATTCCTTCGACGTCTCGGACTCGGCTCCGGGCATTTTCGTCGGCAGTGGAAGCGTGCTGGTCCCGTCCGGGACCGGAAAGAGGGGCCAGGCCATAGTGATGTTCATCACCGGCGAAGGCGAAGTCGCGCCGTTCCTGCCGACTGGATCGAGCCCGCCACTGACCACGCCAGTGGACCAGCTACCGTCGCCGTTATTGGATTATTCGATAACCGTGGGAGGCGTGTCCGTCAAACCCGATTTCATCGGCATTCCCTACTACCTGGTCGGTGTGACGCAAATCAATTTCACGATTCCGCAAAACGCGCCGTTGGGAACACAATCCGTGGTCGTCACCGTAGGCGACAACAGCAGCGTGGCCGCGAAGCTGAATGTGACGCAGTGAGTTTGCGGAACACATCGTGAAGTGTTACGGCGGCGCAAATACGCCTATCCTTCGCCGGTTTCAAGTCACGAGTATGCCGACGGTCGCTGCGCTCATCACGATGAAGGTGATCCACCCAAGAAGATTCAGGCCAACCGAATTTACGCGCTCACCCATGACACGGCGATTGCTCGTCAAGAGAATAATCAAAAAGATTAGCGGCGGCGCGAGCGCGCCATTGACGATGGCCGACCAGAACATCATTTTGACCGCATTGAGCCCCGCGAAATCGACGGCCAGCCCGCCGACCATTGCCATCGCCAACACCGCGTAGAAGCGGCGCGCGCTCCGCGGCTTCTTGTCCAGCGACCCGACCCAGGCGGAGGCCTCAGCGAGTGCGAAGGCGCAAGAGCCGGCCAGGACCGGCACTCCCAGCATCCCGGTGCCGATCAGGCCAAGAGTAAACAGCCAATACGCCGCCGTGCCCGCGAATGGGCGAAGCGCGTCGGCCGCTTGACGGGCGGTCGCGACGTGTGTGGTCCCATGCGCGTGAAGCGTCGCGGCAGTCGTCAGGATGATGAAGTACATGACGAAATTCGAGAAAAACATGCCGGTCACGACATCGGCGCGCGCCCGCCGCAAGTCCCCGTCTCCAGTTCTTCTTCGCCGCGCGAGGTTGCGGCCTGACGCGCGCCCCTCTTCAACCTCCTGCGCCGCCTGCCAGAAGAAGAGATATGGCGAAATGGTGGTCCCGAGAATGCCTAACAGCACGGAGAGAAATGTACGCGACCAGGGCACTTGTGGAACGATGGTCGCGGCCAGCGCAGCCCTCCAGTCGACACGGGCAAAGAATGCAGTTCCGACGTAGGCGAGCAGAACCAGCGTCAGCCACGTGAAAACGCGCGCGATCTGCCGGTATGACGACCAGAAAAGAAAGCTCACAATGAGCGCCGTGAAGAGAAGAGTCCAGAGTTTCGCGCTAATTCCGGTCACCATGGCGGCCGACTCGCCCATACCACCGAGATCGGCGGCGATATTGAATACGTTGGCTGTGACGAGCAATGTGCAGGCCCCCACGAGGACCCAGCGGGGATAATACTTCCGAATAGCCGTTGCGAGGCCGTGGCCGGTCACTATCCCCAGCCGGCCGCACATCATCTGAATGCCGGCCATGAACGGGAACGAGAGCAAGGCCGTCCAGAGCGTGCCATAGCCGAAGGCTGCCCCGGCGACCGAATAGGTCGCAATACCGGAAGGATCGTCGTCGGCGCACCCGGTGATCAAGCCCGGCCCGAGGTTCCGAAGGAATGACTTGACACGACGGAAAACCGAGTCCTCCGATTGGTTTCGATGGGTTTGGCGTCCGGCATCAGGGCCTTGGGAAGTGTGAGGCGCGACGGGCTTGTTTCGGTCCTTCGGCGGCTCGTGGGCGGACATTTTTTGCACGGTTACGTTCCGAGATTGCCTTCGAAGCGGACCAAAACAGCAACCGGTGGCCGAGCATGGCTCACCTTTCGGTTCTTCAGGCAATTGAAGTGCCGCACCGGTTTGAGAGGGAGTTTCGTCGGACGAGGAACTCCTTGGCGCGCCGCGCGGTCGCAGCCGGGGCCGTTCTCCGGGGAGCCGACTTACACGCGCGAAGGCGCCAGGTACCCCGGAATCCGGATCAGGGTCAATTTACGGTGAGCCTTATACCGGGAGCTTATCGGAAACTGCGCCGGTTCGCGGTTCCGCGATATTCATTGGCGGTCGTTTCTTAACTCACGCGCTGGGCGGCTCTGTGTCGGCGAGCTAGTCTGTCGCAGATCGGCCAGCCGCTCCATGAACGGTTGCGCCTCCGACACACGGCTCTCGTGAAGGTTCGAGGATGACGGGGCAGGGCTGAATTACCGCAGCTCGATATGGCTGCTTGCCGCGGTTATCTTGCCCGTAAGGGCTTCCTGGATCAGGACTCGCAGGTTGTAGGCGCCAAGCGGGGCGTGGAGCGAGAGGGATACAGTAAGACCCGTGGCTGAGAGCTCTTCGAAGCTGGGGGCTTTCAAGGCAAGGTCGGCTACCGCCTGGCGGCCAACAACGAAATTACCAGCGCCATCGAGAAGCGCCGCGATCACGATCAGCTTCTGGGTGCGGCGCTCGTTTTTTGTCTCGAAATTCAGGCGGCTGATGTCAATCCACGCCTTGGCGACAACTCTGGGGCCGGAATCGGAAGTGGCGGGCTCGGCGGTGATGCGGGCGGCGACGTTGGAAGGCGAATCGGCGCTCATCAAGAGGTGATCGCGGTCCGGCGAGCGCAGTCGATCGGCGGCGAGCGCCTCCTGGACCTGAGCGTCTTTGGGAGGCGCGAAGTAGCCGATGCGGGCATCCACAGAGCCACGTTGCCCGCTGGTGAGCCGGACTTTCAGTGGATGATACTTGCCGTCGTGGACCACGTCAGCTGGAGCGAAACCGAGCACGTACATCACCTCAGGCAGGGCGCCAAGACGGCGGAAGCCGCGGGCCAGATCGTCATTGTTGTGGAAGAACTGGCCGCCGGTCGCCGAGGACAGTATCGCCAATGCATCGTCCGGGACATCCTCCACAAGCGTTTGAACTCGAATCTCGGCGGGGCGCATACCGCCGGCTCGCGGCGGTGTTCTGGCATCGCCGCCCGGAATCACAGTGTAGAGGCCTCTGAGCTCCAGGGAACTGATGATCACGCCATTGTGCAGCGCCGCGGTGCTGAGATCTTGCAATTCCCCCTCCTGGCCGCCGGAAAGGAATCCCGCCGAAGCGAGGAGCACCAACCGCTGGCCAGGCATCTTGGCGATGGAACTCACTACGGAAGTGAGCGAACTCAGCGTGTCCTTGGTGATCAATCCGGCGTTGCCCCAGATTAATCGAGCCTTGGCCTCAATTGCGCGTACAGCCGCGTCTCTGGGTATGCGGCTGCAGCCTGCGAACTCGGCCGCCTTGGCCTGCAGCAATTCGTTGTCAAGGTGACTGTCGATCAGGTACGCTTCATACGCGCGGAGCGGAGCGCATTCCTGGAGCTCGTCCGAGTATCTGGGGTGGGGCTTCACGGCATCAATGGCTTGGCTGAGCTTCCTGACATCGGCGGTGAACTCGATGATTTGGGATTGCGCCGTGGTGAAGATCCCTACCAGATCGCGGGGCGCCAGAGCCTCGGAGACAAATTTTTCGGCGCCAATTTTGCCGCGGCTAAGGCTGGCCACGTCGCTGTTCAGGTCGTCGAACACCAGCGCGATATATCGCCGCGGCGATTCTGATTTGGGTGGGGGAGTGGCAGCGAGGGAAGGCGCGGGGCTGGTGACGGGTTCCACCGAGGCGCCCACCGGTGGAAAGGTTTCGACGGAAAAGGCGGAAATCTCCTGCCTTTTTCCCGCGTCGAAAATTTCGAAATCTTCGCGTTTGAGACCGGGGAGCGCGACTCCCTTGGAGTCGCGAACCACCGCCGGGACTTCCACCAGTTCCACCCGGGTGCGGATGACGGCAGCCATGGGCGGCGGCAAATACGGAGCGGCATGCAAGCTCACCTCGTCGTCCGCAACCGGCGTTTGAGCGGGGAGGACTTCGGAGAGAGAGATCAGGGCTAACACGCCAACCGCGAATCGCCACGTTTGGTCGAAGCTTGCGAACACCGACCGTAATTGTACATCCTTCGCAGTGGATCAACTGAGGAGTTGCGCGTCACTAACAGCCCAGAGGCGGCATTACCGGAATATGCAATCCCGGAGCATATTCCGCCCCGCATACCTGCCCCGGCCGGATGACGCTACTCGTGGGAGATCGGCGCTACTCATGCAGAGGATAGGTGGCAGGAAAGCTGCTCCAGTCATCTTTAGAACGCGTGTCCCATGCCTTTTCGTCCACCGGCGAAGGAGATTCTGAATGCGTTCCACGTTTTTCGGCCTCGGACGTAATCGTATGAAACGCGGACGACAGTCAATTCGCGTCCTACCCGGCGACTTGCGCTGGCCGCTTCGGGAAGTAATCGCGGGCTCTGAGAAACCGCCGTCCCATCGAACGAACCCGTCATTTCGTCGCGGAGACGAACGGTTCGTATCGGGTCCCTGTCAACCGGTCGGCCGGATGGGACGCGGTCCGCTTGAACTCTCCGACCAGTTCCGAAACGGCGCGTTTCAGCGAAAAGCCGTAGACCCGGCCGAATGCCTGCTCATAGGTTTGGCCGCGCCCCACCGCCTCGAAAAGCTGCCCCATGCGTGGCACCGTGTCCGCAATGCCCTTCTGGCCACGAAGATGCTCGACGAAATAGACACCGATGCACTCCATCTTAAACATCCGGTCGGCCTGCTCTTTCGGCGTGCCGGTCCGATAGTAGGAGTCGTCGGTCAAATAGGTCTGAAGCTCTTCGGGCTGCAGGGCCATGATGAGCTTGGCTTCCCGCGTGGCGCCGGCTTGCACGTCGTGGTGAAGCGAATCGGCATACAGCAGGTTCATCATCAGGCCGTGCCCCTCCAGGAAGTAATGCGGTATGGTTCCGCCATGTGGAGACTGGCTCAACGCGCGGTTCATCTGGACGTGACCCAGTTCGTGGGCGATGGTGAAGTCGAGGCTGGGCGAATCGAGGATGCTCATCCGGAGGTCGATCCGGCCTCCGCCGGAGGCCGTAAAGGCGCGCGTGCCTTCACCGTGCTCCTCCTTCATGCGCTGGTCGCTGATCAGCCGCAACGTGAATGGCGCATCCATCACCTCCGGATGCCCCCATTGCATCACGCTCAGATCGAACTTCCAGGCGGCTGCCACTTTTCTGACGGCGAGCCGGCACTGCTCCATGGTGGCCCCGTCGGGCGACACCACGCGCAGGAAGCCCTGCTTGCAAATTAATGGATCGTTGCCGGCGCACAGCAGGGGCGCGGTAATCAGGAAGAGCCCAAGCAGAACGCCCGGGCTCTCCATTCGGATTCGTAACACGCCGCCCTTCCTATTTCTTATTGGTGGCGCTCACCACTTCTTCTTCGACCTGGTCTGCTTGCGCGGTCTGTTGCGAGAGTTGTGTGCTCACGTTAGGGTCGGCAGGCGGAGCAATGGCTGCGTAGGCCGTCTGTTGGGGTGCCGTCAAGGCGGAGATCGGCGCGGGTGGAATCCCCCCTTGCCCCTGTTTCTCGCGCAGTTCGGCAAGGCCCTGGTCAAGAGTCTCGCGCATGTGGTTCTGCATCTCCTGCAAATCGGCCACGTGCACCCGGACGACCGAGCCCTTGGAACAATCCTGACCCTTCGTGGCTAAGACCGCTAAATCCGCGGCATCCGCACTGGCGGCGATGGGGCTGACCAGTTGCAGGACGTCGCCCTCGGTGATGGAACACTCGCCGTTCGCAGAAGGGACGTCCAGGCCTGCGTTCACTACGAACACATGCTGCTGGCCATCGGAGAGCATCCTCGCGACGCCGCTCGATCCCGGATCCGGGGGAGTTTGCGCCGCGCCGGCGGTCACTTCGGCATTTTCCAATGCCAACTGGCGCTGTACTTCGGAGGCGATCAAATCCTTAACCGCGGGAGAGAGCGGTTCCACGTAGCTCATGCGGGCGGCAGCCAGTTCCGCGGCCCGTTCCTGATAAGCGGCCATCAGCGTTTGCGACACGACGTAGTCCGTGAGCCAAAACGCCGGGCCGGCGTACCGCGGATAGGGCGCGAACCAGCCGCCATAATAGCCGTACCACGGACGGCCTGCCCATCCCCAGCCCCCATAAACCACCGGTGTTGCCCACCCGTGATACGCCCAGCCATAGTATGCGGGCGCGAAATAGAAACCAGGAGCATAGACATGAAGCGCGAACCCGTGCCACGTAAACGGCCGGTAGTAGCGGCTGTACACGACGCCGTTTACGTAATAGGTGCGATGGACAAACTCGATGTTGTGGTACACATACGGGTGCCCGATGTAGCCGTGGCCATAGCGGTTGCTGACCACGACAATGTGTCCCGGGCGCTCCGCCACAATTACGCGCCCCCCGCCTGGCCCGTGGTGGATATCCATTCCGCGAGCCTGTATGTCGCGGGGCCGGCCGGCGTGGTCGAAGGTGGCGTGGCCGCCGTTGGCCGTGCGAATTTCGTGCCCTCCGGGTGGAACCGGACGGTTGCGAAACTCGCTATACCCGCCCTGGTGACTGGTACCGCCCTGGCTGCCGGAAGCGCCGTTAGCGCCATAGGTCTTGCCGGTGCCGGAAGAGGACCCGCCCCTGCCGAACGACTTGCCGCTGCCGCTGGAAGTACCCGCCGCGGCGCCCGACCCGCCGGAGCCATTGGAAGTGCCTGCCGCGGCGCCCGGCCTGCCGGAACCGCCCGAGGTGCCCGTCGTGCCGCCTGTCGTGCGAGTGCCGCTGGAAGTGCCCGTCGTGCCACCCGTCGTGCGAGTCCCGCCGGAAGTGCCCGTCGCGCCGCTCGATTTGCCGGCTCCGGAGGACGTGGACGGCTTGCCGCCGCCAGTAGAGGTGGTCGTGCTTCCGCTCGACTTGCCGGCTCCGGATGACGTGGACGTCGCCGGCTTGCCGCCGCCGGTGGAGGTGGTTGTGCTTCCGCTCGATTTCGTGGCCGGCGTCGTCTGCGTAGTCGTCCGGGTGGGGCTCGTGCTCCCGGATGCGGATTTCGGGGAAGAATGGGCGCCCGATGATTGCCCTCCGCCCCCACTATGTGACGGCGTGGTGGATTGGGCCGCGGGCTTGGAGTTCTGCGCAGGCTTTTTCTGTCCGTAAACCGGAGCGAACGAGTAGCCTCCAATCGCGACACACACGCCAAATGCGCATAGGGTCGAAACCAGTTTTTGAATCGTCACAAATTCCTCCTTGCGTAACTTCCTAATCCCACCGCAGACGCGGCAGGTCGAACGCTTCGGCAAGACGGTTGATCTCGTCGCGGACGATAGACCACTTGCGATGCAGTTCCGGATAGAACCGGTTTTCGTTCATCACCCGGTTGATGGCGCGGCTCACGTTAATGGCTTCTTCCACAAAGTGCCTCGTCCGCCCGGGATCCCGCTCCCGATTCCATGCCTCTCGGACGCGGCCCATGGCATGCGACAACTCATCGGCATGCCGGTCGAGGTCGACTTGCCGCAGAGTGCCCCGGTAGCCGCTATGCTCCAAAGCCCGGCGGAACATGTGTTGAAATTCGTCGACGCGGGCGTCGCAGTCGGCCACCACGCGGGCGATGCGCTCGCCCCGCCCTTGCGCCGTAGCCGGCCGCGGAAGAGCCACGACAGCCACGGCCAGCAGGCCCGGCAAGACCGCCAATCGTAGTACCTTCATCAGAACCTCCACACTAGGGTTATCGAGATTGAGAGTGGTTCAGGTCCAAAAATCCGATATGACTCGACGGCGAGAACAGGCCATGGTTCTAGAGGTACTATCGCGAGGTATTTAATTTGAATTAAAGGCCTTTTTATCTGATAATATGGCTGAGCTGTGGCATTCGGGCCTATGGCGCATGAATCCGCGGATATCACCGCGCTGATACGCGCTTCGAGGGGCGGCAACTCCGGCGCTTTCGGGGAACTGGTCGAAGCTGTCTACCCGGAGTTACATTCCATCGCCCGGCGCTCCCTGAGGCGCCAGCCGTCCGGCGGCACGCTTCAGTGCACGGCGCTGATCAATGAAGCATACCTGCGGCTCGCGCAAGCCCCCAAGTGGGAGTGGAAGGACCGGGTGCATTTCTTCGCGGTCGCGGCCCACGTCATGCGCGGCATCCTGGTGGATCATGCCCGCGCCCGCAGCACGGCGAAACGCGGGGGCGGCGCGGTCACCGTGGCTCTTTCCGAAAGCCACCCTTCGGCGCCCGCTCCGGCGGTCGATATTCTCGACATTCACGACGCGTTGGAAGAATTGGAGAAACTCGACGGCGACCTCAGCCAGATGGTGGAGTTGCGGTACTTCGGCGGATTCTCCATCGAGGAGGTTGCGGAAATCACCGGCGTTTCGCCCAGCACGGTGAAACGGGAATGGATCGTGGCCAAGACGTGGATCCGCCGCAAGATATTGGGCAAGGAGCGGGACCCGTGAAGCCGGAAGGCTGGGACCGGCTGAAACTGCTCTTTGAGCAGGCGTTGGATCTGCCCCTTGTTGACCGCGACGGCTTCCTGTCTTCGCAAACCGACGATCCCGCCATCCTCGCCGAGATCCAGTCCTTGCTGTCCATCTACGAATCGTCTCCCGAGTTCCTGGAAGGTGCGGCGCCGGAGATTGCCGCGGCCGACGGCCCGATCGAGGGTCGCCGCATCGGACCCTGGCGCCTGACCAATGAAATCGGAAGGGGCGGAATGGGCGTGGTATGGGAAGCCGTCCGCAGCGACGACGAATACCAGCAAAGGGTGGCGATCAAACTGCTTCGATCCGGCATCATTTCACCGCGCGATATCACCAGGTTCCGCGAGGAACGGCAGATTCTGGCCGGCTTGAGCCACCCCGGCATCGCCCCTCTTCTGGATGGCGGGACCACCACCGACGGTTCGCCGTACCTGGTGATGGAGTATGTCGAAGGAGAACGCTTGGACGACTGGCTGAAGCGCCACGAGCCGTCGTTGCGCGACCGCCTGCGCCTGTTCCTCTCCATTTGCGACGCCGTGGAGTACGCGCATCGCCACCTGGTGATCCACCGGGATCTGAAGCCGGCGAATATTCTGGTGACGCCTGAAGGCGCGGCCAAACTGCTCGATTTCGGAATTGCCAAATTGTTGAATCCGGAAGCAACGGCGCGGCACGATGCCACCGTCACGTCCCGCCTTCTCACTCCCGAGTATGCCAGCCCCGAGCAGATCCGCGGCGACGCGTTCTGCCAGAAGGGGTGGCCTGGATGACCGAGGATTCGGTTAGCACGACGTGCTGTCGAGCCTTTCAGCCATCGCATGATTGGCGACAGTTCCGCGCGCGGTTGGATGATCATGTGTACGTGGTCGGGCATGATGACCCAGGCAAAGAGCGCGTAGAGACCTTTTGTTTCTCCGTAGCGAATCGAGTCTGCCGCCATTCTGGCAATTCTGGGATCGAGCAGGTGTTGACGCAGGACAGAGGGTCGATTTTCGCCGTCGGTCTTGTTCCATGATCCGGCGAGTCTCCAGGTGACGAAGACAATTGCGCCGTCGGGGATCCAATGTGGGAGATGTCTGCGGGTGAACGACATAGGTGGATCAAGCGCGGTGACAGACGGCAAAAAACGACCGTCTGTCCTACGTTTACCGTGCCGGATCAGCCCGGTTGTTCTCTGAAATTCCACTGGATGATCATGTGTACATGGTCGGGCATGATGCGTGGAGACCTTTTGTTTCTCCGTAGCGAATCGCTGGGATCGAGCAGGTGTTGACTGGTTCCATGATCCGGCCAGTCTCGAGCGGGTGAACGACATAGGTGCTTGGAT
>Ga0335073_10008351_pt1 | contig 14529 bp, 14 predicted proteins | sample Lox_Sample_22_FD_207093 | JGI IMG/M metagenome (GOLD analysis project Ga0335073, IMG submission 207093) | Soil microbial communities from Loxahatchee National Wildlife Refuge, Florida, United States - Lox_Sample_2.2 | ecosystem: Environmental > Terrestrial > Soil > Wetlands | place: USA... | reverse complement strand
GTTGGGCGCCGTTGCTGCGCCGCAGCATGCGTCGCGGCTCACGCCGTTGCAATGCGTCTTTTTGGCCCCGCGCGGCCAGAAATCGGGAACCCACGGGTGGCGTTCATCGTTGCGCCGGGCCACAATGACGCTCGACAGCGGGAGGCGAGAGACGAGGTGGGCGCGGCCTTCAGAATTGTCTGGCAGGCGGGGGAGAAGTTCGCAGCCGACGACGGCTGGGCGATCGCGAGCTATATCGGCCTCACGCTGCTGACCTCATTGTTTCCGTTCCTGATTTTCGTGGCGGCGATCGCCGGGTTCTTCTTCGGCTCGGGCGAACTGGCGAAGGAGGCGGCCAAGCTCGTGTTCGCCGAATGGCCGGAGGTTGTCGCCCGCCCGATCGCCGAAGAGGTGGAGCGGGTTCTGACGACCCCGCGCAGCGGCGGATTGCTCACCTTCGGCGCGGTCTTCTCGTTCTATTTCGCTTCGAGCGCGATCGAGGCGCTTCGGGTCGGGCTCAACCGCGCCTATGGCCTCATCGAGAAGAGACCCTGGTGGCTGCTCAGGCTCCAGTCGCTGGGGCTCGTGCTCGTGGGTTCGATTGCGCTCCTGGCGCTCGCCTTCCTTGTCGTGCTCGGGCCCCTCATTCTCGACACGCTTGCGACCTTCTTTCCCGCGGTGGCGGAGGCGCATGAGCTTCTGACCTTCGTCCGCATCGGCGTCGCCGCGGCGATGCTCGCGATTTCGCTCATTCTCGCTCACCTCATCCTGCCCGCCCACCGGGTCGGGTTTCTCGATATTCTGCCCGGCGTCGCGCTGACCTTCGTCGCCAGCATCGCGTTTGGCGAGGCCTTTGGCTTCTATTTGAGCGAGTACCTGCGCAACTACATCTCGACCTACGCCGGCCTCGCGTCGGTCATGATCGCGCTCGTCTACCTCTATTGGGTGGCGCTCTTGTTCGTCTTCGGCGGCGAGTTCAACGCCGCGATCATCCGGGCGAGGGCCGAGCGGGCGAGCGGATGAAGGGGGAGAGGTCGCGGCGGCGCACTGCCTCCACCCAGCCAGGAGTTTGAATCACAACAAAGGCTATTCGAGAATCCCCCACCCGATTCAAGCCAAAATCACACCGCTCTAGGCGGCAAAGGCGAGGCTTAAAGGAGCGGGCGAGCCGCGGCGGTCTCTCCTTGCTCGGTTCTCAGCGCCGTTTACGGCGTCCGCTCTTCTGGCTGGGTCTGCGTTCCTGCCGCCCTCATGGGGGTGGGGGTGATTGGGGCGGGCCTGACCGATCCGCGGGAGCGGGCTGGCCGGTCCCTTTCCCTGCATTCGGTGGTTTGGCTCGAGCGTCCACACGGGTCACGGTCACGCTATCCGATGGCCGGCAGAGGTCGATCAAAACCTGTCCGACATAGGCGCCGGACGGATCATAGCCGTTGCGGCGGACCCAGCAGGGCGTGGGAAAGATCGTGGGCGGAATGTCTGCGCCTTCGGGATCGGGGACGTAGCCGCCGCTATAGCCGCTGCCGGTGCTCAAGTCGCTGCTGCCCGTGACTGCGTTTCCCGCGCCGGCGCCATAGCCATAACCCAGGCCGGCGCCATAGCCCAGGCCAAGGCCGGCGCCAAAGCCGGGACCATAAACACCGCAGTCGAAACCGAAGCCGCAGTTGTAACCGTAGCCGTAACCGTAAACGCCAGCGAGCCCCAGGCCCGTAGCGACGCCGCGGCGGAAAGCGAAGGCGGCGGCGCCGCGATGAAAACCGCCGCCGTCGTGAAACGCGCCGCCGCCGCCACGAAAGACGCCGCCGCCGCCGCCGCCATGAAAGACGCTGCCGCCGTGCAACCCCCCACCATGAAAGCCGCCGCCATGAAAGCCGCGGCTGGCCGCGGAAGCGGGAGCGGCAAGCAGGATCATCAGCAACGCGGCGACACCCGAGCGTAACATTTTCGTTCTCCTTCGGCCGTCTCGCATGAAACGAAACGCGAGCCCAACCCGCACACCGGCGCCAGCGCCACACCGCCGACCGGCTACGCCTCGCCACGGCCAGCGCGCATCAAACACCGATTGCGCCTATTTATTTGGGCGCGCGACCCGCCGATTGCCAGCCCCGGTGGGCCCGCGAGGCGCAATGTCGCATGTTGAGGGCCCGCCGCCGCGGGGCTAGAACCGATCATGGTCAAGGTCGCGGTCCTCGATGACTGGCAAGGCGTCGCGCGCCAGAGCGCGGACTGGTCCGCACTCGGCGCCCGCGGCGAACTGGTGTTCTTCGCCGAGGCGTTCGGATCCGAGGACGAGGCGGCGGCCGCGCTGGCCGATTTCGATATTCTGCTCACGATGCGGGAGCGGACGGCGTTTCCGGCGACCCTCATCGCCCGTCTGCCGAAACTGCGGATGATCGGCATCACCGGCGCCCATGTCGCGACGCTGGACCTCGCGGCCTGCGCCCGGCAGGGCGTCGTCGTTTGCAACACCGCGGGCGGCGCCGCCGCGGCCCCATACGCCACCGCCGAGCTGGCGCTCGGACTGATGATCGCCGCGGCCCGCTCGATTCCCGCCGCCGACGCCGCCATCCGTGCGGGCGGGTTCCAGCGCGGTGTGCCGGTCGGAATGAGCCTCGCCGGCAAGACGCTTGGCGTCGTCGGCCTCGGCCGGCTCGGGGGGCGGATGGCCCGCTACGGTCTCGCGCTCGACATGAACGTCATCGCCTGGAGCCCAAACCTGACCGAGGACAGGGCCCGGCAGAGCGGCGCGCGGCTGGTCAGCAAATTAGCCCTCATGGCCGAATCCGACGCGATCTCGATCCATATGGTGCTTTCGCCGCGCAGCCGCGGCCTGATCGGCGCCGAGGACATTGGCCGCATGAAGCCGGGCGCGATTCTGATCAACACGTCCCGCGGCCCGCTGATCGACGAGACCGCGCTTGTGAACGCGGTCAAGGCGGGCAGGATCGTCGCGGCGCTCGACGTCTACGACAAAGAGCCCTTGCCCGAGAACCATCCCTTGCGCGCCTTGAGCCATACCGTGCTCACGCCGCATCTCGGCTATGGCGTCGCGGAGACGTGGGCCGATTTCTATCCCCGCAGCATCGAGAATGCGCTCGCCTTTCTCGACGGAAAGCCGATCCGGGTTGTGGCGCCGCCGTCATAGAGTTTTTGCGGTGTCGCCGGCCGGCTCCTGCGGCGGGCCGCAAGGCTAAGCCCCCCGAAGCCGATAAGCATCAGCGTCCAGGTCGAGGGTTCCGGTACGACTGTCACCGTCAGTGTCTCGGCCGACAGTTGCCCGTCTGCGTAAGCTTCAAATGTATCTGTACCGTAGTTGTAAGTTTCGAACTGGAAATCCTGGGTGGCATAATCCGTCATCGGGTTGACCGTATAGGTGAATGGGGTCGTGATCGACGCGGGCAGATTCCCAGTGTTGCTATGGACCTCATTGTCTACATAGTTGTAAGTATAAACCCCCATTCCGGCGACACCTTCCATATTTTGCGCGACGGCTTGCTCCGCGCTGGTCGTCCCCTCGTTCTGGCCGTATATCTGCGCGTTATAGTTTGGGACGCCGATCGAGACGGTCACGCCGTTGATGGTCAGGGTCGCGCTCAGAGCCGGGCTGACGGCGCTATAGAGGGTTCCCCCTTTTGCGAAATTCGTACTGGGACTCGAGAACACATCCCCCAACGCCGTGTTGAAGACGTAGGTCGCCGTGTAGGTTTGGCCGCCGATGTCCGTGTTGTCCGGAAAGCCGAACACCCCGGTGACATCGTAACTATTGGTCAGCACGACGCCGGTGTATGTGACAACGACGAGTTCCGCCGAGGCGGACGACGCCGCCAGCGAAACGGCGAGGGCCGCCGCCGCGGCGGCGGTCACAAAAGGGATCTTGTTCATTTGGTCCGCCCCAATGCTTGGTGAAAAATATTCAACAACAGCAGACCGTCGCACGGCCGTATGGCCCGTCCAATCGCCTGAATAGATGTGTTTGAATAAAACTTTTTAGTCCTTGGATGTGTCGAATTGCGACGAGCCGAGCCCGACGATTCCGAGCGTCATGCCCTTGGCCACCATGCTCGCCCGCGACCTCGCCTGCAGCCGCTTGCGAGCCCCCTCGACATGCTGATGGGCGGTGATCTGCGAGACGCCCATGGATTCCGCGATGTCGGCGTCGGTGCATCCTTGCGCGACCAGTCGAAGCGCGTCGATCTCGCGAGGAGTCAGGCCTGAGGGGGGCGCGGGAAACATGTCCGGCGGCCCGAGGGAACGTATCCGGGCCAGCAGGCACTCGCTCGCGAGGCTAAGGTGGGTCCGGCTCTGTGCGGACAGCAATGGCGATCGGCCGACGAGACTGACGAGGCCGTAACAGGTTCCGCCGCGCGCGACCGGCACGACCAAGCCCTCTCGCCAGCCATATTGCAGGACAAGGCGGCGAAGCCTCTCGCTCCCGACTGGGTCCAGCAACCGCTGACGTCGCAGGTCTGTCCAGGTGAACGGCGCGCGAAAGTGGCGGAGTCCTTCGACGACCGGGTCCCGCTCGACCAGATTCGCCGCCCGATAGAACTTACGAAAGTTTTCCGGCCACTCGATGATGTGAAAAACGGTAAGGCCCTTATTGTCGAGGTCGACTTCGCCGCAGGCGAAGACATCAACGTTGTACGCGGCGACGAAGGTCTTGAAGAGGGCGGCGCAGGATTCGATGTCGCGGCACTCCTGGAGGCCCCGGTAGAACTCGACCGCGCTTGGTTTCGAACGATGGCTGCGCGCGCGCGCCTCCGTCATCGAAACGGCGATACGGAATGCGGCGGCATGCACCCCCCGGAGGCTTGCGAATTTGCGTGAAGCGAGACTGCCTGCGGAGCGTGGGATATGCAAGGAGCGCCGCGGCCGGCAAATCTGCGATCCAAGACTGGCCGCCTGATGGGCGCCCGCAGTGGCTCAGCCCTCCGCGCCGCCGGAAAGCCGCGACGCGAGCGCCTCGATCCTCGAACCGAGCGCCTCGAGGCTCGAGGCGATGGCCTTTGCACGCTCTTCGGCGGCGTCGGAGCGCTTGCGCTCGGCCGCGACATCGTCGCGGGCTTCGGCGAGATTGTCGGCGATGGTCAGAGCCGCCATGATGATGAGGCGCTGGTCGCCGATCTCGCCGAACTCCTTGCGCATCTCGCCGATCTTGTCGTCAATCACGCCGGCCAGCGATTCGAGCCGAGCTTCCTCGCCCTCGTTGCAGGCGAGGCGATATTTGCGGCCGTCGATCGTCACCAGAACCTGCGCCATGCCGCGCGCCTCTTGTTGCGCCCGCCGGGATTCTACGGGTCGGCCTCCGGCGCGAACCGGCTTAAGACGCGCTCGATCGCCTGGGCGGCGTGGGCGAGCCGTTTCGCCGCCTCGCTATTGGCGGATTCGAGCGCCCGAGACCGATCGACCGCTGCGTCAAGCTCGACCGCGAGCCGTGAGCGGTCGTCTTGCATCAGCGCGTATTCCTCCTGCTCGTTCGCTCGCGCCTCGTCGTGACGAATGCGCCTGTCGGCCGCGAGCTCGAGCGCGCCGACCGCCGCGGCGAGCCGCTTTAGCGACATATCAATGTCATCCAAGGAGGATTTGATTCCGTCCATTGTGGCGCTTTGTTTACGCGATGCTTGAACGGGGCGTCAACGCGCGCGGCGCCCCGCCGGGCGAGTAATTGACAGGTTCCTGCGCCCGCCTCACTCTGACGTGGGGGCTGGCCGCTTCCGGACGCCCCGCGCAGTCCCGAGCCCCGGGAGCGCACGGACCCTAAGTCAAAAGCACCAGGAGACCCCGATGGCGACAAGCGTGTCTCATGACGCAATGGCGAACGCGATCCGCTTCCTCGCCCTGGATGCGGTGGAGAAGGCCAAGAGCGGCCACCCCGGCTTGCCGATGGGCATGGCCGACGTCGCGACGGTTCTCTGGCGCGACGTGCTCAAATTCGATCCGTCCGATCCCAAATGGCCCGACCGCGACAGGTTCGTGCTCTCGGGCGGCCACGGCTGCATGCTGCTGTACAGCCTGCTCTACCTCACCGGCGTCGGCGGCGACAAAGGGCTGAGCATCGACGACATCAAGCAGTTTCGGCAAGTGGGTTCGAGAACGCCTGGGCACCCGGAATACTGGTGCGCTCCGGGCGTCGAGACGACGACCGGACCGCTTGGCCAGGGGATTTCGACCTCGGTCGGCATGGCGATCGCGGAGCGGATGCTGGCGGCGCGCTTCCCCGGCGTTGTCGACCACCACACCTATGTCATCGCCTCCGACGGCGATTTGATGGAAGGCGTGAGCCAGGAGGCGATCGGCATCGCTGGCCATCTCAAGCTCAAGAAGCTGATCGTCTTGTGGGACAACAACGGGATTTCGATCGACGGCCAGATCCCGGTCCTCGCGGACAACATCGATCAGGTCGCCCGCTTCCAGTCGGCGGGCTGGAATTCAGTCCATATCGATGGGCACGACCCCAAGGCGGTCCTCGACGCCATTCACGCGGCGCAGAACTCCGACCGGCCGACGATGATCGCCTGCAAGACGACGATCGGCTTTGGCCTGCCGACCCATGCGGGAACCAACAAGGCGCACAGCGACGCCCAAGGGGCGACCGAGGTCGCCGGCGCGCGCAAGAACCTGAACTGGCCCTACGAGCCGTTCGTCATCCCGGACGACATCCTGGCGGCATGGCGCACGGCCGGGGCCAGGGGCAAGGCGAAGAACGACGAATGGCGGGCGGCGCTCGCCGCGCTCGCGCCAGATCAGCGCGCCGAGTTCGAGCGGCGCCAGCGGGGTGAACTGCCCAAGGATCTCGATAAGGTCATCGACGCCTACAAGAAGAAGCTCGCCGAGGAGAAGCCCGAGCTCGCGACGCGCAAGGCGGGGCAGGCGGCGCTCGATGTGATCGGGGCCGCCGTGCCGGAGCTTGTCACCAGCTCCGCTGACCTGACGCCGTCCAACAACACCAAGTTCAAGGACGAGAATGAAATCAAGCCGGACGATTTCTCCGGCCGCTACATCCACTTTGGCGTCCGCGAGCACGGCATGGCGGCGGCGTGCAACGGCATCGCCGTGCACGGCGGCTTCATCCCCTCCGGGGCGTCGTTCTTCTGCTTCACCGACTATTGCCGTCCTTCGCTGAGGATCGCAGCGCTGATGAAAATCAGGGTGACGCACGTGTTCACCCACGACTCGATCGGCCTCGGCGAGGACGGCCCAACCCACCAGCCGGTCGAGCATCTCGCGGCGATGCGAGCGATGCCTAACTTCTACGTCTGGCGGCCGGCTGACAGCGTCGAGACCGTCGAGTGCTGGCAGGCGGCGCTGAAACGCGAGCATTCGCCCTCGATCCTGGCGCTGACCCGGCAGGGCCTGCCGGCGCTGCGGACCACCCACGTGGCGGAGAACTTGTGCGCGCGCGGCGGCTACGAGATTTCTCCGGCTTCGGGAGAGGCTCGGGTGTCGATCTTCGCCTCCGGCTCGGAGGTTTCCCTCGCCGTGGCCGCCCAGGCGCAATTGAAGGAGAAGGGGGTGGCCGCGCGGGTCGTGTCCTTGCCCTGCTTCCCGGTGTTTTTCGAGCAGCCGGAGGACTATCGCCGCTCGGTCATCGGCTCGGCCAAGGTCAAGGTCGGAGTGGAGGCGGCGGTGAGGTTCGGCTGGGACGCCATCATCGGCGACGGGCCGTTCATCGGCATGAAGAGCTTCGGCGACAGCGGGCCCTATAAAGCCGTCTTTCAGCATTTCGGCATCACTCCGGAGGCGGTGGTCGAGGCGGCGCTGGCCCGGCTCAAGGCGTAAGCGGCCTCTCACGGATCCATGAGCGGCGCCTCGGGCGGAGGCCCGCCCCAGGCTTGTCGTCAGCGGAGGGAAACTTGGCCAGTCGGAGCGGCGCCGCGCCGCACTCCTACGCAATCGCCGGCGGCGAGGACGGAAAGCGCCGGCTCGACCTGCTCTCGGACATCATGCGCGCGACAACCTTGCGGCTCCTCGAAGACGCGGGCCTCAGGCGCGGCGACCGGGTGCTCGACGTCGGCTGCGGCGGCGGCCATGTGGCGCTGGACATGGCGGGGATCGTCGGGCCCGAGGGTCGCGTCCTCGGCATCGATTTCGATCCGCATGTGCTCGAGCTTGCGCGCGAGGACGCGCGGAAGGCCGGGGTCCGGACGGTCGAGTTCGAGACCGCCGACGCGCATCGCTTCGAGGGCGGCCCGTTCTCCTTCATCCACGCCCGTTTTCTTCTCTCTCACGTGAGCGAGCCCGAGCAGGTCTTCCGCCGGCTCAAGGGGATGCTCGCGCCGGGCGGACGGATCGCGGTCGAGGACATCGACATGTCCGGCGCCTACTGCTTTCCCGCCGAGGCGGCGCAGGACAGGTTCCAAGCGCTCTATACGGAAGCGGTCCAGCGCGGCGGAGGCGACGCCAACCTCGGCCGCCGCTTGCCGGCGGTTGCGCTGGCGGCCGGACTTGAAGCGCGCTGGCGCGTCTTCCAGCCGGTCCACGCCTTCGGTCCCGAGAAGCGGCTGACCGCCGTGACGATGGATATGATCGGCGCCTCGGTCATGCGATACGGCCTCGCGCAGGCCGCCGAGGTCGACTCGATCACGCGAAGGCTCGAGGCGTTCGCCGCGGACCGCTCGACGCTGGTGGCGCTTCCGCGCATGGTCCAGGTTTGGGCCGCCGCCTAGGACGGGTCATCTTGCCGGCGAATTGTCGCAGGCGTCGATTCGCCTAGACTTTCGGCGGAGGATCGGACATGAAGCGCAACTTCAGCGCATTGAATTGCGGGGACGTCGGCCGTCACGCGGCGGGCTCGGCGCGAGAGGAGGATTGGGGATGGCTGCCAAAGTAGCGATCAATGGCTTCGGCCGCATTGGGCGGCTTGTGCTGCGCGCAATTCTGGAGTCCGGCCGCAAGGACATCGAGGTTGTCGCTATCAACGATCTGGGACCGGTCGAGACCAACGCCCATCTTTTGCGCTTCGACAGCGTGCACGGGCGCTTTCCGCACGAGGTCAAGGTCGAGGGCGACACGATGGTGGTCGACGGCCACAAGATGAAGGTCACCGCGATCAAGGATCCGGCCGAGCTGCCGCACAAGGCGCTCGGCGTGGACGTCGCGCTCGAATGCACCGGCATCTTCACCGCGCGCGAGAAGGCGGCGGCCCATCTCAAGGCGGGCGCGAAGCGGGTCCTCATTTCAGCGCCGGCGGAAGGCGCGGATCTGACGGTCGTCTATGGCGTCAACAACGACAAGCTGACCAAGGAGCACCTCGTCGTCTCCAACGCTTCCTGCACCACCAATTGCCTGGCCCCGGTCGTCAAGGTGCTCAACGACGCCATCGGGATCGAGCACGGCTTCATGACCACCATCCATTCCTATACCGGCGACCAGCCGACGCTCGACACGCTGCACAAGGACCTCTACCGCGCCCGCGGCGCGGCGCTGTCGATGATTCCGACCACCACGGGCGCCGCGAAAGCGGTCGGCCTTGTATTGCCGGAGCTCAAGGGCAAGCTCGACGGTTCGGCGATCCGGGTGCCGACGCCCAACGTCTCGGTCGTCGATCTCAAATTCGTCGCCAAGCGCGCCACCAACAAGGACGAGATCAACAACGCGGTCAAGGCGACGGCCGACGGCAATGGCCCGCTCAAGGGCATCCTCGGCTATACCGACCAGCCAAACGTCTCGAGCGATTTCAACCACGACGACCGCTCCTCGGTCTTCCATCTCGACCAGACCAAGGTGATCGACGGCAATTTCGTCCGCGTGCTCTCCTGGTACGACAACGAGTGGGGCTTCTCCAACAGGATGGCCGACACCGCGGTCGCGATGGCGAAGCTGATTTGAGAAGTCGAGACTCCGCCCTCATCCTGAGGGCGAGGCGAAGCCTCGCGTCTTGAAGGATGATCCAGGGGTCGGCCAACCCGGCGCGCATTCGAGCATCCTTCGAGGCCGCTTCGCGGCGCCTCAGGATGAGGGGAGTTGGAGTCACATCTTGAGGCGCTGACCATGACCAAGCCCTTCCGCACCCTCGACGACGCCGACGTCGCCGGCAAGCGCGTCCTCCTCCGCGTCGACCTCAACGTTCCGACCGAAAACGGCCGGGTCACCGACAAGACCCGCATCGAGCGGGTCGCTGAGACCATGAAGGAGATTGCCGACAAGGGCGGCAAGGTGATCCTGCTCGCCCATTTCGGCCGGCCCAAGGGCGGCCCGGACGAGGCCAATTCGCTGCGGCCGGTCGCCGCGGCGGTCGCCGAGGTGATCGGGCGGCCGGTCGGCTTTTGCGCCGACTGCATCGGCAAGACCGCTGCCGACGCGATCGGGACGATGAGGAACGGCGACATCCTGCTGCTCGAGAACACCCGCTTCTACAAGGGCGAGGAGAAGAACGACCCGGCCCATGTCGAGGAGCTCGCCAAGCTCGGCGACATCTACGTCAACGACGCCTTCTCCGCCGCCCACCGCGCCCACGCCTCGACCGAAGGACTTGCGCACAAGCTGCCCGCCCATGCCGGACGGGCGATGCAGAAGGAGCTCGAGGCTCTGTCGCTTGCGCTCGGCACGCCGGGGCGTCCCGTCGCAGCGATCGTCGGCGGGGCGAAAGTGTCGACGAAGCTCGACCTCCTCGGCAATCTCGCGAGCAAGGTCGACATTCTCATCATCGGCGGCGGCATGGCCAACACCTTCCTGTTCGCCGAGGGCAAGGGAGTCGGCAAGTCGCTGTGCGAGAAGGATCTCGCCGACAAGGCGCGCGCGATCGCGGCGGCGGCGGAGAAGGCCAAGTGCCGGATTTTGCTGCCGGTCGACGCGACGGTCGCCAAGGAGCTCAAGGCGCATGCGCCCGCCCATGTGGTCAGCGTCGATCATGTGCCGGAGGATGAGATGATCCTCGACATCGGGCCGAAGTCGGTCGCTGGCGTCGAGGAGGCGCTTTCGCACGTGAAGACACTGGTCTGGAACGGCCCGCCCGGCGCGTTCGAGACCCCGCCCTTCGACGAGGCGACGCTGGCGATCGCCAGGACCGCAGCCGCCCTGACCAAGGCCGGCAAACTCAAGTCGGTCGCGGGCGGCGGCGACACGGTCGCCGCGCTCAACGAGGCCAAGGTCGCCGGCGACTTCACCTATGTCTCCGCCGCCGGGGGCGCGTTCCTCGAGTGGATGGAAGGCAAGGCGCTGCCGGGGGTCGAGGCGCTGCGCGCGAAGTAGAGGTCCGCTCCTGGCTGGCCTGAAACGCATCGCCTAGCGCGGTCACGGCGCGAGCAACCGCTCGGCCGCCTGACGCACCCGGAGCGCAACCGCCTCGGCGCCCTCGATAGCGCTCCTGGACGTCATCGGCACTTCCAGCGCCATCGGGATGCCGCGCGGCATGTGGCTCAGAATGCCTTTGATATCGATGCCGCCCTCGCCGGGCGGGAGCCGCTCCATGCGCGCCGTGTGCAGAAGCTCTTCGGTCGTGTAGCTCTCCTGCACCGGCGCGTCGGCCACATGGACGAAGGGCAGTCTCGGCGCCGGAATCCGGTCAAGGTCTTCGTAGCGGCTCGCGGACCGGTTGAAGTGAAGCGTGTCGACCAAAATCCCGAGTTCGGGCCGTTGCGCCGCGTCCACGATGCTCAGCGCGGAGGCGAGATCCGGGACTTCCGTCCACGGAAAGAATTCCAACACGGCGCGAAGTCCGTAACGTGAGGCCAAGTCGCTGATCGCGGCCAACCGGTCGGCCAAACGCGCCAAGTCGGAATCATAGGGAGACGTAATCACGTATCTCGCGCCCAGTTCCGCGCCTGCGGCAAGAAACGGCTCGAGCGAGGGGACGTCGATATCGGGGGTGATCCTGACGAGCTCGATGTCGAGCACCCCGATTCCGGTGGCCGCCATCGCGGTCTTGGTGGCCCGCATCATTGGCTTATCGTCCATCAGCGGATAGCCCGGCGTCGTCTCCGCCCCGCGGATCAAACGGAGCCCCACTGTCTGGTATCCAGTGCGTGCGGCCACCTCGACCACCTCTGGAGGCGCGAGGCTCAGCACCGTCAGATGCGCGAGCGAGAATCTAGCCGTCAAAGTCGCTCTCCTCCCCTTTCTGCAGGTGAATGCTCACAATCCGCCCAAGCGATTCTCTTCCGGTTGGAACCTACGGCGAGCGCCGCCTGACAGCGAGGCTCTGCGTCGCGCGCCCGATGAGGCCCCGTTCGTCGTAGAGGGCGGACTCGGCCAGTCCACAACCATTGCCGGAAAAAAGGCTGCGCGCCTCGAGGCAGATCCAGTCTCCCTCGGGACGGCAGAAGAGGTTGATCGTCAGATCGCAATTGACGAAGACATACTTGCCGAAGTCCAGCACGGCGCTGATCCCATTGCCCGAATCCGCCGCAACCGCGACGCGCTGATAGGGGCTAGGCTGCTCGCCCTTCACCAGCGGATGCTTCATCCGAAACCAGGCGGCGCAGGGTCCGCTGAAGAACTCTCCCGCCGCGATCCGGTTCTCGACCAGGTCCGGGTAGCCAAGATCGACGCCCGGAAAGGGAAAGGCGACTGGCGGGCTTTCGCTCACGGATCTTGGCGCCTGGGGCGGCGGGTGGCCCGGCGCGCCAGCGGGGATCGGCAGATCATCCTCGCGCTGCATGAGCGCGGTGAAGCGGGCGATCTCCTTGTCCCCGGCGAGGAGCCTTCCGGAATAGTGGCCGGCGTTGCGGCCGAGGTAATCCTCCGCCGTTTCGATCCTACAGTCGCCGATCGGCGCCGGGCGGAAGAGGTTGACGGTCAGGCGGCCAAGATGGGTCAGGCCCTCTGCGGCCGCGCGCTCGACCGCCCGGCAGATGAGGGCGGAAGGCGGACCGGCGTGCTGATGATCGGGATGCCAGGGGCCGCGGGTCAGCGGGCCGGCGCGAAAGACGCCCTCCGCGACTTCGCTATAAGCTGCCTCCAATGGGATCCTCCGCACTTACGCCGCGCTCGCTCGCGTGCTCTTGTTTTTTGCGCCATCGGGAGACTCGACGCAATATGGTTCGTATCTAAACTAATATGACCAATATGCGTGCAAGATCGATGACGCGTCACAGCCGGGGTGCAAGACGATCCTGATGAGGCGCGCAGGACTCAAGACCGTGCTTTCCGCTATCGCACGGACCGGCCTCGTTCCGCGCGGCGCGTTCAGGCTCGAGGACCACGAGCGGAGCGGCGCGCTCGCCGACGTTCGCACGATCGTTCTCGCCGGCTTCGTCGGTCGCCAGGGCTGGAGCGCTTTTGCCGGTAGCCCCGAGGCTCGCGACGGTGCCGACCATCCGCTCGACCGCTGGAGCCGGCGGGTGATCGGGCGTCTCGCGCGCGACCTCGGCGCGACGGCGCTTTTCCCGTTCGGCGGGCCGCCGTTCTGGCCGTTCCAGCAATGGGCGCGGCGCGCGGAACCCGTCCATCCCTCGCCGATTGGCGTCCTGATCCATCCGCGCTACGGACTTTGGCACTCATACCGCGGCGCGCTCGCATTCCGCGAAGCCCTCGCAGTCCCCGAGCCGGAAGCGGCTCAGAGTCCGTGCGAAACCTGCGTGGGACGCTGGTGCCTCGGCGCCTGTCCGGTGGGCGCGTTCTCGCCCGCCGGCTATGACGTCGCTGCCTGCGCCGACCATCTGAAGAGTTTGGCCGGACTAGACTGCATGGAGGCGGGATGCCGGGCGCGGCGGGCTTGTCCGGTTGGCGCCAAGCACGCCTATGGGCCGGAACAGGCGAGCTTCACCATGCGGGCGTTTCTGCGCGGCCAGGACGGCTAGTGGTTCAGATCAAACGCTTGGCGCCCTACAGGCGATGTCTCAAAAGGGCGGAGAGCGCCCCTACAAGGGTCGCCTCGGCAAGGACCGGAGGATCGGGCCAAAGCCGCCATTCCTTTGCGAGCGCGAAATAGACCCTGCCCACCAAGAAAGTGATCCCGAGGTGAGCGTCGCGGCAGACCGCCGTGACGACTTCGCCTTGTCGAAAACGCTGGAAAGGGGCAGAGTATCGGTCCGGCCGGCTGCCATGAAGCGGCTGCCATGAAGCGAGTGCAGATAACAGCTTCAACGGGGCCTGGGGGATAGAGCCGCCACGACGTCGGTCGTGTCGTTGGCCGGCGTTGGTTGGGGCAGCAAGCTCGACCAGATCCGCACCCGGGGAGGAAAAAATATGGCTAGTTCCGGAACTTCGCAACCAAACGTTCTGGTGATCATGGCCGATGACATCGGATGGTTCAACATTGGCGCATATCACCAGGGTATCATGGCGGGGAGAACGCCTAACTTGGACAAGATGGCCGCGGAAGGCATTCGCTTCACAGATTACTACGCCGAAGCGAGCTGCACCGCTGGTCGCGCTGCGTTCATCACCGGTCAATTACCCATCAGGACCGGCTTGACCACCGTCGGCCAGGCGGGCGCGAAAATTGGAATGCCGACTGAAGCGCCGACGATTGCGACCGCACTTAAGGAAATGGGATACGCTACGGGACAATTCGGGAAGAATCACTTGGGCGACCTCAATGAGTTTCTGCCCACGGTTCACGGCTTCGACGAGTTTTTCGGCTATCTGTATCATCTGGATGCGATGGAGGAT
>Ga0335073_10008350_pt1 | contig 14529 bp, 14 predicted proteins | sample Lox_Sample_22_FD_207093 | JGI IMG/M metagenome (GOLD analysis project Ga0335073, IMG submission 207093) | Soil microbial communities from Loxahatchee National Wildlife Refuge, Florida, United States - Lox_Sample_2.2 | ecosystem: Environmental > Terrestrial > Soil > Wetlands | place: USA... | reverse complement strand
CCCAGCGCCAGGACTGCTATGCGGTCTCGGCCTCGGCGGGGGCGTCACCACCGGACTGCCGGGAGATGAGGTTCAGCATCATCCGGCCCGTGTTGTCCGGCCCGAACTGGCCCTGCCAGGAGATGATGGCTCCACACCGACGATCTTGCATCCAGGGAGAGGAGGCAGGGAGTCATGCCCTCCCTGAACGACCGCGTGGTGCTCCTGACGGGCGGGGCGACAGGCATCGGGCGGGCCATCGCCCTCGACATGGCGGCCGCCGGCGCGGCCGTTGCCATCGGCGACACGAACGCCGACGGCGGCCAGCGAACGGCCGAGGAGATCCTTGCCGCGGGCGGCAGAGCGTCCTTCAGGCCATGCGACGTGGCCGAGCCCGAGCAGGTCGCCGGCCTGGTCGCCGGTGCCGTCGCCGACTTCGGGCAACTCGACGTGCTGGTCAACGACGCCGGCATCTCCGGCGGGTCGCGCCGCCTTCATGAGCTGGACATCGATGCCTGGGACCGGACGATCGCCGTCAACCTGCGCGGGACCTTCCTCTGTGCCAGGGCGGCGATCCCGCACCTCCTGCAGCGCCCGCGAAGCGCCATGATCAACATCGCCTCCACCTACGGCATCATCGGCGCGCCGCTGGCGCCGTCGTACTGTGCCTCCAAGGGCGCCATCGTCAACCTGACGCGGCAGCTGGCCGTTGACTACGGCCCGGGCGGTCTTCGCGTCAACGCCATCTGCCCCGGATACATCGACACCGACATGGGCGGCCGCCGGGCGTCGCTCCCGCCGGCCGAGCGCGAGGCCGCCCAGGCGCGGCGCGAAGCGAACGCCGCCTTGCAGCCCATCGGCCGCCAGGCGCAGGCACAGGAGGTGGCCCGCGTCGCGACGTTCCTCGCGTCCGACGACGCGTCATTCATGACCGGCTCGATCGTGACCGTCGACGGCGGGTGCACCGCGACCTTCCGCTACGGGCCCTGACGGCTCAGGCGCCGGTCAGCTCCTCAGCGCGCCGGTCGGTGACGAGCCTGAGCTGCCCCTGCGCGAAGAACCGGCGGAAGCCGCGCCCGGCGCTCAGATCCCATCCCGGCTCAAGGAGCCCGGTCAGCTCGGTCGCGGCGGTGGTGCCCGTGAATGCCTCGGCGAGGTGGGCGCGGGCGTCCTCCGCCTCCCCGGCGTGCTCGACGGCCATAACGAGCAGATCGCCCTGCTGGAACGCCGTGATGCTGGCCAGCATCGTCGGCGCCTCGCCGCGTACCTCCATCGGGTTCCAGCCGGACAGCAGTCCGGCCGCGGCGTCGCCCATGCCGGGCCGCAGCGGGAAGCCCAGCGCCATCCTGCGGGCCGGCGAGCCCATGGTCGGCGCCAGCAGATCCGGGTCGGCGGCCCAGTGCATGACCTTGCGCATCATCGCCCGCTGGAAGAAGGCGGCGGCCGCGCCCGGATCGCTGAGGTCCCGGGGCTCCGCGAGCAGCGGGTTGAGCGCCTCCTCGGTGGCGCGGATGGCCGGCTGCGTCGCGAGGTGCCTCATTACGAGCGGGAGAGGCCCCTCGATGTCCACCATCCGGACTACCCGCGGACCCCACAGGAATACCGCGGTGCCGAGAAGCCGGGCGCCGCCTTCGATCTCCGTCTGAGGCCGCGGGTAGCCAGAGAGAATCTGCTGCACCTGCGGCTCGGTGCCCGGGCGCACCGGAAATGTCAGCGCATGTCGTTCCACAATTTCTCCTTTTACCGGGCAGTTTTTATCGGGCAGAGTCCATGGCGGCGGGGACGGTGCGGGTTTCGCGCAGCACCGTGTAACGCAGCGAGCGCCGCTGCATCACATGGCTCATCATCGGCTTTGCCAGCTCGCGGTGGCCCGGCGTGCTTTCCCAGGCCAGGAAGTCCTCCGCAGAGCGCCACTCGCTGGTGATCAGCCACTCGTCTGCGTCATCCGCCGACCTGCACACCTGATCGCCCAGATGCCCGGGAACGTGCGCGACCTGCCACCTAATCGATTCATACTCCCGGAGAAATTTCTCTCCGGCGCCTGGTGAGAGTTTGAGCATGAACAGAACGCGATAGCCAGCAGTAGGCTCGGTACTCATTTCCCCCCGCTTTCATTACCCCACCGCCTATGTACCCGCTGGGTATATAACGCCACTCCCACTTGCGGGCAAAACAGCTGCCGGCTAGTCGGTGATCCGGCAGATGACCTGGCCGGCGGAAACGGCGTCACCGACGGCGACGGCAAGATCGGTAACCACGCCGGCGCGGTGCGCGGCCACCGGCTGCTCCATCTTCATCGCCTCGATCACCACCACGGGATCGCCCACCTCGACGCGATCGCCCGGCGCCGCGACCTTGACCACGCTGCCCTGCATCGGGCAGGTGACGTGATCGCCGGATGACGCCCCGGAAACGCCCTGCAGGCGCGCCATCCTGCGCCCGATCATCCGCCGTACACCTATGTCCGGCGGCCCGCCGAGCGCTGGGACCACGACTTCCATCCGCCGCCCGTTGACCTCCACGGTGAGCCGCTCGTGCGCCGGGCGCTCCGGCGGCTCGGCTGGCTCGGGCTGCGGCTCGCAGCCGCGGAAATCGGACTCGATCCACCGCGTGTGGACAGCGAACGGAGCGGCAGGGTCTGCTGGTGCAAACGCAGGGTCGTCCACGACAGCCCGGTGAAACGGCAAGACGGTGGCCACGCCCTCGACCTCGAACTCGGCCAGTGCGCGCCGGGCCCGTTCCAGGGCCTGGCTGCGGTCCCTGCCGGTCACGATCAGCTTGGCGAGCATGGAGTCGAACTCCCGCCCGATGACGGCGCCCGCGGCCACGCCCGAGTCGACACGGACCCCGGGTCCCGCCGGGACCTGCCAGGCCGTCAGCGCCCCGGGGCCGGGCAGAAACGCGCGGCCCGGGTCCTCGGCGTTGATCCGGAACTCGATGGAGTGGCCGTGAGCGGGAGGATCGTCGTAACCGAGTTCCGCGCCCTCGGCGAGCCTGAACTGCTCACGCACGAGGTCCAGACCGGTGATCTCCTCGCTCACCGGGTGCTCCACCTGCAGCCGCGTGTTCACCTCGAGGAAGCTGACGACGCCGTCCGCGCCGACGAGGAACTCGCACGTGCCGGCTCCGACGTACCCCGCTTCCCGCATGATCGCCTTGGAGGCCTCGTACAGGCGCGCGACCTGGTCCGGCGTGAGAAAGGGTGCCGGCGCCTCCTCGACGAGCTTCTGATGACGGCGCTGCAGCGTGCAGTCCCTCGTCGAGATCACCACCACGTTCCCGTGCGCGTCGGCCAGGCACTGCGTCTCGACGTGCCGCGGCCGGTCCAGATACCGCTCGACGAAGCACTCGCCGCGGCCAAAGGCAGCGACCGCCTCACGCGTGGCGGAGTCGTACTGATCGGCTATCTCGCCCGGCGTCCAGGCCACCTTCAGGCCGCGGCCACCTCCCCCGTACGCCGCCTTGATCGCGACGGGGAGGCCGTGCTCGCCCGCGAACGCGGCCACGTCGCCGGCGCCGGCCACGGGGCGCCCGGCGACCAGCGGCGCGCCCACTCGCTGGGCAACCTCGCGCGCCGCGATCTTGTCGCCAAGCTGGCGTATGGCCTGCGGTGGGGGCCCGATCCAGGTGATCCCGGCCCCCGTCACCGCCTCGGCGAAGTCCGCGTTCTCGGACAGGAACCCATAGCCGGGATGGACGGCGTCGGCACCGGACCGCGTCGCGACTTCGAGCAGCTTCGCGATGTCAAGGTACGTCTCGGCGGGCGTCACCCCACCGAGGGCGTACGCGTCGCCCGCGAGCCTGACGTGCGGGGCGTCACGGTCCGGGTCAGCGTAGACCGCGACGCTCTCCAGGCCCGCGTCGCGGCACGCCCGGGCCACCCGGACGGCGATCTCGCCACGGTTGGCGATCAAGACTTTGCGCATCTGGCCGGCTCCCCCGTTTAAGCCCCCGTTGAACTGGCGCTGGCCCTGGAATGTGAGCATCCTCGCGCAAGGAACTGTGCTCGGCGCTGAGCGACTCGCGCGAGGACGAAATCCGGGCCCAGCCCGCCCTTGATTAGCCCGTTTTACGCTGTGCGGCCCCAGCTTCCCCTCGGGCGGGCCCACGAGCGTGACCCCACGTACGAGGGGGCTCGCCACGGCGGGCGGTGCGGGACACGGCGCGGGCCAGGGCGCCGCCGCCTCGTGATCAGTACCGCGATGACGGCCGCGACCTCCTCCGCGCTGGGGTGCCCGGCCGCGGCGGGCACCCCAGGTGAAGCGGTCCCGGCCATAACGCGACCGGTGCAGCCGCGGCGGCTTCGACGATGGTCTTGATCCGCTCCATCTGCACCGCCGAGTTCCTGGTGATCCTCTCGGCCATTGTGGCGTCGTCCACCGGGGCGTCCGGCTTCATGTGGAAGTCCTGGATCCAGCGCATCTCGACACCGCCGTCGGTCTCGCGGTACGTCCAGTTGATGTCCATGAACTCGAACGGGCCGGTCTCGACCCGGTACGCGTGCACGCTGCGCGCCCGCGGGTCCATGACACGCTCGGACACCCAGCTCCACACCTTCCCCTGGTCGTCCGGGTGCATCGTCAGCCGGAACCGGACCGTGTTCCCGTCTCGCGTGATGATCTCGGCCGCCGCGTACTCGCTGAACAGGCGCGGCCACGACTCGACGTCGTTGGTCATGTCCCAGACCAGGTCCATGGGAGCACTGATCATCACCGAGCTGTCGGTGTGCGCGGCCGGCCCGCCGCCGGGGCCCGCCGACGCGGCGATGATGGCTTCGAGGTCGGCAAAGGTCTTGCAGTCGTCGATGTCCGCGTGAATCTGGATCCCGTACTGGCGCTCGATCGTCGAGAAGACGCCCAGCAAGCCGAGCGAGTCGACGCCCAGGTCTTCCAGCGTCATCCCAGGACTGCGCTGCACCTGCTCGACATCGATCTCGACGCCGGCGACTGTCTTCACCATCTCGCTCAGCTCGGGACGGGTTGGCAGTGTTGTTGCGGGCACCTGTGTTCTCCTTTTCTCCGTTGGTGTTTCCCTGTAGCGGGTCAGGCGGCGCGGAGCACGACCGCGGCGTTGAACCCGTCGAACCCCCGGGCCAGCACGAGGGCCGTGCGGACACGTCCTGGTCTCGCCTCGCGGACGAGGTCCACGTCGCAGCCCGGTGCCAGATCGCCGATGCCGTAGGTGGGCGGAATGACTCCGTCGCGCATGGCCAGCAGCGCCGTGACCACGTCCAGCGGCGCCCCGCCCGCGTACAGCCGTCCGCAGAGCGTCTTGGGCACGGTCACAGGAACCCCGAACGGGCCGAACAGCGCGGCGAGCGCCGCCGCTTCCACGCGGTCCAGGCTGGGCAGGCCGGCGCCGTCGGCGAAGACGACGTCCACGTCCTGCGGCGCGGTCCGGGCGTCGGCCAGTGCGGCCGCGGCCGCCTGCTGCAGCGTCGGAGGCCTGCCGGTTCCCGGACGCGGGTCGAACGACGAGGCGTAGCCGGCGATCTCGCCGTAGGGCCGGTCCACGCCCCGGGCCAGCGCGCTGTCCGCGCGCTCAGCGATCATGATCGCGCCGCCCTCGCCGGGCACGTACCCGCAGGCGGCCACGTCGAAAGGCAGATATGCCTTGAACGGGTCCTCCGCCCGACTCAGCAGATCACTGCTGATCTGGCAGGTCAGCGCGTACGGGCCGATCGGTGCTTCGGTGCCGCCGGTGACGACCACCCGCGCGTCGCGCCGCAGCGCGCGCCGGGCCCGGCCGAGCGAGTCGAGGCCGCCGGCCTGCTCGGAGACCACGACGCCGCATGGCCCCTTCATCCCGTTCCTGATGGACAGCTGCCCGGTCGTCGCCGCGTAGAACCAGGCGATCGACTGGAAGGGGCCGACGGCCCGCGGGCCGGTACTCCACAGCGCCTCGATCTCGCGCTGCCCGAACTCGTTGCCGCCAGACGAGCTGGCCGTGACGACCGCCATGTCGTATTCCGGCAGCTCCGCCGGGACCAGGGCCGCGTCGGCAAGCGCCCGGTCCCCGGCGGCGAGCGCCAGCTGCGTCCAGCGGTCGGTCTGGACCGCCAGACGGTCTCCGCACTCCTCCGCCGGGTTGAGCCCGTCGATGAGCCCGGCGACACGCACCGGATAGCCCTCGGCTTCAAACCTGCTGATCGGGCGCAGCCCGCTCTCTCCGGACAGCGTCGCCGCCCAGTAGGCGCCGGTGTCGGTGCCGTTGGGCGCTATCGCCGCCACGCCGGTGATCAGCGCCCGCTGCGCGTCGTCACCCATCCTGCGCCACCTTTCCTGACCGGGTGAGCAGCATCGCCGTCTGGAAACCGCCGAACCCGCTGCCGACGGTCAGGACCGCGTCGCTGCGCTGCTCGCGTGCCTGCAGCGGCACGTAGTCCAGGCCGAGTTCCGGGTCGGGCTCGCGCAGGTTGGCGGTCGGCGGAACGACGTTGTGCTCGATGGCCAGCGCCGACGCCGCGACCTCGATGGCCCCGATCGCGCCGAGCGAGTGCCCGACCATCGACTTGATCGAGCTCACCGGGACCTCGTAGGCCCGTGCGCCGAGGCTGGCCTTGAAGGCCGCGGTCTCGTGACGGTCGTTCTGCCGGGTGCCGGATCCGTGCGCGTTGATGTAGTCGATGTCCTCGGGCGCCAGCCGTGCACGGCCCATGGCCACCCTGATCGCCTCGGCCATCTCCAGGCCGTCAGCGGTCAGCCCGGTCATGTGATACGCGTTGCTGCGCTGGGCGTAACCTGCGATCTCGCAGTAGATGTGCGCGCCGCGCTCGCGCGCCTGGTCGGCCGGTTCGAGAACAAGAACAGCGGCACCCTCACCCAGCACGAACCCGTCCCGGTTCGCGTCGAAGGGCCGTGACGCGTGCGCCGGGTCGTCGTTGTTCGGCGAGGTCGCCTTGATGGCGTCGAAGCACGCGACGGTGATCGGCGAGATCGGCGCGTCGGTCGCCCCGGCGATCACCACGTCGGCCCGGCCGTCCTCGATGAGTTCTGCGCCGTCCGCGACGGCGTCCAGCCCTGACGTGCACCCGGTCGAGATCACGCTCGCCGGGCCCTCCGCGCCGCAGTCCCAGGCGACCTCAGCGGCGATCGTGCTGGGGATCAGCGCGCGGTACAGATGGCGAGAGGCCTTGGCCGGATCGACGACCCAGTGCCTGCCCGTGTCACTCACCACGACGTACTGCTGCTCGAGCGTGATGGTGTTCCCGACCGCGCTGCCGATGCTGACGCCGATCCGGCCAGGCGGCACGTTGTCCAGATCGAGCTTGCTGTCGGCCAGCGCCTCTCGCGCGCACACGAGCGCGAACTGCGAGCAGCGGTCGGTCCGCTCTGTCTCCTGCGCGGTGAGGCCCTCGGCAGCCGGGTCGAAGTCACACTCGGCGGCGATGCGCGAGCGGAAGCCGGCCGGGTCGAACAGCGTTATGCCGCGGGTGGCCGTCGTGCCCGAGGTGAGCAAGGCCCAGAAGGCCTTCGTTCCGTTGCCACCGGGCGCCATGACGCCGATCCCGGTGATCGCGGCCCGCCGACGGGTCACCTGGCCTCACCGGAGGTTGCGTGAGTGGGCTCTTCGGTGTCGACGTGACCAAGCTCGGGCCGCGGCGCCAGCGGGCCGAGGTGGAAGACCGCGAACGCCGGCTGGCCGGCATCGTTGTTCTCCAGCCGGTGACGCGTGCCCACCGGGATGAACAGGCCTTCACCGGCGCCGAGCGGCACCGGCTCGCCGTCGAGCCGGACCAGCAGCCGGCCGCTGGTCAGGTACAAGAACTCCTCGGAGTACGGGTGGTAGTGCTCGGTGACGCACTCGCCCGGCTGGAGAGTGAGCACTCCCATGAAACCCGAGGTCGACTTCACCGTCGCGGGGCTGAGCATGGTGCGGAGATCGCCGCCGCGGCGGCGGTTGGGCTCCACGTCGCTCGCCGCGATCTTCGCCCATTGTGCGTTTGTCACTGCGTGTCCTTCCAGAATCCGCGTTACAGCGGTGGGTTTCCGTGCTTGCGCAGGGGCAGGTGCTCGTGCTTGGCGCGGAGCATGTCGAGGCCGGCGCAGATGACCGCCCGGGTCTCGCGCGGGTCGATGACGTCGTCCACGAGCCCGCGCTCGGCCGCGTAGTAGGGGTGCATGAGCTGCTGGCGGTATTCGGCGACGAGGGTCTCGCGCATCTGGTCCGGGTCGGGCGCTGCCGCGATCCGCTTGCGGTGGATGACGTTCGCGGCGCCTTCGGCGCCCATCACGGCGATCTCGTTGATCGGCCACGCGTACGCGAGGTCGGCCCCGATCGAGCGGGAATCCATCACGATGTACGCGCCGCCGTATGCCTTTCTCAAGATCACCTGGATACGCGGGACCGTGGCCTCGCAGTAGGCGTACAGGAGCTTGGCGCCATGCCGGATGATCCCGCCGTGCTCCTGGTCCACGCCCGGCAGGAAGCCGGGGACGTCGACGAGGGTCACCAGCGGGATGTTGAACGCGTCGCACGTGCGGACGAAGCGCGCCGCCTTCTCCGCCGCCTCGATGTCGAGGACGCCACCGAGCACAAGCGGCTGGTTGGCGACGATTCCGACGGTTTGCCCGCCCATGCGCGCCAGCGCGCAGACCACGTTGCGGGCCCATTCGGCGTGCAGCTCGAGGAACTCGCCGTCGTCGGCGATCTCCTCGATGACGGCCAGCATGTCGTAGGGCTTCGCCGATACGGCCGGGACGATGTCGAGCAGGGCGTCACAGCTGCGGTCCGGCGGGTCGCCGGGCTCGTGGCCATCGGGCGCCTCGCGGTTATTGGGCGGCAGAAGCCACAGCAGCGACCGTATGGCGTCGAAGCAGCTCTCCTCGTCGTCGTGCACGAAGGTGGCCAGGCCAGACGTGCGGGAATGCATGTCGGCGCCGCCCAGGTCTTCATGGCTGACCTGCTCCCCGGTCACCTCGCGGATGACATCCGGGCCGGTGAGGAACATGTTCGAGATCCCGCGGACCATGAAGACGAAATCGGTCAGCGCCGGTGAGTAGGATGCCCCGCCCGCGCACGGCCCCAGCATCACGCTGATCTGAGGGATGACGCCGGAGGCCCGCACGTTGCGCCGGAATATCCCGCCGTACCCGGCAAGCGCGGTGACGCCTTCCTGTATCCGGGCCCCGGCGCCGTCGTTCAGGCCGATGAGCGGCGCTCCCGCCGACTCCGCGAGGTCCATGATCTTGTGGATCTTCTGTGCGTGAGCCTCGCCCAGCGAGCCGCCAAAGATCCGGAAGTCGTGGGCGTACAGGAACACCTTCCGGCCGTCGATCGTCCCGTACCCGGTGATGACACCGTCGGTATGCGGCCGCTGGTCATCCAGCCCAAACCCGGACGCCCGGTGCCGGCGCAGCATCTCGAGCTCCCGGAATGACCCCGCATCACACAGCCGCTCGATCCGCTCACGAGCGGTCAGGCGCCCGCGTTCGTGCTGACGCTCAGTGGCACCGTCGCCGGGGCCGAGGAGAACTTCCTGCCTGAGCAGCGCGAGGTCGCCGGCCACGTCGTGCAGGCCTGGCTGCTCCCCCTGGCCGGCCTCCGCTGCCGGGCTTTCCGGCGCGGTCAAGGACTTCGTGGCCTGCGTCATCGTCATTGCTGCCCCCCACAGCCGTGCGTTTCGGACGGGTGCTGCGTCACGCCTGCGCTCGCCAGAGATAAAATTCCCTGGCCATCGCGTCACTCGGGCTCCGCCATGTCGCGGGATCGTAGGCGGTGATGTGCTCTGACAGCTTTGTGTTGATGTCAGTGAACAAGGGGTCAGCTCGCACCTCGGTAAGCGGGAGAGCCAGGTCCTCGTCACTGTCAATTGAATGGAAATAGAGGTCATGGAAACGGTAAAGACGCCGCTCCCGAACGCCTAGCATTCGCGGAAGCTCGCCCAGGTCAGACTCTGCGAAGATATGTTTGACGGCGTCTTCGCTTCCATGCCTCATACGGGCGACAATAAGCGTCCGTGACATGACAACCTCCCCCTGCGGATAAGTTCCCCTGGGCCTGTCACGCGTAAACATTCCCTACCCGGCGGCTGCGTATCGGCGTTAATGGGATATGTTTTTCGCCGGGTTACTGATCGGCGTTAACGGGTACGGATTCGCGACCTTAAGGGACGTTCCGCAAGCCCGGCAGAATTGGGCACAACGCCGCCGCCACGGCCATGGTGGCGGCGAACGCCACGGTCGCCAGGGCGCCGGACGTGTGCTGGACGAGCAGGCCGGCGATCAGTGGTGCCAGCGTCGCCAGCGTGGTCCCGGCCATGATCTCGGTAGTGGTGATCCGGCCGCGCATTCATCTTCCTGAGCAGCGCCGCGGCCCCCGAACAGAATTGCCCCGGCCAGGCTGATGACGGCGGCCAGGGTTCCCAGGCGCATGCGCCCCTGCAGTCGTGGCGCGGCGATGGCGCCGAGCAGGCCTCCCGGCCCGACTGCCGCCTGCCCAGGCCAATGACGACAGCGGACGTCCCGTGCTCGCGCATGGCGACCGTAATGGTGAAGATCACGCCCGCGAAAGAGAAGCTGACTAACGGCGCCTGAATCACCACCGCGCGAGGATCGGCACCCGCCCGGCGAGATGGAGGCCATCGGCGACCTCGCGCCACAACGCCTTGCGCTCGGCGGGCTTCTCGGAACGGAACCGTCCGCGGATACGGCTCAACCGTGCCGAACGAGACTCCATAGGAGACGGCATCGGCGAGAAACGGCACGGCCCGGCACGGCCCGGCACGGCCCGAAGAGCGCTCCGGCGGTCGCCGGGCCGGCCACGCTGGCACCCGAGCGTCCGGGCGCCGGCTAGCGCCCGCGCGCGCTCGAATCGCCCGTCCGGCACGATCCCCGGCTGCGCCGCGGTGGCCGCCGCGTCGACGATGGTGCCCGCGGCCGATCCGCATCATCCGGAAACCACGGTTGCGCCGGGGCGGGAGCCCCCGCGGAAACCGCGGGGGACATTTCAGCGCCGCTCTGGTCATCCATGCCCGAAACGGCATGCCCGGGGCTACGAAGACTCCTCGTCCGCCGCGTCGCCGGCGCCGCGATGGTGGCCCCGCACGAGCGCCGTGACCTCGCGCGTGATGCCGATCGAGGGCCCGCCGATGAGTTCCCAGGCGCGGGCGATGCCGATCAGGAAGCAGATGACCACCATGCTCGCGATCGTGTACACCGCGCCGGAGTTGCCTGGCCGGGCGAGCACATCGGCCCCGTTGATCAGCTGGACCACGAACGTGATGAGCAGCCCGAACAGGAACAGCACGTCAAGCAGTACGCGCCGGCGCACCTGGTGCCGCCGGATCAGCGACAGCAGCGCCGCCGCGACGAACACGATGCCCGCGCTGGCCGTGGCCACCGAGGTCGGCCCTATCTTCTGCCCGGGGATCAGCGAGAACAGCGACACGGCCAGCGCGTTGGTGAAGGCGGAGAGGGCCGCAGCGGCACGGATGCGATGGACCTGCGCCTGTGCCTCTTCCCTGGCGAGCCGGTCGGACGCCACCGAGATGGCTACGAACAGCAGGCCGATCAGCGCGCCAGCCACGCTTGCGCACGCCACGAAGAAGTCGTGGACGTTCTCAGGGACCATCTGACGATCCTCGCAGCCGGGGTCTGCGCGCGGCAGGCTTAGAGACCACCTGGATAGGGCAATGGAACAGGGGCGGCGGTGATGCGGGAAGGGACAGCGGCGCGGCTACGATGTGTGAGCGATGAGCACTGTACAAGCACCGGATAGCGCGACCCGCCCGCCTGACGGCAATCTGGCCGGGATCATCCACACCGAGGACCTGACCAAGATCTATCCGGGCACCGACTTCGCCGCCGTCGACCGCCTCAACCTCGACGTCCGCGCCGGTGAGATCTTTGGCCTGCTCGGGCCCAACGGCGCGGGCAAGACCACGACCGCGGGCATGCTGACCACGCGCGTGGTCCCGACATCCGGCCGGGCGCTGCTCGCGGGTGTCGACGTGGCCGCTCATCCGGCGCTCGCCAAGCAGCTGAGCGGCATCGTCTCGCAGCAGAACACCCTCGACCGCCAGCTGACCGTCTGGGAGAACCTGTACTTCCACGGCCGCCTGTTCGGCATGGGGGCCAAGGTGTCGCGGAAGATCGCCGACGACCTGCTCGAGCAGTTCCATCTGACCCGCTGGGCCAAGGCCTCGGTGTACGCGCTGTCCGGCGGCATGGCCCAGCGGCTGATGGTCGCGAGAGCCATTTTCCACCGCCCGTCGGTGCTGTTCCTCGACGAGCCGACGGCCGGGCTCGACCCGCAGAGCCGGCTGGCGCTGTGGGATCTGCTCGGTGAGCTGCACCGCGCGGGCCAGACCATCCTGCTCACCACCCACTACATGGAAGAAGCCGACCGGCTCTGCGACCGGGTCGCGATCATGGACCACGGCAAGATCCTGGCGCTGGACACCCCGGCCGCTCTCAAGCAGAGCATCGGCGCCGACACGGTCGTCACGGTGAAGGCCGCCGGTGACGCTGCCAGCCTGGCCGGGGCGCTCGAACGCGACGTGACCGGCGTGACCCGCGTCCGCATCATCGATGGAGGAGTGCAGCTGCACGTACAGGGCAACGACCGGCTGGTCCCGCGTGTCGTCGCGGCCGCGGAGCGCGAGGGCTTCGACGTCATCGACCTGTCGATCTCCGAGCCCAGCCTGGAGACGGTGTTCATCAACCTCACGGGCAAGGAACTCCGGGAGGACTGATGGCCACGTCTACCACCACGCCCGCCACCGCACAGGAACCGCCCGGCGCCAGCCCGCAGCGGATCGGCGGCGGGCCCACCCGCTCGGTGGCCGCGGCCAGCTGGACAGCGCTCGGCGCGCTGATGCTGCGGGACCTGGTCGTGCTGCGCAAGCACCTGTGGGAGTTCGTGCTGCGCACGATCATCCAGCCGTTCCTGCTGTGTTTCGTCTTCCTGTTCATCTTCCCGAAGATCGGCCAGAGCGTCGGCGGGGGTCACGGCCCGGTGGCGGAGTCCGCGTTCGCGACCGTTCTGGCGGGCGGCGTCATCGGGATCTCGGTCATGTTCCAGGGCGTGCAGTCGATCGCCCTGGCCATGGCGCAGGAGTTCGGCTTCACCCGGGAGATCGAGGACCGCGTGCAGGCGCCGTGCCCGATCTGGCTTGTCGCCATCGCCAAGGTGCTGTCCGGTGCGGCCCAGGGCGTGCTGTCGGCGATCATCGTGCTGCCGATGGTCTGGCTCGTGCACGCCCCCGGCGTGCACGCCCACCTGGTCTTCCACTGGTGGGTGATCTTCACGTTCGTGCCGCTGGCGTGCGTGGCCATGGCCGGCCTGGGGCTGCTGCTCGGCACCAGCTTCGAGCCGCGCAACATCGGGCTCATGTTCGGCTTCATCATCCTGCCGATCACGTTCCTCGGCGGCACCTACTACTCGTGGACCAGGCTGGCGCCCGTCAAGATCGGCGGGTTCCACTGGCTGCAGACCGTCGTCCTCATCAACCCGCTGATCTACGTAAACGAGGGGATGCGGGCCGCGTTCACCGGCGCACCCCACATGCACCTGTTCGTCATCTATCCCGTCGTCGTCGCGTTCGGGGCTCTGTTCCTGTCCGTCGGACTGCGAAACTTCCGCCGCCGCGTCCTGTCTTAGGAACGCCGGGAGCGGACGGCGGCGGCGAGGTCGGCGAGGACGCCGGCGGTGGTGTCCCAGCCCATGCAGGCGTCGGTGACGCTCTGGCCGTAGGTCAGTTCCGCCGCGCCGAGTTCCTGGCGGCCGGGGACGAGGAAGCTCTCGATCATCACGCCCGCGATCCCGCGCTGCCCGCCGGCGATCTGCTCGCCGATCTCCCGCGCGACCTCGGCCTGCCGGCCGTGGTCCTTGCGGCTGTTGCCGTGGCTGGCGTCGATCATGATCGTCGGCGGCATGCCCGCCTGCCGCACGGCCCCGAGCGCGTCGGCCACGTGGTCCGGCTGGTAGTTCGGGCCGTCGGTGCCGCCGCGCAGGATCACGTGGACGTCGGGATTGCCGGTCGTGGTGACCACAGATGCCCGGCCGCCGGAGTCGAGACCGAAGAACACGTGAGCCCCGTGCGCGGCGCGGCAGGCGTCGACGGCGACGCTCACGCTCCCGTTCGTGCCGTTCTTGAATCCCACCGGCATCGAGAGACCCGAGGCCAGCTGGCGGTGGACCTGGCTTTCCGTCGTGCGGGCGCCGATCGCGCCCCAGCTGACCGCGTCGGCGATGTACTGCGGCGAGTTGGGATCGAGGAACTCGCACCCGACCGGGAGGCCGAGGCCGAGCACGTCGAGCAGGAGGCGGCGTGCGGTGCGCAGGCCGCGGTGCACGTCGTGGCTGCCGTCCATGCCGGGATCGTTGATCAGGCCCTTCCATCCGATCGTGGTGCGGGGCTTCTCGAAGTAGACGCGCATCACCACGAACAGCTCGTCTTCCAGCTCGGCCGCGGTCTTGGCCAGGCGGGTCGCGTAGTCAACGGCGGCATGCACGTCGTGCACCGAGCACGGGCCGACAACGGTGAGGAGCCGGTCGTCTTCCCCGGCGAGGATGCGGCGCACCGCCTCGCGGGCATCGTGGACGGTG
>Ga0335073_10008349_pt1 | contig 14532 bp, 14 predicted proteins | sample Lox_Sample_22_FD_207093 | JGI IMG/M metagenome (GOLD analysis project Ga0335073, IMG submission 207093) | Soil microbial communities from Loxahatchee National Wildlife Refuge, Florida, United States - Lox_Sample_2.2 | ecosystem: Environmental > Terrestrial > Soil > Wetlands | place: USA... | reverse complement strand
GGAGCTGCTCCCACTGGGCGGCGGCGTGCTCGCGCGAGGAACGGTGGATGTTGCCTTCCATCCACGGGTTAATGACGTAGTTGACGTCGTAGAGTTTTGGGGGGCACATCAGGAAGGCGGGTCTGGTGGTACCCATGCGGGTCTCCTTGCCAGAGTGTGGCCCGACTCTGTAGCGGCGTCAATATGAAAGAAAATACAGGGCAAAGCGCATAAACATGCAGCGAAAATGGTGCAGCACTAATTTTAATCAACTGATTGATTGACATTCAATCAATCAGTTGATAGGGTAGCTGCATGGTTGATCACGCTGCACCAGATGAGGATCAGTTTTCGAGACGGGAGTACTTTCAAAAGGTTCTGCACCCGGAAGATGAGTCGGGCAGGCGCAAGACAGCCCTCCTACAGGCGACGTTCGACGCGATTTCCGAGCTTGGGTTCGAGGGACTGCGGACCCGGGTGGTCGCGGAGCGTGGTGGAGTGAACGTGGCTACTCTGCATTACTACTTTCCCAGCAAGCAGGCATTGATCGAGGGGCTGGCGCAATTCCTGGCGGCGAAGTTCGTGCTGCTGCACGGACCTGCGCCGGAGCCGAGCGGGTATCCGGCGCTGGACCGGCTCCGGCAGGAGTTTTCCGATGGCGAGTTTTATTTCGAACATGAGCCGAAGATGCTGCTGGTGATGGAAGAACTGGAATTGCGCGCCAAGCGAGACGTGGAGGTTCAAAAGGTGGTCGAGACGATGCATTGGCACTGGAGGCTGGGGCTGGAACAGATGGTCGAGGCAGGCATTGCAGAGGGCACATTCCGGCAGGATCTCAGCAACGACGAGATACTCACGTTGCTCATATGCATGATGTCGGGCGCGACGATTTGCCGGGGAGACGAGTTCACGTTTGTAAAGCAGGGAATCGAGCGCTGGTTGTTGAACGAAAAAGTATGGAAGGCGACGCGAGGAGCGGAGAAATGATGCGGAAAGAATTGTCGGTGATGGTGATCGGCGGGGGGATCGGCGGCCTCTGCCTGGCGCAGGGGTTGAAGAAGGCGGGCGTGAAGGTGGCGGTCTACGAGCGGGACGAGACACCGGTGTCGCGGCTGCAGGGATTCCGGGTGCATATCAATCCGGAAGGAAGTTTGGCGCTGCATGAGTGTCTGCCTCCGGAGCTGTGGATGGTGTTTGACGGGACGGGAGGCGTGTTCTCGCAAGGATTCACGATGATGACTGAGCAGCTTCGGGAGTTGCTGCATGCTTCGGCGGACGACGATGGATCCTTGGACCAACCGATTGCCAGGCACCGGGCGGTGAGCCGGATTACGCTGCGTCAGATTCTGCTAAGGGGGCTTGAGGGGATCGTTCACTTTAACAAGCGCTTCCTGCGGTACGAGGAAGTCGGCGGGCGATATGTGGCGTACTTCGACGACGGCACGACGGCAGAGGGCCACGTGCTCGTGGCTGCGGATGGTGTGAATTCGCAGGTGCGGCAACAGTATCTGCCACATGCAGAGCCGGTGGATACGGGCGTGATTGCGCTGGGCGGGAAGGTTCCGCTGACGGATGGGGCGCTGGCGTTGTTGCCTCCGCGGCTGCTGGATGGGCCGATGCTGGTGATGCCTCCGGAGGAGTGCAGCCTGTTTATGGCGGTGTGGAAGCGCGAGGCAGGCGGCGATCGATATCTGCGGCTGGCGGGAATCGAGGAAAAAACCGTTGAAGAAGATGACTACGTGATTATGGGCTTCGGCGCAAAGCGCGAGTTCTTTGGATTTCGCAGCGAGCCAATGACCATGCGCGGCGAAGAACTGAAGGATACGATCCGGCGTAAGGTCACGGGGTGGCATTCCTCGCTGCGCAAGCTGGTGGAATTGATCGATCCAGCGCAGATCGGACCGACGCGCATTCGAACATCGCAGGCGGTGGAGGCATGGCCGACAACGGGCGTTACGCTGCTGGGCGACGCGATTCACAGCATGACGCCTTATCGCGGGATCGGCGCGAATATCGCGTTGAAGGACGCGGCGCTGCTGTGCAGACGACTCACGGAGGCAGCGCAAGGTGAGAAGCCGGTGCTGACGGCAATCGCGGAATATGAGGAAGCGATGCGCGAGTACGGATTCGCGGCAGTGGCGTCGTCTCTGAAGACGATGGGGCAGGCGACGGGCAAAAGGCGAGGCTTCACGGTGGTGAAGACAGCGATGCGGGTGATGAATGCGGTTCCGGCGCTGCGTAGGAGACTGAGGACGGCTTAAGGAGTAGAGCAAAACCACATCTCGTCACATTTTCGGGCATTCCTCTTGACAATCGAGAGGAATGCCCTTTTTACTCTAGTTCATCTAGAGGAGAAGGCTGATGCCCAAGGTGAAGAGCGGTGACGGTGTTCCAGCGGAGCTGGTTGCGGGGACGCTGGACATGCTGATTCTGAAAACGCTGGCGCTGGAGCCACTGCACGGTTATGGAATTTCGATCCGCATCGAGCAGATGAGCCACGGGGTGTTCAGGGTGAATCCGGGGTCGCTGTTCCCCGCGTTTTCGCGGCTGGAGCGCGCGGGACACGTGAAGGCCGAGTGGCGATCAACGGAGAACAATCGCCGTGCGAAGTATTACGCGCTTACCGAACGCGGGCGCAAGGCTTTGGAAAAGGAAACGCGGGAGTGGGGCCGGCAGACGGCGGCCATCGCGCGGATTCTCGAAGCATAAGGAGGCGCGATGAGTGCATGGCGAAGCATGATGAGCGGCCTCAGGGCGCTGTTCGGTAAGGAAAAGCGTAACGCCGAGCTGGACGATGAGATCCAGGGCTTTCTCGATGCGGCGGCGGAACACCGAATGGCTCAGGGCATGAACGCGCAGGATGCGCAGCGCGCGGCACAGATGGAAATCAGCAGCAGGGACGCGGTGAAAGAGAACGTGTGGTCGGCGGGGTGGGAGGCGGCGGTGGATAACTTCTGGCAGGATCTGCGCTACAGCGTGCGCATGTTGTTCAAGAGCCCGGTCTTTACGGCCATCGCGATTGCTTCGCTGGCGCTGGGGATAGGCGCGAATACGGCGATCTTCACGTTGATCAACGATCTGCTCTTCAAATCACTGCCGGTGCGCGATCCGCAACAGTTGGTCTCATTTGGAAAGGCATTCGGCGGTGGACAGGTCGACGGTTTCGGGGCCTCGGATTTTCCGCTCGATATCTTCACCTACGACTACTACCAGCGTTTGCAGAAGGAGCAGGCCGAAGGGCGTGCGCCGTTCAACGGGATCTGCGGTTTTGCCAGCTTCTGGACGCTGGTGAGCGTGCGCACGAGCAGCGCGGCGGGCGAAGTCGCAACTCAGGCCGCGAGCCATCTGGTCACCGGGGATTTTTTCAGCGTGCTGGGAGCCGATCCGCTGCTGGGCAGGACGTTCATACCGGCGGACACGGAAGCTCCAGGGAAGAATCCGGTGGCAGTGATCAGCTATCGCTACTGGCAGCAGATGTTCGCGGGCGATCCGGCGATCGTGGGGCGGACCATCACGATTAACGGAACACTCTTTACGGTGATCGGCGTGATGCCACCGAAGTTTTATGGCGTAACAAAGGATTCGATGGACATGTGGCTGCCGATCACCATGCAGCCGGAGGTGATGCTGCAGCCTTCTTTGATTGAACCTCACGCGCTTTACTGGATGCACATGATGGGGCGCAGGAAGCCGGGGGTTCCGCTGGCACAGGCTCAGGGATGGGTGTCGAGCCAGTTGCAGCGATACATGCTGGACCGGGAGGGAGGGACGGTTAAACCGGAACGGCAACAGGAGCTTCGGAAGGCGTATGTGGAGCTACTGCCCGGGGGCGGGGGGCTTTCCGATCTGCGGGACATATATAAGCAGCCGCTGAATATCCTGATGGGCGTGGTGGCGCTGGTGCTGCTGATTGCATGCGCGAACCTGGCGAACTTTCTGCTGGCGAAGGCGGCGTCGCGGGAGCGGGAAATTGCGACCCGTCTGGCTCTCGGTTCAAGCCGGAAACGCATTGTGCGGCAGATTCTGATGGAGGCGCTGCTGCTTTCGTTTGCCGGCGGAGCACTAGGACTGGTGCTCGCGTATCTGGGAACGAACGCGCTGATTCACTTCATCGCTTCCGGCGCCAGGAAAACTGCGCTCGAAGCGCGACCTGATCTTCATGTGCTGCTGTTTACGCTCGGGGTGTCACTGCTTACGGGAATACTTTTCGGCCTGGCTCCGGCACTGCGCGTGTCGCGGATCAGCGTGGCTCCTTCGCTGGGAGCGAATGCGCGCACGGCCGGGAGCAGCGGAGGGTCGTCGCGACAGATTGTACCGAGGTTGCTGGTGGTGTCGCAGGTAACGCTTTCGCTGATGCTGCTGGCAGTCGCGGGGCTTTTCCTGCGGACGCTGCGGAATCTGGAGAATCAGAATTTCGGCTTCGATCGACATAATGTGCTGCTGGTAAATTTCAATCCGAAATTTGCGGGTTACAAGCCAACGCAGCTGAATGCACTCTATGAACGTATGGTGGAGCGATTTGATGCGCTGCCGGGCGTGAAGGCGGCGAGCGTTTCCGGGCAGCCGGCTCTGATAGGCGGCAACTGGAATTCCCCGATTCGTATTCCCGGGCACGACAACGGGCCGAATGCAGATAACGGAACCTCGCTGAATCGTGTCGGGCCAGGATTCTTCGAAACGATGGCCATGCCGATCATGCAGGGCCGAGCGATGGCTCCAACGGATAGCGCGACTTCGATGAAAGTCGCGGTGATGAACCAGAGCGCGGCACAGCATTTCTTTCCACGGGGAGACGCTATCGGTCATACATTCACGGTGGATGATCCATCGGTGAAGGGTGAGTGGCAGATTGTGGGCGTGGTGCGCGATGCGAAGTATCACAACCCACGCGAGAAGCCCGAGCGGATGACGTACCTAAATGTCATGCAACTCACGGACGATGACGCCTATGCCTATTGGGTACAACTGGCGACGGTGGGAGATCCGGCAAAGGTCACAGGCGAGGTGCGAGCGGCGATGGCGGAGATCGATCCCAATCTGTCGATTCTCGGGGTGAGGACGATTGCCGATCAGGTGGACCGATCGATGGGACAGGAGCAACTAATCTCGCAGCTTTCAAGCTTTTTCTCATTGCTCGCGCTTTCTCTTGCCTGCATCGGTTTGTATGGCGTGATGACCTATAACGTATTGCGGCGGACGAACGAAATCGGGATTCGGCTGGCGCTGGGGGCGCAGATGAGTCGTGTGCTCTGGATGGTGCTGCGCGAATCGCTGGTGCTGCTGGGAATTGGCGTGGCGCTGGGTATCCCGTTAACGCTGGCGGCGACACGGCTGGTGCAGGCGCAGCTCTTCGGACTCAATGCATCGGACCCGACGACGCTTATGGCCGCGGTGCTGGTGATTGCGGGTGTGACCATGCTGGCGGCATATCTGCCGGCGCGGAGGGCGGCGAAGGTGGATCCGATGGTGGCGCTGCGGTACGAGTAGGGATCCTCGGGACCGCCCCCCGCTAATGCTGACCGTTTGCCCCCTTGGGAACGTGCGTGGTGATCCCTTTGAGAAGAAACTCGCGGATCAGATTCGTTACAGCATCAGCGCCAATGTCCGCCAACCCGTTGAATACGACGAGAGACACGCCGCGATCGGAATCCGGAACGTAGAGATTGGAGATGGCTGCGGCGGAGAAATTGCCGAGCAGGCCCGAGTAGTTCGGCATCCACCGCCCGTCGTCGCTTTTGGCGATCACCGCTGTGGACATCGCGTAGAGAGCGCGCGCCTGAAAGCTTCCTTTGCCCTTGTAGAAATAGCGAGGGTCCTGATGAAAGATCGACGGATAAACACCTCGGCCCAGCAGGTCGCCTGAAACGTGAGTGGCGAGTGCCGCGCCATATCGCTTTCCATATCCCTCCAGTCCACCGCCATATTCGGGGAAGATATTTTGGTATTGCTCGGCTCCGGCGATGCCTGCCACGGCAAGAAATGAAACCGGATCGATGATGGACCGGATGCTCAGGTGAAGCTTTTGTTTCGGGCCCATCGGCGGTGCATTCCAGTCATAGGTGCTGTAAAAGTTTGGAATGACGCCGCCGATGCGCTGCTGAACTGCGATCTGGACCTGCTCCTCCGCTAATTTTTCCTTGTCTCCGCTAACAACGACAGTAGTTACACCGCCGGCGACAGAGAGCGTTATCGGGGGCAGGATGCGAACATCACCTGCGTGCAAGAGGATGTGAGTCGTAGCGGAGCTGCGCATTCCCGGCCGGGCAACGGTGATCTTATATACTCCGGCCGGCAACCCGGTGAATGCGAACTGCCCGTCATTGCCGGACTGCGTGGACTGCACCTCAGAAGCGGATGGCCCGGCAAGGTTTACGGTCGCACCCTGTACCACATCTCGATTCGTATCAAGCACGGTCCCGGAGAGGTTCGCCGTAGCGGCTTGCCCGGAGCCTTCAGCTTGAGCGGCAACTTGTGCACTCACGGGAGCATTCGGTAGTGCGACGTCGGGCGACGGCAGAGCGGAGCTCTCCTGCGCACGCGCGATTGAGTGCAACGGGTTGGAAAGCATCAACAAGATAGAGCCAGCTACAACAATCGGTTTCCGCGCCCGGGTCAGACCGGATAAATCAACCAATGCCGTCTCCTAGTCCAGATTGTGCGTCGCAATCTGTAGGACGCGGTGCGATGGTCATCGTGAACCGCCGATCAGCAGCTTTAACAAACAGTCATCGGAAGTTCACGATCCCACACGTTTAGGCGCCCATGTTTTTCAGCCGCTCATCTTTTCTTCGCGCCGGCGTTGTGTGGGGAAGCTCATCGTCTCAGAGCGTCGCGGGCGCGACATTGCATGGCGAGGGTGCCGGTGGCCAGCGCTTCTTCGAGCAGCGGCTGGAGTTGGGTGCGAAGGCCGGGCTCGCGGCGGGCGAGAAGGCCGAGTCCTTCGACCGCGGTGCAGCGGACGACGTTGGATGGATCGTAGTAAAGAGGCGTGAGGAGACCGGCGGCGCGCAGGCGTTGTGCGCGGGTGAGAGCGATACGCGCGATGACGAGTCCCAGGTGAGCACGGGTGCGCCAGTTGTCGCCTGCCTCTTTCGGCCCGACCTCGCTGAAGAGTCCGAGCAGGCGTTCGGCGTAGGGAGCAAGAAGGCCCGGCTGCTTTTCCGCGATACGGCGGGCGGTGTCTGCAGCGTGGTGGCGGAGGGCTGAATTTCCGGAGAGGAGACCGCGCAGGAGTGGCTTGAGAAGCTGCGGGTCGGCGATGACTTGAGCCGCGGCGCGACGTGCATCGGCGAGCCGCCAGGACAGCTTGTTGAAATTCAACGTATTACGAATGGGCTTGGCCATACGGGCAGGTGTCGAGCGCAGTATAGAGGCTTACAATTCAGCTATCTATGATCGACCTTTCGGCTCCGCCCAGGACCGAGTTTTCGGTTCTGGGCCTATGACTGCCGCCTCGGGTAAGAACGCCACGCTCGAGGCGAGAAGATTTCGACGGCTGCTGCTCAACTGGTTCGACGAGAATGCGCGTGACCTGCCGTGGCGGCGGACGCGCGACCCTTATGCCATCTGGGTTTCAGAGATCATGCTGCAGCAGACGCGGGTGGCGGCGGTGATCGAGCACTATGCGCGTTTCATGCAGCGGTTTCCTGAATTGCGAGCGCTGGCCAGGGCCAGCGAGCACGAGGTAGTGGCGTGCTGGAGCGGGCTCGGATACTACCGCCGGGCGCGCATGCTGCACCGGGCGGCGCAGTTTGTATCCAACGAGCTTGATGGCAAGCTGCCAACGACGGCGGTGGAGCTGCGCACCCTGCCGGGCATAGGCGAATACACGAGCGCGGCGATTGCCAGTATCGGATTCGGCGAGCCGGTGGCGTGCGTGGACGGCAACGTGGAGCGGGTGCTGACGAGGATACGAGGCTGGACAGAACGCACGGCAGTGGCTGGCCGGATTCGCAAAGCGGCAGTCGAGGTGCTGGATCAGAGCCGGCCCGGAGACTTCAATCAGGCAATGATGGAGCTGGGGGCGACAGTCTGTCTGCCGCGAGGGCCGGTTTGTCTGCATTGCCCCGTGGTGGAGCTGTGTGCGACACGCGGGGAGCATCCGGTGATGGCGCGGAAGAAGATGCGCAGTCAAAAGGCGGCTTACGCGTTTGTGTTGAGGCTGGCCATACCGGCGCCGAAGGCAGGCGGGAAGAAAAAGAATGGAACCGCACGGCGGCCGGCGGAACTCGCGGTGCTGCTGGAGCAGCGGCCGGAGGGGGTTTCGCTGATGCCCGGGATGTGGGAGCTTCCGGAGATTGATGCCGCAAAGGCCGATGCGGCGCGGAGGCTGCTGGATGTGCGGCACTCGATCACGGTGACCAACTACTACGTGACCGTCTACGGATACGATGCGAGCGGTGAAAGCATGTTGCCGAAGACCAATGGCGTGCGGAGGTGGGTCAATTCAGGGGAGCTGGCGGAACTCCCGTTGACCGGGCTGACACGAAAGATTCTGAAGCGGCTGAAGACGCTTCCGGGGTATACAGGGCCGGGTCCGGCGGTGAGGTTTGACGAGGTGACACCAGAAGTCTGGGTGTAGAGAATAATTGTCGCGCCTTGCTTCTTTCTTTGAGCACGCCATGGAGAATGATGAAGATTCCTGCCTCTGTTGTTTCGCTCACCGCTGTTGCGGTTCTTTCACTTTCAAGCGGAGTTGCCCAACAGGCTTCGGTGCCTGCGATTGCCGGGGTTCCCGAGGCGGCGCGTCAGGCTGCGGCATCGATTGACTCGGAGAAGATTCGCGCCCATGTGCGATTCCTGGCGGACGATCTGCTGGAGGGTCGCGGACCGGGTACACGGGGCGGAGACCTTGCGGCGAAATATATCGGGACGCAGTTTGCGCTGTACGGTCTGCAGCCGGCGGGAGATAACGGGACTTATTTCCAGAAAGTGCCGCTTTACGCGGTGCACACGATCGAGGACCAGACGAAGTTCAGCTTCGTGCCGGAAAGTGGTGCTCCGATTGAGCTGACTTATGGTTCGGAGTATGTGACCAAGGATGAGACGGGAGCGGCGTCGGCGGATATCGACGCTCCGATAGTGTTTGTAGGCTACGGGATCGATGCGCCGGAATATCACTGGGACGACTTTGCGGGCGTGGATGTGAAGGGCAAGGTACTGCTGGTGATCGTGAACCAGCCGCCGTCGGATGATCCGGCATTTTTCAAAGGCAAGACGATGACCTACTACGGCCGCTGGACCTATAAGTACGAAGAGGCATCGCGGCGGGGCGCGGTAGGTGTGCTGATTATTCATCGAACGGATCTGGCCAGCTATCCGTGGGATGTGGTGCGGAATTCGCAGTCGGTGGAGAAGTCGTATCTGCAGGACGATCCCACGGCGACGCTGAAGGCGGCAAGCTGGATTCAGCTGGATGTGGCGAAGAAGCTGTTTGCGGCAGCGGGAAAGAATGTCGACGAGGAAATTGTTGCGGCGGGCAAGCCGGGATTTCATTCGTTCGAGCTGCCGGTGCGATTGAAGGCGCATGTAGCCAGCCGGGTGCGGCACTATGAGTCGGACAATGTGATTGCAAAGCTGGCAGGGACGGATACATCGGGTCCAGATCAGGCGGTGATCTATTCGGCGCACTACGATCATCTGGGGATCGATCCTGATCTGAAGGGCGACAACATCTATAACGGGGCGGCGGATAACGGGACAGGGTGCGGGATTCTGCTGGAGCTGGCACGGGCCTTCGCGGATGCAACTGCGAGGCCGCCGCACAGTATTTTCTTCGCGGCGGTGACGGCGGAGGAGCAGGGGTTGCTGGGGTCGCAGTACCTGGGAATGCATCCTCCGGTGCCGGCGGCGCAGATTTCGCTCGATCTGAATTACGACATGCTGATGCCGCTGGGGGTTCCCCTGTCAGCGGAGGTAAGCGGGGCGGAGCGGACGACGTTTTATCCCGAGGTGGAGAAGACAGCGAAGGCCTTTGATCTGACGCTGGAGCCGGACAAGTTTCCTGGCGCAGGGCACTACTATCGCTCGGATCACTTCAGCTTTGCGCGTGCGGGTGTTCCGGCGTTTTCCATCGGGCAGGGGACCCTGTTTGAGGGTCATGATGCGGCATGGGGCAAGGCGCAGGCAGAAGACTATGTGGCGCACCACTACCACCAGCCGTCGGACGAGTATCACGCGAATATGGATTTTCGCGGCGATGCCAAAATGGCGCGGTTCGGGTTAATACTCGGGTGGGAAGCTTCGTCGCTTCCGCAGTCAGTGGGCTGGCAGAAGGGCGACGAGTTTGAAGCGGCCCGGAAGAAGAGCCAGGGCAATTGATGAAGGAGTAGCTGTGCGGATTGCGTTTGCAGTGCTGGTGTTGTGGGCTTCGGCCGTGATGGCACAGACGGCCACAGAACCGGCACTGCATCATCGTATGCCCGGATCTGACTCCGGCAATGGCGGCACGGTGCAACCAGGCGGCCCGGGAGGCAAGCAGCGAGGGACGTCCACCCTGCCCGCGTCAGCCCAGGGCGAATACATGCTCGACGAGACCGGATCAGTGGTCCAGATCACGATTGAGAACGGAATTCTCGACGGCTATATCTCGAAGCTGACCGACCAGCAGACCTCGGCGCTGACGTATTTCTTCGATCGCACAACGATCGACGGCGACCGGCTGACTTTTACGACGAAGCAGGTTCATGGAATCTGGTATTCCTTCGACGGCGCGATCGTGCGCACCGACGTGCCGAGCAAGCAGGAGACGGGGTTTTACCGACTCAAGGGCACGTGGGTCATCCACGATGAGGCAACAAAGAGCGGGTCGACGTCCACGGTCAGCTTTAGATCCACTCCGCGCGGACCTGCTGACTTTTGATTTTCCGGTCTGATCTCCCGATAAAGCGCTAGCTGTTCCCGAGCTTGTGGGTGCGCGCTGCTGAGCTGACCAGCTGAGATGCGTCTGAGTGGTCGATCAGCTGGCCGGGATGGCCGGGAACCTCGAGGATTTCAGCCATTGATGCCGGGCCCGGAGCGCCACCAGCGCGTTCAATCGAGATGGCCTGCGGGGACATGTCGCCGGCAAGAGCCACGGGTGACAACCGGGTTGGATCGCCGGCATTTTCGGAGGCTTCGCGGCGCAGCTTCAATTCGGCGGAATGGTTGCGGAAAGCGGCTTTTGGGTCCGTCGGCAGAGGGCCGGCAGACAGCGGGTCTGCGCAGGGAACCAAACTGAACAGGCGGCGGAAATCTCCCCGGGCATAGGCGGCGGCCACCAGTCCGAAAAGAGTTCCTACTACTGCTCCCTTCCAGAATTCGGCGGTTTCGGCGTGTTCGGCCATGCGAGTGAGTCTCCTCTGATTAGACACGGCAGTAACGGGCTGGTGTTGCTCGGAGATTCGGTCCTCGGACGGCGTTGAGTAAATTTTCTTGCATCGAAATACAATTGCGATATATCTTAAGATGTATCTTACGATATATCGTAAGAATATTTTCTAGGAGTAGTACAGATGTTTGGAAAATACGATAAGAGGCAATTTGAAGAAAGGGCAGGCCATTGCGGTCCGTGGAAGCATTTTCGCGGCGGGCGTGGCTTCTGGGGCGAAATGAGCGAGGGCTGGGGACGGCATGGACGGCACCAGTTCGGAGGCGAATTCGGAGGACGGCTATTTGACGGCGGTGAGCTGCGGCTGGTGATCCTGAGCTATATCGCGGAGAAGCCGAGTCATGGGTACGAGATCATGAAGGGCATCGGCGAGAAGATGGGCGGCCTTTACACGCCGAGCGCCGGAGTGGTGTACCCGACGTTGAACCAGCTCGAGGATGAGGGTTTCGCGACGGCGACGACCGAAGGCGGAAAGAAGCAGTACACAATCACCGAGGCGGGACGGGCGGAGCTCGAGTCGCACAAGTCGCGTATCGATGCGCTGCTGGGCCGCATCCGGCAGATGGGTGAGGCGTACGGCAGCCGCAGAGCTCCCGAGGTTATGCGGGCGATGCACAACTGCAAGCTGGCACTGAAGCTGAAGTTCGGGCGAGGAGATCTCTCTGCCGAACAGCTCGGGAAGATTGCGGAGATCCTGGACGCGGCAGCAAAAGAGATCGAGCGGGTGTGATGGTCCGACAGAGCACAGAAATCAGGGAACAGGGATCAGAAGGCGGAGCGTTGGCGGTACAAACTGATGAGCCGACGTCCTTCCGCCTGGCCGATCGGGTGCGGGAGCTGGAGGCGGATAACGCGCGGCTCAAGAGTCTGATTGGTGAATTACTGGTTGCGAATCAGCTGCTGCGCGAAGCCAAAACTGGAAGATAGAGGCTGGGCCCGCAGCGAAGCATTTCGGAGCAGGTCAACTGGACTTCCGCTCTTCAGTAGTAGTCGGCACAGCTCAGATAGTAGCCGCACTGCGCGCAGATGAGCTTGCAGCGGTGTCCGTGAAGGCGGTCCGAGCAGTTGGGACAGTAGACGGAGTGGTGCTCCGGAGTCGCCGCTGTTTGCTGCACGGGAGGCGACTGTTGGAGGTCTCCGGAAATTGATGGGGGCTGCACCGCAATAGCTTACTGCACGCGGCGTTCGTCGTGGAATCGACTTGCAGGCTGCGGTTCCTGATTTGCAAATTCGACGTCGCGAGCCGGTTTGGTTATTCTCAAGTCGGCACAGAATACGTCGGTGTCGCGATTTGAATCGGTGAACCGGCCGTTTGATTTCCCAACATAAGAAGGAGCTGTTTATGGAGCGCAAAGCGAATGCCGTGTGGCATGGCGGCTTGAAGGATGGCAAAGGAACGATTTCGACCCAGAGCGGAGTTCTGAAGGAGACGCAATATTCGTTCAGCACGCGTTTTGCCGACGGCATTGGAACGAACCCTGAGGAGTTGATTGCAGCAGCGCATGCAGGCTGCTTCACGATGGCTTTGAGTGCGCAGCTTGGAGAGGCGGGACTGACTCCCGAGTCGCTGGAGACGTCGGCGGTGGTGAAGTTTGAGAAGACGGACGCCGGTTTTACGATCACCGCGATTCATCTGACGACGCGGGCCAAGGTTCCGGGGGCAAGCGAGTCGGCTTTCGAGACAGCGGCCAACAATGCGAAGGCGGGATGCCCGATCTCGCGGCTGTTCAAAGGCAATACGGAGATCACGCTGGACGCAAAATTAACGTAAGAAGAAGAGGGCAGTGCAACGACGCCGCGGCTGAGGCTGCGGCGTTTGTGTTTCCGGAGCCTAGCTGTTGGTGCGGACGAAGTCGCGAAGGCGGCGATTGATTTCCGTGGCTTTCTGGACTCCACCGTCGAGCATGGAGCGCCACTTGCGGGCATTTTCGTCGAGATCAACCGTCCCGAGGAGATAGCTGGTCTGGAGGACGATCTCGAGCGCATTGCTGAGGTCGTGAGAGAGGCGGCGTATCTCCTGCGCGTGCTCGATCGGGATGGGGGTCGTACCGCTGGAATCGGTCATTGAGTCCTGATCCTTGTTTTTGAGAATCTTTGATGCCTGTTGGAGCGGAAGTGAAAACAGTGGTGAAACAGGATTGGCGCCGGGATGGGGATCAGTAGTTGCGAGTTTGACACAGATGGACGCCTTTGTAACACTAGGAACTGCTGCCAGTCCAGCCGTTCGCGCTGGACATCACATGCGTGCCGAAGTGGCGGAATTGGCAGACGCGCATGGTTCAGGTCCATGTACTCGCAAGGGTGTGGGGGTTCGAGTCCCTTCTTCGGCACCAGTCACTTTCTTCTCAATCAGATCCCGCCATGGTGTCCACTATGGTGTCCACAAAATCACAATTTTGGTGTCCATCGTGGTGTCCACCGCGCCGCGCTTTTTTTTGCGCGAGTTCTGAGAAGGACGGACAATCCCGCTCATGCCGCGACCGGTGGACAACGCTCGCCCTGGAGCATGCGTCAACGTGCTCAAGAAGGTCAGAACCAATGGGGACTGGAAGCTCTGCCCGGTGGTGCGCGAGGCCAATGGCCGCCTCCGCGACCGGGTGCGCGTCAACGGACGGACTGAGGTCCACAGCGAAGGCGTCTACTATCTCGAATGGCGCGAAGACGGCCGCCGTCGCCGCGAGGCGATCCCCAATCATGCCGAGGTGCTCGAACGGGCGCGACTAAAGTCGCTTGAGCTTGAGGCGCGCCGGGCTGGTGCTGCGCTCGATACGCTTCGAGTCTCAGAGCCGCCTCGATCTTCGATTCCGGCCAACCGTGTGGAGAACGGCGCGGTGGTTATCGCCGCCCTCCCGCCGAGCACGAATGCGGAACGCCTCCTGCTCTCTGGTATCGACGCCTACATAAGAGAGCGTGTGGATGCTGCAGTCCGTGCACGTCTGGCCGCAATGGGCCTTTCTACAGGTGAGGCGCCAACGGTTACGCCGGAGCCGAAGCTGCTTACCGCTTCAGTGAACCAGGAGAATCCGTCCCAGAATCAAAGCGAAGAAACTCCGAGACCCGCGCAGGCAGACGGTCCAACCCCTTCGTCCGCGAACGAGCTCACCGTCGCCGAGGCAATCGAGAGGTACCTCAAGGATGTAGAACCGCCGCAGCGGGAATTCAAGACGTACGAAGAATATCGGAAC
>Ga0335073_10008345_pt1 | contig 14534 bp, 8 predicted proteins | sample Lox_Sample_22_FD_207093 | JGI IMG/M metagenome (GOLD analysis project Ga0335073, IMG submission 207093) | Soil microbial communities from Loxahatchee National Wildlife Refuge, Florida, United States - Lox_Sample_2.2 | ecosystem: Environmental > Terrestrial > Soil > Wetlands | place: USA: Florida... | reverse complement strand
AACAGATGCCAGGCCGGCGTCATGTCCACCGGGTTCCTGGCACTCGCGTAGCCGGGCATGATCGCGCGGAGCTGCTCCTGCAGCGGTGCACTCAACTCGGGCAGCACAAGACCCTCGTCAGCCAGCAGGTCAGCCAGCTCGACGCCGGTGCCACCGGAATTCGTGACCACCGCCACCCGGCAGCCGCGCGGAACAGCCTGACCGGACAGAGCCCGCGCCGCGTCGAGTGCCTGCAGGCCCGTGCGCACGCGAACCACGCCGGCCTGGCGCAGCGCGGCGTCGCGGACCGCGTCGCCCGCGGCCAGGGCGGCGGTGTGCGACAGCGCGGCCCGCTGCCCGGCGCTGGTCCGGCCGCCCAGCACCGTGATGACGGGCTTGCGCACGGTGGTCCGGCACGCTTCGGCGAAGAACTCCCTGGCGTGCGTGATCGACTCCAGCAGCAGGCAGATGACCGACGTGTCCGGATCCTGCCGCAGGTAACCGAGCACTTCCGCGTCGCTGAGGTCGGCCTTGTTGCCCACCGCCATCAGCTTGGCTACCCGCAGCCCCTCGTCCTGCCCGAGCGCGTGGACCGCCATGCCGTAGGAGCCCGACTGGGTGACGACGGCGACGCCGCCCCCGCCGCGCGGCAGGCCGGCGGCGATGGAGGCGTTCAGCGGCAGTCCCGCATTCAGCACCCCGAAGCAGTTGGGCCCGACCAGCCGCACGCCGCCCGCCCGGGCCGCGGCCACGGCCTCGGCCTGCAGCTTCGCGCCCGCCGCTCCGACCTCAGCGAATCCCGCGCTGAGCACGATCGCCGCGGCGACGCCCTTCCCGGCCGCGGCCCGGACGATGCCGGGAACGGTGGCGGCGGGCGTGGCGATCACGACGAGGTCCACCGGACCGGGAACGTCATCGAGGCGGGGATAGGCCACCCGGCCGCCAACGGTGGCCGACTGGCTCACCGGCACCACCTCACCGGGGAAGGTGGCCAGGTTCTCCCACAGCAGGCGGCCCACCGAGCCCGGCCGGTCAGAAGCGCCCACCAGGGCGACCCGGCGCGGGGTGAACACAGCGGTCAGGCCGGTGTTGCCGTTCAGCACGCGATCGATCATGCGGCGAGGGGCCGCCCCGGGGTCAGGTCCTCCCGGGACGAAGAACCCGGTCAGGCTCGACTCGCGGGAGCAGTGGAATCCGCGGCCTGACCAGTCACGCTGGCTGACATGACGCAGCAGGCAGATGTCACAGTCAAGGATGAGATCGCGGCGGTGGTGGAACGGGCCCGCGCCGCGGCCGACGCGATCGGGAGCTACTCGCAAGAGCAGGTGGACGAGCTGGTCACCGCGGTGGCCTGGGCGGTGGTGCGCAAGGACCGCGCCGAGGAACTGGCCCGGCTCGCCGTGGACGAGGGCGGATTCGGCAACTACGCCGACAAGGTCATCAAGATCAATAAGCGGGTGACCGGCGTGCTCGCGGACATGACCGGCCTGCGCACCGTCGGGGTAGTGGAGGAGCTGCCTTCGGCCGGGATAGTGAAGATCGCCAAGCCCGTCGGCGTCGTGGCCGCGCTGATCCCGACCACGGGCCCGGACGCGACCCCGCCGGTCAAGACGCTGTTCGCCCTCAAGGGCCGCAACGCCATCATCTGCGCGCCGCACCCGCGTACCACGGCGGCGACGGAGGCAGTGGTCGGCTTCATGCGGGCCGCCTGCGAGCAGGTGGGCGCTCCGGCCGACCTGGTGCAGTCGCTGCCCGCGCCCTCGCTGGCCAAGACGGCGGAGCTGATGCGCCAGGCCGACCTGGTCGTCGCGACCGGCGGCGCCGGCATGGTCAAGGCCGCCTACAGTTCCGGCACGCCCGCCTACGGCGTGGGCGTGGGCAACTCGGTGCACGTGGTGGACGAGACCGCCGACCTGGCCGACGCGGCGTCCACCGTCCTCGCCGCGAAGACCTTCGACTATGCGACGAGCTGCCTGGCCGACAACGCCCTCGTCGTGCACGAGGACGTGTACGGCCAGCTGATCGGCCGGCTGACGGATGCCGGTGCGCATGTGTGTGACGCTCAGCAGAAGGCCTCGCTCGAGGCGCTGATGTGGCCCGACGGCGGCCCGGTGCCCTCGATCAAGGTGGTCGCCAAGTCCGCGGAGCACATCGCGGGTCTGGCTGGCTTCACGGTCAGCGAGAGCTGCCCGATGCTGCTGGTCGAGGAGACGGGCGCCGGGCCCGGCTACCCGTTCAGCGGGGAGAAGCTGTCGGTGGTCCTCACCGCGTACCGGTACAGCGGCGACATCGGCTCCGCCGTGGAGATCGTCAACGCCATCACCGCGTACCAGGGGCTCGGGCACACCTGCGGGATCCACACCAGTTGCGACGCGAACGTCGAGCGGCTGGCGGCCGGCACCCGGACCGCCCGGGTGCTGGTGAACCAGAATCTCAACGAGGGAGCGGGCAGCGCGCGGAACGGCTTGCCGTTCACGCTGAGCCTCAGCTGCGGGACGTGGGGCGGCAACATCACGACCGAGAACGTGAACGCCCGCCACTTCGTGAACCTGACCTGGGTCTCCCGGCCGGTCGAGCCCCGGGCCATCAGCGAGGAATCCCTGTTCGCCGCGCACTGGCAGGCGCACGGGAAGTGACACCCCGGGCGGGCCGGGCGATCCGGCCCGCCCGCCCCGCTACTGCGAGGTCATGCCGCCGTCGGCGGTGATCACCGATCCGGTCAGGAACGAGGAGTCGTCGCTGGCCAGGAACAGCGCCACCGCCGCGATCTCCTCCGGGGTGCCCAGCCGGCCGATCGGGTACTTGGCCACGGTCAGCGCCAGCCCGGCGGCCAGGTCCCCGCCGCCGCGCGCAGTCAGCATGGGCTCCATCAGCGGCGTGTAGACGGTGCCGGGGCAGATCGCGTTGACCCGCACGCCCCTCGGCGCCAGGTCAACCGACATCGACCTGGTCAGCGCCACCACCGCCCCCTTGGCCGCGCAATACGAGGCGAAGTTGGCGATCCCGACGAGGGCCGCGACCGAGCCCTGGTTGATGATCGACCCGCCCCCGGTGGCAACCATCGACGCCGCGGCCGCCCGGGAGCACAGGAACGTCCCCTTGGCGTTGACCCCGAAGCTGCGGTCCCAGTCGTCCTCGGTGGCGTCGATGACCGAGCCCTTGCTGTTCACGCCGGCGTTGTTGTAGAGCACGTCGACGCGCCCGTGCTCGCGGATGACCTCGGCGAAGGCGCCCTCCACGGCCGCCCGGTCAGCGACGTCAGCGGCGACGGCCAGCGCCTTCCCGCCGGCCTCGGCGATCTGCTTGGCCGTCTCGGCGGCCGCACCGGCGTTGACGTCGAGCGCCGCCACCTCGGCCCCCTCCCGCGCGAACAGCGTGGCGGCCGCGCGGCCGATCCCCGAGCCCGCTCCGGTCACCACGGCCACCTTGCCGTCCAGCCTGCCTGCCATCAAGACCTTCCTTCCTGAGCCGGAACCTGGCGAGCTGCGCCGCCAGTCACTGCGCGGACCATCCGCCGTCCACGACGAGGGGCTGGCCGGTCATGTAGTCCAGGCGCCCCGAAGCGAGCAGTGCGACCGCCTCCGCGATCTCGCCGGGCGTCGCGACCCGGCCGAGCGGGATCCTGGCCTCTATGTCGGCGCGCAGCTCCGGCTGATCCAGCCGCCAGCTGGTCATCGGCGTGTAGACCATGCCGGGGCACACGGCGTTGGCGCGGATCCCGGCGGATGCGTAGTCCACCGCGATCGACCGGGTGAGCATGAGCGCGGCGCCCTTCGACGCGGTGTAGGCGCACCGGCCGGGGAAGGCCACCATCCCGGCCACGGAAGCGACCGTGATGATGTGCCCCGAGCCCCGCGCGATCATGCCGGGCAGCACGGCGCGGCTGCACAGAAACGGCCCGCGGACGTTGACCGCCTGCACCTGATCCCACTCATCGGGCGGCGTCTCGTGGCACCGCGCGGCCAGCCGCGAGCCGGTGATGCCGGCGTTGTTGACCAGCACGTCGATCGGGCCGAGACGGCTCACAACCGAGGCCATCGAGGCCTCGACGGCCGGCTGGTCCGTCACGTCGCACTCCAGGGTCAGGGCCGCCGTCCCGTTCCCTGCTGTCGGCTTCAGATCGAGCGCGGCAACGAGGAAGCCGTCGGCGGCCAGCCGCGAGCACGTCGCCATGCCAATTCCGGAAGCTCCGCCGGTGACCGCCGCCACCCGCTGTCCCGGCTGTTCGCCCGCCGGCCTCACAGGTCCGCCGGGCTGCTCTGGCCAGCCCGCAGCCGGCACAGCTGGATGAAGTGCTCCGGGTTGAGGAAGAGCTCGTTCAGCTCGGCCATCTGGTCCATGGTGAAGCCGCCGGGCTGGCGGATCAGATAGTCGATGTACTGGAACGCATCCTTCGCGCCGTAGCCGACGTGGTGCGCACCGAGGATCTTGCGGCTGTCCGCGTCGATGATCAGCTTGAGCCAGCCGGACAGCACGGGCCGCGTGAACGCGTACAGCATCGATCCCTCGGCCGCCGGGAGCGCGAATGTCTCGGGGTCGGCGTCGTCCGGCGGCATCTGGATCTTGATCACGTTCCGGTACCGCGCGCGGGCCTCGGCCTCGGACAGCCCGCACCAGCTCACCTCGTAGGTCGTGTGCAGGAAGTCGGGGTACTCGGTGAAGTCGAACTCGTGGTCCTCGCCCATGATGTTGCGGGCCGCGGTGACCCCGCACTTGCGGGCCTTGAACATCTCCATCGGCGGGCCAATCAGGTCGCCCGCGGCGTAGACACCCGGCACCGAGGTCCGCATGCGCGTGTCGGCGATCACGAACCCCCGCTCGTCCGTCTCCAGTCCCAGCGAGCCGTACAGGGACAGGTCCGGGCGCTCCCCGGTGCCCACGAACACGAAGTCGGTCTCGATCCGGCGTTCCGCGCCGCCCGCATCGCGGTACCGGACGCCGGTCACCTTGCCGTTGCCGAGCACCTCGAGCAGTTCGGTGCCCTCGAAGATCTCGATGCCCCGGTCGGCCATCATGCTCACCACGTAGCCGCGCAGCCCGGCGTCCACGTGATGCAGGCTGGCCGTCTCCATCAGCGGGGTGCGGGTCAGGATCGTGGTCTGGCACCCCGTGGCCTGGAAGAACGACCCGTACTCCAGGGCCACCTTGGACCCGCCGATGATCACGCACCGGTTCGGCTCGTAGTCGAGATCCTCGATCAGGGTGGCGAAGTCATGCACGCCCCTGGCGTCAATGCCGGGGACATCCGGGTACTGCGTGCGTGCTCCGGTGCACAGCACCAGGTTGCGGGCCGAGAATCGCTGGCCTTCCACCTCGACGGTGCGGGAATCGATGATCGTCGCCGGGGCGTTGAGGATGAACTCCATGCCCAGCTGCTCTTTGGACTGCCAGTTCATGATGGCGTGCGGGTAGCTCCGCCCCGCCTTGAACAAGTCGACGATCTCCAGGATGCTGGCTCGCTTCTCGTCAAACGGCGGGAACCACAGACGCCCCTGCATGTGCCGGGCCAGATCGAGTTCGCGTGCTGCCTCGGAGAACAGGTGGTGCGGCACGCAGGCCTGGTGCGGGCAGGATCCGCCGAGGAACGGCCACGCGTCGATGGTGAGCTGGCGGCCGCCCCGAGCGCGCAGGAACGCCGAGCCGAACCGCCCGCTGGCCCCGCCGCCCACGAAGATGGCGTCGTACTCGCGGCTGTCCTCCTCGGGGCCAGCCACATTCCACAGCGGCTCGGCGTTATCCGCCGGGTGGGCCACGATGTCGTCAATCAGCAACGCCCACTCGCCGACGGTCAGCGGCGCGCCCTCCGCGCCGTGGTCACTGTCCGGCAGCGGGCCGAGGGCCGCGATCCGCGCCCGCAGGGACCTGAATCCATCGGCCGGATTTCGTACGTCGATCATTGCTGACCCCTTGCGGCTTCATCGGCAGGTGCCAGTTCAGGATCGCCAACCGCAGCCGGGCGGGTCAGGTCATGAGGGGACGAAGAACCGGCGGGCTGTCATCCCGCCGGGGCACCGTCAGCGATCGCTGCCCAGCGCCTGCAGCGTGCCCCAGGCGCGCGTCGCGAGCTGCAGGTTGAAATGGACGTCGGGATCGTTCAGCTCCAGGCCGGTCAGCTCGCGGATCCGCTGCAGCCGGTATTTCAGCGTGCTCTTGTGCACGGACAGCTCGGCGGCCGTGGCGTCGTAGTTGCCCCCATGCTCCAGGTACTGGGTCAGCGTATGGACCAGCTCAGCCTGGCGCCGCGCGTCATAGTCCAGCAGGCTGCCGAGCCACTCCCTGACGAAGGAATCCACGTCGGACAGATCCGGGATGGCGGCGAGCATCCGGAAGATCCCTAGCTTCGGGTACTCGCACGCGCCGCTGCCCGGAAGCAGTGACTTCTGCAGCCGCAATGCCAGCCCCGCTTCGCGGAGCGAGCGGGGCAGCTCGGAGGGCCGCCTCGTCGGCGCACCCACCCCGACCAGCACCTGCCCGCCGAGGTCGGACATGACCGCGCAGCGCAGCTGCTCCCAGTCGCCCTGGGCCGCGGTGATGACGGCGACGTCGCCGGTCCGGTTCTCGAACAGCCCGCCCAGGCGAGCGTGCCGCATGGCCCGGCGGACGGCGGTCAGCAGGGCGTCATGCTGCCGGGCGCGCCCCCTGCCCTGCACGATCACCACGCGGTGCGGCCGGCGCAGGTCGTAATCCAAAGCCTCGGCCCGGGTCAGGGCGCTCTCATCGTCGGTCCCGGTCAGCAGGTCGTGCACGAGGTCGCCGCGCAGCCGCAGTTCCGCGTCGGCGATCCCCCGCAGCCGGGCCAGTTCCATCGCCAGCACGGTGGCGCCGTGCTCCAGGGCGACCAGATCGGCGTGATCGGCGCGCCGCTGCGGGTCGATGAGAGACAGCACCCCCAGCACGTCGCTGCGCGGAGAGGCCAGCAGCATCAGCCGCTCGCCGTCCCGGGTCGGCGAGGCCGCGCGCATCAGCCGCCTGAGCAGGTGCTCGCGCTTGGCGAAGGACTCCTTCGGATAGGGATCGGGCTGGCCGGGGCCGGCCCATGCGGTCAGGTTCCCGTAGCGGTCCTCGATGGCTACCGGCATCCCGGTCAGCTCGTGCAGCGCCTTCGCGATGCCAGGCTGGCCCTCCCCCGACACCGCGACGCTGGTCAGCCGCTGGTGGATGTCCATGCTGCGCTGCAGGCGGTTGACGGTCGCGGCCAGCGCCTCGTTGGTCGTCGCGAGCTCCGCAGCGGTGGCCCGCTCGCGGGCGTGCAGGCGGGCGTTGGAGACGGCGACCCCGGTCTGCTGGGCCAGGACCTTGATCAGGAACCGCTGCTCAGCGGTCGGCTCCGCGGCGGAGGAGGCGATGAGGTGGCCGAGCGGGCCGCCCGCGCCCGACAGCGGGTAAGCCCAGGCCCAGGCCCACGCCCGGCCGGCGAGGCTCACCGGGCCGCCATTGCCGCCCAGCGCGGCGAGTTGCTTTCCCAGCCCTGGTGGCGGCGAAGCGGACCCGTGCAGGCCGGCATGCCACTGGCCGTCGGCAAAGCGGTAGCCCTCCACCTGCCAGGGACCCAGGCCCGGTGCGCTCGACGTAGCCAGTTCCAGGATCTGGTCCTCGTTGACCGACTCGGTCATCAGCATGGAAATCACGAGCAGGGCGCGGAACTCGCTCAGCCGCTCGCGCAGGGAGGACTCGTCGGCGCCGATGGTGCGCTGTGGCATCCTCACCACGGCGATACCGTTCCGGCTCACGCCGCCAGTGGAACGGTCGGCTGTCATCGAAGATGCGGATCAGCGAGAGGCCGGCCATTGGCGAGAGACAAAGCGTCAGCGGACGGCGGGAAGTTCAGACGCCCGTCGGGCTGATCCTGGTCGGCGAGGCGCTGAAAGTCGTCTGGCTCGACGTAGTAGGGGTTCTCGATGAGGATGCCCTGGACCAGCACCTGCGGATGGGTCATGACGACGTTGACGACGACCTCACCGCTGAAGCGGTCGAGATCGTAGAGGCACAGCACCGTGACCGGGTGGCCGGCGGTGACCCGGTTCAGCTCGGACTCGTAGCCAATCAGATGCTCAACGCCCGGCACGTCGCGCAGGGCCCAGGTCATCTCGCCGGCGAGGCGGCAGAAGGAGTAGCCATCGGCCGTGGCCCGGACAATGCTGTCGATCCAGAACTTGAGCATGTCACCGGTGGTGAACCTGCCACGCTCCAGGTAGCTCGATTCCGGCAGGTGGATGTCGAGCTGGCCGTCGGACGGGCCGTGGCTGCCGCACGAGCGGGGCAGCGCCCGCAGCCACTCGGCGGTGTTGCGCGAGTCCACCACGCAGACGCATTTGTCTCCAGCGGACAGTCCCGCGCCGAAATAGCCGCTCAGCAGCCTGTCACGGTCGCTATCGCCGCGATAGAACGCGCAGACGTGGCTGCCAGGCAGCAGGCCGACCTCGTCGATCCCGCTGACCACGGGTCCGGTCATTGCGCACCACCTTGTGATTACGCGCCTGCTCCGCGTTAGTGGGATAGTACGTCGTTAACAGAAGTTCTGGCTCGTCCTAGGGGGACGAACTCTCGGCGCTATGTCCCCTCGGCAAGACCAGGCGGGCGTTCGGTCAGCCGCGCCTGGCTGAACTCGGCGATCCAGGCCTGGGCCTTGGGAGTAATCGCGTCGCCGACGCGTGGCTTTCCGCGGGTCCCCCAGCCGGCTCCGGGCTCGGCGTAGTAGAGCGCGTCGCGATGCACGAACGCCGTGCCGCCGCGGGCTGGCTCGTTTTGACCGCCCCGCCGAAGGCGTTGGTGAAGTAGCCTCTCGATCGGGTTACGTCGCAGCGAGCACTTCGCGTAATCGGAAGTTACCCAGAGTAACAACAGTGTGCTCGGGGCCCGTCAAGCCCGCTCGATCAATGGCCGGCGCGATCAGCGACGGGGCCGCACGTGGAGATGGCCCCGGACATCATGCAGCCTCGAGCGCGTCAGCTGGGGGGCTGGGCCGCACGCGTCGGCAGGCCGACTGCCTTCCATGCCTTGAAGCCGCCGTCAAGATCGGTCGCCTGGCTCAGGCCAATTCGCCGCAGCGTCGCCGCGGCAAGGGTGGAGGCATAGCCCTCCGAGCACATGACGATGATCTGCGCATCGGGCCGGGCGAGCGCGGGAATGCGCGCCTCGCTGCGCGGGTCCAGCCGCCACTCCAGCACATTGCGGCCGATGATGATCGCCCCCGGGACCTCCCCCTCGTCCATCCGCTGCTCCAGGGGCCGGATGTCGACCAGGACCGCTCCGTCGGTGAGGACCGCGAACGCAGCTTCCGGGCGCAGCGGGGCCAGGCCACCGCGGGCCTCGGCCAGCAACTCGTCAATGCTGGGTGCGTCCGTCGGCAGCGCGTCGGAGGTCAGCCTGGCGGCCGACGCCGACGCGGTGGCCAGTGCGGTGCCGGCGCCGCCGCGGCCCCGCGCGCCCTCCGGCCCGTCGACTGCAGCGGTCTCTCTGGCAATCAGACCGTAATCGGTGGCGGTGTAGTACGTCATCGCCATCAGCGGCGGCGAGTACGCATGAATGCTCGTCGCGGGCCCGCCACCACCGTGCGCGACGTCGTGGACATGCGCTGGACCGAACGCCACCGCTTCGCCGCCGAGCAGGCTCCTGTGTGCGATCCGCCGACCGTTCGGGGACCGGTACTGCTCAACCAGGCGGCCCTCGGCCACGGCGAACGACCCCGACGATCCGCCGTGGTCATGCCAGTCGGTGTCCTGGCCGCGTTCCCAGGCCAGCAGCCAGACATCGCACGAGTTGGACCGGTGCAAGGGGAGATACCAGCGCACGTCCGGGTCCCGGACGACCAGATCCGCCCACAGGCTACGGCGGGCCGCCAGGCCAGACGTGACCGCGCGCAGCTGAGCGGGCGTAAGGCGCCCCGTCGGCGGGACCAGGCCGTCGAGCACCTCAGCGACAACCTGCTGACGCTCGGGGGTGACACCCCAGCCGGGCTGCAGCCCTGATCCGGTCTGCCCTTGCTGATGGACAACCCCGCTCGTTGTGCTCGAGACAGCTGACACGCGACCTCCCTGCCGACAATAGCCATCATCATGTAGCAGCATGCACTCATTCCGCCAGCACTACCTGTCTCGGCCCGCTGAGCGCGGCACGTCCCGGGGGCGGCAGGTCAGCCCTCGTTGCCGTCCTTATCGACCAGACGGTCGAACCCAAGACCGCTCGCGGCCTCGCCGCGGCCGGTCTGCTTCCGAACACGGAGCCAGGTAAAGACCTGGCCCTGAGTCCAGCGGGTGCGTTCGAAGTACTGAGCCAGCCGCGCGCCGGCGCGCGGCACTTCCTCTTCATGCAGGAAATACGGCTGCGGCGGTGCGGCGTCGAGACCCTGGCGCAGCAATGACGTCAGCGGCTGCACCTTCTGGGGCGGGTTCGTGTCGCCCTGAAGAATGCGCGGCATGGCCGCGCGCTGGAGCTGAACCTGCCGGTTATTGTCCGGGACGTGGACGGGGATCAGCGGGATCCAGTTCTCCGGTACCGAGCTCATTGCCTCATAGCGGACGGCGGCGGTCATCGCCGGGGGCGCCCCGCCGCCGGGAACGAGTGCCTGCAGGTAACTGAAGGTTTGCTTGGCGACCTCGGCGCCGGGACGACTGATCCCGCTGGCCAGGGGCACCGTTGTCTCAATGCCCCAGGCCATGTTGGCGACCTCGTCGCGGACGAGGGATACCTCCTCGAGCGGGGTTCCCGATTGGGAGCTGGCCAGGGTGGGCAGCAACAGCAGCGTCGTGTCGGCAGCGGTGGCCCCGGCCGGCGCGTTGCGGATATTGACCGTGAACATGGTCCATCGTCCCCAGTCGTTGTCGGCACCCTGATCGGCCGCCGAGATCCAGAGCCGCTCGCCGAAGACGTTGGTGACCGCAAGACCCTGCACCAGGGCGAGCGCGCCGGAGGGCAGCGTGCAGGGAATGACGAACCAGTCGTTCGAGTAGACCAGGGCGAACTCGATGAACAGCAGCTTCGCGAGATCGGTGGTGCTGGCGTCTATGTCGCCGAAGTTGGTCGCGCTGTCCTCGAACGCCCACCAGCGGGTATTGGGCATCCCGGAGAAGGAGACCGGAACCGGGATCGTGGTGAAGGGAGCATCGGCCGGAAGGCCGGTGGTCTCTGAACCCGCGACGGCGCCGAGCGAGGCGGTGCCCTGGTCGAGATCGAGGCTGTACCAGTCGAGGCGATCCGAGGAGTAGTCGTCTGCGACGTAGACCTTCTCGCCTCCACCGGGCAGCGGCGCGGAGACGGCGAACTGGTAATCAAGATGGCCGGGAACCCAGGCATCTTCTGCCGGGGCCGGCTGGTTGAGAAAGCGCGCGGCCCATGCCAGCAGGCGCTGGGCCCGGTTGTCGAGGGCGTCATGATCGGTGACGGCTATGTTGTCGACGCCGTCGTAGGCGTGATGGGACGGGTCGGCGAGCAGGTACTCCAGCAGGGCGCCCCCGTCCATCGCTCGGCCCGCCAGCGCCTGGAACGTGTCCCAGGTTTCCGGGTGGGCGCAGACATCCACGTCCTGCGCCTGAGCGGGGTCCGGGCTGGCGATGGGGTAAGCAGCCAGGAAATCCGCGCCGTAGTCGGCGACGTCGGCGATGAGGGCGAACCACTGCCGCGCGATCACCAGGCACAGGTCGAGCGCGAGGATCCGCTTCTGCCGGTGCAGAGAGACCGGCCGGCTCTCGACTTCGGTCTCCAGGGGCATGGCGCTGTCGAGCAGGCCGGCGGTTCCCCCGGCTGGCCGGTACTTGGTGAGCCGGGTGGTCTGCAGCAGCAGTTTGGCAAACACCGGGGAGCCTGCATCGCTGCCCCCGAACTCTCCCATCTGCCACTGCTTGGTCAGCATCCACAGGGGATCACGGACCTCCGCTCTCAGCGCGCGATCGAAGCTCTGGGATCGGGGCCGGGCCTCGAGGCGGTTCCAGGTCGTGACCGACGGATAGAGCCGCTCGCGGAGCGCGACAGAGATGTCGCCGACGCTCAGCGCGCTAGGCATGATTCTCACCATCCATGATCTTGAAGACGCCATTGGCGGCGGTGAGCGCGGTGGCGATCGTGATGCCGTATGAGGTACTGGCAGTCACGGTCGCCGGCAGGAAACGGGAATAGACGGTGGGATCCAGGAACGCGGGTTCCACGGCTCGTTTCTTGGCGAGGTCGAGTGTCTCGTTGAGCGCGGCGACAAGGTCATCCCATTGCCAGGCGCCGGGGGCCGAGGGCGACGTCACCAGCAGCATCGCCTGCGGCGGTTCGTTGTCGGGGCGGGCATAGTTGAACGTGATCCCGGTGTCGCGGCTGGCCGCAGGGATGACCTCCGTCCACTGGTCTACCAGTACCCCGCACTGACGGCCCGCCGGGTCGAACGGCTGGGAATAGACGCAGGTGTAGAGCAGGCGGTCGCTGTCGATCGTGTACGACTCGGGATACGGCAGCGCGACCCAGGGCGCAGTCGCGTCGAACGGGAGCTGTATCGGGGTCAGCGACGGGGTCGTCAGCCCGAACGCCGATGCCAGCATCAGCGCCGATTCCCAGTTGCGGAGGGCGGGACGGACGCGCGCCGCGCCATAGAACCACTCGTCCACGGGAAAATCGACGTGCAGGGTGGTCGTCACGTAACTGAACGGGGCCCCGGAGGCGGTAGCGCCGAGGGCATTGGCCCATTCGGAGCCCTGGGCGGCCGAGACGGTGAATTCGGGGATGATCTGGAAGTCGTCGCCCAGCAGGGCCTTCCCGGCCGCGGTGAGCGCGGACACCTGATCGGCCGGGGAGGCCGCGGAGGCGGCCGTCGTCAGCTGGCCGTTGACCGCGGCGACGCGCGTGGTGGCCACCGCCAGCTGGCTGGCCAGCGCCCGCGAGATGTCCTGCGTGACGGTAATCGCGCTGTCGCCGATGGGCGAGACGTCGAAGGGCTGCGAATCGAACTCGGCGGTCGACAGGGCGCCGACCGAGGCGTAGAGGCCTGCGAAGGACGCCGCGCTGCTGTCCTGCAGGGCCTGGAACTGCGCGAGGCGGCCCTGGAACGCCGCCGCCTTCGCGGGCAGCGCCGCGCGCAGCAGCGCCGGGGTGGCCGGCAGCGGATCGAGCCGGGTGCTCACGAGCAGTTCGGCCGCCTGCAGAGCCGCGAAGCGATCGGCGTCGCTCGTGCCGGCTGGCAGCACGTCGTACGCGCTCAGCGCGGCGTTGAAGGCAGCCAGCTTCTGCGTCCAGCGGGTGACCAGATCGCCGACCGCCGCGAGCAGATCCGTGAACGCCGCGTGCAGCCACGCGTAGATGAAGCCCCATCCGGACGAGGGCAGACTCAGCCGGGCCGACCGTTCCAGCAGGTCTACTCCGGTCGCGAGAGTGGCGTCGATGTTCGCGATGATCGCCGCGCGGTGGCCGACCGTATCGGCCAGCCACGGGGCCAGCGTCGCGTTGACGAACGTGCCGATGTCCGTGGCCAGCTGCTGCAGGCTGGCCAGCGGGTCCGTGATCCGCGCCGGGTCCGCGTAGACAGCCGAATCGTCCTGCGCGCTCGCGTCATTGGGCCGCAGCACGTCGCTGGCCGTCAGGGCCCGCGACTGGGTGAGCAGCGACCGCAAGCTCCGCAGGAGCGGGCCGCTCTCGAACATGCTGAAGCTGCCCGGGGGCGCCGATCGGTACTGGATCTGGATGGTGGCGTCAGGGCGCGGGTTCCACGTGGCGGCGACATACCGCTGGATCCGGTCGTCAAGCTCGGCCATCGCCTGGACGTTGCCCGGCTTCAGCAGGTAGACGAGATCGATGGGATTCAGACCCAGGCCGGCGAGCGTGACCGGATGCTGCTCTGGCGCGTGCGTGACCGGATCGTTCCAGGTAACCGTGCAGGCGATGTCACCAAGAGCGGGCAGCATGGTGCCGACCCAGTCATCGACCGCAGGCTCGGCCTGGGCGCGAGGCGTCGCCCCGGCGGCGGCGGTGAGCCCGGGGCGGAACTGAATGGCCACCCGGTGCGTGAGGCCGATGCCCGGGGGTGAGGTGTCGACGATGCCCGGCTCGGGCGGGAAGGTACCGGTGGCGTAGGCCGCCATCGTGGCGGCCGCGCGATCGTAGTTCCCCTGAACTGCCTGGTAGACCCCCTCCGCCAGGGCCAGGTCGGCAATGGCGTCGTAGGCGTCGCGCAGCGCGCCGGCCGTGGCGTTGAGCGCAGCCTGCTGTGCCGTGGTGGCCGCGGGCAGCGTGGAGACGCCCCACGGGTAAGCGGTAATGCCGCTCGTGGTGATCTGGTCAACGAGCTTTTTCCCGTCGACGACGTTGCGGGCCTCGATCGCCTCAATGGGAACCGCCGTGCCGGTTTGCGTGGAAGCCATCTGGTCGGCGACGAGAGGGAAGGCCTTGCGGAGCGGGTAGATGAACTGGTCGGCCTCGGCGAGAGCGTAGTCATCGTGCAGGCCAAGCTCGAACTGGTAGCCGAGCAGGGCACCCAGGCTTTGCCCGGCGCGGATTCCGTCGATGAGGGCCAGTGCCACCCTTACCCGGTCCGAGGAAAGATTGACCGACAGCTCGCCGGAGCCAGTTCCTGCCGCCTGGGCGGC
>Ga0335073_10008344_pt1 | contig 14535 bp, 6 predicted proteins | sample Lox_Sample_22_FD_207093 | JGI IMG/M metagenome (GOLD analysis project Ga0335073, IMG submission 207093) | Soil microbial communities from Loxahatchee National Wildlife Refuge, Florida, United States - Lox_Sample_2.2 | ecosystem: Environmental > Terrestrial > Soil > Wetlands | place: USA: Florida... | reverse complement strand
TTCGCACCAGATGGAATGGGAGTCGGCGTCGTTCCATTAGAAACGGACGATGATTTGCGAATTTGATCAATCGGCAGAATGTAAACCCATAGAACAGGAATAGCATCCTTCTTCTGGACTGCCGTACAAATTGATTCCCCAGTTGCAGGCCCATACTCATCGTCATCTACTACCGACGAAGGGAGCTGAGAAAGCTGAAAAGGTCCGCTGGCATACATTAGGTAGTATTCGCATTGATCTGGATCCTGAACTCCAGGAATGATCTCGGCGAGCGCCGTTTGTATGTGATTTCGCTCCCAATTTGGTTGTATCTCAATGGAGTAGACTCCTTCCGAATCAGTGTTGCTTTCAAACACATCCACAATTCCTGGGCCTTGATGTTTGCGGAATGTTGTCTGAGCGTCGAAGACGCGAAGTACTTGAGGCTGCAATGATCCAGGTCCATCCGCAGCGGGCTTCGGAGGTTCAGGCGAAAGTTTGCTGGCGTCGTTTACTCTTGGGACTTCTATGCCTGATTTTACATTCAGGGGCACATCCCAAGGCTCCTCGCTCGCAGAATTGAACACTGACTGCGCAATGTCTTCTCGGACATAGAAGACCACATACGCAACCGGCGAATGCTGCTTCTCATTGTTCTGTGGAGAGCGACCTTCGTGAGAATCGATCGCTTGCTTCTTAGTTAGGCAGTGGACCATATAGCTGTCTTTGGCATCCATGAACTGGTACCATTTCGACCCTGGACCACCTGGGCGTAGCACAGAATAGTATTGACCAGATTGCAGATGGTCCTTGTGTACAATGAAGCCATAGAGAACGTATGTGCCTTGCGGATGGTTGATGTAGTCCTCCAGCTTCACTTTGTCGACCACCTTCTTCCACATCTTCTGCTCCGAATCGAAGTCCTGGCGTTGAATTTCCAGCTGAAGCACACATGGCGCCTCGATAGGGTCAACAAGGTCTGTCGGGTTATTTTCAAGAGCACATCGCATAGTTCGATTTTGTTTGTTCGGGATTCGATATGTGGGAGTACCAGTGGACTTGTTCTTGGGAGATCCAAAAATCTCGGTTAGTCGACCTTCGAGAGGTGTTCCATTCAGTTCCTCTTGAAGCTTCAGACGTAGAATTTCCATGATCTGAACTGAATCGAGCTCTCGAATATCAGTGCTGATACCGTACCATCTGAATGCCTCGAAGAGCGGATCGAGACAGACTGGCTCCGAGCTGCGGTGACGGAGGTCATACAAGATGCGCTGAAGAGTTAAGATGAAAGGCTTCGGGCGCACATAGCCATCAGCGAACGAATTTGGAGCTCGAGCATCATACAAAAGCTGCCTGACAGGCTTCAATAGCAACCATGAAGACAGAGCAGATATAAGGTTTCCGCCAGGTGACCATGCGCCTGGTGTTTTTAACCCACGAATACCAGTCATGGCGAAACTGTCCCAGGGATTAACTGTCGTATTGTGCTCCCAGAGGCAGTCTGTAGCGTCGTCGATGACACGGATGTAGGCTGTGAAGGCTAGCTTGTCATTACGAAGCATTGCTTGACGCTGACCACGCTGTCTGAATTGTATTTCGTAATGTGGACCATAGAAGCGAGTCCAACCCCAATCCGCTGACAGAGGGCAGAATCGATGTTGAGCCGTGTGGAAGGCGTGAACACGAGGCTCAGAGGGATTGTACATTAGGACCGAGATTTGGGCGGCAACACTGCGGCGCTTAGGAATGGGTGTGTTGTCAAGAAGTGGTATAGCCGTGTTCAGATATTGTTCGACAAGAGTGGTTTTTGGTGTTGGTTTCTGTTTGCCTTTGGACTTCTTCGTGCCTTTGCCTGAAGACCTTTTGCTCGGTGGCTGAATGGGAACAGAAGGAAGAGTATTTGGATCGCTTTCTTCGGTGGATGCAACGCTCAGGTTCTCGATATAGACGCTGAGATAATCACTGTCGTTACCGCGAGGGTAAAACTTTATCTGCCAGTCGTGGCCACCGATTGATGCGATGGGTGATCTCATGACCATATCCTTGTTGGGTTCTTCTTTCGTACCATTGAAGTTCTCAACGGTCCATTCCAAGTGGCCGCTGTCTGCAGGCTTATGCTCAGGATCCCTGATTTCGACATAGGTCTTCTCTTCCCAGTGTTTGTGATCCAAGGCGCTAACCTCACCTGCGGCCTCAATGTCCTTGAGCTCTTTCTCATCCGGAGCAGATATGTCTTCCTTGATTTCGTGCCATGAGTGACTCATGCTTTCGTCGTCCGAGGACGAGTCTTCATCGTCGTTCTCAGGGTTTGCTTGCGGTTCCTCTGGCCGTGGAGAAGTTGGAGTTGCCAAAGCGGCGACGAGGTTTGAGTATGAAGCAGCGGTTGGTTCTTGACGGTTTACTTCAGTGATTGTAGCGTTTGGGCCAGGTTGTGGCGTTTCGGAGGTGGGATTTTGGGGCGGAACTTGAGGTTCGGTTTGACCGGAGCCGTTGCTCGGCAGAACCGTTTGTTGGGATGGCTCCGGTACGGATGGCGCGACGTTTGACGTTGGCTCTTGAACCACGTCTGGGGAAGTATCCATAACATCGCCTCGGGCTCCTGAAGCCTCACGTTCAGCCTCATCACGTGCATTATTCTCGTTGCCTCTTGCACCAACGACGGCATTGTCAATGTCCATGTCCACGGGCTCTCTGTCGTGATTCTGACCATGGGGAGTTAATGTGAGGGAAGTCGTCATGTCTACGTCGTCACCATCGGCCATACCAGGATCTGGCGAGAGAGAAGAGGATTGGGTATGGGATCGAGGGAAGGAGGTGTTGGGAGAGGCGGGTTGGCTCAGCAGATGGGGAGGCCGCTCGGTTGCGTTTGCTGTGGTCACACTCATTCTGGCGGCATCAGCGGTTCGAGGCTTGGTGTAGTAGTCGATATACAACCGAGCTTCAGTGATGCCAGAGTCGAGGCTTCCGCTTATCGATGAAGAAGCGGTTGAAGTCGGGCTTTCTGGGCCACAGCGGCTCGAGAGAGGTGAGGAGCGTAGAGATGGGCGTAAAGTGTCGAGAAAGAATGCGACGGATGGAGGAGTCAAATATCGTGTACAAGGCAACAACAAGAGGGATCAGTCATGGCCGAGGATCACGATGGACAACCTGGCGTTGGCAAACTGTAAGGGCGAGGCAGGCATGGCGGTAGCAGGTAACGTGGTGAGGCTGATGAGCTTATCCTTGCACACACCCCCCGCTACGGCGGCGAAAAAGGCGAATCATTCGCGTCATCCCACTGTGCCCACGACGCAATTGAAGCGGCACTTCGACATGTATGTGCTCTCGGAATCTACCATTTTTGCAAATTCCACACCAAATTGACACTATACACTGCTAGCCGGTGATATGGTCTACATTGTTCAGTCATCCACTGCTGCTCAACCCTTCTCGAGTCCGATATTACCACAAGGCTGAATCCCGAACGCTGGCTACGTAAGCCAATCATACCTAGGCTCCCAGCAAAAAGCGCTGAGCATGTCCAGTCATCGATCGATTTAATTGTGTTTAATGTAGGTGGAGTGGAGGTTATTTTCTCAGCCATCTCGGAACTTAAGCATCGATTCCGGACACCTTAATAGTCTTTTCCCTTTGATGGTGACCCTAGGCTCCAGTGCAAGTACCGTAGGCCGGTCTTTTTGGCAAAGTCGGAACGGTAACCATGTCGGCGGCCTCATCTCCGCGACTGGCGTTATTTATGTGGGTGGCATTTCGATTGCCTGTCACCTGTTCTTCTGCGGCTCTTCGCTCGTGTTCGTCTGACCTTTGCTCCTCGCAAAGGTTGCCGCCACTATCATTGGGAAAACAAGGGTTGCATCCGAGAACACCTAAGTGGTGTTAGAGAGGGGTGCGGTTAGAGATTAAGAACCAAACCACTCGCCTTCACACTTTGCCCGTCGATTTTTATCTTTCCCCAGCTAACAGCTTCATCCGGCCTTGCGCCACCATCACTGCCGTCGAACTCTTGGCCTGTATTGATATACACTGCGTATTCTGCGCCATTGCGCATAAGACAGGCGTTCGCTATGTGGTGTTTAATGACTCCGCCTCCCAAGATGATGATTCCCGCTCGTTTTGCTCGCACAGCTATTGTGTTGATGCGCCTGATATCCTCGACAATATCGATTCTAAGCTGCTGCGGCGATGACTTGAACGTGTGAAAGTACAGCATGTCTCCCAAACTACCATCCGTAAGTGCAGGACAAAACACTGGAATGTCATTCTTCCAGGCCCAATAGTAAACGGATCTTTCGTCATTGATTTCTGCGCCTAGTCGGTGGATTATTTTGGAAGGCGTCCAGTGGAACTCTTCATCTGTGCCCTTGGCCGCTTCTTGTTCCTCGAGCATCTTGTCGAGGATGGGCACAACCCAGTCCTCGAACTTGCAGTAGTTGTCGTTTGGCACCAAAAGGTTGCCGATTCGGTTCATACCCTTTCTACGAAGCGCCGCGCCCGAGAGGTTGAACGACGCCAGATACGTTGGTGCCAGGCATTTAATGAAGTCCTCTTCGACGCCACCTGCGGTTGTAGCAATCGCGGAGACATGCTTGTGTTGCACTAGGTAGCGAAACGTCTCTCTCAAACCGGAAGATATCATGTTACTTGTGTATCCAAGGAATATTGTTGCTTTGTCGCCTGTTTCGGGATCACGCCAGCTGCGCATCTGTTCGATTATTCGAACCGCATCACCAAGAGACGTGGCTTGGAAGCCCATTTTTCCCATGCCTTCGACGAGGTCCTCAACAGTGAAATTTCGATCGTGGTAATCATTGAAATCGATACCTCGGACTTGTTTTGAACCAGAAGGCACTTCATCTGATGGCATGAGGACAGCATCGGTCGCCGTGGTCGGAGCCTGGTGCTCCTGCGTGCCGTTAAGCGCAGCCATGTTCTTGAAAGTAAGTTATGCAGAGTTGAATAATAAAGCCAGCCAATTTTTTGTCGTTTCAAGGATTTACAGCCCGACAGCCATCGTGGATGAACAGAGTCACATGACTAGCCTTGGCATTAAGACTGTTTTCGGAAAATACAACTTCTTCTGCCTCGCAACAAACTCGAGGTGTGCAAAGTCAAAAATGTTCAGTGTGTGGCAAAGAGATGTGGCGTTTTGTTTGAACCGCTCTCCGATTCGACGAGAGAACGAAAGAGTTAGGGCTGGTTTCAACGGCGGGGAGTTTGAAACAGCGTTGTGGGAGCAAGAACCGACCGAAACAGGCCGGTAGCCGAGAATTTATCTGCAGGCTCTACACGATCCCCCAACGCTTTGGCCGACCGACCAGCAATCAGAAACAACTTGACACAGCAGAACTGTCTCGTGGGCGTCAGAAACATTGGCGGACAGGCGGGAATGGGCGCCGACCTTGGCTTTGTGGCACCGTCGCATGCCTTCCCTGCAGGTTCGAGAAATCGACAAAACCGGCACTGGCGTAGCATCACTGCAAAGGCGGACGGCGGCCCACGCTAAAAAAACGCAACCCCCAGCCCACCCAGGCGACTCCCACTCCCGTTACATGCACGAGCCACCCTCTTTACACCCGGAGGCCGACCCCAAATCACTTGTCCAAGTGGCGGTCCGCTTGCTGGGGCCAACCTGGTCGTCCTGGGCGCTGCGAGAGATTTGCGACGGGCTACTCATTCAGCCGCGGCCAATCTGACAGCCGCCAGGAGGAGCCAACGAACCAAACAGCCCACCGGACATTGATACGCAATGCGCAGACCGGCCTGTCACCCGAGCGAGCAGGCAAGCCTAGGCCCGGGTGATGTCGTTAACTGTCGTTGCTGGCACGTCCTGTGGTGACGATCTTCGGGGTAGTGTGCTGAATCGTGCAGGTACCTCCTCGTTTGCGCGCTGGCGGCGTCACGAGAGGCAGCAGGTTTAAATTTGTCCTCATACCACTTACCAGGCACGCGTCGCACCGAAGTGGCTTGTTGAGAATCGTCTCATTCGGACGGAGAAAGACCGGCAGCACTGGTAAAAGGAGAATTCGAAGCAGAGCGCCACTGGCCAGTGACTTACATCCTTCGTAAGCGGTTCGAATAAAAGTCTCCCCATTCTCTTTTTAGTGAGGCCCAAAAACGCGGGTTTTGCGGGCCCACCAAGCCAAAGTGCTGCAAAAGATGCACAGAAGGTTAAACCTTGCAACCCTTAGCCTTCGTGCGTTCGTTCTCTGCCGACGGATGAGGTCGTGACCTTGCAGTCCAATCCAATCCCATCAACCCTTAACCATTCTCCTCCCTAGAAACTCTTCATCTCACATCCACATCCTCACCCGTCCTTCACGCAACCCATACCCATTCGCCTGCGCGACGTCGCAGGTCTTCAGCTGACCGATCCGTGGATCACCCAACACTTTACAACCATCTTTGACCCTCTCAGCCGCGGATCAAGCCAAAGCCGTCGTCTTCCACCGTGGCCACCGGGTTTCAACCTTAGGCCCAAAGCGCCGGCTGTGCTCGTCTTGTCTGGCGGCCGCCGGCACCGCACTTCCACCACGTAGGTCCTTGAGCATCGCCACGCCGCTCGCTGGCTGTTCACGGCCGACATCGAAGCGCCTTTCTCGCAGCTCGTCAAGTCGGTAGGCCAGCCGCCAAAGTCTGCCTGCCAACGCTGTCACTGCCACGCGCGCCCGTGGGCGGCTCCATTTAAAGGACGCTAAGGCCGCATTCGGCCAACCCAACGATCCACATCGCCAAACGATCCCGCGGCTTCGTTCATCCTGGCTCCTCTTCTCGAACGACGTTGCCAACGCCCTTCACCAACCTTCATCGACCGCAACGCTGCGCGCAGTCGTCGGCCTCGTCCGCTTGACGCCGGTGCACTCACGATTCCCGCTCCTTTGACAACTTTAATCGTGACTGCGAGACTGCTGCCCGCCCCTGCGTCGCGTGTCAAACGCCTTCAAGCCACTTTGAGATCACACCTCCCTTCATTCCCCAACTTTTGTCTGCTTCACCCCGCCTTTCCATTTTGCATGTCTCGTCGATCAATGGAATAGCTAATGCCATGTCTTCACGGTTTCCGCGCGATGACCGCGATTCGCGTGATAACCGCTACATGCCACGTGATCGGACGCCTCCGGGCTCCCGGTACTCCGACCGTCGGCCTTCTGTAGCCTCGTTTGGGTCATCGTACTCCGGACGCGGCAATGATTATGGTGCCTCGGTAGGCAGAGATAATGTTCCCAGAGGTCCTCGCGGCGCTATCGACTCCCGTCTACCTCCGCCATCGGCAGGCCCTCGAGGAAGGGGTTTTGGTGGAAACACAGCGCTACGAGATTTCAGAGATGCTCCATTTGGCGGAGACAGAGCAGCAGACCGATGGCGCGATGGCGAGTACGATCGTCGAGACCGTCGACCCTCTCCTCCGCGTGGTAGAACTCCAGCCCGTGAGCGAGAGGATTCGAGGGATCGAAGCGTAAAGGATATCGACACCGACAGAGCTCGTCGTAATTCTCGAGATGGTCCACCTTCAGCCGGCTCTAACTTGTCGGACCCTGCTCGGACTACAACATCCACCAGGGGTGGGTTTGGCCGTGGTCGAGGTCGTCCGGATTGGGAATATCGTGCGCCGGGCCGAGCATTCACAACCGACGACCGTGATGTCTTCCGTCCTCGGAGCCGATCTCGAGGGCCTCGCCGTGAACGGGATCGATCCGTCGACTCTCGAGACTTCGATAGGAGAGATGATTATCGCGAGCGGCGTGAAGATGAACGGAGACAATTCAGAGATCGCGAAGACGATTCCTATTTCAAGCGTGATCAGCCGTCGCGAACCGAAGTGCGCCCCGCGTTCGAGTCCCGCGCGTCAACAGCTTCTTCACTGCCGCAAACACCTCAAACCGAACGACCTCCTTCGGCTCGTGCTTCAACCGCAGAGCGCGCCTCCTCCGGAGAGATTAAGAGAGAATACGAAGCTGCTCGCCGAGCTTCGGTCATTTCGGATCAAGGTCTTCAGAAAGACCGCCGTGATCCTGTGAAACCTGATGTTCGTGCCGAGTCTTCTCGATATCAACAACGAGCTGCGTCACCACCACCATCTGTTCCGCAATTTGGGACATTCAAACCTCCTTCCAACGTCTGGATCAATCCTGCTAATCAGAACAAACCCGTACCTGTCCAGCTTTCAACGGTCACAACTCCCCAGGCTCCGAAAGCTCCAACTGCCGCTATGAAACCTCATGTTGCTGCCAGCCCTCCGACCGCGCCTAGAGCTGACCGTCTGTTGGAACAGTCAAGACTGAATCTGGATTCTGTGATCACTGCCCGTAACGTGGATAACGCTAAGGTAATGGAATTTCTATTTTGCATGCCTTCTCTTCAGGATTGGCTACCGAAAGGCCCTTGTCCTAACGCAGTCATCAATGTATTATTATGAATTACAACTGACTTAGGTAGGCCCTTGACATCTCGAAAGGATTACAGGTTCAGGAGCCGTGGCGCACTCAGCAGTCCGTCTCTCCTCGATTGACTTCAGCGACCACCATTTCCAGCAGAGAAGATGCTCCACCCACATCTACTCTTGCCAACCGTTCGCCCGTTCCACCCGCTGCTCCTCGAGCTATGATGCAAGTCCAAACTGTCCTCACCGTACCCATTGCACCCGTCTCTGCAGAATTGTCTCCGAATCGACTTCCCCAAGTTGCTGCAAAACATGTAGTGGCTGGTTCTCCACCTTCATTCCCTGACAACGTTCCTACTGGTCCTCGTGCTGAGAGAGTGCATCCACCAGCTCTTGGTATCAGTGCAACCCGGTCTCGCCCCGCGAATATCATCAACCGTCAACCTTTTGCTCCTCAGCGAACCATGAATGTTGTCGGAGGCGTTCCAATGACAACAATTCCCGTGAAACGAGATGCCACTGGTGACAACAAGGAGATTCCACATCCCGAGTCAGCTCCCTCAGTGACTCAAACCTCTTTGGATGGTGAAAGACTACGAAAAGTTCCCCGCGTCCAAGCTTCAGTCGCCAGTAGATCGACCTTTCTCTCAGAACACCACATTGCCAATGAAGTAAAGACTGCTGACGGTCCATCAAAAATGCACCTAGACTCGCATGCAATTGATGTTCAAATGGAAGATGCTTCCCATCACCTCTCTGATGCCGCAGAGAATCGCATCGTCAAGACAGATTCAAGTAGTGAGGATGAGGGAATGTTCGACGAGGATGATTTCGCCAACCATGAAGCTCGATACATGGAGACGAGACAACGCCTCATAGAACGAAGAGCAGATCCGTCTTCTCGTGAGTTTCGATCAACGACACCCCTCCAACAGCTATCTTTGCTTGCGGCAATGCGAAATGTTATCTCCAAAATTGACTTCAAAAGGCCAATACCTACTGACTCCCTTATGGTCGACGAAGGGTTACGCAAAGTCCATGATACCGCTTCTGTAACTCCTGCTCCACCAGATGTCGACATGGAGGACACGGAAATGACAGAGGCTCAATCATACAGTGATGAAAGCCCTCTTATGCTGTCATCTCCAGAGCCACAGTTATCTGCTCGAGATCCACCAACTCCACTCACGGTCCCCGAACAGTATTTCGGTTCTAGGGAGACCGAGATCGCAATTCACTTGAAGGAGAAGCTGACACATATGTATGAAGCTGAGGCTGAGGAGCAGGAGACTCTCTCGACTCAATATGAACTTTTCTATGGCAATTGGAGGCGAAATACGCTCGATATGGATAGAGCTCGCCAACAGGCGGAAAAAGAAGCTGAGAAGGAGTCTCCCAAGCCTCCAGAAGCTCCACCTGGACCTGAGACGCCGGCCATACCTATGATGACACCCACCGAAGGCGGTCGTCGTGCTCACAAGTTTGCTAGCGAGTACGACTTGCAAAGGGCAATGGAACAGTCACAGCGTGATGAAGAGGAGCGAAGGAGAAAAGTAGCCATCGAAGAAGGAGAGGCCAACTCCGCAGAAGAAAGAGAAGTGGACATACCAGACATGCTCGACCCTTCGGAGGCCAAAAGACGTGTTTTCTACGACTCTAATAGGCTCAGAGATCCCAAGGACGCCATGCGAATCTTCGAATTCACGCCTCCTATCGACACCTTCACTGAAGAGGAAGATGAACTCCTACGTAAACTTTACGAGAAGAACTTGAAGGCCTGGGGCAAGATTGCAGATGCCATGCGAGAAGCAACAGGAAGCACCAGGACTTACAAAGAGTGCATCAACCATTACTACTCTACGAAATTTGATAAACCTTACAAGAAGCCTGCAACTGGACGAGGTAGAATCAAGAAAACTGTCATCAAGAAAACTGGTCGCGGCCGGGTCATGCAAACCTTTACAAATGTTTATCCTGAAGGAGAATTGGTTGATGGGGAAGGTGCCGTTGTGCAGGTCACCGATAGTGGTCGTCCTCGTCGCGCTGCTGCGCCGAAGTTTGGCGAGAAGGACGACAATCCTGATTCTGGCCTCGGTACTCCAGGACGCACCCTTGGTGGGACATCAGCTGATGGTAGCGAGCCAGTTGGAAAGGCAAAACGGCAGAAAGGCAGCGCCCAAAAGGGGGTCAAGAAAACTCGCTCTCAACCTCTTGCCGCTCGTCCAACAACGGAGTCTCCAACGAAACCCGACAAAGTCAAGAAGCTTCCTCAAACGGAACAGCGGCCTTCAATGGAGCCCTTGAGAAGCATCGAAGGTGGTGATGTGCCAACGCCCCTACCACATCAGGCCCCATACCTCGACAACCTTCCCACGGTTTATCCCGAGCAAGCGGAATTGCAGCCAATGGCTTTGCATATACCACAGAAGGAGAGGCCACGAGCCCTCAGCAACCAGCGAACTGGTGCGTCTAGTTACTGGTCTGTCAGCGAGGCTAACCATTTCCTTGCCTGCCTCGCGCACTTTGGATCTGAAGATAAGGCCTTTGAAAATATCGCAATGACCATGCAGACAAAGACCACCCAAATGGTAAATCCTTGCATTGCCTAACTCTTTACTTGGTGGACATGGCTAACAACGAGCTGCAGGTCAGGAACCACTATGGCAAATTGAAGGCGGAAGGCAAACATCAGGAAATTTTTGAGGCCGCAGAACGTGCAAATCTTCGAATTAAGAGAAGAGAGAACTTGGGTCCACCTCCAGCTGCAGTTCCAGGGCCAAAAAAGCGACAAGACCATCAACAGCCGGCTCAACCGCGTACGTTAGCTCCGAACACAACGAACGCAGAGATTATCGACTTGGAAAAATCTCCTGCTATCAAACCCGGCGTCCCTCCTCAACAGTCTCCTCCTTCCATCTCTATGCAAAGATATGCTGGCCTGAATTACCCAAGTGCAGGTGTCCAACCTGCTACTCAGGTCCCCTTCCCGACCTCAACTCATACGTCAGCCGCTCCCGCTTCCCAACAACAACGACAACATACGAGCGGACCTCCTCGTGGCTATTTCAGCGACCGACCCGTGGGTGGTCAACGAGGAACTTTAGGCGCTCAGGAACAGCCACCGATACAAGTTGATCGTATCCAGAGTAAGCACGACCCAGCCCATCGCCAATCGCTAGCACAACAACAGGATGTATCGCAGCTTCCCATGCATCCACAAAATACGAGAGACGAGCCAGTACATCGACGTTCAAACCCGATGTATCCAGGACCTGGCGTGACGTCTCAGATGCAAGCTCACAGTCGGGAACAAGAGCGCTTCGCGGTGGACAGGCGTCTCGACCCTATATATGTTGCTCCAAACGCACGTTCGGTCTTTCAAGCTTCGGAACCTTTCCGCCATCAACCTCAGCCGGGCCCAACTCCTCCGGCTCAACAAGTGGTATCTGCACCTCCTAAGGAACCATCAAGGCGCGTGAATATCATGTCGATGCTCAATCCAGAGCCAGAAGAGGACCGCATACGGAAGAAAGAGCCCGAGCCAGCTCCCATCGTTCCACAGCAAGCACCCATTGTTACACAGCAAGCTCCTCCTCGGCCGTATTCACGACCATCTATGACATATCCTGGGCCGAGCTCCACGCACTCGACTCCCGTCACGGAAGTGTCGCTTCATGATTCCTACCCCACACCCGCTCACCGTGACAGTTGGCCTCGCCAGTCTTACGCATCCCAAACTCAACCTCCTCCTGCACACAGCAACTCGCCACACCTACAACACCAACTCGGTGATAGACTGCGCGCAGCGAAATACCACCCAGACCACAACATACTCAGCGACGGCATGCGACCCATCCTAACCACGCCCCCGCCGAGCTACCACTCGCGGACGCCGTCGCTGGCTACCGGCAGCCAGCTGCAGCCGAACCCGTACTCCATGGTGCAGCCGCCCGCCAGCACATCGGCGCAGGCGCCGCGCCCGCCGCACGCGCCGCACGACCTGGGCCGGCCCGACTCCATCGGGGGCCACGCCCGCTACGGCAGCATGCACGGCGCGCCGCCGCTCGACCGCAGCTACGGCGAGCGGCCCCGCGACCCACCGTACGAGCGCTACCGTGACCAGCAGCAGCAGCAGCAGCAACAGGACCCGCGGCTGGTGGCCGCCGAGGTGGCGCCTCCGCCGCCGCCGCAGCACCCACGCGACCCGCGCGACCCGCGCGACATCGAGTACATCGGCGTGAAGCAGCGCGTGCAGCAGCGCGTGCTCAAGAGGGAGCTGGATACCGAGGGGGAGCGCGCGGCGCACGAGACCCCCGACCGCTTGAGGCCCTATGCGCCTACAGCTAGCCAGAACCCGCCGCCGCCGTATCTCTAAGGAGGCGTTAGTGGGAAACGCTTGTTTTTCTGGTGTTTGAGGGCGGGCGTGTTGGGTGCGTTTCTGTACAGTAGCGGGGCTTTGTTTTCGTCATTGGCAGTGGAGACGAACACACGGACGGCGTCGACGGCCTGCTTGCTTTGGTGGCTTCTTTCCCTAATCTTTTGTTTTTGCTTTTTGATGGAATTGATCGAAGGAGTGTTGGTGCATGACCTGACGGACGCGCACGACTTATGATCGGTTGACGGCGGCATCGGTGCAGCATTCCTTTAGAGTCTTGCTTTCTATATCTGGCATGCATCGAGGCATACTGTAGGATACTTCGAAGATACCAGTGTCGAGTTAGAGACGTAGGCTATGTACACGATCAAGAACTCAAGTCGTCTCAAATGCCTATGTTCACCGTTCGGTACATATGTTGATATGCAACTGCTGTTCACACGAGAGTCGACTGGAATGGAAATGGAGATTTTCGCTAATAGTACGGAGTAAGTTTAAGGAATACTAGTAACTTAGCTGTAGATCCAAACACCATAATCCCAAGAGATGTTAAAGTGGAATACGAACCCTTCCTTTGGTTCGCCGTAAATGCCAATTCTGCAATTTGTGATACCCAACAGTCCGTCACCTCATAACGCCATACTCTTTTAAAGACCAATCCAAATGCAAATACTAAACAAGTACCAGAAGAAAGAATCTCCACAGTAGCTCACCCAGCCAGACCTCCACCAGTGCCATAACCGCTCATAGTCTCGCCCAAATTCGAGCTCAGCCGCCTGAATCCAGGTCCCATCCCGACCGGCACGCTGCTGCGTCTCCGCAAGTGTGGCCGTGGCCTCGCCGAGCCCGACGCATGGCGCAGGAACTGCCCGGACTGATAGCTGCCGAAGGGGACCTCCGTGGCAACGCGCTCGGCCTCCCCCTCACCGAAGTCGCTCTCCGTAACAGCAGCCGACGCGACGGAGCCGCGCGTCCACTCGCGCGACAGCAGCGGCGCCATGACATCGCTGGCCTCGTCGTCGTCGTCATCGTGGCGCGTGGGCGTGGCCTCGCCGCCGGAAAACACGGCTTCCTCGTCGGCGGCGTCCAGCGCCCGCTCGTCCTCGCCCAGCAGCCCGCCCTTCGCGTCGTCGTCGCCGAAACCCTCGCCCTCCTCCAGCCAGAAGCTCGACACCGCGCCCACCACGCCCACGCCCGCCAGCAGCCAGAACGGCGCCACCATGTAGCCCTCCTTGATGCCCCAGGTGAACATGGCGCCGGCGAGGGACGGGCCGGCGGCGCGGCCGACCGCCGACACGCTCGTGGCAATCCCATTGACGGTCGCAAGCACGCGGATGGACGACGCCGAGTTGGTGAGCAGGATAGTGGTGCAGGGGAACGCGAACGTGCTGCAGAGGCCCTTGAGCAACCAGAGCGCGAAGAGCGCGGCCTGCGCGCTACCCACCGACGGCGCTAGCGTCGTGAACGGCGCTGCCGCGTACACTACCGGCATCACCGCCATCACCACCTTCAGGCAGTTCGCGACTCCGTACCGTCGCGCTACCGGCGGGAAGATCATGAACTGGTAGAAGATCCCCACCACGCCGTACGCGGTGAAGAGCGCGCCAATGCGCGACGACGGTTGCCCGAAGCCTGCGTTGAAGTGCAGCGGATTAGATAGCGATGGTGGTGGGAGGATTGATGGGCCGCTCCGTGGGTGATGCATGAAGACCGAGAGTAGCTGGTCAAAGGCGATGCTGTGCATTGCAAGGATCGTGTAGACAAAAAGGTTAAGGATGGTCTGACGCGTGAGGACTTCGCGATA
>Ga0335073_10008342_pt1 | contig 14536 bp, 12 predicted proteins | sample Lox_Sample_22_FD_207093 | JGI IMG/M metagenome (GOLD analysis project Ga0335073, IMG submission 207093) | Soil microbial communities from Loxahatchee National Wildlife Refuge, Florida, United States - Lox_Sample_2.2 | ecosystem: Environmental > Terrestrial > Soil > Wetlands | place: USA... | reverse complement strand
CCGGCTCCAACAACATTTGAAGGAAGCGGGAATCGGAACCGGAATTCACTACCCGATCGCTCTGCATTTGCAGAAGGCCTACCGTCATCTCGGCTACAAGCAAGGAGACCTGCCGGTTGCTGAAAACGCATCCCGGACGATTCTTTCGTTGCCCATGTTCCCTGGTCTCAGTCGAAACAGCCAGGAGTATGTAGCCCAGAGCGTAGTCGAGTGTCTGTCGATGCAGACTGCGAGCGAGATTGTCTAATGAGCCACTCAACTTCAGAGATTGAATCGGTTTCGCGACTCGAATCAACGGCGCCTGAGGTTGTATATAAGGTGGACGTTGACTCCAATCCGACCGCGAGATTGGCGCGCAATGCTACGCGCTCGCGCACCCGGGATAGAAGGGTCTGGATTGATCTGGACAACTCCCCGCACGTGCCTTTCTTCGCACCCATCATTGAGCAACTGGAAGAATCCGGTTGTTCCGTTCTTATTACTGCACGCGATTGCTTCCAGGTCTGTGAGTTAGCGGATTTGCTGGGGTTGAGGTATCGGCGTGTCGGACGGCATTATGGCAAGCACACTGTTTTGAAGTTAGCGGGACTTTGCTGGCGTGCTGTCGAGCTGCTGCCAAGCGTGCTGCGAAATAGGCCGCAGCTAGCGATTTCCCACGGCTCGCGATCTCAATTGGTAGTAGCCAACTTACTGGGAATCCCGTCGGTCACGATTGCGGACTACGAGTTCGCCACGCTCTGGATGATGGTTCGTCCAACGTGGGTAGTGATGCCCGAAATTATTCCGAGCGATACCATCTCCTGTCAAAAGGATCGCATCCTGAAATATCCCGGCATCAAAGAAGATGTCTACGTTCCGAGATTCAAACCGGACGCTTCGGCCCTGGCGAGCCTGGGCATAGAAGAAGGAAGAGATGTGATCGTTGTGATCCGTCCCCCTGCCACCGAAGCCCATTATCACAGACCTGAGAGCGATCAGATCTTCAGTGCCGTGCTCAATTTTCTGGGAACCAAGCCCGAGGTCAAGATGATTTTGCTCCCTCGAAGCGAGCGCCAAGCAATGGAAATCAGCTCAAAGTGGGCCGGCTTGTTGGCGAGCAGGAAGATCATCATTCCCAGCCGCGTGACCGACGGCTTGAACCTCATCTGGCATTCCGACCTGGTGATTAGCGGCGGAGGCACCATGAATCGCGAAGCCGCTGCCTTGGGTGTTCCTGTATACAGCACTTTCCGCGGCGAGATTGGAGCCGTTGACCGCTATTTGGTCTCGTCAGGCCGGCTCAAATTGATCGAAAGTCCAGAAGAGGTTGCCACTAAGCTGGTCTTGAGGAAACGGGATCGGAGGCAGTCAGCCGATCGGCCGTCAAACGGTGCCCTCAAGACGATTGTTGGACACGTCGAGCAGATTCTGCAACGAGCTGACTGAGAGAAATATGGAGACTGTTGCCGTATGTCCCGCACTGGGCGCGCCGCGTTTGCTGACGTTGGCCGCTCGTGGAATCGAGTCGATGGCCGATTTGGAGAGGAGACTCTTCTGTTATCGGCTACGCAAGACACCGAGTGGATTAGTAAGAGAAGGCATCTCCCACCGCTACACGGTAATGACGCTTCTCGGCTTGCTGCGCGCACGTCCAATGGGACTAGATTCACGAATCGACGTTGACTCAATGCTGGATCAACTCCTTAAGGAAACTTCTTGGGTAGATAACGTTGGTGATCTTGGGTTGCTCCTCTGGCTATGTGCGAGTAGTGGCCAAGAACGTTTGCATCGGTTTGAACGTGTATTCCCTATTTCCGAAGCTTTGCAGCGTTATCCGGATAGCAGGCGGGGACCCACGATGGAACTCTCATGGTTCCTGACTGGCCTGGTATTCGCACGCAAAGCGGGGTCTCAGAAGCACGCAGAACTGGCCTACCAGACTTACGATTTGCTTCGACGAAATCAGGGGGAGCACGGTTTTTTTGGCCACATGGCGAAGTGGAGTTCGATCAGTGGAGTGGCTCGAGGATATATTGGCAGTTTCGCCGATCAAGTCTACCCGATTTTCGCCATGGCACATTTTTCGGAAGTTTTCGGCGATCGCCAGGCCAGAGAGAATGCGCTGCGATGCGCGAATGCCATTTGCGATCGGCAGGGCCCACTTGGGCAATGGTGGTGGCACTATAATTCCCGAACCGGCCGAGTGGTAGAGCAGTATCCGGTGTATTCGGTCCATCAGCACGGTATGGCGCCAATGGCACTCCTGGCCCTGCAGGAGACAGGCCGCGCTGATTATTACGCTCCGATCAACAAAGGACTGAAATGGATCAACGGCGCGAACGAACTTGGCCAGGATCTCGAGGATACTGAAGCCGGAGTTGCCTGGCGGTGCATCCAGCACTCGAAGTCGGCAAAGTGGCTTGCTGCAGCCTCTACTTTCTTGGGAATATATCCGAAACGTGGGCCTTTGTATCCTTTATACGAGTGTCGTCCCTACGAATTGGGATGGCTGCTCTACGCACTCGCTCCCACCTGCTCCACAGCCAACGCCGAGCTGAACTGACGAGTTTCTCAGCATGACCTTGAGCATCATCGATCCGATCCGCGACTCGCGCTACGAAGCATTCCTGGAGCGCCAGCCAGCAGCCTCTGTGTTTCATACACCCGGTTGGCTTGAGGCTCTACAAAGGACGTACGGCTACGAGCCACTTGTCTTTACATCGTCGTCCTCTGGCGATCAGCTCAGTGATGCAATGCCTTTCTGCAAAATCAATCACTGGGTCGGTGGGCATCGTATGGTGTCGCTGCCTTTCTCGGACCACTGCGCGCCGCTCGCGGACGAGCCGCAACGACTAGGCTGTCTCTCAAACATGCTGCAAGAGCAACTCGCAGCTGAAGGCGCACAGCGGATGGAAGTCCGCGTCACCTCTTCGGTTGTTCCTCAATACAACGGGTGGCATAAGACGAGTACGACATTTGTTCTCCATGAGCTCGATATGGCACCAAGTATCGACGAGATTTTCGAGAATCTTCACAAAGACTGCGTGCAAAGGAAGATCCACCGCGCCGAGCGAGAGAAACTTACTCTTGAACACGGCGTATCGGAGTTGCTGCTGAGCAAGTTCTGTAGTCTGCTGTTAATGACCCGCCGTCGGCACGGACTGCCACCACAACCGCGCTCTTGGTTTCGAAACCTGCTTGTTTGTCTACGAGACAAGGCTACGATTCGGATTGCGTCGAAGGATGGGCGCCCAGTCGCTGGAATCCTTACCCTCCAATACAAGCACACGCTCGTCTACAAGTACGGTTGCTCCGACGAACAATTCAGTCCGCTTGGCGGAATACAAATGCTCTTGTGGCAAGCAATCCAGGATGCCAAGAAACTTAAAGTGACGATGCTCGACATGGGCCGCTCTGAGATTGAGAACTCCGGATTGGTAACGTTCAAAGATCGCTGGAATGCCACGCGAACGAATCTAACTTACCTGCAATATCCTCGCCCCACTACGCAAACCATCCAGGAGGCAGCGCGCAGCCTGATTTCTAAACGCGTTTTCGCCTGCATGCCCGATGGCTTACGGTCAGCCACAGGCCGGCTCCTGTACAAATACATGGGGTAGCTGCTCCGCAGAAGTCAATCATGCCCTGCAAAGTCCAATATGTGCTTATCACGCCTGTGCGTGACGAGGAAAAACATGTCGAAGGGAACTTGCGAGCGGTCATATCTCAGACTATTCTCCCGACCGAGTGGGTGATTGTGGATGATGGCTCAACTGACCGAACCGCGGAAATTATCAAGCAATACACAGCCTCGATTCCGTGGATACACCTCGTTCAACGCCCGAATCGAGGCGCCCGCAAGTCCGGTGGTGGTGTGATCGAAGCTTTTTATGACGCCTACAACACACTCCAACATCATGACTGGGACTTCATCGTTAAACTCGATGGCGATCTGACCTTTTCCCCCGACTACTTTGAAAAATGCTTCGAGCACTTCGAAGCCGATTCCAAACTCGGTATCGGCGGGGGCGATATCTATCACGATTTCGATGGAGAAAAAAAGGTCGAAAGTAATCCCAAGTTTCATGTCAGGGGAGCGACCAAAATTTATCGCCGCGCCTGCTGGGATGCTATTGGCGGACTATGGCAGGCGCCAGGCTGGGACACGATCGATGAGGTTAAGGCCAACATGTTGGGCTGGAAGAGCTACAGTTTCGACGAGCTTCATCTGGTGCATCATCGGCTGACTGGAACAGCCGACGGCCTTTTGCGCGACCGAATCAAACATGGACTGGCCTGTTACATCTCCGGGTACCACCCTCTTTTCGTGGCCGCGAGCTGCGCGCGTCGGCTGCTGCAAAAGCCCTATATCTCCGGCTCAGCAGCCATGTGCTACGGATTTCTAAAAGGCTATTGCACTCGAACTCCGCAAGTGAACGACAGCCGACTGATCAAGTACTTGCGAAACCAACAGCTCCGGCGTCTGGCCGGACTCGAGACCATCTGGAGATAGTCGGCAGCCGGCCTCTTATTTATGTGCGGAATTTGCGGAAAAGTCGAATTCGAGCAGAACGCCACAGTCAGCCGCGCGCTGATTGGCGAAATGCTGCAGACCATCCGTCACCGCGGTCCCGATGATGAGGGTATCTATCTGGCCCCGCAGGTCGGTTTAGGTTTCGTCAGGCTCTCGATTATCGATTTGGCCGGTGGCCATCAGCCTCTTTCGAACGAAGACGGGACCGTCTGGATCGTCTTCAACGGCGAGATCTACAACTACCGCGAACTGCGCACTTTCCTCCTGGAAAAGGGACACGCATTTAAGACTCAAAGCGATACCGAAGTCATCGTTCATCTTTATGAAGAGTTCGGTGCAGCCTGTGTCGAGAAGTTGCGCGGCATGTTCGCCTTTGCCGTGTGGGACCAGAATACTAAGACGCTCTTGATCGCGAGGGACCGGGTCGGAATCAAACCTCTTTATTACTCGCTGACCGAAAAAGGCATTGTTTTTGCTTCGGAGATCAAGGCAATTCTGGCCGACCCGAGCGTTGAGCGCGACCTTGCGCCTGCCGTAATTGACCGCTTCCTCACCTTCTTATATGTCCCTGGCGAAGAGACGCTGCTGCGATCCGTCCGCAAGCTTGCACCCGGGCATTATCTGATCGCGAAGGACGGCAAAGTGGAGACCCCGCAGTATTGGGATCTCAAGTTCTCGGAGCCATCCGAGCCATGGACCGTCGCTGGCGCCGAACAGAAACTGTCGGAGTTATTGGCCGAATCCGTCGAGCTACACATGATCGCCGACGTCCCGGTTGGAGTTCTTCTCAGCGGTGGCGTTGACTCGACTGCGGTGCTGAGTTGCGCCGCGGAACGCACCGACAAAGAAATCAGCAGCTACACGGTGGGTTTCTCCGGCTCGGGCTTTGACGATGAGCGGCCTTATGCGAAGTTAGCTGCGGAAAGATTCGGCAGCCGTCACCATGAGATGACGATCTCTGCCGGAGATTTCGCCGAGTTCCTTCCCAAGTACGTCTGGCATATGGAGGAACCGGTCTGCGAACCGCCGGCCATTGCGCTCTACTACGTGTCGAAGATGGCGCGGGATCACGTAAAGGTTTTGCTTTCGGGTGAAGGCGGAGACGAGGCCTTTGCCGGCTACAACAATTACCGAAGCATTCTCTGGATGGAACGCTTGAAGAAGATCTGTCCTCCGCTGAACGGCACGCTCGCAGGCGGGTTGTCGCTGCTCAATTCCCAGGTCCATTCCACGAGATTGGCGAAATACCTGCCGCTCCTCAGTGCGACTTTTCCGCAGTACTACTACAGCCGCACCTCAACCCCATACCGCTACTCGGGAAACGGAATCGGACAGCTGTTTTCAGCGGATTTCGTAAACGTCATCGACAAAGAATTCACCATCGAGCCTGTATATCAACTGTTCTCGGCGGTGAAAGATGAGAGCATCCTCAACCAGATGCTTTACATCGACACCAAGACGTGGCTGCCGGATGACTTACTGATCAAGGCCGACAAGATGACGATGGCGAACTCTCTCGAATTAAGAGTGCCTCTGCTCGACCATCGTCTCTTGGAATTCGCTGCTTCTCTGCCGTCGGACTTCAAACTAAGGGGTTTCACACTCAAATATATTTGGAAGAAAGCCCTCTCGAAACGAGTGCCCGACACGATCCTGAAACGTAAGAAAGCTGGGTTCCCGGTTCCGTACGAATCTTGGCTGAGAAACGAATTTCGCGGCGAGATCCACGACATCTTGACTGACCGAAAGACGATCCAAAGAGGATATTTTCAGAAGGCAGGGGTTGAAAACCTCATCGCCGCGAATGTGAAGCATGGCTCTTACTCCAAAGAATTGTTCTCTCTCGTCACGTTAGAGCTGTGGCATCGACTGTTTCTCGAAGGCGAGCAAGCCAGGTTGAATTAGGCACCTTGTGCATTGATTTGTCGAAACCTTCCGTGATGAGAAACGACAATAACGGGCTCCCGGCACTGAATCTCGCCGCTAGATCTCTCTGGCGCCTTCCGTATTCATTCGAAATCGCGCGGCTTTTGGGCCCTAGTTACTCTCTGCGATGTGTGCTTTTCCACGACATTTCCGATACGGAAACCCCGTTCACAAAGGGATTGGGTGGCACCGTTTCGCGAAGGAAATTCGAAGCCGCGCTCCAGTTTATCTCCAAGCACTACACACCGGTCAGCTTGCAGGATGTTCTCGACAGTTTTGATGGCCGCAATCTTCCGTCCCGGCCGATCCTGGTGACATTCGACGATGCGTACGAGTCGGTTTGTGAATTCGCAGCACCGCTTTGCGCCAGCTTCAAAGTACCGGCGGTCTTTTTTGTAAATGCTGCCTGTCTCGATAACCAGCAGTTAGCCCTCGATAACCTGGTTTGCTACGTGTCCAACGGGTTAGGATTAAGCGCAATCAACGCGGCAATCCAGGCGGTCAAGGGATGTGAAGAGAGGGAAGTGCGATCGCTGAAAGAGGTGTTCGCTCATTTTCTTCCCAGCATTTCGCTGTCAGCCAGGGAAAGCTTCCGCGAATCTCTGATTCGGGCAAATAAGATAGACGACGCGGCGTTGGCAGTCGATGCCTCTCTCTACTTGAGCAGCCGACAACTTCGTGAACTTGCTACGTACAATATCGAAGTAGGTAATCACACCTACAGCCACGTAAATTGCCGAACTCTCGGGGTTGCGGATTTCGCGGGCGAGATAGAGAGAAACAAGGACCTCCTAGAAACAGCGTCAGGTACGAAGATCAGATCGTTTAGTATTCCCTATGGTTCGTCAGCCGATCTTACGCCCGCCTTGCTAAGCCATCTCCAACAGTCTGGGCACGATGCCGTCTTTCTCGCAGAGGGCCGGAGCAACGGAATATTTGCAGATAGACTGCGCATCAACCGAACGAGTGTCCGACCCAATAGTGACTCGACATTGTTCTCAGAGATCGAGGTCTTGCCACGATTGCGTGGAATCAGGGATGCACTCTTGGAAGGATCCAGGAAGCGGAACCGCGCAGATCGTGGCCAAGCGATCACGAGTGTGCCAATTCGAGAGGGCGATTAGGTTGCCGACTTATCGAAGCGATCTCTGCGCAGAGATCAACTAAGCCTTGCATAGACGTGAGGCCCAACCAGAAAGCCAACATTCGTTAAATGAGGAAAATGACCATGCCCAATGATGGCACGAAGCGCAACGAATTTTTGCTGGAGATGGACGAAATCCTTAACCTTCCAGCAGGCACACTCCGAGGAGATGAGAAGTTAGAAAATCTTGAGAACTGGGATTCCACCTCTCTGATTACCTTTATTGCAATGGCCGAGACCAACGGCGGCGTGTCACTCTCTTCAGACGAAATCGTTACCTGCTCGACGGTGGCGGACCTTCTGCGTCTGGCAAGAGTGGACGGTGACGCGGCATAACCCATGTCGGACATAACCGAACTTTCAGCACCGGAAACTCGACCCGTAAAGCCGGCTACGGCAAAGCTACCTGTTGCTGCCGCCGAGCTTATGCGGAAACGCGGTGCGCTCAAGAGGGAACTGCTGAAACAGAAAAACCTGGTTCCCAAACGAATTGCCATCCTTGGCGGCTCTACGACAAGTGAAGTTAAGAGTACGCTTGAGCTCTTTCTCCTCTCCGAAGGGTTTGAGCCGACCTTCTATGAGTCCGGATACAACCGATATTACGAGGATGTTCAGTTTGAAAATCCTGATCTGTGGAATTTCAAGCCAGATATTGTCTTTGTCCATACTACCTGGCGCAACATTACGCAATTTCCCGAAATACTGGAATCCGAGAATGAGGTTGAGAACCGGGTGCGGCATGAGATGGCTCGGTTCGAGGCTTTCTGGGACAAGATCCACGAAAAGCTTGGCGTCGTGATCATCCAAAACAACTTTGACCTGCCCCTTCTCCGGCCGCTCGGAAATTTGGAAGCCTCTCAGTCGTTCGGCCGGCTCAACTTCCTGATGAGGCTCAACGCTGAGTTTGCAAAGTATGCACAAAGCCACACTCACTTTCTGATTAATGACATTCTTTATTTGTCGGCACAAGTGGGGTTGGAGGAATGGCAACGCAGTAACTATTGGTATGCATTTCATATGGCAGTGGGTCCAACTGCGACTGTGGCCCTCGCCCGCAGCGTTGCCGGAATTATCAAATCAATCTACGGCAAATCAAAGAAGTGTCTTGTCCTCGATCTGGACAACACGCTCTGGGGCGGGGTGGTTGGGGACGACGGCGTGCAGAACCTGATTTTGGGTCGAGATCACGCCGTGGGCGAAGCATTTCTCGATTTCCAGCGCTATGTCAAAGATCTGCAGCGCCGTGGCGTCATCCTTGCCGTGTGCTCGAAGAACGACCCCGAAAATGCCAAGGCGGGTTTCTCACATCCTGACAGCATCCTCAAAGGGGAGGATTTCAGTGCTTTCAAGGCCAACTGGAATCCCAAGTCGGAAAACCTGCGTGACATCGCCACGGAACTGAACATCGGCCTCGATAGCATGGTGTTCGTCGATGATAATCCAGCGGAAAGAGCCCTAGTCTCCGCGCACTTACCCAATGTTGCGGTCCCTGAAGTCGGTTCTGACGTTTCATTGTTCGCCGGCATTCTCGAACGCGAAGGTTATTTTGAGATGCACAAGCTGGTTCAGGATGACCTGAACCGCACAAACTACTACAGCTCGAATGCGCAACGGGATGCCGCCCAAGCAAGCTTTGGTGACTATGGAGAGTTCCTGGCCTCGCTCCAAATGACCGCGGAGATTGGAGCGTTCGTTCCGACCTACCTGGAACGCATCACACAGTTAATCAATAAGACAAATCAGTTCAATCTCACGACCAAACGATATACAAGCGCCGAGGTAGAGGCCATCGCTCAGGATCCTTCGACGATCACACTGTATGGCCGTCTAGCCGACAAGTTTGGCGATAACGGCTTGGTCTCCGTCATCGTTGGACGGGTGCTCGATGAAGAAATGGAGATCGACATTTGGCTGATGAGTTGCCGCGTGTTCAATCGCGAAATGGAATTCGCCATGTTTGACGCATTGATCGAACAGTGCCAGATGAGAGGAATTCGCAAGATTGTGGGCGTGTACATTCCATCCGCGAAGAATGGTCTGGTGGCCGGACTGTACGGCACTCTTGGTTTCGGTTCGGTGGAAGGAACCGCAGGAGGCCGGCAGTTATGGTCCTACGATGTGCCCGCAGCATACGAAGTGAAGTCACACCACATTCGTCGGGCTGCAGAGACGGTTACGGTTGCTCTCGACGAAGCTAAAGCAACAGTCCCGACGGTGAAATTAGCGTGATGAGCGTCGAAACTGTAGCAGTTGATCAGGCAAGTGTTCTGAGTCCCGTGTTGGATCCGGTTTGGCAAATAGAAGTAGATCAGCCAACGGGGGCCGAATGGTCCGGAATGCTCGATTTGTTCGATGACGCGAATATCTACCAAACCTGGTCTTATGGGGCAGTTCGCTGGGGAAGGAAAAACCTCAGCCATTTGGTGTTGAACCGAAATGGGGAAGCCGTGGCGATCGCCCAATTGCGGATCATTCGTCCGACGCCCTTAAAGTTTGGGATGGCGTATTTGAGATGGGGGCCGATCTGCCAACGTCGAGGCAGCGATCTTGAGCCGGAAGTCCTGTCGCAGATGGCGCACGCGTTGCACGCCGAATACGTCGTCAAACGGGGGCTTCTACTCCAGATCCTTCCGAACGCTTTCGCCGGTTCTCCGCGGTCGGAAATGTTTCGCTCGGCATTTTCAAGCTTCGCGCAAGAAGCTCCGACTCAAGCCAACATCTACAGAACCTTTATTCTCGACCTGGCCCCATCGCTCGAAGAGCTGCGGCGAAAACTCGACGCGAAGTGGCGCAACAAGCTTAGTGGCGCTGAAAAGAATGGGTTGAACGTGATCGCGGGGAGCGGCACAGGCGAATACGAAACGTTTTGCGGAATGTATAGGCAGATGCGAAACCGTAAGGACTTCGAAACGACGGTCGACATTCAAGAGTTCGGGAAAATTCAAGCAGAGCTTGCAATGACCGAGCGGTTGCGTATCTTGATCGTTGAGCAGGCGGGGGTACCAGTTGCCGGCGTTGTGGCTTCGGCGATGGGTGACTCCGCGATTTATCTCCTCGGTGCCACCAGTGATGCTGGTCTAAAGGCAAAGGGTTCCTATCTCTTGCAGTGGACGCTTATTCAGTGGCTCAAGGAAAATGGCGTGCGATGGTACGACCTTGGAGGAATCGATCCCGAGGGCAATCCCGGCGTCTATCAATTCAAGAGGGGGTTTTCCGGGGCAGATGTTTGTCAGTTAACGCCCTTCGCGGCGTGCAGGAATCCGCTTTCTTCTGCAGTGGCCGGTGCTGGCTTGGCGATGAGCAGGGCGGTCCACACGATTCTGAATCTCGGTCGCACGGTCAAACCAGCTAGACAAGACCGATAGGACAGACATGGGACATGCTATCGGAGTTGATGAACAGGGAGTAGTTGCCGGTCTTGCGGGCTTCTTGCAGCGTGAGAATGCAGTATTTCATCATCTTGGCTTCGTTGTGCGGTCTATTTCATCAGCAGGTGAAGGGTTCGCAGCTTCCATATCAGCGCAGTGGCAAGGCGAGATCATCCATGATCCCATTCAGCAGGTTCGAGTAGCCTTCTTTTATCCTGTGGATTCGCGAAATCCTGTTTACGAGTTGGTTGAGCCCGCGAGCGAAGCCTCTCCGGTAAGCACCTTCCTCAAGAAGCGAGGCAGCGGGTTGCACCATGTATGTTACGAAGTGGACGCGCTACAGACGGCGTTGGAAGAAGCGCGTGGTGAAGGATGGGCGGTCGCCTCCCTTCCGGCGCCGGCAGTAGCGTTCCATGGCCGCAGAATCGCTTGGGTATATTCGAAGCATAGACTCTTAATGGAATTGCTCGAGCGCCAACCGAAGTAACATCTCTTTTAAACAATGGACATCTCAGTTGTAATCGTCGGCTGGAATGCAAAGCACTACCTTGAATTGTGCCTGAACAGCCTATACGAGGCGCCACCGCGCCGGAGCATGGAAGTGCTGGTTGTCGACAACGCCTCGAGCGATGGATCTGCGGAGATGATCAAGTCGCAGTTTCCTCAGGTGAGGCTCATCCGCAGCGAAGAGAATCTCGGTTTTGCCAGGGGCAACAACCTGGCAATCCGGCAGTGTCAAGGACGATATATCGCGCTGGTGAATCCCGACGTAATTGTGTTTCCCGGCTGCCTTGATGCTTTGGCCGATTACCTTGACCAGAATCCCAAGGTAGGGGATGTTGGCCCACGCGTATTGAACCCCGACATGAGCATGCAGAGCACCTGCAGACGCTTCCCCACATTGTGGAACAATTTCTGCTCCGCCACAGGTCTCGCCACCAAGTTCAACAACTCGAAATTCTTTGCCGGCGAGCACATGTTCTACTTCCCTCACGACCGTACACTTGCGGTCGATGTCCTGGTGGGCTGTTTCTCGTTTATACGTCGCGAGACGTTTGATGAGGTAGGCCTGCTCGACGAAAACCTATTTATGTATGGAGATGACGTCGATTGGTGCAGACGCGCGCGGAACGCTGGGTGGCAAGTAGTTTTTTATCCTGGCGGCAGAGCTATTCACGACCGGGGCAAAATCACGGCGCCATATCCCATTCGCTTTGCGGTCGCGCAGCAACGCTCGATATTGTATTATTGGCGCAAACATCACGGATTTTGGGGCGTCACGGGAATTCGAAGCATTATGTTTTTTCACCATGTAATGCGTTACAGTTTTGCCACTCTCGCCGGAGCCTTGCGCTCAAAACCGGCATCGGACGTCCGAAAACAGGTGAGTGGAGCCTGCCTTCGAGCGATGTTCTTCGAGGGTATTCCTGAAAAGGCCTGATCCGCTTGAGCATTTCCGCGCCAATTTCGCGATTTAGTGTTTACCTAAGACGTAATGGCTTTTCGGCCACAGCGACCCGGATTGGCCTCTCCCTACGCCGATCTTTATTTTCCGGTCGTATGGCCCTGTTCTACTGCGATCTCTCCACTCGGACTGCTTCGCCTGCAGAATTGCCGTGTTCTTTGAAGATTGAACGGTACAGAAGCCAATCTGAACTTAGCTCGGCAGATTTTGGTCAGATCACCAGTTTCTGGAATACAAAGCTCGCTCGCCGCAATATTCACGAACGGTTTGCCCTGGGCGCGTCGATCTGGGTCATCCGCGCCGACGGGAAATTGGCCGGCTACGGATGGACACTCCAAGGACGGACGGTCGAACCTCACTACTTCCCTTTAGGCCACGACGATGTCCATTTCTTTGATTTCCATGTATTCCCAGATTATCGCGGCCGAGGAATAAATCCCCGATTGGTCAGCTATATACTCGCCCGTCTGGCCGCTGAGTGTTCCGGACGTGCGTTTATCGAGGCAGCAGAATGGAATCGCTCCCAGCTCGCATCCTTAAAGAAAACTCCTTTTCATTGTTTTGGGATAGCACAGAAGATTACCGTCGGTCCTCGCACCGTTGTGTACTGGCAGCAGCATAAACATGGTGCCAAGTTGGAACGTGAGGTCCAGAACGTGAAGCTGCCCGCGACTGACGGGTCGTGCGCTTCGGATAGTGTATAAGTCTTGTGCAATCAATGGGATGAGCCGGCGCCTTGTCCCTGACCATCAGTTGTGGACGAATGAATAGGATTGAACGCGCCATCGAACAGCTCGAATACGTCCCTTTCGAGTATTTGGATTGCCCTTCCGACACCTACCTCACTTCCCGTGTCCAATTTACGATTACCCTCGTGGCCTTCCCCAGACCGATCTTCAGCGGCGGGCCCCAGACTTTGTCTCGGCGCGCTCGCCGAACGGGAGAATCGATCATGTTCTTATCGAGTGGAAGAATGCGAACCGAGTGGGACTCGGCATTCTCCAGGATTGCTCTTTTTTTCTTCATTGCAGTCGCGTTGTTCTTCTGTACAACGTCACCCGCCTTCGCTGCCAGCGGGGGAACTTGCCCCACCGGCGCAAACTATTTGAACGCAGCGACAAACACACTGGTAACGCTGTCTAGTATTGGCGTGAATAGTTGCTATTACGTGGCCGCAAACGGTTCCGACAGTAATTCAGGCACGAGTGAAACTTCGCCTTGGCTTCACGCCCCCCTAATGCCCAACTGCGCGGCGAGCTGTGCCACGGCACAATCCGCGCTCAATGGGACCGCCGCCGCCGGAGTGGGCATTATCTTTCGCGGTGGCGACACTTGGCATTTCGGTAATTCGAGTGCCGCTCCTTATTCGGGTGGAACGTGGGAGTTTAATCCCTCCACCGGTAGCCAGCCCAACGGAACAAGCAGTAACCCGTTCTATGTAGGCGTTGACCAATCTTGGTACTCAGGAAGTTCCTGGGCACGACCTATTCTCACCGGAGACAATCCAGTTTGCGGACCAACTAATGCCGGTTCGGGTTGTACCTCGAATCCTTCAGGTACTTGTTACTCTGGTTCATCGAGCTGTACGGGACTTTACTATGTAAGTTCTTGTCCTTATCAAGTCAGCGGCAATAACTACATAGTCGATATGACCTATAGGCAGTATTACGTCTTTGATAATTTCGAAATGACTGGCCTCTGTTCAAACAAACTCGGTCAACCGGAGGGAGATGTTTACATTCGCTACGGGAGCGCCCAAGCTCCACTTTCTTTTCAAAATCTGTACATTCATGGATGGTCCCATCTCGCGTTTCAGGCAACGAACGGAAGCGATTGCACCGGCAAGGCGTGCTTTAACATCTTGGCTTTTAAAGGTAGCGTCAACAACGGAACGGTAGGCGAATCTATTCATAACAATGTAGTGGACGGATCGGATTCAGATCCCATAGGAGCGGGCATTTGCCAGGGTGGCTTCTACGACGTTGCCTACAACGTCTTCCGTTACACGTCGCAATGCATCCCTTCGACGGCGCACCTGTTTCATGACAACCTTTACGAATATTTCTATGAGAATGGGCACTCCAACATGTTGGAAGATGTAGGGGAAAGCTCTCCCGTCA
>Ga0335073_10008341_pt1 | contig 14536 bp, 10 predicted proteins | sample Lox_Sample_22_FD_207093 | JGI IMG/M metagenome (GOLD analysis project Ga0335073, IMG submission 207093) | Soil microbial communities from Loxahatchee National Wildlife Refuge, Florida, United States - Lox_Sample_2.2 | ecosystem: Environmental > Terrestrial > Soil > Wetlands | place: USA... | reverse complement strand
AAGCGGCCCTTGCGGAAGTACACCAGGGCCTCCTCCGGAACCAAACGATCCCGCACGATGAAGAACGCCTCCACCTTGAACGCCTTGTTGATCAGGACCGTCAGCCCCGTCAGATCCGCTTCAACTGCAAAACGAATTTCCATGAGTGTCGCCTTCCTCCAAAATGTCCAGGCCGGCAAGGCCACCAGCTCAGGCTGCCAGGCTCGGGCCAAAGTGAAAGGGCCGGCTGCTCTCGCCTGCCGGCCCCTTGAAGGTTATCGCTCGCTTCGCTTATTGCGATCCCGGTCCCTTGGTCAGAGCCGCGTCCTTCTGGGCCAGCACCTGCTGCACATGCTGCTCCAGCTGCGCCGCCTGCGGCATCAGATTCAGGGCCTGCCCGATCTCCGGATCCCAGTCTGCCTTGACCTTCAGCTGCGACGTCAGCCCGAACTCGGTGCCGAAGATCGAGGACTTGATATTCATCTTCACCCAGTCCAGGTTCGTCTCCAGCTCCGCCGGCGTGTACTCGTAGTTCTGGGATGTAAGGTACTGCTTGAAGTCGGTGATCACCGCATCGTCGACTGTGAAATCCTTCTGCACCGTGCGATGTGAAACGTAATCCTCGGTGAAACCGAGAAACGCGTCCCGCTCCAGCAGCAGGTCCTCGAACGGATTCGACTTCGGTGCCTGGATCTTCACGTCCGGCGTGATGCCCCCGCCTCCGTACACCGTGCGTCCGGAGTCGGTCAGCTTCACCTCGCGGTCCTTGTCATCCTTCGGCTGATCGTGGTTGTAGTAGTAGTCGTAGAGCGATACCCCGTCGTAGTTGCGCTGGATCAGCCGTCCGCTCGGCGTGTAGTAGTGATACGTCGTCAGCGCCAGCCCTGTGTTGTCCGACAGCGTGTACACCGTCTGCACCAGCCCCTTGCCAAACGTCGTCTCACCCGCGATCAGCGCCCGGTCGTGATCCTGCAGCGCGCCCGACACAATCTCCGCCGCCGATGCCGTTCCCCGATTCACCAGCACAACAATGGGGAAGCTGTCGTCATTCCCGTGCGTCGCCTTGTAAACCTGCTCCGGAAACGCCCTGCCGCGCTGCGAAACGATGATCTGCCCGCGTTTCAGCAGCCGGTCGCAAACGCTGACCGCTTCCACCAGCACTCCGCCGGGATTGCCCCGGAGGTCCAGAACCAGCCCCTTCAGATTTGGCCCGAAATTGTTGACCGCATCGTCGAATTCGCGCCCCGTCGTTTCCTGGAACTGGCGGATGTGGATATAGCCGATGTCCGGCTTGATCTGATACGCAAGGTCGATGCTGGCGTTGGGAATCTCGTCGCGCACCAGATCGAAGTTGATCGGCGACGATGCGCCCACGCGCGTCATCGTCACGTTCACCTTCGTCCCGCGCGGCCCCTTCAGCCGGTTCGCAACATCGTCCGAGCTCATCCCTGCCGCCGACGTCCCATCGATCGACGTGATCACGTCCCCAGGATGGACCCCGGCGCGAAAAGCCGGCGATCCCTCGATCGGATAGACCACCACAACCTTGCCGTTCTGCGGCTGGATCAGCATGCCCACGCCGTAATACTTCCCGTGCTGGTCCTCTTTCATCCGCGCGTAGGCCTTCGGATCGTAGAAGCTCGAGTGCGGATCCAGTGTGTGCAGCATCTCCGGGATCGCGCCGTCGTAGATCACCTTGTCCGGCATCTCGCCGGTCATCGGCTCGGCATAATTCTTCGCAACAATGTCGTAGACCTGACTGAACGACTTCAGGCCGTCGCGGAAAGTCGACTCATCCTGTTGCGACTGAGCGCCAACCTTCTGGCTGAGAACCATGCCGCCAAGCGCACAGACGGCAAAGAAAACGACGAGGGAGAAGAGGGTACGGCGGGTGCGAATGGACATGCTGGTCGGGGATCCTGGCGCGTTCGTCCCGCGTGGGCGGAGTAATCGCGACTTTACCCATCAGTATAGCAGCGCCAGGCACGGGGAACCTGCAGCTTTTGGGGTGCAGTCATCCCATTCGTCACAGGGCAAAATCGGGGCAACGCAGGCCCCTCCCTTCAAACCGCTGCCCGCCCCAACCCGAATGTGGTAGCGTGATGCCATTCACCCCCGGAACCGACCAGCATCTGGGCCCTGAGAGAGGCATTTCCCCATGTCGATGGGCAGGCCGTTTGCCGGCATCCTTCTCTTGCTGTCCATTACCGCCGCCGCTGCCGCGCAGGAAGAAGCCGGTACCGGCGCCAACCCCGCTGCCGGCTCTCCCGGTGCCCAGCGCGGCGTCCAGACCCTCAACGAGGACAGCGGCCCCGTCAAAAGCGGCCACCAGTATGTCGTCGCCATCGGCATCGATCACTACCAGAACTGGCCCGTGCTCAGCACCGCCGTCAGCGACGCCACCGGCTTCGCCAAGCTCCTCACCCAGAAATTCGGCTTTGAATACGCCGTCGAGCCCCTGACCGAGAAAAACGCCACCCGCGACGCCATCAACGCCCTCATCGACGACGATCTCCGCGGCCGCCTCAAGCCCGAAGATTCCCTCATCATCTTCTTTGCCGGCCACGGCACCACACGCAACGACAAAATCGGCGACGAAACCCGCTCCATCGGCTTTATCGTCCCCGTCGACGCCCACGGCGACGCCGCCAACCGCTGGAGCGACTACCTCAACGTCGAGGAATTCCTCCGCATGGTCAGCACTCTGCCCGCCGCCCATATCCTCGTCATCCTCGACAGCTGCCACAGCGGCATGGCCCTCGGCAGCAAGTTCTCCACCAGCCGCGACGACACCCGCTTCCAGCGCGACATGCTCGTCAAGGTCAGCCGTAAAGTCATCTCCAGCGCCTCCGGCGATCAGCTCGCCGCCGACCAGGGTCCACTCCCCAATCACTCCCTCTTCACCGGACTCATGATCCAGGGTCTCACCACCGGCAAGGCTGACGCCTACACCTCCGGCTTCGTCACCTCCAGTCAGCTCGGCGCCTACGCCCAGCACGAAGTCGGCGTGGCCCAGGGATCAAAGCAAACTCCGCTCTTCGGTTCCTTCGACTGGGATCAGGGTGGCGAACTCATCATCCACATGGGCGCCGGAGCAGCAGCTGCCAGCGACAGCTCGGCGAACCCAGGAACCAATCTGACCAAATACGAAGCCAGCGAACTCGCTCGCATGCACAAAGAGGACGGCCATCACTACTGGCAGGCCGACGATCCCCTCAAAAACTTCCCCGCCGCACGCAGCGCCGCCCTCAAGCTCTGCGACGACGGCGACAGCTGGGGCTGCGAGCAGGCCGCCCGCAGCTTCGGCATCGGCCTCGGCGGCGGCAAGGATTATCCCCGCGCCATGAACCTCGCCCAGCAGGCCTGCCAGAACCCAAAGCACAGCCCCAATGCCTGTGTGATCCTCGGTGCCCTCTTTGAACAGGGTGAAACCATCGAGCCCGACATGCAGAGCGCCGTCGGTCTCTACCAGACTGCCTGTAACCAGGCCAACCTTCAGGGCTGCTTTTCCCTCGGCCGCCTCTATGCCCAGGGAACCGGCGTCTCCCAGGACTACGAGCAGGCCAACACTCTCTTCACCCGCGCCTGCAGTGGCGGCGACATGATGGGCTGCAACGGCCTCGGCGCTCTGTACGCCAACGGCGAAGGCGTTCCCCGCGATCAGGACAAGGCGATGAGCCTCTGGCAAAAAGCCTGCGACGGCGGCGTCATGAAAAGCTGCGATAACGTCGGCCGCGCATACCTGGCCGGCCGCGGCGTGACCAAAGATCCAGCCCAGGCCTTCACCTACTTCCGCAAAGCCTGCACCGGCGGGGCTATGGACAGTTGCAGCGATCTCGGCTGGATGTACAAGAACGGACAGGGCGTCACGAAGGATGAACAGGAGGCCGTGAAGCTCTACGTCAAAGCGTGCGATGGCGGGGCTACGATCGGCTGTAACGTCCTCGGCGGTTTCTACGAAACCGGTGACGGCGTCGCGAAGGACGATACCCTCGCCGCCGCCTACTTCCGCAAATCCTGCGATTCCACCGGCGGAGGCAAGTACGGCTGCAATAACCTCGGTACCCGCTACGAGACCGGTCACGGCGTCAATAAAGATCTCCGCGAGGCCCTGCGCCTCTACAACCGCGCCTGCGATGCAGGCCAGTTCATCGGCTGCCGTAACGCCGCCGGTCTCTATCTGAACGGCCGCGGGACCTCAAAGGACACCACCGAAGCCGCACGTCTCTACCGCAAAACGTGCGACAGTGGCGACCAGGTCGCCTGCGTCCAGCTCGCCACCCAGCTTTACTCCGGCGTGGGCGTGCAGAAGAACGAGACCAACGCCGCGACCCTCCTCCGCAAGGCCTGTGACAGCGGCAACGAGCAGGGCTGTCTCCGCCTCGGATTCCTCCTGCAGAATGGCGCCGGCACTACCAAAGACACCGCCGCCGCTATCGATCTCTACGGCAAACTATGCGACAAGGGTGTGATGGCGGGCTGCACTCGCCTCGGCATCACTTACCAGACCGGCAACGGCGTGCCCCGCGATAACAGCCACGCCGACACCCTCTATCGCAAAGCCTGCGACGGTGGCGACATGCTCGGCTGCACCCAGCTCGGCTACGCCTACCTCGAAGGGCTCGGTGTCACAAAAGACGTTCAGCAGGCCATCGCGCTCGATCTCCGGGCATGCGGCGACAAGGCAGTCACCGGCTGCACTACCCTCGCTTTCATCTACACCACCGGCGTCGGTATCCCGAAGGATGATGTTCAGGCAGCCAAATACAGCCGCATCGGCTGTGACGGTGGCAATATGTCCGCGTGCATCAACCTCGCCGTCCGCTACTACACCGGCCGCGGGGTCGATAAAGATGTGCCTAAGGCGGTCGCCCTCGACGCGAAAGCCTGCGGCGGTGGCGAGCCCTATGGCTGCACCAGCCTTGCCGCTACTGAATTCATGGTTCATCAGGGTCTCGCCGATCCTAAAGACGACGCGCAACTGGCCGCCGGCACCCGCAGAAAATGCGATGCCGGCGACATGACGGCCTGCGCCAGTCTCGGCCTGATGCTGCACAACGGCATCGGTGTCTCCCAGGACGATCCCGCCGCCATCGCCGTGCTGCAGAAATCCTGCGACGGCAATGTGATGATCGGCTGCATGAACCTCGGAACTTTCTATGCCTACGCGGTGGGCGTGCAGAAGGATGACGCCCAGGCCGTGCAGTTCTATCGCAAAGCCTGCGACGGCGGCAACGCCGCCAGCTGCACCGCGCTGGCTTTCATGTATCAGGGCGGCTCCGGTGTCACCCGCGACGCCACCCAGGCCTTCAGCTTTTTCCAGAAGGGATGCGACGCGGGCGAACTCACCGGCTGCCGCTTCGTAGCCAGGTCCTATATGGGCGGCGAAGGCGTCCCCCGCGACCCCGACCATGCCCTCAGCTTCTTTCAGAAAGCGTGCCACGGCGGCGACACAACAGCCTGCGACGAACTCAAAACGCAGTAGGCCCTGTGACCTGAGCCCTGTGATCTGCGCTCTGTTCTTACGCCATCCTCTCCAGCTGTCCCAGATGGTTCAGATCGTGCCCCGCCATCGTGTCCACGATGGTGGAGAAGGTCATGGCGCCGCGTTCCGGATGCGTCACCGCCTTTCCCGCATGATCCGGCAGCGCCGCTTCGATCAGCAGCAGATTCCACCGCCGAAGAATCGAGAACGTCGCCAGCGCCTCGTTGGCATCGACGCCGCCATAAGGTGCAGCCCACTTCTCCTGATCGAACGGCTGTATCACGTGATGATCTTCCGCGAGCGTCTGCCGCAGTCGAAACGCAAACGCAATCTCGCAGTCGGCGAGGTGGCAGAAAATATCACGGGGCGACCATTTCCCGCGAGCAGGCGAAGTCGTGATTCTCCCCTGCCCGATTCGCTGGGCCAGCTCCGTCAGCCGGCCCGGCGTGTTCGGCAGAATCGTGAGCGGATCCTGCCCATTCAGATATTTCGCATAGGGATTCAGGGCGTCAGTCGTGGTAGACAAGGTCGCTCCTTTCACGGTTGAGGGCCAGGGGTTTGCGAACCAGTTCGCGCACGCGACGGTAGACAAATTCGCGCAGGATCTGAACTGTTTCAATGGTTTCCTTGTGCGCAGGTGCCGGCAAGGCCACGATTCTCACTGGATCGGCCGCCGCGATGAGCCGTTGCAGGGCCTCGATGACCTTTCCTCGGTCACACTCCAGTCGAGTGCGGGGTGAACGGTGGCCATGGCTTTCGAGTCAGTATCCCACCGCACCAGCCGATTTGAAAGCCGCCCGGAACCCAGCTATCATAGCCGCAGACGAGTTTGTCCGGCCGCGCGGACTTCCCGGCCGGAGAAATGAGTGGGCGCGAGCCCACTTTTTATTTGCTCATTTTTATGCCGTTCGATGTCGATCAGATCCGCGCCACCGCCCAGCGCGTCGCTGCCTCTCACGGCCTCGACGTCGTCGAGATCGAGTTCCATGGCGGAGCGAAACACCGCATCCTGCGCGCCTTTATTGAGAAAAACGCTGAGGAGAGAAAAAAACTGGCCCAGCACGCAGACGATGCCAGAGGGCTCGAAGCCGCCCTCGCTGCCGGAGCCGGAGTCGATCAGCTCGCCGGCATCACCCACACCGACTGCGAAACCTTCAGCCGCGACTTCGGCACCGTCCTCGACGTCGAAGACCTCATTCCAGGTGGCGAGTACACCCTCGAGGTCTCTTCGCCCGGACTCGATCGCAAACTGCACGGCGTTGACGACTACCACCGCTTTCGCGGAATGCTCGCCAAACTCCAGACCTTCGAGCCCGTCGCGGGCAACCGCCACTGGCAGGGAAGACTCGGAGAAGTGAGTGACGGATCGGTGAAGTTGTTCCCTGACGGCCGAAAAAGCCTTCGACCAAAAAAAGGCGCAGAGCGCAGAACCCAAAGCCTCGAAAAGAACGAAGTCGATATCGCCCTGAAGAACATCGAGAAGGCCCAACTCGTGCCTGAGATTTAAAACAGAGCGCAGAACTCAGGGCGCAGAAGAACAAAAAAGGACTTAGAGAGAGAAGAACCGATGGCGAGTGTGCTTTATGACAGCATTGAGGCGTTGAGCCGGGATAAGGGTATCGATCCGCAGATCGTCGTTACCGCGGTCGAGGATGCCATCGCGCTGGCGACCCGCAAGTATTACAAGACCCAGGAAAATATGCGCGCCGAACTCGACCGCGACACCGGCGAAATTCGCGCTTACGTCTTCAAGACCGTCGTCGAAGACGAAGATCAGATCGAAGACCCGCTCAACCAGATCACTCTGGAAGAAGCGCGCGCTCTGGTGCCTGAGGTCGAAGTCGGCGGCGAAATCCGCTACTACAAGCCCACCGACGTCCTCGGCCGCATCGCCGCCCAGATGGCCAAGCAGGTCATCTTCCAGAAGGTCCGCGAGGCCGAGCGCGACACCGTCTTCAACGAATACGCGCATCGCGTTGGCGAGGTCCTCACCGCTACCGTCAAGCGCCTCGAGCTGCAGGACGTCATCTTCGACCTCGGCAAAGCTGAGGCCCGCATGCCCCGCCGCGAGCAGTCCCGCCTCGAGCAGTTTGCCGTCGGCGAGCGCGTCCGCGTGGTCCTGCTGCGCGTCGACAAAGCCGCCCGCGGCCCCCAGGTCGTCGTCTCCCGCGCCGCGCCGGAGCTGGTGCAGAGCCTCTTCCAGAGTGAGGTTCCCGAAATCTACGACAGCACCGTCATGATTCGCGCCATCGCTCGCGAAGCCGGCGAGCGTACCAAAATCGCCGTCATGTCCCGCGACAAGGACGTCGACCCGGTCGGCGCCTGCGTCGGCATGAAGGGCATGCGCGTTCAGTCCATCATTCGCGAACTGCGCGGCGAGAAGATCGACATCATCGAGTTCAGCGAAGAGATCACCACCTTCGCCGAAAAAGCCCTGCAGCCCGCCAAAGTCAGCCGCGTCAGCATCACCGACCTCACCGACAAGCAGCTCGAGGTCATCGTCGACGATACGCAGCTCTCGCTCGCCATCGGCAAGAAGGGCCAGAACGTCCGTCTCGCCGCCAAGCTCCTCGGCTGGAAGATCGACATCAAGAGCGAGGAAGAGAAGCGCCAGGAAGTGGAACAGCAGATGCAGGCCATGACCGGCGCCTCCGCCACCCCCATCGAGCAGGTAGCCGAACTCGGCGAATCGATCATCCAAAAACTCGTGGCGGCCGGAATCACCACCGTGGAATCCCTGGCCGACATGACGCCCGAGCAGCTGGAGGAAATCCCCGGCATCGGCGAAAAAACCCTCGAGAAGATCAGCGTGGCTGTGCGTCACTATTTCGGACAATACGAAGAGGGCGAAGAGCGTCCCGCTCCGGCTGCCGCCAGCGCCGAAGACGCCGAGGTTGCCGCAGCACGTAAGCTCGAGGCGGCCACGACCGACGAAGAGATCGCCGCCCTCGAGCAGGACCTCACCCAGAGCGAAGACGAACCTGCCAGCGAAGACGGTTCGGGCCTGATCAACGACGAGGTGGCCGAAGAGCGCCTTGCCGAGGTCACCGAGGTTGGGCCTGACCTGGACGACGAAGGCGCCGAATCGGTCGCTCCTGGCCGGGAAGACACCAGCGAAATCCTTGCTGCCCACGAGCCCAACCCCGAGCTTGCCCGGGACGAGGCCGTCGTCGAGGGCAACCTCGAGGAAGTGAAGGAAGAAGAGCTGGGCGAGAAGAAAGTCGACGAGGGCACAGCCGGATAACTCGCCAAACCGGCAGCCCCGCGCGGATTTGTTGGCTCACTCCGCTGGATTTGAGCCGCGAATCTGCGCGTTTTCAGAGATAATGAGAAAGATAGCCGACCCACAAGTCAGGAGTTGTCCGTATGAAGAACTAAGGACCGGTGGGAGTTTTTGTGAACACGGGGACGGATGAGCACAGTTCGAATCAATGAATTAGCGCGAGAGCTCGAAGTCAAAAGCAAGGAGATACTTGACGCTCTCACCGCCGTTGGAGTTACCGAGAAAAAAACCCATTCGAGCTCGATCGAGACGGATGAAGCCGAGCGTGTGCGCGCCCACATCCTTAAAGGGCGCGGCGTCGGCAGCGGTTTTGCCTCGGCTCGGCACGAAGCCGAGATCAAGCCAAAGTTCGACTGGTCCCAGGCCCACAAGCCTGGCGATATCGCGCGCCAGATTCTCGAACGCAGGCAGCAGGAGACGCATCCGGCGCCGGTGCCTCGTCCCGCAGCGCCTCCACCCGCCGCGGCCAGGCCCGTCGTAGCCCACCCAACGCCCGCCGCCACGCCCAGCGCCAGCGCCCCCGCCCCTCAACGCCCCGCGCCCGTTATCGCCACGCCGCCCGCTCCCGCAGCACCTGCGGCCAGCACTGCGACTCCGGCTGACGCAAAGCCCGCGCCCAGAAGAATCGTTCCCATTCCGCGCCAGGCCCCGCAAATTGTCGCCGCGCCTCCGGCGGCCAGTTCCGTACGTACCGGTGTCGTCGCTGCTCCTCCTCAGACACCGGCCATCGCTGCGAAACCCCCCGCCGGTCCCGTGGTCGCGAAGCCTCCCGCTTCCGTGCCCGCCTCCTCCGTCGCCGCTGCCGCGCCTGCAGATGGTCGCCCCGTTTCAGCTCCCGGCCCCATTGCCGTAAAACCGCCCGTCGCAGCTGCGGCAGCTGCTGCACCCTCCGTAGCTGCGCCTCCGCCGCCGACCCCCGGCCCCGTCATCGCGGCCGCTGCCTCGGCTGTGTCTCAGCAGGCCCCAGCCGCCGCTGCAGCGCCGCGCGCCGCTGCGCCCGCAGCAGAACCTGAAGTTCCGTCCGCCCCCACGCCCGCCGCGCCCCCGCCGCGCCGCGTCATCATGCCCCAGACCGGACCGCGTCCGGTCTACAGCGCTCCTCCACCGCCACCCCCCGCAGCAACAACAACCGCAGGACCAGGCGGTCCCGGTGGCCCTGGCGGAATTCAGCGTGGCCGTCCCATCTTTGATCGCAGACCTGCTGGCGGCCCAGGGGGTCCCGGTGGACCTCGCCCGGGCATGGGTGGACCGCGCCCCGGCATGGGTGCAGGCCCCGGGCAGGGTCCCGCTGGACGCCGCCCCATGCACCCCACCCGCTCCGCGCCTGGCGGCCCCGGAGGTCCGGGCCAGCGTCCCGGCATGGGCCCGCGCCCCGGCTTTGGCGCTCGTCCAGGATTCGGCCAGCGCCCCGGCATGGGTGCGCCAGGCGCGTTGCCGCCTCCAGGCGAAGCTCCGCGCCCGGCACGTCCCGGTCCGCGCGGCCGTGGACGCCCGCGCTACGAAAAGACCAAAGAAGGCCCGATGAAGGGTTTCGCGCCGCCATCGCGTGCGACCGCGCAGATCCCCACCGGCCCCGTCCCCATCACGCGCACCATCACCGTCACCGAAGGCGTGAGCGTGAAGGATCTTGCTGAGAAGCTCGAAGTCCGCGGCAAAGATCTCATCGCCACCCTGCTCATGAAGGGTGTGTTCGTCACCGTCAATCAGACGCTCGACGCCGAGCTGGTCAAAGACGTCGCCGCGCAGTTCGGCGCCGACGTGCAGGTCATCAGCTTCGAAGACCAGATGGCCAACGAGGCCATGGAGAACATCCTCGCCCAGGACAACCCGGACGAGCTCGAAGTCACCCGCCCGCCCGTCGTCACCGTCATGGGCCACGTCGACCACGGCAAGACCTCGCTCCTCGACGCCATCCGCGAAACCGATGTCGCCGGCGGCGAAGCCGGTGGCATCACCCAGCACATCGGCGCGTACAAGGTGAAGATCGGCAAGACCGACTCCCCGGCTTACGGTCGCGAGATCGTCTTCCTCGATACGCCTGGCCACGAAGCCTTCACCCGCATGCGCGCCCGCGGAGCCAAAGTTACCGACATCGTTGTCATCGTTGTCGCGGCCGACGATGGCGTCATGCCCCAGACCCTCGAGGCCATCGACCACGCCAAAGCGGCCAACGTCAAAATCATCGTTGCCGTCAACAAGATCGATAAGCCCGAGGCCCAGCCCGACCGCGTCAAGAAGCAGCTCGCCGATCGCGGCCTCGTCCCCGAGGACTGGGGCGGCGACACCGTCTTCGTCGACGTCTCGGCCAAGAAACGCATCAACCTCGATCTGCTCCTTGAAATGATCTGCCTCGTCGCCGATCTGCAAGCCCTCAAGGCCACCCCCAACCGACTCGCTGTCGGTACCGTGCTCGAAGCCAAGCTCGATCGCGGCCGCGGCGCTGTCGCCACGATCCTCGTCCAGAACGGGACACTGAAGGCACAAGAAAGCTTCATCATCGGCAACAGCTTCGGCAAAATCCGCGCCATGTTCGACGATCGCGGCCGCGCCGTCGAAGAAGCCGGTCCATCGACCCCGGTCGAAATCCTTGGTCTCGAAGGCATGCCCGACGCCGGCGACACCTTCCTCGTCGTCGCCGATCGCGACAAAGCCCGCAGCATCTCGCAGTATCGCCAGATGCGTGAGCGCGAAGCCCAGCTCGCCCGCTCCTCGCGCGTCACCCTCGAAGGCCTTGCCGATCAGATCAAGCAGGCCGGTGTCAAAGAGCTGCCCCTCATCCTCAAGGGCGATGTCACCGGCTCGGTCGAGGTGCTGGCCGACTCGCTCCAGAAGATGTCCACCGAAAAGGTGCGCATCAAAATCATCCACTCCGGCGTCGGCGCCATCACCGAGAGCGACGTGCTTCTTGCCTCCGCATCGAATGCCATCATCATCGGCTTCAATGTGCGGCCCGAACGCAAGGTCGCCGACCTCGCCGAGCAGGAAGAAGTCGAGATTCGTCTGCACTCGATCATCTACGAGCTGCAGGATGAGATCACCAAGGCCATGCTCGGTCTCCTCGAGCCGGTCTTCAAAGAAAACTTCCTCGGCCGCGCCGAAGTCCTCAACGTCTTCCGCATTCCCAAGGTCGGCACCATTGCCGGCTGCCGCGTCACCGATGGCATTTTGCGTCGCGATGCGGAAGTTCGCCTGATGCGCGACGGCGCGCAGGTCTACAAAGGCAAGCTCACCTCGCTCAAGCGCTTCAAGGACGATGCGAAGGAAGTCACCAACGGCATGGAGTGCGGCGTCGGCATCTCGAACTTCAACGACATCAAGGTCGGCGATACGGTCGAGGCCTTCGTCACGGAGAAGATCGCCGCCGAACTGACGGCGTAAGTTGGATTCCGGGTGCCCCATTCTAATCGCCGGCTTCGGGCGATTAGGGTGGGCATCGCGCAAAGCGCGATCTTCCTTGCTGCCGACCACCGACCCCACCCAATACCAAAAAACTAACCCTGTCATCCCGAACGGAGCGCTTTAGGGGCCCCATCTCGCCGCAAGGCGCAGATGGGGTGAAGGGGCACGACTTTCACCTCGCGCAGCGAGGCCCGGTAAAAGAGCGGGCCTTCAGGCCCGCGTTACAGCCAGCAACTCCTCCGGGCTTCAGCCCCGGAGTTCTTGTGCCAGGGTGCCCGAAGAACTCCGCGACAAAACCTCCCCGCTTCCAAAAAACATGTCCGCCCGGATCGCCCCCGAACGTCTTTGGTATAGCAGTCAGAATTCTTCGAAGGAGAAAAAACATGAGCGAGTTTGTCTTTCTCTACCGGGGCGGCGAAACTGGACGCTCCCCCGAGCGCTATCAGCAAATGATGCAGAAGTGGATGGCCTGGTTCAAAGAACTCGGCGAAAAAGGCCACGTCAAAGACATCGGCCAGCCTCTCGAACGCGATGGCAAACTGGTCCAGGGCACGGCAAAGAAAGTTACCGACGGTCCTTTTGCCGAAGCCAAGGATGTCATCGGCGGCTACAGCCTGATCGTGGCCAAAGACCTCAGTGAAGCCGCCGAGCTTTCCAAAGGTTGTCCCATCTTTGAAGTGGATGGCCAGGTGGAAGTCCGCCCGGTCATGAAAATGAATATGTAAATGGATCTGAGCGAACATCTTTTCAGGCATGAATCGGGGCGGATGGTCGCCACCCTGACACGCATCTTCGGAATTCACAATCTCGCCCTGGCAGAAGACGTCGTACAGGAGGCCTTCTGCCGGGCCCTCGAGATCTGGAAGTTCCGCGGCGTGCCGGAGAATCCATCCGCCTGGCTCATGGCCACAGCAAGGAATCGCGCCCTCGATGTTCTCCGCCGCGAGCGGACCGCAAGAACCTTTGCTCCTGAACTCACTCGCCAGCTCGAGAGCGAATGGACCCTCGCCCCGACGGTGGCAGAGGAATTTGGCCCCACCGCCGTGAGGGACGATGAACTGCGCATGATGTTCTCCTGCTGCAGCCCTCGTCTGCCGGAAGAAGCGCAGGTCGCTCTCATCCTCCACATATTGTGCGGTTTCAGCGTGGATGAGATTGCCAACGCCTTTGTCAGCAGCCACGCCGCCATCGAGAAACGCATCACCCGCTCCAAAAAACTGCTCGCCGCATCGCGCAAACTCTTCGACGTCTCCGGCCCCGACGACTTTGCCCGCCGCCTGCCCGCCGTCCAGCGCGCGCTCTATTTGCTTTTTAACGAGGGCTATCACGGCGCCTCTCCGGAGTCCGCCATTCGATCGGATCTCTGTCGCGAAAGTATGCGGCTCATCGCGATCCTTCTCGAAAGCGCGCTGGGAGCCACCCCCTCCACCTGTGCTCTCGCGGCTCTGATGTGTTTCAACGCTGCCCGTTTGCCGGCACGCCTCGACTTGTCCGGCAACCTCATTTCGCTCGCCGACCAGGATCGTTCGCAGTTTGACCGATCCCTCGCCCTGCAAGGTCAAAGAATCCTCGAGCGCGCAGCGACCGGCTCCGAAGTCTCGGAGTTCCATGTCGAAGCGGCCATCGCGTGGGTCCACACCTCGGCCCAGAGCAGCGAGCAGACAGACTGGGCAACCATCGTCTCGCTCTACGACCAGCTCATGGCCATTCGTCCCTCGCCGGTTGTCGCCCTCAACCGGGCCATTGCCATCGCGCAGCGCGATGGGCCGCAGCGCGGCCTCGACGAGATCCGCGCGATTCAGGACGCAGAACGTCTCGCCCGCTACCCCTTCTACCACGCCGCCCTCGGCGAACTCGAACTGCGCAGCCGCCGCACAGACGCCGCCCGCCGGCACTTTACCGCTGCAGTCGGCCTCGCCCGCAACCCAATGGAGCGAACCTTTTTCGAGCAGAGAATCGGCGCCTGCCGGTGAACTGCGTTTGCAGCCTGCGAGACGCTGCCATCCCCAGCGAAGCGCGGGCCCGCGCCGACACCTGTTTTTGCGCTGTTCACCGCCGTTTCATCATCAGACATTTGTGGTTTATCAGGAGCAGACAATGCGCGTATTTGTTGCGGGAGCGAGCGGTGCCATTGGCGAACCATTGATCGCGGAGTTGCTCATCAACGGGCACACGGTTGTCGGAATGACGACGAGCGAGGCGCGTGCGAAGCTTCTGCAGCGTCAGGGTGCCGAGGCGCTGATCGTCGATGCCTTCGATGCAGCGGCAGTCGAGAAAGCACTCCGCCAGACCAGACCCGAAGCGGTCATCGATGAACTCACGTCTCTCCCAAAGGAACAAAGTGAAATGCCGAAGTATGCAGCCGGCGATGCAAAGCTCAGGATGGAGGG
>Ga0335073_10008340_pt1 | contig 14537 bp, 14 predicted proteins | sample Lox_Sample_22_FD_207093 | JGI IMG/M metagenome (GOLD analysis project Ga0335073, IMG submission 207093) | Soil microbial communities from Loxahatchee National Wildlife Refuge, Florida, United States - Lox_Sample_2.2 | ecosystem: Environmental > Terrestrial > Soil > Wetlands | place: USA... | reverse complement strand
CGCCGTGGACGCGCGCCGCGTCAGCGCCGCGAGCAGGTTGACGCCGAGGCTCATGTTGCCTGACCGCACGATTGGGGCGTGGCGCGCCGCCGCGTCGATCTTGTCGAGATCCTCGTCGCCGAGGCCGGTGGTCCCGATCACGTCGGCGATGCGGGCTTGAGCGGCGAGCCCGGCGAGCTCGACGCTCGCGGCGGGGGAGGAGAAATCGATGATCGCATCGGCGTCGCCGAGGAGCGGCAGCGGGTCGGCGACGATCGCAAGGCCGCTCGCCGGACAACCCGCCAGCACGGCGGGGTCGCCGCCGAGCCAGGGCGAATCCGGCCGTTCCAGCGCGCCAGTGAGCTTGAGCCCGTCCGATTCACGGATCGTCCGGACGACCATGCGCCCCATTCGGCCCGCCGCGCCGCTGACGATCAGCCTCATCTCGGGCATCCGTTCCCTCGCGCTCAGCCCGGCTGGGGGCCGTCATAGCCTTCGATGATAATGAGGTCCACGGCGGCCCCGGCGTCGCGCAGCTTCGCGGCCTTGCGGTATTCGGCCGAATCGTGGCAAGCGAGCGCGGTTTCATAGTCGCGAAACTCGATGACGACGTTGCGCGCCGGCGCGTTGCCCGAGGCGACGACATGCTTGCCGCCACGGGCGAGGAAGCGCGCGCCATATTTCGCGAACGCCGCGGCGTTGGCCTTGACGTATTGCTGGTAGATTTCCGGATCGCGTACGTCGACGTGGGCGATCCAATAGCCCTTCGGCATTTCACACTCCCTCGACCAGGACCATCTCCATCTCGGCCGCACCCTCGCGCAGCTTTCGCGCGGCCTGATACTGCTCGGAATGGAAGTAGCGGCGCGCCGCCTCGTAGCTCTCGAACTCGAGCACGACGTTGCGCCCTCGCGCCTTGCCCTCGAGCGTCTCATAGCGTCCGCCGCGCGCGAGCGGCTTGCCGCCGTGCTCGGCGATCGCCTTGGTGGCGGCGGCTGCATAGCGCGAGTAGCCCTCGGGATTGGTGATGTCGACGCGCGTGATGACACATCCCTTGGGCATATCGGCTCCTTCAGCAACGCAGCGGCGAGCCTAGCGCGACCTCGCCGGCGATCAAGTGAGAGCGCGCGCGATCTCTGCCTGAATCGCCTCCGCCGCCGCGCGCGGATCGTGGGCCTGGGTGACCGGACGGCCGACGACAAGATAGTCGGCGCCGGCGCCGATCGCCTCGGCTGGCGTCGCAACGCGCTTCTGGTCGCCCGCCGTCTCGCCAGCCGGGCGGATGCCGGGAGTGACGATCAGCATACTGTCTCCGACCGTCCGCCGCGCCAGCTTCGCCTCGGCCGCGCTCGCGACCAGTCCGCCGAGTCCGAGCGCGAGCGCCTGCTCGGCGCGCCGGCGCACTGTCTCGACCACCCCGAAGCGATAGCAGGCGTCCGAGAGGTCGGCGTCGTCGTACGAGGTCAGCACGGTGACGGCGAGAATGCGCGTCCCCGAACCCTTGGCTCCGGCGACCGCGGCGCGCATCGTCTGCGGATAGGCATGAACGGTGACGAACGTCGCGCCGAGCTTCGCCGCCTGCGCCGTCCCCCGCTCGACGGTGTTGGGAATGTCGTGCAGCTTCAGATCGAGGAACACCTTCTTGCCGGAAGCCGCGAGTTCGGGGACGAGCGGCAGACCGCCGCCATAGGCAAGCTCCATCCCAATCTTATAGAAACTCGCGCTTTCGCCGATCCGCTCGACGAGACGCTTAGCCTCGCCCGCGTCCGGCATGTCGAGGGCGATGATCAGGCGGTCGCGCGCCGCTGTGGCGCTCAACGCGCCGCCCTCCCCGCATCTTCCGGCGCGAGCCGATAGGTCCACACGAAGGCCGGAGGCAGGTTGAGCAGGATCGGGCGCGAGCGGACCGCCACATAGCGGCTCGCGAGGGCTTCGCGCGGAATGGGCGAACGGAGGCCATAGGTAAACTGGACGAACCGGCCCGACAACCCCATCAACGTGAAGGCGTCGGCGACGAGCTTCTCGCGCCGCTCGGGCGGCTGATTGAGCAACGGCAGGCTGGAGACGAAGGCGGCGATCGGCTGGCCAGCCAACTCCGCGAGCGTGCGCGGGAGATCATAAGCGTCGCCGTGGATGACCTTGGCAGGGGCGAAGCGCCGCCTCAGGAGCTGGCAGAATCCGGGATCGTATTCGATCAGCGCGAGGCGCTCGGGCGCGACGCCGCTTTCGACCAGCGATCGCGTCACCGGACCGGTGCCGGGACCGAGCTCGACAATGAGCCCCCTCGGCGGCGATCCGATCGCGGAAGCCATCGCGCGCGCGAGCGCTTTCCCCGAGGGCGCGACCGCGCCGGTCAGACGCGGCGCCGCGATGAGCGTCTTGATAAAGCGCGCGCCGTCAGCGAGGCCCCGCCGAGGCGTCCGGTCCAGCGCTTGACGATGCATGAAAGCTCCGCGAACGCGCCCGAATCTCCGGCGCCGCTCAGCGCGCGCTTATAACGAGCGGAAGCGCGCCTGCAAAGCGGTGGCGGACGCTCTGTTAGTCGCCGCCGCGGAAGCAATCAACCTCAACCTCGACTAGCCATTCGGGGTCTATGAACCGCGAAACGCCGACGAAAGTGCAGGCCGGCCGAATGTCCCCGAAAAACTCGCCATGCGCGCGAGCGGCTTCCCGCCAACGGTCGATATCGATGAGCATTACGCGCGTTCGAATGACATCCTGCAGGCGGCCGCCCGCCTCATCGATCGCTCGAAGGGCGATGGCGAGACAAGCCTTCGTCTGCTCATAGACGTCGCCCGGATGAGCGGTGCGGCCGTCAGGGGCAATGGGCGCGGTGCCGGCGACAGCGACATAAGGTCCGCAGCGGACAGCGCGCGAGAACCCGATTGTCGGCTCGAGAGGCGAGCCGGATGACGCAAGCTGACGCGGCGCGGCGGTCTCCGAGACTTCGGCGCCGCTCACCCGCGCCCCTCGAAGAACTCCTTCATTTTGGCGAAAAAGCCCGCGCTTTCGGGATGGGTCGTGTGCGACGATTCGGCGGCGAACTCGTTCAGGAGTTCGCGCTGGCGCCGGTTCAGGTTCTGCGGCGTCTCGACATTGAGCTGGACGAAGAGATCGCCCGAATCGCGCGAACGCAGCACGGGCATGCCCTTGCCGCGCAGCCTCAATTGCCGCCCGGACTGCGCGCCTTCGGGAACGCTGACCCTCGACTCGGTCCCATCGAGCGTGCGCACAGTGAACTCGCCGCCCAGCGCCGCCTGCACCATCGAGATCGGGACCCGGCAATAAAGGTCGGCGCCGTCGCGCTGGAAGATCGCATGCGGCTTGACGGTGAGGAATATGTACAGGTCCCCTGGCGGGCCGCCCCGCATTCCTGCCTCGCCCTCGCCGGTGAGGCGAATGCGGGTGCCGTCCTCGACGCCGGTTGGAACATTGACCGACAGCGTGCGCTCTCTGGTCACCCGTCCGGCGCCGGAGCATTTATCGCAAGGATTGTCTATTGTCTGCCCGCGGCCGTGACAGGAGGGGCAGGTTCGTTCGATGGCGAAGAAGCCCTGTTGGGCGCGTACTCGCCCATGGCCGCCGCATGTCTTGCATGTGACGGGCTTGGAGCCGGCTCGAGCGCCGGAGCCGCCGCAGGCTTCGCAAGTCACCGAAGTCGGCATCCGGATCGTCGCGGTCTTGCCGTGAAACGCTTCTTCGAGCGTGATCTCGAGATTGTAGCGAAGGTCCGCGCCGCGCTCCCGCCCCGACGACTGACGGCCGCGCCGCCCGCCCATCATATCGCCGAACAGGTCGTCGAAGATATCGGACATCGAGGCGGCGAAACCGTCGTTCATACCGCTCTGGTCGAACGCGGCGTGACCATAGCGATCGTAAGCCGCGCGCTTCTGGGCGTCCGACAGATGCTGGTAGGCTTCGTTCAGTTCCTTGAATCGCGTCTCGGCCTGCTTGTCGCCGGGATGCCGGTCGGGATGGCACTGCATCGCCGCCTTGCGGAAGGCGGACTTGAGTTCAGCGTCGCTCGCCGTCTTGGAAACGCCCAGGGTTTCGTAGAAATCGCGCTTGGACATTGTTCAGCGCGCCCGCAGCCTATGCATGCCTCAGACCTGCTTCTCCCGCGCCGCTCGCCTGCGCATGGATCGGCTCTATTCTCTTCACGGGCGCGACCCGACGAGAACCAAGCCCCCATACGCCATTCCGGCGGTCCCCAACACCAAGGCCGGCCGCTCGAGGCGGCCGGCTTCATTCCGTTCAGGACGACTTCTTCTTGTCGTCGTCGACTTCGCGGAATTCCGCATCGATGACGTCGTCTTTGGCCTGGCCCTCGCCGCCTGCACCGGCGCCGGCGTCACCCGGCGCGCCGCCAGCCGCCTGCTGGGCCTTGTACATGGCTTCGCCGAGCTTCATCTGCGCCTGCATCAGGTCGTTGGTGCGGGCCTTGATACCCTCGACGTCCTCGCCCTGCAGCGCCGTGCGCAGGGAAGCGACCGCCGATTCGATGGCGCTGCGATCGGATTGGGCGACCTTGTCGCCGTAGTCCTTCAGCGCCTTCTCCGCGTCATGGGCGAGCGCCTCGCCGCTGTTCTTGGCGTCGACCAGCTCGCGCCGCTTCTTGTCCTCGGCCGCATGCGCTTCGGCGTCCTTCACCATCCGGTTGATGTCCGCCTCGCTCAAGCCACCCGACGCCTGGATGCGGATCTGCTGCTCCTTGTTGGTCGCCTTGTCCTTGGCGGTGACGTTGACGATGCCGTTGGCGTCGATATCGAACGTCACCTCGATCTGCGGCACGCCACGCGGAGCCGAGGGAATCCCGACCAAGTCGAACTGGCCGAGCGCCTTGTTGTCGGCGGCCATCTCGCGCTCGCCCTGGAAGACGCGAATCGTCACCGCGGTCTGGTTGTCCTCGGCGGTCGAGAACACCTGGCTCTTCTTGGTCGGAATGGTCGTGTTGCGCTCGATGAGCCGGGTGAAAACGCCGCCCAACGTCTCGATGCCGAGCGACAGCGGCGTCACGTCAAGCAGCAGCACGTCCTTGACGTCGCCCTGCAGCACGCCCGCCTGAATGGCCGCGCCTACTGCTACGACTTCGTCCGGGTTGACGCCCTTATGCGGCTCCTTGCCGAAGAACTGTTTGACGACCTCCTGCACCTTGGGCATGCGGGTCATGCCGCCGACCAGAACCACCTCGTCGATCTGACCCGCCGAGAGGCCGGCATCCTTCAAGGCCTTGCGGCACGGCTCGACGGTTCGCTGGATGAGGTCGTCGACGAGCGCCTCGAACTTCGCGCGGGTCAGCTTCAGCGCCAGATGCTTCGGCCCGCTCGCGTCAGCAGTGATATAGGGAAGGTTGATCTCGGTCTGGGTCGCCGACGACAGCTCGATCTTCGCCTTTTCCGCCGCCTCCTTGAGGCGCTGGAGTGCGAGCTTGTCCTTGGTCAGGTCGATGCCCTGCTCCTTCTTGAACTCGCCCGACAGATATTCGACCATCGAAATGTCGAACGTGCCGCCGCCGAGGTCATAGACGGCGATCGTGCCGGATTTCTTCTTGTCGAGGCCGTAGGCGAGCGCCGCCGCCGTCGGCTCGTTGATGATGCGAAGCACTTCGAGGCCGGCGATCTTGCCGGCGTCCTTGGTCGCCTGACGCTGTGCGTCGTTGAAATAGGCCGGGACCGTGATGACGGCCTGGGTCACCGGGCCGCCGAGATAGGCTTCCGCCGTCTCCTTCATCTTTTGCAGGATGAACGCGGAAATTTGCGAAGGCGAATATTGCTTACCGTCGACGCTTACCCATGCGTCGGCATTCGGGCCCCGAACGATCTTGTACGGAACAAGCGCCATGTCCTTTTTTGAAATCGGATCGTCGAACGACCGTCCGATCAGCCGCTTGATCGCAAAGATCGTGCGCTCAGGATTGGTTACCGCCTGCCGTTTGGCCGGCTGGCCGATGAGACGCTCGCCATCGTCCGTAAACGCGACGATCGACGGCGTCGTGCGCGCCCCCTCGGAATTTTCGATCACCTTGGGGGTCGAGCCCTCCATGACAGCGACGCACGAGTTGGTTGTGCCGAGGTCGATGCCAATTACCTTCGCCATGTCATTCCCCTGTTCCTTCGCGGGACCGCCAGGCCCCAAAGCGGCCGAGCTCTCAGGAAGCATTCCGCCGCGCCTTTCAAGCCGTCGGCTTCGCTCTTCCGGTCCCCGTTTCTCATCGCCAGATTTCCGCTGGTCCGGCGCAAATTCGCGCCCGAACCTGCCAGTCCGGGCGTATATAGGTGGGGTGATTTGGCGGCGCAAGGCGCGGAAGCGGCGGATTTTTCAAGGTTTGCGTGCGGTTGCCGGGGTCGCGGAGCGCCTTCCCCTTTCTCCTGAACGCCTCTAGGTTTGGCCGATGATTCGACGGTTTTGGCTACCGGTTTGCAGCCTCGTCGCCGCGGCTTTCGTTGCGAGCGAGGGCGCCGCGCAGATGATGCTCCCCGGCGCGGCTCCGACCGCGCCGCAAGGGGCGACGGTCGCGCCTGCGAAGCCCCGAAGCGCGGGCGCCGCCAAAGGCGTGGCGGCGGGCGCCAAGAGCGCGAAGCCCGGCGCTGCGCCCAGCGTCGCCAGCCTTGCCGGGCGCACGCTCAAGCTCAACGGGAGGTCGGGCCAATTGCAGATTTCCGGCGACGACCAAACGGCGACCATCGACAAGCTCCAGCTTGCCGGCGAAAGCGTTTCCGATCCCTCGCAGCGATGTGTCGTCGATATTGTCGGCGAGAAGCCGATTCAAGCGACCAGCGTCGGACGCCCCGATGGCCTCATGCGCTTCGAGGCCGATGTCCCCGCCTGCCCGTTCTCCTTCGACGTCGTCGACGGCGCGGCGCTGGCACCGTCGCAGATCACCGCTTGCGTCTTCAAGGCCGCCGACTGCCAGACCAGTCCCGGCGGGCTGTGGGGACCTGACGGCGCCTCGCTGGTCGGCGACGCCGCCAAATTCGCGAAGGAACGCCTCGAAGCCGACAAGGCGATGGCCAAGGCTTTCCACGCGATCGAGGATCGCGCCAAGGACAGCCCGGAGGCGGCCGACCTGGTTCGCGATCAGAACGGCTTCGCTGGCCAGCGCGAGGACATCTGCCGCGACTACGACAAGGAGGGCGTCCACGGCTTTTGCGCCCTGCGCCTGACCCAGGCGCGCGCCGCTCTGCTCGAGACCAGGCTCAGCGAGTTCGACGCGGCGGCCGCCGGCAAGGCGGCGAGCGAAAAACCCAGCAAGACGAGACCGAAGAAGGGCGCAAAACAACCCTAGCGCCACGGCCGCCGCAGGACCGCCCGCCATCCGCGGCTTGTCTCCGCAGCTTGTTTATCTTGCAGGTCTGGTCGGCTAGCGTGCCGTAGGCCGAATCGCACCTTCGCCCGACGAAGGGCGGCGGCCCTGATGCGAAACATGGGGATTGAGGCATGTGGCAGGAGTTCAAGGAATTCGCCCTGAAGGGCAACGCTCTCAGCCTCGCCGTCGGGGTGATCATCGGCGCCGCCTTCGGCAAGATCGTGGACGCTCTGGTCAACGACATTATCATGCCGATCATCGGCATCGCGGGAAAGGCGGACTTCTCCAACTATTTCGTCCCGCTTTCGAGCGCGGTGACCGCGACCAACCTCGAGGACGCGAGAAAACAGGGGGGCGTGTTCGCCTACGGCGATTTCATCACCGTCGTGATCAACTTCGCCATCGTCGCTATCGCGCTGTTCGTCGCAATCAAAGGGATCAACATGCTGACCCGGCAGGCCGCTAAAGAGCCGCCGCCTCCAGCGCCGCCTACCCAGGAAGTCGTTCTCCTGACCCAGATCAGGGACGAACTGGCGAAACGCGCCTGAGCCGCCCGGCGCCGGATTCTCAGAGCGCGACGCGCCTGAGCCTCAGCGCGTTGGCGATGACGCTGACCGACGACAGCGCCATCGCCGCGGCAGCGACGGTCGGCGAAAGCAGAAGTCCCATCACCGGATAAAGGACCCCTGCGGCGATCGGCACGCCGAGCGCATTATAGATGAAGGCGAAAAACAGGTTCTGCCGGATGTTGCGCATCGTCGCTTGCGACAGCCGCCGCGCGGCGACGATACCGAGGAGGTCGCCGCGAAGGAGGGTGACGCCGGCAGATTCTATGGCGACATCCGTTCCCGTCCCCATGGCGATCCCGACATCGGCGGCCGCAAGCGCCGGGGCGTCGTTGACGCCGTCGCCGGCCATGGCGACGACCCGACCGTCCTTCCGCAAACGTTCGACGACGTTCCCCTTATCCTTGGGCAGAATTTCCGCCTCGACCTGCGCAATGCCAAGCTTGCGCGCCACGGCTTCTGCGGTCGCGCGGTTGTCGCCCGTGAGCATCGCGACATGGACGCCCGTCTCTTTAAGCGCGCGAACCGCCTCCGCAGTTGTCGCCTTGATCTGATCCGCGATGGCGATCACGCCGCTCGCCTTGCGGTCAAGCGCGACGAAGATCGCGGTCGCGCCATCGCTGCGCAGTTCGTCGGCCACATCGTCGAGCGCGCCGACGTCGATTTGCGCCGCCTCCATCATCAGCCGGTTGCCGAGCGCGACTTTGCGAGCCTCAACCGTTCCGGTCACGCCTTCGCCCGTGACGCTCTCGAAGTTCTCGACCTCGGCCAGCGCGAGACTGCGATCCGCCGCGGCGTCCACGATCGCAGCCGCGAGAGGATGCTCGCTCAAGCGCTCGAGACTGGCCGCCAGTCTCAGCAGGATGTCTTCGCTGACCCCGGACGCAGGCTTTACCGCTATAACCTTGGGCTTGCCCTCGGTGAGCGTGCCCGTCTTGTCGACGACGAGGGTGTCGACCTTTTCGAGCCGCTCGAGCGCCTCCGCATTCCTGATCAGGACTCCTGCCTGAGCGCCCCGTCCCACTCCCACCATGATCGACATCGGAGTGGCGAGGCCCAGGGCGCATGGGCAGGCGATGATCAACACCGACACCGCCGCGACCAGGCCGTAGGCCATGCGCGGCTCCGGCCCGAAGGTCGCCCAGGCGATGAAGGCGGCAGTGGCTACGGCGATGACCAGCGGGACGAACCAGCCCGAAACCTGATCGGCGAGGCGCTGGATCGGGGCGCGGCTGCGCTGCGCCTCGGCGACCATTTGCACGATCTGCGCCAGCATCGTGTCGCGGCCGATGCGGTCGGCGCGCATCAGGAAGGAGCCGCTTTGGTTGATCGCCCCCCCGATCACCCTGTCGCCCACGGTCTTCATGACCGGCGTCGACTCGCCGGTGAGCATGGATTCATCGACCGAGCTTCGCCCCTCGATGACTTCGCCGTCGGTGGGGACCTTCTCACCCGGCCGCACGCGGAGCCGATCGCCGAGGACGATCGCGTCGAGCGCGACGTCCTCTTCGACTCCGTCGGCGCGGATGCGCCGCCCGGTCTTGGGAGCGAGATCGATGAGCGCCCGGATCGCCCCGCCGGTCCGCTCGCGCGCCCTTTGTTCCAGGACCTGCCCGAGCAGGGCGAGCGTCGTGATGACGGCCGCGGCTTCGAAATAAATCGGCGCCGCGCCGCCAGCGCCACGAAACGCGGGGGGAAATACGTCGGGCAAAACCGTCGCGACGACGCTGAAAGCCCAAGCCACGCCGACGCCCATGGCGATCAGCGTGAACATGTTGAGGCTGCGGGTCTTGAGCGACGCCCAGCCGCGTTCGAAGAACGGCCGGCCCGCCCACACGACCACTGGGGTCGCGAGGACGAGTTGAACCCAGTTGGAGAGCGCTTCCGGCAGGAATTGATGCAGGTCGGCGAAATGCCCGCCCATGTCGAGCGCGACAATCGGAATGGAGAGGACGAGCGCGATCCGGAAGCGCCGGGTCATGTCGAGAAGCTCCGCGCTCGGGCCTTCCGCGGCGCTCGAAGCTACGGGCTCCAGCGCCATCCCGCAGATCGGGCAATGGGCCGGACCGGCCTGCCGGATCTCGGGATGCATCGGGCAGGTGTAGGTCGCGCCCGGCGGCGCCTCCTCACCCGACGGCAGCGCGGATGTTTCGGGTGCGGCGCCCGCATAATGTGCGCGCTCGGCGACGAACCGTTCGCGGCAGCGGGTCGAGCAGAAATAGAACGTCGTCCCGCCGTGCTCGGCTTTGTGCCTGGCCGCCGCCGGATCGACCGACATCCCGCAGACGGGGTCTATCGCGAACGCACTTTTCGTCTCAGCCGCGCTCATCGGCAAATGGTGCTTGTGTTCCATGAGGGGCAGCCGTAAACCTTCCCACCATGGTAAGGTCAAGTGAATTGTCCACATGAACATCGGCGCGGCGGCGCGAGCGAGCGGAGTCACCGCAAAGATGATCCGCCACTACGAGGCCATCGGTCTCCTGCGTCCCGCTGACCGCCGCGCGAACGCCTACCGCGACTATGGGCCGCGCGACATCCACGAGCTCAGGTTCATCCGCCGGGCGCGCCGGCTCGGCTTTTCAATTCCTGAAATTGGCGCTCTGCTGGCCTTATGGCGCGACCGCGCCCGTCCGAGCCGCGAGGTCAGACGCATCGCGGAGGCGCATATTGGCGAGCTCGAGGCGCGGATAAATGAAATGCAGGCGATGGCGAAGACGCTTCGCGAACTGGTTGCGGCATGCCACGGCGACAATCGCCCGGACTGCCCGATCCTCGACGATCTGGCGCTCGGAGACGCCAGCGCCTGAGATCGCGGATTTTCGTCCGCGGCAAGCGGAGAGCTTGCGCGCGCTTCCGCGCTCGTCCATGACGCGGACATGAACGTCGCCCCGCCCGCTCCCGGCCGCGACTGGCCCGATCTGATCCGGCCTTCGATGCGCGACGTCGCGTCGAGCGGCATCGTCGAAGTGTTCAATTACGGGCGCGGCCGGCAGGGGCTGATTCCGCTCTGGGTCGGCGAGGGCGACCTGCCGACGCCGCCATTCATCAGCGAGGCAGCCAAGGCGTCCCTCGATCGCGGCGAGACTTTTTATACTTACCAGCGAGGCGTGCCCGAACTGCGCGCGGCGATCGCCGACTATATGACGCGGGTCTATGGCGCGGCGCCCACAGGCGGACCTTTCTCGCCCGAGAATTTCTTCGTCACCATCGGGGGGATGCACGCGATCGAGATCGCCACCCGGCTTATCGTCGGGCCGGGCGACGAGGCGCTGATCCCGACGCCAGCCTGGCCCAATTTTGTCGGCGCGCTCGAAATATCCGGCGCGCGCGCCGTCGCGGTCCCCCTCGACCACACAGATCGGTGGAGCCTCGATCCGGACAAGCTTGCTCGCGCGGTCACGCCCGCGACCCGGCTGATTTTCTTCAACACGCCCGCTAACCCGACCGGGTTTGTCGCCACCCGGGAGGAAATCGCGGCGACGCTCGCGCTCGCCCGCCGGCACGGGCTTTGGATCATCGCCGACGAGATTTACGGCCGGATCACTTACGACGGCGCCCGCGCGCCCTCGTTTCACGATGTGATGGCGCCCGACGACAGGATCCTGTTCGTTCAGACGCTGTCCAAGAACTGGGCGATGACCGGCTTCCGCGTCGGCTGGCTCGAGGCCCCGCCCGCGCTCGGCGACGTGATCGAGAACCTTGTTCAGTTCACGACCTCGGGCGTCCCCGTCTTCACCCAGCGCGCCGCGACCGCGGCGATCGCCGAGGGCGAAGACTTTCTGGCCTCGCAGATCGAGCGCTGCCGCCGCGCGCGCGACATCTTGTGCGACGGGCTCAGGGCGACCGGCCGGGTGCGGTTCTTTGAGCCCGAGGCGGCGTTCTATCTTTTCTGCTCGGTCGACGGCTTCGCCGATTCGCGCGCGCTGGCGCTCAAGCTCATCGACGAAGCGGGCGTCGGCGCGGCGCCGGGCGGCGCCTTTGGCCCGGGCGGCGAGGGCCATCTGCGCCTCTGCTTCGCCCGCGACCCCGAACAGATCGCTGAGGCGGCCCGGCGGATGACGGCCTGGCTGCGCCGCTAACTCATGGACAAAACAGGGAATTTGTTGACGCGAACGGGGGCTTTTTTCGCGATAACAGGGGCATATTTCGCCATATCAGGCGAGCGAACGGCGCCAGCCGCGAGATTCAAAAACCACAATGCCGCTATGGCGAAAAGCCCTCTGGCGCCGCAGCAAACTTGCCTCTAAATTCCGGCCGAACGTCCGGAGATCGTCATGCTTGCCCGTCCGCGCCGCAGCGTCCTTTATATGCCCGGCTCAAACGCCAAGGCGCTGGCGAAGGCGGCGATGCTGCCCGCCGACGCGCTCATTCTCGATCTCGAGGATTCGGTCGCTCCCGACCAGAAGGTCGCGGCGCGGGCGCAAGTCGCCGAGGCGGTGCGCAAGGGCGGCTTCGGCGGCCGCGAAGTCGTCATCCGGGTCAACGGGCCGCACACCCCCTGGGGAGAAGAGGATCTCGCCGCCGCCGCCGGCGCCGCGCCCGACGCGATCCTCTTGCCCAAGGTCGACGGTCCGGGCGAGATCATGGCCGCCGCGCGGGTCCTGCGCGAAGCCGGCGCGCCCGAGCGAACCCGGATCTGGGCGATGATGGAGACGCCAAACGCGGTCCTCAACGCCGGTTCGATCGCCGCCGTCGCCGCCGACTCGGCCTCGCGGCTTGCGGTCATGGTGATGGGGCTCAACGACCTCGCCAAAGAGACGCGGGCCCGTCTCACGCCCGGCCGGCCGACGATGACCGCCTGGCTCGCAAGCTGCGCGGTCGCGGCGCGCGCCCACGGCGTCGACATCATCGACGGCGTCTACAACGACATCAAGGATCTCGAAGGATTCCGAGCCGAATGCCTGCAGGGACGCGACATGGGCCTCGACGGCAAGACCCTCATCCATCCGAGCCAGATCGACATCTGCAACGAGGTCTTCGCCCCGGCGCCCTCGGAAGTCGAAAGCGCCCGCGCGATCATCGAAGCTTTCGCGCTGCCCGAGAACGCGGGCAAGGGCGCGATCCAGCTCAACGGGCGAATGGTCGAACTCCTGCACGCCGACATGGCGCGCCGCACGCTCGCAATCGCCGACGCCATCGCCGCGCTGGACAAGGCGGCGGCCTAGCCGACGCGGGCCGACGCTGTCGCATCGTAGGCGGAAGAGAAACCCTGCGGCGGGGTGGTGACGGCAAGATAGACGAGCGGCTCCGTTCCGCTGTTCACGATCCCATGGATGTCTCCTGCCGGCGTGCGAACGATGTCGCCAGCCCGAAGGGCCTCGGCGCCTCCGTCAGCCAGCAAGAGCACGCCTTCGCCGTACTCGACGATCCAGATCTGCTCAGAGCGGCTGTGAGCGTGGCGTTGGGAAACAGCGCCAGGCTCCATCGTGACATGGGTGATCGTCGCCCGGCTTTCAGGCGAGTTTCCCGGCCAAACCAGTTGTCGGGATCGGATGCCGGGCTTAACTAGGAACTCGCAGTCCAGGACGCGCCATCTCTCTATGGCCATCAAGGTCTCCAGACTCGTTGCGTTTCATCGACGGCGCGAATCTGGACCCGCATTCGCTGAGTGATCCCTCGAATCGTTCCGGGATCTTGCTTAGAAACCCGACGAGACCCGATCGTCGCTCACGCCGGCGCGCCTCCGGCGTTCGTTGTGGGCGACTTGTTCAAGTCGGTCTTCCGAATCAGGCTTGGCGGTTGCGCGTCTCAGGACGCTCAAATACCCGCGCTGCACTTCCATTCGGGCGCCATGCGGACCCTGCATCAAGATGTCGTGCAGCTTGGGCAGATTGTAGCAGGGCACGTAGAACAGCAGGTGATGCTCGAGGTGGTAGTTTACGAAATAGGGCGCGACGAACGCACGCTCGAGAAGGTTTGCCTCGGTCGTGCGGGTATTGCGCAGCGGATCGTTCGAGTCGGGCACGACGGCATGCTCGGCGATGTTGCGAATCCGGGTGATGACCATCATCCAGGTGAGCAGCGGGACCAGCCAAAGCAGAAGATAGGCCCACCAGACGCCGGCCAGCGCCAGGCCTATCCAAAGGAGCGCGTTGATCGCGACCTGGCTCCCCACCCTTTCGCGGAAGCACCGGGCCCGCTTCGCGAGCGGCCACGACCGATCCCCGAGAGCATTGAGGATCTGCGCCTTGCGCTGCTCATATCCGGTGCGGCCAATTATGTCGCGCAGGAACTTGCGCCGATAGCTCGCCTTGGTGATCGGGAACGGCGCCGACAGCACGAGGTCGGGATCGTCCTTCTGCTGGGTGTGGGCATGATGCCGAAGGTGATAGCGTCGATAGGCTTGGGTGTCGGCGAAGATCGGATAGGCGCATAGCCATTGGCTGAGCGCCATGTTGCGGCCCTCGTTGCGCGACAAACACCGGTGTGCTCCCTCGTGCATGAGGATGGCCAAGCCGAGCTGACGCGAACCGATCAGCATACCGGCGAGAAGGTAGGCTAGCGGGTTGGGAAACAGCGCCACCAGCGCCATCGCTCCGAAGATGACGGTCCAGGCATGGGCAATGAGGCCGATGCTCCTCCACTCGACCGGATCGCGCAAGCAGGCGAGTTGCTCGGGCGTCACCAAGTCGCGAGCGAGGATGCGGCCCGAGTCGCTTGCGGCAGCGACGCTCATGGCCATGTTC
>Ga0335073_10008339_pt1 | contig 14537 bp, 14 predicted proteins | sample Lox_Sample_22_FD_207093 | JGI IMG/M metagenome (GOLD analysis project Ga0335073, IMG submission 207093) | Soil microbial communities from Loxahatchee National Wildlife Refuge, Florida, United States - Lox_Sample_2.2 | ecosystem: Environmental > Terrestrial > Soil > Wetlands | place: USA... | reverse complement strand
CAGCCCGCATCACCCGGCTCGGCAGCCGCGCTGCCACCGCGCGTACCGCCGCCGCCCGCGTCGGCGAGCCTCTTCAGGAGATATGGGATAGTTCAGGTAGCTATAGCAGCACTTTCTATCCCGCGTCCTATTTCGCACGGCTCCGGACCGCTCACCCGCGCCCCAGCCCCGCCCCAGGCGCGGCCCAGCGCCGCCCCAGGCGCGGCCCAGCGCCGCCCCAGGCGCGGCCCAGCGCCGCCGCGGGCCGGACGGGAGCCGGCACAACGTCACCCGGCCTCTGCCACACAGGAGGCGGCCAGCAGCGCGCCCTAAATACTGCAATTACGTGCGAATACGTGATGTACATCTCTACGCGTGACGAGTTACCTTCATTGGGTGACTGGCATAACGATGTACGACTCCGTGCAGAACGACCAGTTTCCGCGCGGAGGGCAGGCTTATGCCGCGTACGTGGACGGGTCGGTGGGCGACCAGCCCAACTTCGCCTTCATCGTCGCCACGTTCCCGGCGGCCTACCACCTGAGCATCGCGCTGTTCGCGGCCAGCAACGCCGACGCCCTCGACGTCGAGCCTGGCGCGTCCACCGCCGCCGAGTTCCCCGCCTGGTACAGCCGGCAAAAGGCGCGCGGGGTGCAGCGGCCGTGCGTCTACGCGAGCGCGTCGATGATGACGAACAGCATCCTGCCCATGCTCAGCCAGGCGAACATCGCGCTCTCCAGCGTCCGGCTGTGGTCCGCGCACTACGGACTCGGCGAGCACATGTGCGGGCCCGATAGCTGCGGCGCGGTCCCCGTCGGGGTGGACGGGACGCAGTGGACCTCGTCCGCGCAGGGCCTGAACCTGGATCAATCGCAGCTGAAGGACGACTTCTTCAGCACGGACCCGAGTCCAACCACGGAGGCGGAATTGCAGTCAGGATCGCTGGAACTCGGCAGGAACGGGCTGACCATCGTCAGCGTCGCGCAAGGCACGGCGAGCCGGATCGCGTTCGGCTGCGACAACTCGGTGAAGGGCCTGCCGCCGGCCGTCATCCGGCTGGCTATCTACGACACCGGCCCGGGCTGGCGCGTGACGAACAACATCCACGTCGACGGCAACAAGGGCCAGACGATCATCACGTTCCCTAACCCGTCGAAGACCGGCGTGCTTTCGATCATCCGCGCCGACAACGGCGACGTCCAGGTCGGCTACGTGGTCTACTAGCGGATCCGGCGGCCCATCTCCTTGGCCGAGTAGCCGCCGAGCCCGGTGACGGCGGCCTGGAACCGGTCCGCGCGAAGCAGCGACCACAGCGGCTCCAGGAGCGGGCTGTCCAGCGCGCCAGGGGCGACCACCAGGTCGTACGGTTCCCAGGTGACCGGCACGAAGTCCAGGCCGAACGCGCGGGCCGCCGCGGTGATCCCGAGCCCCGCGTCCCCCCGCCCCGAGCCGATCGCCGCCGCGACCGCCAGGTGCGTCGGCTCCTCCCGCGCGTACCCGGACACCGCGTCCGGCGACATGCCGAGCTCCCCCAGCACATGATCAAGCAGCACCCGGGTGCCCGCGCCGCGCTGCCTGTTGACGTAGCGCACCCCGGGCCGCGCGAGGTCGGCGATTCCCGACAGGCCGAGCGGGTTCCCTGGAGCGACCATCAGGCCCTGCTCCCTGTGCACAAGCCGGACAACCGCGACCTGTTCCGCCGCCGCGCCGAACACGCGGTCCACGTACGGCAGGGTGTACGTCCCCGAGGCGGTGTCGAGCAGGTGCGACCCGGCGATGTGGCAGAGCCCGTCGCGCAGCGCCACGAGCCCGCCGAGCGAGCCGACGTTCGACGAAACCAGGGTGACCAGCGGGTCGTCGGCCCGCAGCGCGGACGCGGCCAGGTCGAGCACCAGGTCGTGCGAGCCGATCGCGACGATCGTCCGAGCGATCTCCTCCAGGCTGCGCAGCAGTTCCACCGGCACCACCGAGCCGGCGTGATGCCCCTCCACCCCGGCGGGCACCACGAGCAGCCCGTCGGCACGGACGAGCGAGGTCAGCACGCCCGCCCCGCGCGGCAGCGGCGTCGCCACCAGGCTGCCGCCCACGGCGCCGAGCCGCACCCGCACCCAGTCGTCCATGCCGAGCGGCGACGCCAGCTTGCGCGCCAGCTTCGCCTCGGCGCGCGGCCGCCGCCTGGGCGGCGCCCCTGACAGCTCGGCGAGCAGCGGCACGGCGAAGATGTCGAAGGTCAGCGCCGCGGACACCGGGTAGCCGGGCGCGCCGAGCACCGGCGTGCGCCCGATGACCCCGAGCACCACGGGGTGCCCGGGCCGGACCGCGACCCCGTGCACCGCCAGCGTGCCCGCCGACGCCACCACCCGCGCGGTGTAGTCGTCGCGCCCCGCGCTCGACCCGGCGACCACGATCAGCAGGTCGCATTCGCCCGCCGCCGCGGTCACCACCGCGGCGATCCGCGCCGGGTCGTCCGGCTCGACAGGCAGGCAGCGGGCCTCGCACCCGGCCTCCCGCGCCTGCTCCGCGAGCATGAGCGAGTTCGTGTCGAGGATTTCGCCGGGCCCCGTCTCGGTCCCGATCGGCCGCACCTCGTCCCCGGTCGGCAGGATAAGGACAAGAGCTTTATCCCGAACGGACAGTTCCGTCTGTCCGGCGGCAGCCGCTGCCGCCAGGTCCGGGGCCCGCAGCCGGTGTCCTTCCGGCAGCAGCAGCTCGCCCGCGCTGACGTCCTCGCCGATCGACCGGACGTGCTGGTAGGGCGGAACGGCCGCGCGCAGTTCCGCGCGGCCCGCCGCGTCGTAGTGCACGTGCTCGCGCATCACCACCGCGTCCCGGCCGTCGGGCATCGGGTCGCCCGTGTCGACGACGTCGTAGGCGGCGGGCTCCAGGTATGCCGGCGTGGTCTCGCTGGCGCTGTGGCTGTCCGCCGCGCGGATCGCGATCCCGTCCATGCCCGCCGCGTCCCACGGCGGGCAGGACCGGACGGCCCACACCGGGGCGGCGGTGACCATCCCGGCGGCCTCGGCGACCGGCACCGTGACGGCCGGGAGCCGTTCCGGGCAGCCCGCGGCCTCCCGCGCGGCCCGCCAGGCGTCAAGGGCCTGCGCGGCGGGCACGTCGCGGATGAACGGGCTGTCAGGCATAGCGGATCACGTCCACCTCACTACCCGCATCCAGCCCTGTCGCCTCCTCGGGGATGATTATGTACCCGTCGGCCGCGGTGAGCACGGACAGCAGCGCCGACAACCCGAACACGGGGGTCGCCACCCGGTCGTCGACCCGCACCTGGACCACGTCGAGCCGTCCGGTCGCGGAGGCCAGGTTCCGCGCGAGCCTCGCCCGCGTCGTCGGCTCGGGCGGCGGCCGCGTGCAGCCGCCGACCAGCCGGACCAGCGGCATCCCGATCAGATGGAACACGACGAGCGCCGACCGCGGATTGCCGGGCAGCCCGATGACGGGGATGTCGCCGCATTCGGCCAGCAGCGTCGGCTTGCCGGGCTTGATGGCCAGGCCGTGGCACCAGATGCCGGGCGGGCCGAGGCGGGCCACGGCGCCCGCCGTCTCGTCGCGCGTGCCGACCGAGGAGCCCGCCGAGATCACGATCATGTCGGTGGCCGGCAGGGCCGCGCGGAGCGCCTGCTCCAGGGCACCCGGATCGTCGGGCACGATGCCGGCGTAGACAGGCGTGCCGCCGGCGTCGCTGACCAGCGCCGCGAGCGCGGCGGCGGTGGCGTCGCGCACCTGGCCGGGCTTCAGGGCCTGCGTACCGGGAGGCACCACCTCATCGCCCGTGGAGAAGATCGTCACCACGGGCCTGGCGTGCACGCGCACGCTCGTCACCCCCGCCGCGGCGAGCATGCCGAGATCCTGGGGACGAAGCGCTCTGCCGTTCGGGATGATCTGCTCGCCTGCCTTCGCGTCCTCGTCGGCGCGCACCACCCCCTCGCCCGGCGCGACCGGGCGGACCACCTCGATCGTGCCTGGCATCGCCTCGGCGGTGTACTCGATCATCACGACCGCGTCCGCGCCCGGCGGCAGCACGCCGCCCGTCGGCATGGCCACCGCGGCGCCAGGGCCGACGCTCACGTCGGGCTCGGCGCCCATCCGGACGGCGCCGGTGTCGGTCAGGTACCCGGGCAGGCCTTCTGAGACGCCATAGGTGTCGGCGGCGCGCACCGCGTACCCGTCGACGGTCGAGCGCGCGAACCCGGGCAGCGGGTGCGGCGCGGTGACCGGCTCGGCGGGCACCCGCCGCAGCGCCGCGGACAGCGGGACCGTCTCGGCTCGCGTGCGGCGCCGCGGGCGGAACCCGGCCAGCGCCTCCGCCACCGTCCGGGTGGTGAAGAACTCCCGGCCGGCCGCGCCGGCCGGGGCCGGCTCAGCCTTCGTGGTCCCTCCCGGTCAGCCGGAGCACGCTCATGACCGGCCCGAGCGCGACCTGCCCGAGGCCGCAGATGGACGTCCGCCGCAACACCTCGGCCAGCTCGCCGACCTGCTCGCCGGGCCCGCGCTCGGTCAGGATCGTGTGCGCCTTGCTCGACCCGACCCGGCACGGCACGCACTTGCCGCAGGACTCGTCGCGGAAGAACCGCAGCACGTTGACGGCGGCGGCGAGCAGGTCGGTGCCCTCGGCCATCACCACCAGCGCGCCGGACCCGAGCATGGACCCGGCCGCCTGCAGCGCGGCGAAGTCAAGCTCGACGTCGAGCTGACCGGGGCCGATGAAGTTCGAGGACGCGCCGCCCGGCTGGATGGCGGACAGCGGCCTGCCGCCCGCGACACCGCCGGCCAGGTCGAGGAGCTCGCGGACCGTGGTGCCCATCGGCACGCAGTACACGCCGGGACGTTCGACATGGCCGGAGACGGCGAAGAACTTCAGCCCGGCGTGATCGCCGTGGCCCTGCGCGATCCACCAGTGCGCGCCGCGGGCGGCGATGACCGGCACGTGCGCGAACGTCTCCACCGAGTTCATCAGCGTGGGCTGGCCGTGCAGGCCGTAGGTGCCGGGGAAGGGCGGCTTGTTGCGCGGCTCGCCGCGGTGCCCTTCCATGCACTCGATTAGCGCGGACTCCTCGCCGAGGATGTAGCCGCCCGGTGAGGTGAACACCTCGACCGACAGCCGCTTGCCTGAGCCGGCGGCGTCCGGGCCCACCAGGCCAGCCGCGCGGAGCCACTCGATCTCCCGGCGGATGACCTGTTCTTCCGGGCCGTACTCGTGCCGGATGAACACCCAGCCTTCTTCGGCGCCGATCGCGAGCATGCCGAGCAGCAGGCCTTCAAGCACCAGGTACGGCTGGGTGGCGAGGATCTCCCTGTCTTTGAACGTGCCGGGCTCGGACTCGTCGGCGTTGCAGATCACGTACTTGGGCGTGGCCTCCTGCGCCGCGACCAGGTCCCACTTGCGGCCGGCCGGGAAGCCCGCCCCGCCCATCCCGCGCAGCCCGGCGTCTTTCAGCGCGGCGATGATGTCCGCGGTGCCGAGTTCGCCGGCCAGCACCGCGCGGAGCACGGCGTAGCGGTCCCCGGCCGAGGGGTACGGGTCGTTCGGCCAGGTGATGGCGGACGCGGCGGGGGCGGGCGAGTGCTGCCCGTGGTGACCATTCTTGCTGTTATCACCGTTATCACCGTTGTGGCCGCTGTGGCCGTTGTGGCTGCCGAACGCCTGATCGCGGGCCGCGGCCACCGCGGCGTCCGCCTCGTCGAGCGAGACCGGGACCTCGTTCACCGTGCAGGCCGGCGCGATGTCGCACCTGCCGAGGCACGAGCCCTCGACGAACTCCACCTCCGCGTCGGTCCCGTATCGCTGCCGCAGCCGGGCGATCCGTTCGTCGGCGCCGCGCAGCCAGCAGGACAGGTCGTGACAGACGCGCAGCTCGGCCTTTCTCGGCGGCTCGGTGCGGAAGTGCGGGTAGAACGAGACCAGCCCCTCGATCTCGTACAGCGGCCTGCGCACGTCGCGGGACAGCGCGACCAGCTCCTCGCGGGGCAGCCAGCCGACCCGCTCCTGTATGGCGTTCAGCGCGGGGATCAGGCTCGGGCCGGGGAACTTCCCCGCCCGGGCCTCCACGCCGGGGGCGCGGGCCGGGGCCTTAGCCATCGACGCGCACGCTTGCCGGCTCGATGGCGACCGCGCAGAACTTGAACTCGGGGATCTTGCCGAACGGGTCGATCTCGTCGATCGTCAGCAGGTTCGCCGCCGCCTCTCTGAAGTGGAACGGGATGAAGCAGTTGCCGCGTGCCTCGCGGTGCGAGACCTTCACCGCGAGCTCGATCGTGCCGCGCCGTGAGCTGACCCGGGCCAGGTCGCCGTCCGCGAGGCCGAGCTGCGCCGCGTCATCCGGGTGGACGAACACCTGCGGCTTGGGCGCGATCGCGTCGAGCGCGTAGGACCGGCGGGTCATCGAGCCTGTATGCCAGTGCTCGAGGAGCCGCCCTGTGTTCAGCACGAACGGGTACTGCTCGTCGGGCAGCTCCTTGGCCGGCAGCCATTCGGCGGGCACCAGGTGGGCGAGCCCGTCGTTGGTGTTGAACTTCTCCGTGAACATCACGACGGTGCCGTCGCTGCGCTCCGGGTCCGGGTTCGGGTACAGCTTGCCGGTCAGGCCGAGGTTGTCGTAGCTGAGGTTCCGGTAGCTCGGGATGACCGAGACCATCTCCTCGAAGATCTCCCGCGGGGACTCGTAGTGCCAGCCGAGCCCCATCCTGTTGGCGATGTCCTGCACGACCTCCCAGTCCACGCGCGCCTGGCCGGGCGAGTCGAGCACCTTGCGGCCGAGCTGCACGCGCCGGTCGGTGTTGGTGTACGTGCCGTCCTTTTCCAGGTAGGACGAGGCCGGCAAGATGACGTCGGCGAACTCGGCGGTCTCGGTGAGGAAGATGTCCTGCACGACGAGGAACTCAAGGGCGGACAGCGCCTTGCGGACCTTGTTGATGTTCGGGTCGGAGAGGAACGGGTTCTCCCCCAGCATGTACATGCCGCGGACCCCGCCCTTCAGCGCCGAGCTGATGATCTCCGTGACCGTCAGCCCTCGCTTCGGGTCAAGGTCGGCGGTTCCCCATGCCTGCTCGAACCTGGCCTTGACCCCCGGGTCGTCGGCCTTGGCGTAGTCGGGGTAGAACATCGGGATCAGGCCCATGTCGGAGGCGCCCTGCACGTTGTTCTGCCCGCGCAGCGGGTGCAGGCCGGCGCCGGGCTTGCCCACGTTGCCGGTGATCGCGCACATCGCGATCAGGCAGCGCGCGTTGTCGGTCCCGGTGGTGTGCTGCGAGATCCCCATGCCCCAGAAGATGATTCCGGCCCTGGCCTGCCCCCAGGCCCGCGCCACCCGGCGGATCACGTCGGCGGGCACCCCGGTGATCTGCTCGGCCCGCTCCGGCGGGTAATCGGCGACGGTCTTCGCCAGGGCCTCGTAGTTCGAGGTCCTGCTGGCGATGAAGGCGGCGTCGGTCAGCCCGAGCCTGATGACCTCGTGCATGACGCCGTTGTAGAAGGCGACGTCGGTGCCGGGCTTGAGCTGGCAGTAGATGTCCGCGTGGTCGGCCATCTTGTCGGCTCGCGGGTCGACGTAGATGATCGTGGTGCCGTTGCGCCTGGCCTGCTTGAAGAAGCTCGACGCCACCGGGTGGTTGGCGGTGGAGTTGCTGCCAGTGACGATCGCGACCTCGGCGTTGGCCACGTCGCCGAACGTGGTGGACACCGCGCCCGACCCGATCCCCTCGAACAGCGCGGCGACACTGGAGGCGTGGCACAGCCGGGTGCAGTGATCCACGTTGTTGGTGTGGAATCCGGTCCTGATGAGCTTCTGGAAGAGGTACGCCTCCTCGTTGGAGCACTTGGCCGAGCCGAACCCGGCGATCGCGGCCGGGCCGCCCGCGGCGTAGATCTCGGTCAGCCGCCTGGCGACGAGGTCCAGTGCCTCTTCCCACGTCGCCTCCCGGAAGTGCGGCAGCACCTCCGCGTAGTCGACGAGGCCGCCGGGCTTGCGGCCGCGCTTGCCGCCCTTGCGCTTTTCCCTGGGGCCGGCGTCAGCGTCGTCGGCCATGCCATGGGCGTTGACCTCGCCGTCGCCAGACATCTCGCCGCGGACGTCGGCGGACAGGGCACCTTTCGGGTACGAGTCCTCGCGGCGGATCAGCGGCACGGTCAGCCGCTGCGGCGAGGCGGCGTAGTCCCACCCGTACCGCCCCTTCACGCACAGCCGGCTATGCGAGCCGGGCTGGTCGCGGCCCTCCGCGTAGGCGATCGCGCCGCGCTCGCGGTCCACGTAATAGGTGAGCGCGCAGCCGACGCCGCAGTACGGGCACACGGTGTCCACCGCGTCGAGTTCGGTGCGCGGCCGGATCGGGATGTTCCTGATGGGCTTGTTGGTCAGCGCGCCGGTCGGGCAGGAGGCCACGCACTCACCGCAGGAGACGCAGGACGACGCGCCCATCGGGTCGCTGAGGTCGAACGCGATGTGCGTGGCGTAGCCCTTGCCGCTGCGCCCGATCACGTCGTTGTTCTGGATGTCGTCGCAGGCCCTTGTGCACCGGTCGCACAGGATGCACGCGTCGTGGTCGACGGCGATCACCGGGCTCGACAGGTCCACGCCGCGCCCGGAGCCGCAGGGCAGCCCGGTGTCGCCGGTCACCCCGTACCTGTCCGCGAGGGCGAGCAGTTCGTTGTCCGCGGTGGTGGTCTGCTTGGGGTCGCGCTCGCGCGGCGGCTGGTCGGAGATCAGCAGCCTGGTCAGCGTCGCGCGACTGCGCTCCACCTCTGGGGTGCCGGTCTTGACCTGCATGCCGTTCTCGCAGGCCCGCACGCAGGAGGCGGCGAACGCCGGCGCGCCCACGTCGACGACGCACATCCGGCAGACGCCGACAGGATCGAAACGCTCATCGTGGCACAGCACGGGGATGTCGATGCCGGCGGCCTTGGCGGCCTGCCAGATCGTGGCGCCCTCCGGGGCAGTGACCTCACGTCCGTCGATCGTGAGCGTTACCGTCCCCGTGCTCTCCGGAGCAGTAATGGCCATACCCGCAGTATCCGCCCTCAGCCCAGGCTGAGCCAACCAAAGATCGTCAACAATCCTCAGGCGCTGGGTATCCTGCAGGGTCGTAACTGCAGGCCATGTGACCAGCCCCAAGGCCGGCTCAGCGTGACACTGGTTCCGCCAGCGCGAGATGCGGACTGTATACTTCTGGTATGGCAGATCCGATTACATTCCGTCCGACAGCCGAGGACACGGAAAATCTTGCCATCCTCACGGCAGACGGCACCAGCCCCACCCATGCGATCCGGCACGCACTGGAAATCGCCGCCCGCAGCAAGCGACAGGAAGACCTGCGCGCCGACGCCGCACGACTGGCGGCCAATCCCGAGTACCAGGCAGAGATCCGCGCGGTCCGCGAGGAACTGGACGAACTCCGTGCGTGGTGACGTCTACCGCCTCAAGAGACCACGCCCGGCTCAGGGACACGAGCAGCAAGGCGAACGCTACGCCGTCGTCGTCCAGGCCAACGCCTATGACCACCTCTCAACCTGGCTGGTGGCCCCCACGACAACCAAGTCCTTCGGATCCATGATCCACCCCACCATCGAACTCCTCGGCCAGGATGTCCGGGTACTGGTCGAGCAGACCACCGCCGTCGACCCGCAGCGCCTCGGAGACTTCGCGGGCCGCCTGGATCCTGACGAGCTCATGGAGATCAACGTCGCGCTGCGCGCCGTACTTGACCTCGATTAACAGGTCACTGCCGCAGTGACCGCGATCCCGCGCCAAGGGGTTAACGCAGAAGTTCGCCGCCCACCACCCGGGTTCCGACGGCGGCCGGGGGTGTCGCCACCTTGGTCGACCACCAGCCAGCCATCCGGTCCGGCTCGGTCAGCGCGGTCCAGACCGACCCGGTCCCGGCGTCGATGTCCACCACGTGGTGAATGGTCTTCATGGCTAACCTCCGTTCAGCATCACGTCCAGATCGTGTGTCAGCTTCGCTCCCCACCCGCCGTCGAACATCGTGTCCCGCCCGGCGGGGAGCACGGCGTGCTCAAGCGGCAGCAGTGTGCCTCCCGCCCCGTCGGCCCGCAGCCGGATGGTCACTATTGTGGGCACGCCCTCAATGGTCCAGCGGCACTGGAGCAGGTACGGCGGCCTGATGTCGAGGACTTCGCCGTCGATATAGCCGAATTCCGGCCGTGCGTCGAGCCGGAAGCGGTGTCCGACGACCGGGGTGAAGTCGGTGGGCATGAGCCAAGCGGACAGGGGCGCCGGGTCGGTCAGCGCCTGCCAGACGGCCTGCACCGGGTGCGGGTACCGCACCTCATGGACGACCCGGTCGCCGTCGATCACTGCCGCTCGTCCAGGTGCTCGCCCAGGCGGCGCAGCCCGCCCGCCCAGAAGCCGTCAAGTCGGGCCAGCCATCGGTCGACCTCCCCGAGCCGGTCGCGCGACAGCGAGTAATAGCGCTCGCGGCCCGCCTGGCGCTCGCGCACGATGCCCACGTCGAGCATCAGCCGAAGATGCTGCGACACCGCCGGCCGGCTCACCGGCAAACCGGCGGCGAGCTCGGTCACCCGCGAGTCACCAGCCGCCAGCCGCTCGAGGATCGCGCGCCGCAAGGGGTGCGAGATCACGCCGAACGCGTCGTCAACCGCCGGAGCGCCTGCCCGGGTCACTCAGCAAATATAGGTAAGCAAAATCTAACGTGTCAACCCGCCATCACGTCGCAACGCTGCGCGGGCAGGCGCGGGCTGAGGCCGCGGCTGCGAGTATCGAGTCCACGACCTCGCTCAGCGGTTTCGTCGCGTCGATGACGACTGCGCCGAACCCGCGGTACGCCGCCTCGAAGCTGGCATGCCAGCGGATGATCGCCGAGAGTTCCTCCGGCGCCTTGCCAAACTCACTGGCGCGGGCGGCGATCCGTCGCTTGACCGTCGGAACGTCGGCGACGAGGGCCAGGACTCTGTCGAACAGATGCCATACCGTGCCGTCACCGCTGGCGGCGCCGCACAGGAACACAGGCTCGCCCAGCCTTGCCGCCGCACGGCTCAGCACACCGATCCGCCGCATGCTCAGCACCCACTCGTGCTCTTGGTACCACGCGTGGAGGTCGGGATCCGAGCCGTCGCTGGGGAATGTGTCGGGCGTCCCGGCCTTCCGGCTGACCCAGTCCCCGTAGCCGTCCTCGTCAACGCCGCGCGCGTAGTATCCGCGGGCACGTAGCTCAGCCAGGACGGCCGACTTGCCAGTCCCGGATAGGCCCGTAACGTAAAACAGAGCCATCGCCTTGGGGTCCCTGCCGCTGCCGTGGCTGTCAGCGCGCCGTCGCGCCCAGCCTGAGTGGTCCCCCCGGCCCAATTATGCGCCGCGCGGTCGCGCTAAGTCACAAGGGGTGCCGGTAATCAGGGATCCCTCGCGCACCGTTCCATCGCGGCGGCATCCTCGGCAGTCGCGGGCCGGATGGCGGGCCACGCGAACCCGTTCAGCCAGCAGACGAACTGCCTCGCCTCACCCTCGGCGAGCAGAACGGAGAGTCGGCCGTGGCCGACGGCCCGTGCGGGAGGGCGGTCATGATCATCGGCCGGACGCTTCGCGCACCGCACAGAAAGCGGGCATTCCGGATACCGCGGCATGAAACGTCACCCGGAAACCGGGCGTGGAGCATGATCATGGGTCAAAAGGGGCCGTATTCGACCACCAACGACCCGTGATCATGAAACGTATACCCCTGTAGGGTATGAGGGAGGTCTGGCGGCGGGGGGCGTGGGTTCTGACCGGTCAAATACCTACGTTTGACGACCGATCGGCGCGAGGAGAACAGTTCGGCGAGGACCGCCTCAGCGCGGCGTGAGATTAGGAGGAAAGCAGCGGCTCCACTCGGACGGACGGGTACCGGGTGACGAGCTTGCGGTCGAGGGTCGCGAGGGTCGCGTCACTGGCCTGGGCGAAAGCGGCGAGATAGTCATCCGTCCACAGCTTGTGGCTCTTGTCGTCGCGCGCCGAGAGCGCACGCCATACCGCGTCCAGTTCGTCAGGCTCGTCCGCCCACAGGACACGCTCGTCCGCCCGGAGTTGGTCGAAGGTCCGCCATGCCTGGCTCCGGTCGATCGCATCGTCGCGCATGATGGCAGGGTTGGAAAGCACTCGGAGCAGGCCCATCTGGGTCACACGACAGAAGACCAGGTCGTCTGCCTGCCTGCCGAACCAGTCGGCCGCCACCGGATGGTGCGCGTGCCGCCCCCAGATGGCGGCGAGCCACACGCCGACGTCCGCAAGGATCATTGCCCGGCGTACCGCTCGACGTCGTCCTCGTCTAGAGCGGCGGCGATGTCGTCGTTAGTGATGAGGACGGTGGGCGCGGCCTCCCGGCCAATGAGTGGCAGCGTGACGCGCCCCTGCTTCCGCTTCTGGGTGGAGGCAAGGCCGAGTTCGCGCGCTACCGCCCGGTTGACCAGATCCTTAAGGCTCTCACCCCGCTCGGCAGCCCTGGCCTTGGCCTCTCGCATGAGGGTCGTGGGCATCTCAATTGTGGTGCGCATAAAAGCATATTATCATCATGGCCAATTAGAGCAGCAGGCTGTCAAGGTCGGCTGGCTGTGGACGGCCGTCGGGGTCCAGGCCGCGCATGTCGTAGTAGGCGTCGATCATGGCGCGCAGGCGGCCGGCGGTGAGCGTGGCGACGCGGCCGGACGGGAGGGTCAGCGGCTCGTTCAGCAGGCGGTCGGGCAGCCAGTCGTCGGCGGGCTGCCAGCCTTCGCGGATGTTGTAGACCCGCTTGGCCGCCACGATGCGGCGGGCGGCCGCGTGCAGCTCGGCACCGGACACGTCCCAGCCGGTGACACTCGACAGCAGCGCCGCCCACTCGTCGAACGGCGAGGTGAACACCCCGCGCAGGAACTTGCACAAGATCAGCGAGTCCATCACCGCGGCCCTGTCCTCGGTCTCGATCGCCGCGGCGACGTGCGCGTCGCCGCCGTCAAGCCGGTCCAGGTCGCCGGACAGGTCCGCCTCGTAGGCGCCCGAGCGGTTGTGGTCCGCGCCGCGGGCGTTCACCGCCAGCCCCAGCGCCATCGAGTGCAGCGTGCGGGGCTCGTACCCAGGCATCTCCAAGCCCTTGACATGCGGGGCGAAGGAGCCGGAGTCGCCACGGACCGTTCGGGATGCTCGCATTGATCCTTCGGCGAGCAGGGCGCCGAGCGGCGTGCGGCGCCGGCCGATCTCCTCCAGGGCGCGCAGCAGCGCGGCGGAGTCGCCGAAGCGCAGCCACGGCGCGTCGATCAGGCCCCGCTGCGCGCACTCCATCGCCCACGCGATCGTGCCGCCCGCCGAGATCGTGTCGATCCCCAGGTCGTCGCAGCGCGCGCTGGCCGCGAGCACCGCCTCCGGGTCGCTGACGCCGCACATCGGGCCCAGCGCGAACACGTTCTCGTACTCCACGCGGGCCTTGGCGCCCTTGCCGACGCGGTAGATGTGCTCGCAGCCGATCGTGCAGGACGCGCAGCTGCTGCGGGCGACCCGGCGCATGCCCGCCACGTCGCCATCGTCGGCGGGCTCGGCGGGCTCGGCTGGCTGAGGCTGGGCCGCCAGCCGGTCCGCGCCCTCGAACGTCGCCGCCTGGAAGTTCCGCGTCGGCAGTGTGCTGATCGCGTTGAACGTGAGCAGGTTGGCGAGCGTGCCGAGCTCCCGGTACTTCGCCGTCGCCGGCCCGAACGAGCGTTCCCGCAGGTCGCGGGCGGCCGCGAGCACCGCCTCGGGCTCGGCCGTCGCGACCTTGGCCGCCGCGCGGACCGCGATCGCCTTCAGGTTCTTGGCGCCCATGACCGCGCCGAGCCCGCCGCGGCCCGCGTGCCGCCCGTCGTGCGAGATCGTGGCGTACCGCACGCCGCACTCCCCGGCCGGGCCGATCGCCGCCACCCGCCAGCCGCGGCCCAGTTCGTCGCGCAGCTTTCTGTCGGCGTCCGCGGCCGGCAGGCCGGCGAGGTGTTCCGCGCCCATCAGCCGGACGCCGGACCCGTCGACGAGGAGCACGGACGGCGCGGCCGCCCGGCCGCGCACGACGATCGCGTCGTGGCCGGTGAGTTTTCCTGCGATCGCGAACTGGCTGGAGGCGAGCGCGTCCGTCAGGAGGCCGGTCAGCGGGGACTTGGCGACCACCGCGAACTTCGCGCTGGTGGTCAGCGGCGTGCCGACCAGCGGGGAGAACACGAACGCGAGCGGCGCTTGCGGGCCTAGCGGGTCGGCGCCCGCCTCGCCGAGGCGGTGCAGCAGCCAGACACCCAGCCCGGCCCCGCCGATGTAGCCGCGCAAGACATCCTCGGGCAGCGGCAAGGTCGCCGCCGTCCCGTCCGTCACGTCGACGACGAGCGCCTGCCCGAAGTACCCGCCCGGAGCCATGCCGGTCTCAGCCGCCAGCGTCCGCGGACATGAAGAAGACCGTGTCCCCGGTGGCCAGCGGCGTCGTGCCGTCGCGGGTGATCTGGTCGCCGTTCAGGGCCGCGGTGACGTGGCGGTCGAAGGCGAGGCCGACCGCGTCCGCGGCCGCCTGCACGGTCGCCGCCCGGACCGCCCGCGGGCCCCGCGGCT
>Ga0335073_10008338_pt1 | contig 14538 bp, 14 predicted proteins | sample Lox_Sample_22_FD_207093 | JGI IMG/M metagenome (GOLD analysis project Ga0335073, IMG submission 207093) | Soil microbial communities from Loxahatchee National Wildlife Refuge, Florida, United States - Lox_Sample_2.2 | ecosystem: Environmental > Terrestrial > Soil > Wetlands | place: USA... | reverse complement strand
CACAGCGCATCCACATCGACTATTACGTTCGTTCGTGGAATTTTTTCCTGTGCGGCTTGCGCGAGCATCGAGCGCAACAGAGCATTCAGCTTCTGCCGGCTCTCAGACTTCAGCACAAAGTGATATCGGTAGTCGCGCTTAAGCCGTTCGATGGGCGCCGCCGCCGGCCCAAGCACGCGCACGCCTTCATGGCGGGTCTTTTCAAACCAGCGGCCCAGAATCCCCGACCAGCGCAACGTGTCATCGAGCTTTGCGCTGCGCACCATCACATTCGCAAGCGAACTGTATGGTGGGTAATGCATCCAGCTGCGGAACCGGAGTTCCTTTTCATAGAAGCCTGCGAAATCGTGTTGTGCTGCGTATTGCACCGCGTAATGATCGGGAAAATACGTCTGCAGAATCACTTTGCCGGGAACTTCGCCCCGGCCGGCCCGTCCCGCCACTTGCGTCAGAAGTTGAAACGTCCTCTCGGCAGCGCGGAAGTCGGGCAGTCCCAGCGCCATATCTGCTCCGACCACCCCAACCAACGTCACGCTGTGAATATCGTGCCCTTTCGCGATCATCTGCGTGCCCACCACCAGATCGAGTTCGCCAGCGTTGAGCCCATTCAGCACGCGCTCAAAATCAGCATGGCTGCGGACCGTATCGCGATCGAGACGGGCGATGCGTGCCTGCGGAAAAAATCCATGCAACAGCTCTTCAAGCTTCTCCGATCCAGTACCCAAGAAATAGACGTACTCACTTCCGCACGAAGCACAGTGCTTCGGTACTGGCGCCATGAAGCCGCAATAATGACATTCCATTCGGGGATGGGCTTTGTGGTGCGTGAGCGGAATCGCGCAATCGCGGCATTCGAGGGTCTTTCCGCAGGCACGGCACAGCACGACCGGCGAATATCCGCGCCGATTCAGCAGCACCATTACTTGTTCTTTGCGCTCCAGACGCAGGCGGATTTCTTCGACCAGCTTCCGCGAGATGACCTGCTCACTTCCTGTCTCTTGAAATTCCTGCCGCATGTCAACGATTTCGACCTCTGGTAACGGCCTCTTCTCGACGCGATCCGGCATTTCGAGCAGCGCGTATCGGTTCTTTTTGGCGTTGAAGTAGGACTCCAGCGAAGGCGTTGCCGAACCCAGCACGACGACCGCATTCGACAACTTCGCTCGCATTACGGCGACATCGCGCGCGTGATAGCGCGGCGTTTCTTCCTGCTTGTAGGAAGAATCCTGTTCTTCATCAACAATGATGAGCGCGAGATTTGACACTGGAGCAAACACGGCCGAACGCGTCCCGACCACCGCGCGCGCCTCTCCACCCCGAATGCGATGCCAATGCTCAGCGCGTTCTTTATCTGACAATCCGGAGTGCAGAATCGCGACTTCGTCTCCAAACACCTCGTGGACGTCGGCTGCAACGGCAGGGGTGAGTCCGATTTCAGGCACCAGCAAAATCGCTGAGCGGCCGGAGTCAATCACCGTCTTCATGGCTGCGAGATAAACCGCAGTTTTGCCCGACCCGGTCACACCGTGAAGCAGGATTCCACTGAACCCTCCGGATTCGACGGCATTGTGTATCTTTTCGAGCGCCGCCCGCTGTGCCGGATTGAAATCAACATGCGCGGGAAGACCGCGTGGAATCAGTGAAGGTTTTGCGAAATCAATCCGCTCATCGACCAATTCGATCAGCCCTCGTTTGACCAGCGTGCCGAGAGTCGTTCGCGGAACCGGAAGAGAACGGAGTTGATCAACTTCGAGTCGGCCGCCAGAGGAAGAAAGTGCATCGAGAATTAAATGCTGGTTGGGGTTGAGACCGCGGGACGGGCTCGGACGTCTGTCGTCCCGCGAAGCCTCTATTAACACCGCGACTCGCTGAGTGCGCAAGGCGTCGGTTGCATGCGATACATCTTCGCGGGTGATCCAATTCTTTCGCAGCATGCCCTCAAGCAGGGCCTGTGAAACGCGCGTAGCCGAGCGCAATGTGCCTTCGCGCACGTCGTCGCGCAGCGAGAGATAGTCCAGGACGCGATACTCGGCGTATTGGTCCTCTGGGGCTTTGCGCGAGCGGGCCGACGATCCTGCCTCTCCCGCGAGATGCAAAGCCATTTGTCCTTCGTCGTTAATGCGATACACAACTGCGCGACGGAATTCTGCCCGCAGCGGCAACATGGAGCGGAAAACTTCCCCAATCGGAGCAAGATAGTATTCGCTGATCCATTCTCCGAGCTGCAGTAATTCCTCGGGCAGCGCGGGGGCATCGTCTAGAATCTCCAGGGCCGTTTTTGTCGGCACGGAGGGCTGACGATCATGATTCGCCGTGACGACGCCCACCATGCGCTGCCGTCGGAACGGCACAATCACCCGGCTGCCGGGCACCGGGACCGACCCGGGCGGAACTCGGTAGGTGAAAACCATATCGAGCGGCACCGGAATGGCGACGTCACAAAATTCAGGCATGGTAGAGAAGAGGAAATCGTAGCATCGCGGGTTAAACTGTTCTGGCAACAGCCTTATGCGACCTACAGGATTTTCCGACCCGCTTACCCACAGGTTTTACACAGGTAATTTTGTCTATGGCCCGAAAGTGTAATTAGTTCCAAGGGATGCAAGAGGCCGGGAAAATTTGACCTAAGGTCTTTTACCTAATAAGCCTAATATTCCACAGCCCCTCGATGACGGAGCGGGTTCAGCACAAACCAAGGTTTTCGCGCAGTTGACGCTAAGCCACCACTTGGCATGGGTGCGAAGAAGCCAACACCCTTGGGATAGCATTTAATGTTTTGTTTTCTGCAATTTACATCAGACATTGCTTTCTCATATTTCCGACGGATCGGCAGCGCAATGAAGATTTCGAAATGTTCGCATTAGCAAGAAAGCCTCATTCCCGGAATGTAACTTCCTCCAGTTTTTTGTAAATTCCACTCCGGCTGGCAAAGTATGTGCAAAGCATATCGGTAATCCCGCAACGCTGGCTTTTTCGTATTAGGCACCAGGGTACGTATTTTTAGTCAGAGGTGACTTGATGAAGGAAAAAGAGCTCAGACCACGGGAGCAGCAGGTCGTGGAACTGCTCCTACAGGGCTGTGATAACGATGAGATCTCAAAACAACTTCACATGGCGCGGCGCACGGTAAAAGCACACTTCAACCGTCTGTTTGCGCGCTTTGGAATTTCTGGCGGAGTCAAGCGAGTAAAACTCGCCACACTTTTATATAGGAGGCAACTATGGTCCGAGGAGAAAACGGCAGAACCTACCCCAACCAGCGAGAGCAACGCGTCATCGAGCTCGTCGCCCAAGGACTCAAAAATAAAGAAGTCGCAACCGAAATTGGAACAACCGAACACGTCGTCAAGAATTATCTCCGGACCATCTACGACAAACTGGGGCTCTGGAACCGCGTAGAGCTGGCTTTGTGGTATGAGACGCGCCGGTTCGAGCAGTTGTCGATGGCACCTGCCCACTAATCGCGATCACCGCCGGGTCAACGAGACCGCAATCATTGGTTAATTTTCGCAGGCTCTCTTCCTCGGCTCGGCGGTGAATTCACTCTGAAAAACCGGATGTCCAATCGCCAGCACGAGCGGCAACATGCCTTGGGCTGCTTCCAGGGACGAACATCTCTGCGTCCCGCCTGAATCACGGCATCCTCTCCATTCCCGAGTTACGAAACCTTTGATCGGATCGAGCAGCAGGGTTCACTTTTCGCCACCCCGGCACTCGTCCTCGACGACCAGTTCACGCATATTACTTCCCAGTTTACGATGTCATATTGGCACAACTCTTCCCGAAACAAACCGCGAGGGCGGAACGCCTCACTCTGCTCTTTCTAGTCTCTGTCCTCAAGTGCTGCATTCCTCTGGATTTGCCCCGCCGTGCGCGATGGCGAAACTTTGGCGAAAGACGTGCTTCATAGGAAAGTGCGGTGAGGGTCGGTAAAGAAAAAGAAAAAGTAAGGAGCACAGCATGTTGGACCTCGAGCAGATCAAAATCACCCGTCGCGACCAGGAGGTGCTCCGGTTGCTGGTGCAGGGCTGCAGCAACAAGGAGATCGCGGCGGAGTTAAACATCAGCCCGCGTACCGTGAAGCAGCACTTGCGCACATTATTCTTGCGCGCCGGGATCAAACAGGGGCGCAAGCGTGTAATTCTGGCGACCGCAATTTTCGAAAAGGAGCAGATGAACCATGTCGCCTCGTGAGCAGCTGAGCGCAAAAGAGATTGTCGTGGCAACCATGGTGTGGCAGGGTAAGACGAATCCGGAAATTGCCTCTGCTTTAGGTTGCACCGAGCAGGTCATCAAAAACCAGCTGCGCGGTGTTTTCGACAAGCTGGGGGTCTGGAGCCGGTTGGAGTTGGCACTCTACGTCGCGTCCCACGGCGGAGTATCGTGGGCGGACCAAGCCGCATTGCAATGCGAATTGCCCAGATTACAGACTGCGGTCACACCCCCGAGCGTTTGACTTGGGCGATGGGCTCACGCTCTTCGGGGGTAATGCTTTGGATAAATCGCCGCAGATATTCAAGGCTTTCCGACGAAATATTCAGAAAGCGCACACCGTTTCCAAAGCCGGGGGCAAGACTGGCCACCTGACCTGCCAGCGGTAGCTTAGTTTGGCCCAGCCACAGGGCGATTTCGAACTTCGTATCCAGCGGCAGCGGGATGGGCATTTCGACGAAGCAGCCGCCCTGACTTAGGTCCGAGGCTTTGCCCCAGATTATCGCCTCCCCCGGCCGGCGCAGTTCGACTGAGACAGAGCACTTCACCCGCGGCCAGCGGCGGCGATCGCTTGTACGCTGCTTCTGGAAGACATCAATCCCGTGTGGCAGCAGAAAATCCCAGAGCGGCTTCTCGGGGTTCAAGTTCAAAAGGCCGACAGTGCCTTCAGTGGGCGTGCACGGCGTTCCAGTCCATTTGACGCGAAAATGGGACTTGTTTTTGCCGTAGGTCAGGCCGACGATCTCGTCGACCTTGAGAAGAGCGCGAACGCCTCCAAGTTTCGCGCCGTTCAGGCTGACGTCGATCGTGATCACGTTTTCCGAGAAAACTTTGCCATCCCGGTCTGTACCGAAGATGCGGACGGATACGGCAATCGCTTGTCTCGGCTCGCGCCGGCTGCCCATCTGTTGACTCCACGGTTGCGCAATCGTATTGAACAATCGGCAAATTTCTCTATGGCTTGGCGGAAACGAAAGGCTGAATCGCGGCCCTGGTTCGCCTTCGCCCGCAAATTGCGCAAAGCTCTGCAAAGGGTTGCAGAAGCCTCACTCACATTCGCGTAAGCCCTCATAAAACAAAGCGGTTAGCTGGGAATTGCGGAACTGAAATTGCTTACTCGTATGCCTTGGGATTCCGCGTTTCCCGATTTGGGCGGCGCTTGTTCGTGCAGCGCCGGGCAGGTCTCCCATGGGGCATCATCGATGAGCTACAAAGAAACATTTTGGATGGCATGCGACTCGACCGAGCAGCTGCGGGCCGAATATGGTCCGTTCCACACCCGGGCCGAGGCCGAGCGGGAAGCCGACAAACTTGGCTTTGGCTACCTGCTGCGCTACGAGCACGTAATCGGCGAGGACGACGACATCAAGGAAGTGCGCTGTATCTTCATCGAACTGCAGCCGCAAACAACGCGGCGCTATCCCGAGAAACTACATACCCGGTGCGCCACCTGCGGGGCCTCTGGGGTGCATGACTATCAATGGCAGGCCGAGGTTTGGGCGGATATTCATGAGTTCGAACATAGTCGTCACCGCGTGCGCTTGTTTGAGCAGACCCGCGCCGAGGGACTCAAAGAGGTTCCCGGCTGGCGTGATGCCTGGATCTAGTAATCACGAAACCGCGATTTCTTCAATCCCGTAGAGTACAGTTTCGATTAATTGCACTTCAGGAATTTCTTTTCCCGCCGAACAAAATTTTTTATGCTCTAAACCTGCATTCCACAGGCGCGCCGGTTTATCATGGGAAACATCCTGCCACCCAAACAGATGTGCCAGCCGGTTCGGTTGTTGCGTCAAGGTGTGGCCCAAAACACTTCGACGAGATTTAAGGAGTAGAGCAATGCCAAGAGCAAAGTCCCCCCGCACGACCAAAGCAAAGTCCGACAACAACGTCCTGGAAATGCCGGAAAAGAGTAACGGGCGAAATGGCTCCGCCCCGGCTGATGTGGAATCGGAAATTCGCCTGCGCGCCTACGAACTTTACGAGCAGCGTGGCGACGCCCCGGGATCAGAGCAGCAGGATTGGCTGGCCGCTGAGCGTGAAGTCATGGCCCGCTATTCCAGCCAGAGCCATAGCGCTTAACCACCAAGGAAGCAGCAGACGAGGAGTTTACCCGTCAGTGGCAGCCCGCCATTGACTAGCGGTTTGGCGTATCTTTGTTTGGTCTTGCACCGGCGCGTCGTGGGCCCGGTCCCACCAGCCTGGAACAAATGTGCTGGCTGCAACCTCCGGGCGTTGCTTCCTTCCTGAGATTCTGAAAAAATGAAGTCTCTACCATGGCGCAAATAGGAAGTTTCGTTCTGGTGTTGGCGCTGGCCTTCGCCGGCTACTCCTTTTTGGGCGGCCTCGTCGCGCTCATCCGAAAACAACCCGGGTCGGAGCGTCTGGGCGAAACCGCGCGCCGCGCGGGAATTGCGGCTTTCGGCGCGGTGTTTCTTGCGGCTGCGATTCTGGTGATCGCTGCGTTCCAGAACGACTTCTCCATCTCCTACATTCTCCATCACAGCAACCGCGACCTGCCGGCGCCGTATAAATTCGCCACGCTTTGGTCGGGCCAGGAAGGTTCCTTGCTGTTTTGGTCGCTGCTGCTTGCCGCGTATGGCCTGGTTCTGCGGCTTCGCCATAAGACAGACGAACGGTTGTTCGCACACGCATCGGTCGTCATTGCCGCGGTCCAGGTTTTCTTTTTGCTACTGCTGAACTTTGCCGCCAAGCCGTTCGCGCTAACCCAAGGCGGCGTCCCGCCGGACGGCAATGGGCTCAACCCGCTGCTGCAATATCCCGAGATGGTCATCCACCCGCCGATGCTTTATCTCGGATACGTTGGCTTTACGGTTCCGTTTGCATTCGCGCTCGGTGCGCTGGCCATGCGCTATCCGGGCGAGAAATGGATCCACATTACCCGCCGTTGGACCATGGTGACCTGGGGATTTCTCACCTGCGGAATCTTTCTCGGCGCGCACTGGGCCTACTCCGTGCTCGGCTGGGGTGGATACTGGGGATGGGATCCGGTCGAAAACGCATCCCTGATGCCATGGCTCACCGGCACCGCGTTTTTGCATTCGGTGATGATGCAGGAAAAACGTGGCATGCTGAAGACCTGGAACATGTGGCTGGTCTTCCTGACGTTCTGGCTGGCGATTCTCGGGACCTTCCTCACCCGCAGTGGAATCATCAGCTCGGTGCACGCATTCGCGCAATCTTCGATTGGCGACTGGTTCGGGTATTTCCTGATTATCACTCTAGGCGTATTCCTGTTTTTCTATCTCAAGAACCGCTCCCACCTGCGTAGCGAGCATAAGTTGGAGTCTCTGGTCTCACGCGAGTCGAGTTTCCTGTTCAACAATCTGCTTTTCGTTCTCGCCTGCTTCACCGTCCTGTGGGGAACATGGTTTCCAAAGATCTCAGAACTCGCAACTGACAAAAAAGTCACCGTTAGCGGCGCTTATTACAACAAGGTCACGATCCCGGTCGCACTGCTCTTGTTGTTGCTGACGGCCGTCGGACCGCTGCTTGCCTGGCGCAAGACCTCTCTCGAAAGTCTGAAGCGCAATTTCTTGTGGCCCAGTTTGGGTGCTCTGGCTGTCGGGATCGCGCTGATCGCGCGCGGCATCCGTCCTTGGAATGACATTTCATATTTCTACGCGCTGATGGCTGCCATGCTTGCGGCACTGGTCGCGCTCACGGTCATCTCGGAATTCGTGCGCGGCGGACGCGTCATCGCCCGCCACACCGGTCAGAATCTGCTCGCTTCGATGGCGCACTTGTGGCACCGCAATACGCGGCGTTATGGCGGCTATGTGGTTCACTTCGGCGTTGCGCTGGTTTTCATCGGAATTCTCGGAACGCCTTTCAACAAGGAAGCCGAGAAGGAAATGGCCTTCGGCGACAAGCTGGCGATCGGGCCTTACACGCTGCTCTGCCGCTCCTACACCCAGGAAGAAAACCCGAACTACTCAAGCGACCTCGCGATCATGCAAGTGTATAAAAACGGCCGACTGGTTGACACGCTATATCCCGAGAGCCGCTTTTATATTGCGAGCCAGCAGCAGCAGCACGTGCCCGCGATCCGCTCGAATCTGCAAGAAGATTTGTACGTTGTCTACGAGGGCCAGAACCAGGACACCGGCCGGCCCATCATTAAAGCCCACCTGAACCCGATGGTCTCGTGGATTTGGATCGGGCTGCTGGTGATCGTATTCGGAACAGTTCTTGCGCTGGTACCCAATGCGGCGCCGGTTCGCGCGCCGGTCCGCGAGAGCGTCGAGGCTCCCGTACGCGCTCGCCCAGCTCCCGTCGGGGCCGGAGACTGATGCAGTTTTTTGCCAAAAATCGCGCTCGGCTTATCTTCGCAGTTTTTGCGGGAACACTTTTGCTGATGGGTTCAGGCGACGATGCGGCCCGCATTGACCGTCTCGGCCACCAGATGCTGTGCGTCTGCGGCTGCAATCAGATCTTGCTCGAATGCAACCACGTCGGCTGCGCGTACTCGAGCCGCATGCGTGATGAATTGACTGCAGCGGTCACTCGCGGCGACAGCGACAACGGGGTGCTGCAATGGTTCATTCAGAACTATGGGACAACGGTGCTCGCGGCGCCGACGCATAGTGGCTTCAACCGGGTTGCGTGGATCATGCCCTATGCCGCGCTGGTTGTAGGAATTGGGTTGGTGGTGTTTATCGTTTGGATCTGGAAGAAGCGGCCCATGCCCGCACCCGCAAATATTCCCGCTTCGGTGCGTGGCGTGGAACTTGATCGCTTTCGCCAGCAGGCGCGGCGGGAGACGGAACTATGATCCCGTTTCTCTGCATCGTCATCAGCGCCGTAGCCTTCTATTACATTTTTCATGTTCCGCAGGTCGTAATCGCGGGGCCGGAGAAAACGCGGGCCGCTTATCTGCGCGAGCGCAAAGAAGTGGTTTACGAAAATTTGCGTGATCTGAATTTTGAGTACAAAGCGGGCAAAGTTCCGGAGCTTGATTATCAGTCGATGAAGAACTCGCTTGAAGATGAAGCGGCAGCCCTTCTGGCGGAAATTTCTCGGCTGGAAACGGTTCGTGTGTGACCTCCGTGGGTTTCCTCTGTGAAACTCAGTGCTCTCTGTGGTTAGCGGGTTAAAGACAAACCACAGAGGACACAAAGTTTCACGGAGAAAATCCACAGAGAGAATCGGAACAAATCGTTGACTAATAAAAACAACAAATTTTTCTTTACTGCGTTGTGTGCATCGCTCCTCCTGTTCGCCGGCGTCGCAACGGCCGCCACGCTCACTGGCACCGTCACGAATGGCACGACCAATAAGCCATCAGCTGGCGACGATGTCATTCTCATCGAGCTCGCAGCTGGAATGGAGCAGGCTGCCCAGGCCAAAACCGATGCGCAGGGCCACTTTTCGTTGAAGTTTGACGACGAAGGCGCGCCGCATCTGGTGCGGGTGATTCACCAGGGCGTTATGTATCATCAGCCTGCGCCGCCGGGAACGAAGACCGCCGACGTCACGGTTTACGATGCAAGCTCCAAAGTTGCAGGCGTGAAAGCCGTCGCAGATCTAATGTACTTGCAGGCCAGCAAAGGCGAGCTTGCCGTCATGCGTCTATTCGCGGTTGATAACACCTCACAGCCGCCGCGCACCCAGATGAACGACGCCGATTTTGAGTTCTACGTCCCCGAAGGCGCGGAGATCGAAGACGCGCAGGCGCAGACCGCTGGCGGGCAATGGGTCAACAGCGCGCCTTCACCGCAGAAAGAAAAAAATCGCTACGCCTTCGTTTTCCCGATTCGCCCCGGCCAAACTCAGTTTCGTGTGACGTATCACGTGGCGTACACGGGAAAAGCAACGGTCAATCCGCGCGAGATCTATCCGCTGCAACACTTTGTCGCCATCATGCCGCGCACGTTGGGGTTTAGCCCCGGACAGACCGGAATCTATCAGGACAAGCAGCCGCCTGACCTGCCGGATGCGATTGCCGAAGTCGCGAGCAGTCCGACTCCGGGACAAAACCTGGCCTTCGAAATATCCGGCGAGGGTACGCTGCAGGATCAAAATCAGAACGCCTCTGGCACCACCTCAGCTCCGGCAGCCGAAGCCGACAACCGCCCCGGCGGCGGATTGGGCCGACCGGGAGATGACCCCGATCCCATGGATCAATTTCGCTGGTGGCTGCTCGGCGCTCTGGGAATCGTTCTCGCCGGGGGAGCGGTCTACATTAGCTCGCGTCCAAGGGCGCTCGCGGCCTCAAGTGGTGGCGCTACAGTCGAGGTTCCGGCTGCCCTTCCTGCTCCTAAAGCGTCAGCCGGTAATTCGGGCGTATTGCTTGATGCCCTGAAAGACGAACTGTTCCAGCTTGAGATCGAGCGACAAAAGGGACAGATTTCGGATGAGGAGTACGCCAGGACGAAAGCCGCGCTCGACCAGACCCTCGCCCGTGCCATAAAACGCAACAAATAGGTAATCTTTAGATCCGACCCACACAGGGTGACCCACCCAACGCGGTTTTCGTTGGGCCGGTCCTTTCGAACCAATCGACCCCTGCTCTCGTATTACACCCTGAAGCGGCCTGGTCTCGGATAGCATCTATTCTGTAGGGGTTATTTATGGGGAACACATTTAAAACCGCGTTTCTGCTGACCGGACTTACGCTGTTGCTGATGTTCGTCGGCCGGATGTTGGGCGGTCAGAACGGCATGTTGATCGCGCTCGCCATCGCCGCGGTCATGAATTTCGTGTCGTACTACTTCTCGGACAAGATTGCGCTCGCCATGTACCACGCGCGTCCGGTCACGCGTGAAGAATTGCCGCGCGCTTATCAGATTGTGGAGCGGCTCACCCAGAAGATCGGCATCCCGATGCCAAAGATGTACGTGATTCCGACCGACTCGCCGAATGCGTTTGCTACGGGACGCAACCCTGAGCACGCGTCGGTTGCCATGACGCAGGGGATTCTGAACCTGCTCAATGATGAGGAAATGGAAGGCGTGCTCGCGCACGAACTCGGCCACGTGCGCAATCGCGACATCCTGATCAGCTCTGTCGCAGCCACAATTGCCGGCGCGATCACTTATCTCGCGGAAATTGCACGATGGGGAATGATTTTCGGCGGATACGGAAACGATCGCGAGGAGCGAGGCGGAGGAGGCTTCGCAGCACTGGCGATGCTGATTCTTGCGCCGTTTGCCGCAATGTTGATTCAGCTTTGGGTTTCACGAACCCGCGAATATCAGGCCGATGAAAGCGGCGCGCACTACACCGGCAATCCTTATGCCCTGGCGAGCGCCCTGGCCAAACTCGACACCTACTCGAAAAGGATGCCGCTTCCTGCGACTCCATCTACTGCGCATCTTTTCATTATTCAGCCGTTCTTGGGAATGAGCCTGGCGAATCTGTTCTCGACTCATCCGCCGATCGCGAAAAGGATCGAGCGTCTGACGGGCAGGCCGGCTGAGTACATGCTTCAATGATAGTGAGTGGCTCGTGTTTCGTGGTTCGTGATTTGTAATTAGGTTCTGACCCGGAGTACGGCCTTTTAGCCACGAGCCACGAATCACGGGCCGCAGCTCTGATCACTTCGGTAACCCAAACGTTCTGGATGTCGCATAGTAGAATCCACTTTATGTCCCCAGAAGGCGTGGTCGTCGCTTCCGAGCGGGCTTCTCTTCTCGAACGCGAACTCAAAAAAGTCATTCGCGGCAAAGATGAAGTCGTGCGCTTGGCCCTGGTTTCCGTACTCGCGCATGGGCATTTACTGATCGAAGGCGTTCCGGGCGTCGGCAAAACAACGCTGGCGCATGCTCTGGCAAGACTGCTCGGTTGCAATTTTCAGCGGGTGCAGTTCACGAGCGATATGCTTCCCTCGGACATCATTGGCATTTCGATTTACTCCGCCACCGAGCAAAAATTCGAATTCAAGCGTGGCCCGATTTTCACAAACGTTCTTCTTGCCGACGAGATCAACCGCACCACGCCGAAAACTCAATCCGCATTGCTCGAAGCCATGAACGAAGGGCAGGTCACGGTGGATGCGATCTGCCATCCGTTGCCACAGCCGTTTCTGGTTATCGCCACGCAAAATCCGGTTGAACATCATGGGACTTATCCGCTGCCTGAATCGCAACTCGACCGATTCCTGATGCGCGTGCAGATGGGATATCCCGACAGCAAATCAGAGCGGGAGATTCTTCGCGCCGAGGCAGGCACTGCGCAACTCGAGAATCTCGAACCTGTGCTCACCGGTGGCGATGTCCTCGAGATGCAGCAGGCAGTCACCCAAGTCGAGGTGGATGATTCGCTGGTGAGCTACGCGCTTGAGATCGTGGCACGCACCCGCAAACACGAAAAGCTGACGCTGGGCGTTTCGCCGCGCGGCTCACAGATGCTCTATCGCGCAGCCCAGGCCATGGCTTTCCTTGATGGGCGCGGCTTCTGCGTTCCAGAAGATTTCAAGCCGCTTGCAGTTCCCGTCTTCGCCCATCGCGTTGCCATCCACGGAATGAATTCTTCCGGATTGAAGAAATCCGTTCGTCCCGAAGAAGTTATTCAGGAAATCGTAAATTCGGTGCCGGTTCCGGTGTAGACCCGCAGCCCATCAGCCAAGAAAATCCAAAGCCAATGTCATTCCGAACTGCTTCAGCAGTGAGGAATCTGCTTTGATTCATGCTTCCCATATTGGTGCTTCCCATTATGATGGGCGTGCATGACTTTCATCAGATTTCTCCTACTGCTCTCGCTCGCAGTCTGGCTCGGCGCTCTCATATTTTTCCCCGTGGTCGCGCAGACCTCGTTCGAAGTGCTTCCCTCAGCGCATCTTGCCGGGTTCGTGGTTCGTGATTCGCTCATCAAACTCCATTGGATGGGTCTTGTCTGCGGGATCGTCTTTCTAATCTGTTCAGTTATCTACAATCACGAAACGTTGGGCAGGGCACGAATATTTGCCGCCAGTCATATGCTCATCGGAGCAATGCTGATACTCACAGCGATTTCGCAGTTCGGCATCATCCCGCGAATGGACTTGTTGCGCATCACTGCGGGAGAGATCGATTTGTTTTCCCCTTCGAATCCAATTCGCGCGCAGTTCGATTCCCTCCACGCCTGGTCTGTTCTCATTGAAGAAGCGGTACTTTTGCTTGCGATGATCGTCCTCTACCTCACAGCGCGCCGCTGGTCGTCTCCCTGCGCGTAAATACCGCGACCAGGGCCGATTTCAGCCAATTACTTAGGTCATCTTGGGAACATTACGAATTCAGAGGATGATGGGTTGAGGGACAGCACTTCTTCGCACCAGGTTAACCGGCCTGTGCGGCTGAGGTGCTGTCCTGTAATCCTCCGAGGACTGCTGAATGCATATTGACGACCTGCTGCGGATTGCGATGGAGCGGCGTTCCTCCGACTTGCACCTGAAAGTCGGAAATTATCCACACCTTCGCATTGACGGCGAACTGGTGCCTTTGACCGATCAGCCCCGCATCACCGCAGAAGATATGCTCACCATGGCATTCAGCATGATGTCCGCGCGCCAGAAGCAAAAATTCAAAGAGACCAGCGAAATCGATATGGCTTACGGCGTCGCCGGCCTGGGACGATTCCGCGTGAACGTCTTCCAGCAGCGCGGCAACGTCGGCCTTGTCCTCCGCGTAATTCCGACAAAAATTCGCGCGCTCGACGAATTGTATTTGCCTAAAGTAATTGAGCAGATTTGCGAAATGCCGCGTGGTCTTGTACTCGTAACCGGCGTGACCGGCTCCGGTAAATCGACAACGCTCGCGGCGATGATCGACCGTGTAAACTCCACGCGCGCCGAACACATCATCACCATCGAAGACCCGATCGAATTCTTGCACCGCGATAAAAAAGGCTACGTGAACCAGCGCGAAGCGGAAGTCGACACACCGAGCTTTTCGGCAGCGCTGCGCTCTTCGTTGCGTCAGGACCCGGACGTGATTCTGGTCGGCGAAATGCGCGACATGGAAACCATCGGCACTGCTTTGCATGCAGCCGAAACCGGCCACATGGTCTTCTCAACCCTGCACACGCTCGATGCCGTTGAAACCATCAACCGAATCATCTCTGTGTTTCCGCCGCCGGAGCAGAAACAGATTCGTTTACAGCTTGCGGCCGTGTTACGCGCGGTCATCAGTCAACGCCTCGTTCGCCGCAGCGATGCCGAAGGCCGGGTTCCGGCCGTCGAAGTGATGATCAATACCGCTTATATTCGCGAGTGCATTCTCGTGCCGGAAAAAACCCGTGCCGTTCGCGACGCAATTTCCGCCGGTACCTCCCAATACGGAATGCAGACCTTCGATCAATCTCTATGGGATTTGTTCCAGGCGGGAC
>Ga0335073_10008337_pt1 | contig 14538 bp, 12 predicted proteins | sample Lox_Sample_22_FD_207093 | JGI IMG/M metagenome (GOLD analysis project Ga0335073, IMG submission 207093) | Soil microbial communities from Loxahatchee National Wildlife Refuge, Florida, United States - Lox_Sample_2.2 | ecosystem: Environmental > Terrestrial > Soil > Wetlands | place: USA... | reverse complement strand
CAGGCACGAGTATCGCAGAAGCGCGGGGGCGGCCTCGCGCATCTCACGCTGTCGCACGTGGCCGATCTATCCGTTCAATCGGACGAGGGGATGCTCGCCTTGAACGATGCGATGATGCGCCTCGCGCACGACATGCCGCGTCTCGCGGATGTCGTCGAGTGCCGGTTCTTCGGCGGCTACGACGAACAGGACACCGCGCGCGCGCTCGGTGTTTCCCTGCGCACCGTGCAGCGTGACTGGCTCAAGGCGCGAGCCTGGCTGTTCCGCGAGCTTGGCGGCGCGCCCGCCGGGTAGCAGGAGAGCTCAGCTTCCGCCGGCCAGCAGGTGTTCCAGCTCCTCGGCCGACAGCGTGCCCGGGTGAATGCGTCCGTCGGCGAATATCAAGGTCGGCGTGCCGTCGATATGCAGCTTGTCGCCGAGCGCCAGATTCCGGTCGAGCGGGTTGGCGCACTTGGCCGCGGGGGGGTCGATGCCCTTGCGCATCTTGTCGAGCCACGCACGCTCGCGGTCCCTGGCGCACCACACCCCGAGCGCATGCTCATAGGCGTGTGGATGGATCGAGGTCAAGGGATACAGAAAGATGTGCAAGGTCACGTCGTTGACCTGCGGGAGCTGGTCCTCGAGCTTCTTGCAGAACGGGCAATCGGGATCCTCGAAGATATACAGCTGGCGCTTGCCGGTACCGTGCTTCACATCGAAGGCGTCCGCGAGCGGCAACGCGCCGACATCGATCCGCGTCACCTCCGACAGCCGCCGCTCGGTGAGATCCTCGCGGGTATCGAGCTCGAGCAGATGGCCGTTGAAGAGATGGCGGCCGGCGAGGTCGGCGTAAACGATGCGGTTTGCGGACAGCAGCACTTCCACGATGCCATCGACGCCGCTCGGCCGGATCGCCTGGACCTCGACGTCGGGCAATGCCTTGGTGAGCTTTCTCGCGAGCTCCGCATACTCCGGTGCGATCGCGGTCCGCGGCGCGGCCGGCGCGGCCGGTGCGGCCGGTGCGGCCGGTGCGGGTGGTGCGGGTGGTGCGGGTGGTGCGGGTGGCGCCGCGGGCTCGGCGGCGGAGGCCGTGACCAGCAGCAACGCCGCGACAGCCACCGGCAAGCCACGCGTGCACCGGCCTCGCGCCGAGAGGTATTCGCGATCCATTTCAGAGTCCTGTTGTTTCGTTTCGGATCCGGGGTTCTACCACGGGACGGCTCGCTTGACACCTGCCGCATGTCTCATGCGGGCGCTCGCAGGCGGGCAAGTACGATGCTCACGGCCACGCACAGCGCCGCCACCAGCACCGGCGGCATCCTGAAGCGGACGAGCAGCACCGCTCCCACGGCGGCGATGGCCGCATCCGCGCTGTTGCCGATCGATGTCGTACAGACGGGTTTGTAGAGGGCGGCCGCGAGAATCCCCACCACGGCCGCATTGATGCCGGCGAGCGCCGGCCAGGCATTACGTGCGCGCACGAGCTCGAGCAGCGGTGCCGCCGCGAGCGCGAGCAGCATTCCGGGCAGGAAGAGTGCGAGCACGCTGCCGCCGGCCCAGGCTACCTTGAGGCCGTTGGGCGCGCAGGCGGCGCCCAGATAGGCGGCCAAGGTGAACAAGGGGCCCGGGATCGCCTGTGCGAAGCCGTAGCCCTGCAGAAACCCGGCATCGGAGATCCAGCCGCTCGGCACAAGCGCGTCCCGCAGCAGCGGCAGGACCACGTGTCCGCCGCCGAACACCAGAGCACCGCTGCGATAGAAGACGGCGGCGAGCGCGATGAAATCGTGGCGGCGCGGCGCGCCGAACGCCGCCAGCAAGAAAAAAAGGCCGATGAAAATGCCGAGCGCGCAAAGCGCGGCGCGCCGCGAAATGGCCGAGCGGGGCATGGCCACGCCCGGCTGCACGCTGCCGCACAGCATCCATCCGCCGACCGCACCCAGCAGCATGGCGAGCAGCTGGCTCTCGATTCCTCCATGCAGCAGCAACAGAGCGGCGGCGCTCAGGGCGATCGCCGCGCGGCGCAGATCGGGGCACAAGCGCCGCGCCATGCCGATGAGGGCCTGCGCGACCACCGCCACCGCGGTGAGCATGAGTCCGTGAATCGCTGCCAGGAAGGCGGTCCCATGAGCGCGGGAGGACAGCAGGGCGAAAAGCAGCATGAGACAGGCGGAAGGAAGCGTGAATCCGCACCAGGCAGCCAGCGCGCCGCGCCATCCGGCGCGGTGCTGTCCAATGAGCAACCCCACCTGGCTGCTGGCCGGTCCGGGAAGGAGCTGGCAAAGTGCGACGATGCTCGAGAACTCGGCAGTGCTCAGCCACTCGAGTTGCTCGACATAGGTTCGCTGGAAGTAGCCGAGATGCGCGACCGGTCCGCCGAATGCGGTGCAGCCGAGCCTGAACGCGCTGCGGAATACCGAGGCCGCCGCGCTGCCCGCCGTGGGGGTGGGATTGTCGCCGCTGATGGTCACGCCGGACTCAATCATACTACCCGCGCCCGCGATGCCCGCCTTCCATCCGCTTGACAGGCGGTAACTTTGCAATACAGAGTAATCGCTCGGGGGCTGGAACGACGATGCGACCCTCTATGGTCGGCGCGTGCGTTTGCTCGGTGTTGCTGAGCGTGGGCTCCCCGGGGCGCAGGCGGCCTCCGAGATCAACGTGCGCGCGGAGTATTATCAACGGTCGGATGGCATTTCTAGTCCACCCCCCGTAGCATGCCGCCGGGTGGAATCTGCCGCGAACCCCGATCCCTCCAATGCGCTGCGCACCGAGCGGCGCGGCGAGCAGCTCATCGCCGCGCGCTTCACCGTGCGCCACGCTTGGACCTTCGACGGGTCGGATCGGGTGCCGGACGCCGCGACGGCGCAGGGGGTCCACCATTGGCTGATCGGCTGATGTGGCTGTCGATGATCGGGCCCCTCGTGGATCTGATCGCGTATCTCGCGGCCGCCGCGCTCGGGCTGTCCGCCGAGACGAGTCAGTGCGCGAGCTTCGCGGCCGCGTTGATGCTCGCCTATCTTCCCGAGGCTTTCGTGCGGCATCGCGCCGCTCCGAAGCGCGGCTGGCTGATGCGTGCCGTCGCGATGAGTGCGCTGATATTCTTCTTGCGCAGCGGGCTGTTTGCGCTTCTCGCCTGGAGCTGGAGTTGGCCGGGCGCCCTGGCCGAGATTGGCACAGCGCTCGTGACGGCGGTCCTCATCCGCACCGGGCAGCGCATTGCGCCCGGCGGCTCGCGGCTCGGAAGCGGCGAGGGCTGGACGTCGATGGCGGTCGCACTGGTCGTGGTGGCATTCGCCTTGCGAGTGCTCTACGGAGCGCAGGTCGAGCTCCTCCCGGAGGAGGCGTACTACTGGAGCTACGCCCGGCACCTCGATTATGGCTATCTGGATCATCCGCCGCTCGTTGCCTGGCTGATCGCCGCCGGTCGGTGGCTGTTCGGCGATGGTGAATTCGGGGTGCGCGTCGGTGCGATGGCGTGCGCCGTGGTGGCGGCGCTTTTCATGTACCGCTTGACGCGCAGCCTGTTCGGCGCCGCGGCGGGTCTCGCCGGACTGGTGTTGTTGCAGACCTTGCCGTATTTCTTCGTGACCGGCCTGTTGATGACCCCCGATGCGCCGCTCTTCGCGGCCTGGGCCGGAGCGCTGTGCTTTCTCGAGCGTGCCTTGATCGGCGGCCGCGCCCGCGCCTGGTGGGGCGCAGGCCTGTGCCTGGGCGCAGGTCTTCTCGCCAAGTACACCATTGCGCTGCTCGCTGCCTCGACGCTCCTGTTCATGCTGATCGATCGGCCCTCGCGTGCCTGGTTTCGGCGGCTCGAGCCGTACGGGGCGGCGCTGCTTGCGGCGGCGATATTCACGCCCGTGGTGGTGTGGAACGCGCAGCACCATTGGGCGTCGTTCCTGTTCCAGACCACGCGTCGGTTGGCGGACCATCCTCAGTTCGCCCTGCCCAAGCTCATCGGATCGATGATCGCCTTGTTGACGCCCACGGGGTTCGTGGCGGCAGCCGCTCTGCTGGGGCGGCGCGCTGCGACGGAGCCCGACCCCGCGCCCGGCGAGGCGCGCGGCTGGCGCTGGCTGCAGCTCAGCACGCTCGCGCCGCTTGGGGTGTATGCGCTCTTCAGCCTGCGCCATGAAGTCAAGCTCGACTGGACCGGGGCGGCCTGGCTCGGCGCCGTCCCGCTGCTCGCGGTCGGGGCCGTGCGAGCGCTGCCAAGCGGTGCGCTCGGCGCTCGCATCCAGGCGGCCTGGGGTCCCACCGTGATGATCCTGCTGCTCATCTACGGGGCCGGTCTTTACCACTTCGCGATCGGCATACCGGGTCTCGGGTACGGATCGCACGCCGAGCTGGTCCCGGTCGGCTGGCGCCAGCTCGGCCGCCAGATCGCGCGCATCGCGGCCCGCGGGGAGGGCGGCGAGGAGCCCCTGGTGGTGGGAATGGATCGATACGCGATCGCGAGCGAGCTCGCCTACTATGCACCGGACCGCGCCCAGGGCCTCGCCTCCACATCGAGCGGCCATCTCTTCGGACAGGTGGGACTCATGTACGAGCAATGGTTCCCGCCCGCGTCGCTGCGGGGACGCAGACTCCTGCTGGTCGCGTGGCACGCGGGCGAGCTCGACACGCCCGAGATCACTGCGCATGTCGAGCGCTGTGGGCCGATCGAGGAGGGCATGCTCACGCGCCGCGGAGAGAGGGTCCGACCCTACTACTATCGGTTCGCAGACTACCGCGGCCCTTGAGCGCCGCCTCAGGCTTCGAGAGAGGGGGTCTCGACGAAGCGTTGTGCGGTCCCGTCCGCCGTGATCCAGAACGAGTCGTTGCGCCATTGCACGCGCCGGCTCATGAAGCTCCATCCCCAGAGCGCCAGGGTGAGCAGGTCTCTCACCGCGAACAGAACGAGCTGCAGTACTGTGGTGCGCTCGGTGCGGGTGCTGAGGTGGATCATCAGGCGGCTCAGCGCCGTAATTCCGACGGCCGCGAGGCCGGGCGCGGATCCCCCCGCAAGCCAGGCACCGACGATGGCCACCGGCGGGCTGAAGGTGATGAAGGACCAGCCATAGCCCGTTGGACGCACGGCACGAATCGTGCGCAGCCAGCGCAGCTCATGGCGCACCAGTTCAGGCAGCGAACGGGCGTTGACGAAGGTGTCGACGTACACATGTGACAGCACGGTGCGAAGACCTGCCTCGCGGGTCAGCTCTCCGAGCCGGTAGTCGTCGGCGAGCTGATTCACGATGGCGCGAAAGCCGCCGATGGCGCTGAGCACGCCGCGGCGCAGGGCGATGGTCGCGCCGAAGGCGAACGAGCGCGAGCCCGCCAAGGCTGCGACGCGCACCGAGGGCACGAACCATTCGTTGATGTACATGGCGCCGAGCGCGGACCAGATTCCGCGGCGAGGCAGGCCGCGGTAGGCGCAGGTGACGATTCCGACACTTGGATCGAGCAGCGGGGCGACGACGTGCTCGAGATAGTCGGCAGGCACGCGCACGTCGCTGTCGGAGAGCACGAGGTATTCGTGGCGCGCCAGCGGCATCATGTTGATCAGGTTGCTGACCTTCCGGCTGGTGCCGTGCAGGGAGTGGTCGACCGTCAGCTGCAGGTCGAGCTGCGGGAATTCCCGTTGCAATCGCCGGACGATCTCGACCACCGCATCGTTCGCATCCGAGACGCCGAAGATGACCTGATAAGCGCGATAGCGCTGCAGGCAGAACGAGCGCAGGCATTCATAGGTTTCCGGCTCCGCTCCGCACAAGGGCTTGAGGAGCGTCACGGGGGGAAGAGGCTGCTGCGGCGGCGCTGCAGGGCGGAGCCGCGAGCGCACCGCAAGGCAGGCGATCACGCCGTAACTCGCCGCCGCCGCGCACAGCAGCAGCCCCACAACGTTCATCCAGTAGCTCATGGGATTCTCGAAGATCGGGCCCGGTATTATGCTTTGCATCGCAAAGTAGTCGCACACCGAGGCCGATGCAAGCTGTCGTGGTTTGGCGGCACCCGCCGCGGGATTTCAGCCGCTCACGGTGCGCTGGCTGCCGGCCGCGCCTTCTTGGGTCGCGGCGGCGCCGTCGAGGATGACCTGCTCGAGCACTTCGAGGTAATCCAGATAGCGGCGCCGGCCGAGCGGCGTGACCTTGCAAATGGTCTGGGGACGGTTCCCCTCGTGGGTCTTGGTGACGTTCACGAGCTTGGCCTCCTCGAGCACCAGCAAGTGACGGTTCAGATTGCCGTCGGTGAGCGCGCAGAACTCCTTCAACTCCCCGAACGCCAGTCCTTTGGGATGGGTGATGAGCGAGGTCAGCACCGAAAGGCGGGCGCGCTCGTGGATGACGCGATCGAGCCCGCCGTAGGCGAATCGCGATCGGTTGCCGGCGTGCGTTTTGCGCTTATTCACTTGCATCGTCGAAATCATATCGCATGATGGCCGCCACCAGCAGTTGTCCCACTCCAAAAGGGATGCCCATGGTCCAGGGCAGGAGCGTCTCGGAGTCGCCTTGTACGAACAGAGTCGCCAGCCCGGTGACAAGATACCAGACGCCGACGGCAAACGTGTGCCTTGGCAAGAAGCGGCAAGAAGCGAACACACCCAGGCTGAACAACAGCTGCCACAGCCCGGGCAGCATCCAGGTCTCCCTGGGTGCCGCCCGCACCACGACGGCGGTGAGCAGTACGCCGACCACCAGAGCCGGAAGGAACTGCTCGACCGCGGACTGGATCATCTCGGGCGCAAGGCCGGAATGAACGCGTCGCGCCCGAACCGTGGTTTGGACCGCGACCATCGCGATCGATACCAGCGCGGTCGCGAACCAGACGGCAGCGAAGGTCATGAAGTCAGCACGCTGCTCGATCCAATGCGCCTGCACCGCGGCCACCACCAGCGCAAGCGTTCCGCTCGCCGTGATCGAGGCCGGACCATATCCGCGAAACTGCGTATCGCGCGCGACCTGGCAGCGAATCTGCCGGATTTCCGCCAGCGCTCGATTCAAGTCGGGCATTCAAAGTCTCCTTTCAGCTGCGTCTTGCGGCGGGACGGAAGCCTCTGCCGTCGGTGAGCTCGTGGTATATCAGCGCCCTGATTTTTTGATTGTACCCCAGGCGCTGAAACAGTCGCTTCCTCGTGGCGGCTCCACCCGGGCAAGGCGCCTCGAACTGGGACCGGCTCGATAGTGGCCGTGACGGTTTTGGGCATATATTCCGGTTCTGCAGACTGACCACTTTACGGGAGACGCGAATCGTGAGCTTATTTGGCAAAGGTGGCGATCTCAATCGCCAGTTCATCGCGCGGCCGGACGGTGCAAAAGGCGACATCCTTTACAAGTGGCCTGATCTGACCATCCGCAAGTTCACCCAGGTGACGGTCGAGCCCGACGAGACTGCGATCTTCATCAAGGAAGGAAAGGTCGCCGGCACTCTGCCGCAAGGTCGCTCCACGCTCGACGGCGCGCTCATCCCGTTTCTCGGCGATATCGTGGATTGGGCGAGCGGTGGCAACATGTATCGCGCCGAGCTCTACTTCGTCGGCAAACGCGAGTTCGTCAACCTGCCGTTCGGCGGTCCGATCGACAACATCGAGGATCCGGAGACCGGGCTCGCCGTGGGGTTGCGCGTGTTCGGCGAATACGCGCTCGCGGTGACGGATCCCGCGACCTTGATTTTGACCCTGGTCGGCACGCGTCAAGCCTCCAACGACACGGTCACCGATTGGACCCGCGAGCAGATTCTGAAAGTGCTGCGCACCGGTGTGGTGCGCAAGCTCTCGGCCGAGAAATGGCCGGTGCTGGGGATCGCCGGGCGCACCGCGGACATCGAGGCCGCCTTGCTCGCCGATGTGCAGGCGACGCTTGCGGCCTATGGGGTGAAGGTCACGCGCCTCGGTAACGTCACCATCAGCTTGAAACCGGAGGATGAGCAGACGCTCAAGGGTCTGCGCAAGGACAGCGCCTACACGCGTCTCGCCGGTGGCTTTCGCGAATACGGCGTCGGCGCCGCCCTCAAGGGAATCGGCGAGGGAGCAGCTGCGGGCGGCGGCAACGGCGCGGCCGCGCTGGGTATTGGCATGGGTCTCGGCGGCCTCGTGGGCGGTATCGGCATTGCGCCCTCGGGCGGCGCCGCTCCCGGTGGCGCTCCCGGCCCGCAGGGCGGCGGGGGCGCTGGCGGCGCCGGTGGCGCTGGCGCTCTGGTTTGCGCGAGCTGTCACGCACCGAACGCGCCGGGCTCCAAGTTCTGCGCGAGCTGTGGAACGGCACTGGCACCGCGTGTGGCCCACTGCACACAGTGCGGATCGGTGGCGGCGCCCGGTGCGAAGTTCTGCGGCAGTTGCGGAGCTGCGCTCGCCCCATGAGGCGCGCCCTGATCCGCGGCGGCGTGTTCGCGGCGGGCACGCTGGGCGTTCGCGCCGTGCTCGCCCGGGCGGGTGGCGGCGGTCATGGGGGCGGCGGCGGACACGGCGGCGGGGGCGGAGGGCACTCGTTCGGCGGAGGATCTCACTTCAGCACGGGCTCGGGGGGCGGCTCACTCGATGGCGTGATCGGGCTCCTGATCGTCGGACTCGTCATTTATTTCTTTCTGCGGCGCGTGCGTCGCGGGACCTCCGCCAATGTGATGGCGGCCGCCCCGCCCGCCCAGGCGGTGATCAGCGCGCTCGGCGCGCGGCTCGGTCAGCAGGCAGCCTTGCGCGGCTCCGGCGGCGTTGCGCGGGGCCTGGCCGCGCCGGTCGCGAATCTGCGCAGCGCGGTTGACGAGATCCGTGCCCGCGACCCGGGATTCGAGCTGGAGCTTTTTCTGCAACGGGCCGAGATGACCTTCTTTCTGGTCAAGCGCGGGTTGCAGCAGAATGACGCAGCGGCGGTGCGCCCCTACCTTGCCGATCCGATGTTCGCCTTGCTCTCGAATGCGATCGCGCAGGCCAAGACGCAGCACCAGCATGCGCTGCTCGAGAGCTTGAACGTGCGCGCCGTGCATGTCGAAAGCGCCACCTGCGACGCGACCGGGCAGCGCATCGCGATTCATTTCGATCTCGTCTATCGCGGCAAGGTCGTGAGCGATGCCAAGAAGGTGCTTTCCGACGAGGGGCTCGATCAGCGCCATGGGGAATGCTGGACCTTCACACGCGGCGCGGACGCGCGCACGCCGTTGAACGGCGGGGTCGTGGCGGCATGCTGCCCTGCCTGCGGAGGCGAGCTGCGCTTGAACCTCGACGGGACCTGTGGGCACTGCCGGGCGAGCGTCACCAGCGGCGCCGTGGACTGGGTTGTCGCCGAGGTGCGCCCTGCGCCCTTCATGGGTTACGGGGCCGACTCTTCGCTCGCGGTCGCGGCGGCGAGCGTGGAGGAGGGCGTCGCCAAGCTGCGGGCCGCAGATCCGGCCTTCGAGATGGATGCGTTCCGCGCGCGGGTGAAGGTGGCATTTCGCTCCCTGCAGGATGCCTGGTGTCAGCAGAATCTCGACGCCGGGCGCGCGTTCCTGAGCCCTGGCGCCTATTTCAGCTGGCGAGCCCAACTGGAGACCATGGCCGCCGAGGGACGCCGCAACGTCATGGAGAATCTCGTCGTGCAGCGCATCGATCCGGTGGTGATCGTGCATGGACGGGTGTTCGACGACATCACCGTGCGCATCAGCGCGACCGCCGCGGACTTCGAGGTCGATGCCGGCAACCGCATCGTGTTCGGCGATCGGACCGTGCGTCCGTTCGCCGAGGACTGGACGTTCCAGCGCTCGGTCGGCGCGGCCACGACACAGAAGCCCGGCACGCTCGAGAACACCTGCCCGAGCTGCGGAGCCCCGGTGGCGCTCAATCAGATCGGCGAATGCCGTTACTGCAAGGCGGCGGTCACCAGCGGCAAATTCGACTGGGTGGTGTCGCGAATCGAGCAGGAAGATCAGGCCGACGGCGGTGATTCGCCGCGCTCCGGCGCGGGCGGCGATCTTGCGCTGCAAGTGGGCGGTGCCATCGTCGGCGGGTTGCTGGCGAATCTGCTCGAGAACGCTTCGCGCAACTCGAGAAACTGGAACTGAGGCAATTCCCGCGGCCAAGGGCACAGCGCAGGCGCGACCTTCCGCGCGCGGGCGCAACTTACCAGCGCATGCCTTGAATGCGCTTGTCTCGATGCGCGAGCGTCCACTGCGCATGCTCGGCCAGGCAGGCGTGCCCGAGCGAGCGCAGAATTTCGAGCTTGAGCTCGTTCGTGGTCGCGGCGCGCAACTGCCCGGCTGCGAGGTGGAACAGCCCGTACATGTAATCGTACTGACGGATGAGCGCGCGATCCGCCTTCTCGTTCAAGTAGATCTCGAAGATCGCGGCGTACACCGGCACGAGCGCCAGGCCCCAGAGCATGTCGCCGCGCAGCGCAATCGGCAGCAGCTGTATCGAGGCCGTGCGCAGCGCCACGTCGAGCGCGAATGCGAGCGCGAGTACCAGACCGCCGAACAACAGCGCCCGATCGATCCTCTCCGACACATGGATGCCGCGGGTGAGCTGGCGCAGACGGCGGCGATAGTAGGACATCTGCCCCGTGCCGCTGGTCGGATGGTCGTCGCCGATCCAGTGCGCATAGACGAACGCGAACCCTTCGCCGATGCTGCCGCTTGGATGGATGGCGAGCTCGAGGCTGACCGCGCGCATGGCATTGCGGATCCATTGCAGCTCGGCGTCCTGCTTTTGCAGGAAGCTCTCGTGTGCGAACTCGCCGTCGAACTCCTTGCGCACACCGGCGAGCTCCCAGTAGAAATCGACGCGCAGCGCCTCCGCCAGAGCACGGTAGTCGAGGTACTTGCGGTGCCAGGCACGCCGGTGAGCCCAGATCGCGAGCAGCGTGCCGAGCAGGAATACCACCAGCACGCCTGCGATCTCGGCGATGGCCGCCCTGCCGAGCGAATCCTTCTTGAACGCAATCAGCAAGAATGCCATCAGCGCCCACAACAGGTAGCGCGAGCGTAGCGCGAGCGTGAAGCAGCGCCGGTGATAGCTTCCGAGCCAATCCGCGGCCGTGAACAAGCGGTCCAGGTAGTTGAGGGATCTCGGGATCGGCGTCGGACTCGGCTGTGACAGCCGGCGTCCGCTGGTGGCGATCCGTTCGGCGGATGAATCGACGTCGCGGTTGAACTCGGCGAGCCGCTCGAAGGTCGTGCGCAGCGGGGCGGGCAGCTGCTCGCCGCCGCGCGAAGCACTGCCGGTGAATCCGAGTACGGCCACCCCGGGCGGGGTGGGACGCGACAGGCGCGAGCAGCGTATCTCGAAGTTGAGGTCGTCGCTCTGAGCGGACAGCAGCACGTCGCGGGGGAATACCAGCGCCTCGCCGCTCGGGATCACACCACGGCGGCGAAACTCGATGGCGCGGGCGGTGCCGGCCCGAAAGTCGGTATCGACGCCGTTCCAGACCGCGATCATGAGTCCGCTGTAGCGCGCGATCAGTGCGCCGGCCCGCTGCAGTTGCCGCTCGCGCGTCCCGCTGCCGGGCTCGAGGTCGCGCGCGCTCGCATCCTCCGGCAAGCCGAGCTCGACCACTTCGCTCATGTCGCAGAGCCGGTCGAAGTTGATGCGCTCGGCCTCGCTCCCGAGATCCTCGCGGCAGAGCGCGCGCGCATACGGCAAGAGGGCGACCATCGGGATGCCGCTCTCGGCGGCGATCTCGGCGACCAGAAGATCCGCGCCGGCCGCCATCGAGCACAGCAAGCGCAACGGCACGTCGGAATTTTCCGCACGCAGGCGCTCGAGCAGGCGCGCCACCGCGGCGCGAATCAACGGGATCTCATCGGCGACGAGGTCGCGATGACCGACCACACCGATCAGGAACGGAATCTTGTATTGGGAGCTGAGCGGTTCCGGCAATGGGTTGCGTGGAGTGGAGCGGTGCTTCAGTTCTTGTGCGCTGGCGGCTGCGCACGCGGTCGAGCGTGGGAGCCGTGGTGCCCGTGATCGCGCCGTAATCGATCGCGAATCAAGAGGACCGCCGGGCTTCCCGCGTCGTAGTCGGGCTCGTCGGCCTGCGGCGCCTCCGCGGAGGTATCGCGCGCGTAGTAGGGCGGCGAATAGGGGTAACCGTAGGGGTAGCTCGGCGCGGCCGGTGCATCCATGACGTTGAGATCGCGCAAGCGCCGGATGGAGGCGTGCTCACCGCAAGGTGAATCCGAGAAGACCTTTTGACCGTCGATCACGCACTGCCAGACTTGACCCGGCGGAAGCTGCGAGCGCGAGGCGGGGGCGACCTTCGGCCCGGCCGGGGCTCCCGCCTGGTCAGGCAGCTCCGCGCCGGAGGCCGCGGCCGCGGTGCTCGAGGGCGCCGGTACCGCTGTTGCCTGCGTCGAGGCAGCAGCGCGGCCGGTGGAGTCGGCGCTCTGCGCGGCGGCCGCGTCCAGCCCGGCGGCCATCACCATCGTCGAGCTCGCGCCGAGCGCGCACACCGCGAGCCAGGTGTCGAGAACCGTGCGTTTCACCATGGGCATCGATTGTACGGCGATCGGCCACGGGGCGCGAGCGGGCTGCGCATGGCGCGCGAGCAGCCGATTAAGTGAAAACGATCAATGGCCGCCCGCCGCCGCCAAGCCTCTCGGCCGCGGCGCAATCCATACCGCGAGCGCCGCCAGTGCGAACAGGCCCGCAGTTGCCAGAAATACCCGATCGGTCGCGAGCATCACCGCCTGCGATTGCACCAGACGGTCCACCTGGCTCAGCGCTTGTGCGGGACTCATGCCGGCGCGCGCCATGACATCCAGCGCGCCGCCCGCGTCGTTCAGGGAGCCGGCGAGCTCGACGCGCCGATTGGTGGCGATGCTTTCCCACTGGGTGGTGGTGATCGATGTGGCGAATGCCGCCGCCGTCGAGCGCATGAACGTCAGCAGGCCCGCCGCGGAGGCGGTCTCACGCGCCAGCACCGAGCTCAAGGCAACGCTGGTCAGGGGGATGAAGAAGAAAGGTACCGCGAATCCCTGGCCGAGCTGCGGCAACACGATGCTCCAGAAGTCGATGTCCGTGATGAACGTGCTGCGCCAGAGCGTGACCATGCCGAACGTCGCCATACCGATCGTGACCAGCACGCGGGAATCCCGGGTGGCCGTGAGCCTGGCGACGATCGGTGACATGATGACCGCGAACACACCCTGGAATGCCGTGGCGCGTCCCGCCCAGGTTGCCGTGTAGCCGAGATTGATCTGCATCCAGAGCGGCAGCAGCACGATGGAGGAGAAGAAGGAGCCGTATGCGATGATCATGACGATGGTGGCGGCGGTGAAGCCGCGGTGGCGAAATACGTGCAGGTCGACGATCGGGTGCTCGTCGGTCAGCTCCCAGATGAGAAATGCGATGAAACCGATCGCCGCGATCACGGCCAGCGAGACGATGAAGGAGGAGTTGAACCAGTCGAGATCCTTCCCCTTGTCGAGCATGATCTGCAGCGCGCCCACCCAGGTAATGAGCAGCGCGAGACCCACGAAGTCGACCGGGCGGCGCTCGGTTGCGGTCTCGCGCGAGGACAGGAGCCTCCACAAGAGCAGGCCGACCATGGCTGCGATCGGGACGTTGATGTAGAAGATCCACGGCCATCCCGCGGTGTCGACCAGCTCGCCTCCGAGGAGCGGACCCGCAATCGGCGCGACCACGGTGGTCATCGCCCACAGTCCAAGTGCCGCGGGCTGCTTCTCCGGCGGAAAGATGCGCCGGAGCAAGGTCTGGGAAAGCGGAATGATGGGGCCCCCGCAGATGCCCTGCATGACGCGAAACGTCACCAGGGCACCGAGCGAGGGCGAGATGCCGCAAAGCGCGGAGCACGCGCCGAAACCCAAAGTCGAGACGCTGAACACGCGTACCGAGCCGAAGCGCTGCGAGAGCCAGCCGCTCAACGGCACCATGATGGCCTCGGCCACCGCGTAGGACGTGATGACCCAGGTGCCTTGATCCGGCGATACCGCCAGTCCGCCCGCGATATTCGGGACGGAGACGTTGGTGATGGTGATATCGAGCACGACCAGGAAGTTCGACAGCGCCAGAAGGCCGCCCACGACCCAGAGCTCAGCCCCGCTCATCGGTGCGAACTCGGCGTGCGCAAATTTCCCTGGAGAATCGGCCATGGTGCTCTGGTCAGTCCTTGGAGACGTCGATATCGGCGTTCATGGACAGCCCGACCCGCAAGGGATGCGCCGCAAGCTCCGTGGGATCGAGCGCGATGCGCACCGGCAGGCGCTGCACGACCTTGATCCAGTTGCCGGTGGCGTTTTGTGCGGGAATCAGCGCAAACGCGGCCCCCGTGCCGCCTCCGAGGCCGACGACCTTGCCGTGGTACTTGACCGATCCACCGTACAGATCGGAGGTGAGCACGGCAGGCTGGCCCACATGCACCCTGCGCAGCTGGGCTTCCTTGTAGTTCGCGCTGACATAGACGGCGTTGATCGGCACGATGCTCATCAACAGCTCGCCCGGCTCCACTTGCTGTCCGACCTGGACGGAATTCTTGGCCACCACCCCGGCGACCGGTGCCACGATGCGAGTGCGGCTCAGGTTGAGCTCGGCCTGCTCGACCTTGGCGCGCGCCGCCAGCACCTCCGGGTTGTCATCCACACCGGCGCCCTCGAACA
>Ga0335073_10008335_pt1 | contig 14539 bp, 10 predicted proteins | sample Lox_Sample_22_FD_207093 | JGI IMG/M metagenome (GOLD analysis project Ga0335073, IMG submission 207093) | Soil microbial communities from Loxahatchee National Wildlife Refuge, Florida, United States - Lox_Sample_2.2 | ecosystem: Environmental > Terrestrial > Soil > Wetlands | place: USA... | reverse complement strand
CCCGAGTTGGAGTCCGGCTTCAACTCCTGGTTTACCGCCTGGAACACCACGCATAGCGGTAACCTGACTCAGCCGCAAATTGTCGCCGGACTCGGCGAAGTGCTGCCTCCGCCGCCCGCGGTCAAGCCAGGCCAGGCGAACACCTTCAACCCGGCGGGTAATTCGACACCAATCGACGTGCCGCAGGAAGCTGTCGACGCCATGATGGCAGCCCTGCCGACGACTCCTGGCGTGAAGCCGCTGCGCCCGCGTAAAGTGCTCGTGCTGGCACACACAGGAGCGGGTGGTTTCGTGCACGCCTCCATCCCGCTGGCCGCGAAGACCGTCGAAGCCTTAGGGAAACAAGGCGACTTGTGGACCACGACGGTGACTTACGATGCCGCCGATATCAACACCAACAACCTCAAACAATACGACGCCATTTTCCTGGACAGCACCACCGCATGCTTCCTGGACGATCCGGATCCTTCGGTGACGGCCGCGCGGCGTGCGGCCTTTCTCAATTTCGTGCGGAGCGGAAAGGGGGTTGTTGGTATCCACGCGGCTTCCGATGCTTATCACACAGACTGCCTGGCAAGCGAGGCTGCTGCGAAGAGCGGCGTCCCGCGGCGGAATATGGGGGCAGTCGTTCTGGCAGCCCGATTCGTCACCGCAGCAGACAAGGATAACGACGGCACTGTCGACCAGAAGGAATGGACCGCACTGGCCGACGATTGGTTCCAGAAACTGGATACGGACAATACAGGAAAAGTCACCCGCGCGGAATTTGTGGAGCACTTCAATTCGCTGTTGCCCCCGCCCGAAATGCGCCGCACTGGTTCGGAACCGAAGCCAGTTCTGCAATGGCCCGCGTACAACAAGCTCATTGGCGGTTACTTCAAATTTCACTGGCCCGATCCGCAACTGATTTACGTCAAGATCGACGATCCTAACAGCCCTTTGACTGCCATGTTTCATGGCAAGGAATTCGAGATCCACGATGAGACCTATACCTTTCAGCAGGAATCATTTTCGCGTAAAAACGTGCACGTGCTGACCAGCATCGACTACGACAAAATGAGCCCTGAAGACAAGGCGAAGGAAGTGAATCCGCGAACCGACCACGATTATGCTCTGAGCTATATCCGCCGCGAGGGCAAGGGGCGGGTGTTCTACGAAGGACACGGCCACAGTTATCGGGTTTATGCGATGACGCCGATGCTGGAGCACCTTCGCGCCGGGATTCAGTATGCGCTGGGCGACCTGAAGGCGGATGACAGCCCCTCGGTGAAATAAGATCTGACGATAACCGGCCGTTCGATCTAGTCGCGGGGCTTCCAGCATTGAGCGAATTCTTTTCGCGTGTGGCTGGTGCCCATGACGTAGAAAGAGCGGCTTTGTTTCGAGTAGATGACCTGCTGAATACCACCGTGGATCGAGTTTGAGTTGTTGTAGTGACCCACACCCGTGCCCGGATATTCACGGCTCATGCGAATGTAGCTGTGCCATTCCGGATGCCCTGATGCCTGAAAGCCTGATGCTTCCAGCAGGCCCTCCCTGGGCTGCCATGCGACCTCTATTTTGCCGCCGGTAGGCTCGTGGGTTCCGTCGTCCCTGATGAGGTAGCTGAGATATTCGCCCGACAGCGAGCCGTACTCCCGGGTTAAGGCCCGCAGTTCGGACCGTTTTCGTAGTCTCGCGCCGATCTGCCAGGCAGCGATGACCCCGGCAACGGCACCCAATACAGACCCAATCGTAAGACACGGCCAATCTATCGTCATTTCGCAGTCCTACTCAGCAGAGATAGAGCTCCCTCAGTAGGTACGTTTACTTTTGTCTCGCGGTTCCCGACCGGGTCAACAACGTTCGTTTGTCAAGACATTGTCTGGCACACTTGCTATGATGAAGAGTAAGCCGCCCAGAGGAGAAAGCAAGTGCGATATACAGAGAGGCGCGATGAGAAGCTCGATCTGAGATTAACGCCATCGGCAAAACGGGTGTTGCAAACAGCAGCTCTCGCTGCCCATAGGTCGGTCAGTGAATTTGTTCTTGAAAGCGCCCTGGCCCGCGCCGAAGAGACGCTGCCGGATCGCCAGCGTTTTGGATTAACGGCAGACCAATGGGAGGCTTTCCAGGCTGCTCTTGCTGCTCCTCCACCCCCCGCTCCACGCCTTGCCAAGCTGCTCAGAAAGCCGAGCGTCTTCGAGCGCAGCAAACTCTAAATGAGCTCGCTGCGTATCGAGAAGTTGCAACGCAGCCACGCGATCGACAAGTTTGACTGTGGTCGTGATGCCCTCAATCGATTCCTGATCCGGTACGCCTTACAAAATCAACAGGCCGAGGCCTCACAGACATATCTCGCCTTAGCGGATGAGGAGGTGGTTGGCTACTACACACTAGTGGTCGGTCAGATTGAATATAACCAAGCTCCCGAGCGCCTGAAGAAAGGACTGGCTCGCTATCCGGTGCCGATCATGCTGCTCGCACGCCTTGCGATCGCGATGCCACCGCGGGGAAAAGGACTTGCTAGTGGTCTGCTCAAAGACGCAATTCTTCGAACGCTTAATGCTGCAGATATCGCCGGTATCCGGGCCCTTGCGGTCCACGCGAAGGACGACGCGGCGAGGGCTTTCTACGAGCACTACGACTTTGCTCCCTCACCAGGCGATCCTTACCATCTGTTCCGTTTGATCAAGGATCTTCGCAGGCTTCTCAAGCCGTAATACCCGTCAGATCTGTGTAGATGCACCAGTAAGAAGGGGGCGCTTTGACCAGGGAATCGGCTTCCCTGCCTTCGCTGGGAATCACCGCGGTTACATCGAGTGGGCCCTTCCCAGGCGGATATTGAAGAAAGTCCACACCACCTCCGGTGACATACGCCTGCCTCGTTCCGTCAGAGAAAACAACGGTGAAGATGGTATAGCCCATGCCAGATTCTCCGTGCTTGTAAAGCTCGTTTGCAAAGCGCGCCGGTAAGCGTGCAGGACTGTCTCTGACCTCGGCCACATCTTCCACGCGGATCAGGCGTTTGGCTCCGTCAGTCTGCAGATAGCCTTCCCATAGCTTCATGACCGGCCTCTCGGGCATGATGTAAACCGTGTCCAGCGTCTCGCCGCTGGTAAGCGTGATACTGCAGGGAAAGTAAGTAAGATCGCCGTCTTGCGTTGATTCGATTTTTCGCAAGCTTTCCTGGATATGGGCGGGCAGTGATGGGTACTGTTGCATGACGAATTCGTGGGTGGTCCCTATTGACAGTAGCGCATAATCAGAGAAACGGCAGATCTCTCCACTTCGCCGCGCTTCGGTCGCGATGACAACTCTCTTGCGAGCTGGAAAAGGGCGCCTGGGAGAGAAATTGCAGATCCGTTGTATCAAAAGGGGTTTCTTCCAGTTCGCTCCTTATAAGTAAGCACTAGTTTGCGGCCGAATTCTTGGGTAGCGCGAACGCTACATAGGACCGATGCACCGGCTCAGATGGCTGTTCCTCCGGGCCGTCTCTTGGGATGTCGGTCTGTTTTGCGGAAGCGGCGCAGACGACGATGTATTCGCGACCGCCCACTTGGTAGACGGCCGGGACACCTTCGGAAGATGCGGGGAGGTCGGTCTCCCAAAGCACTTTGCCGGTCTCCTCATCGTAGGCGCGAAATTTCCCTTCGTCCTTCGTAGCGATAAATACCAGGCCGCTCGCCGTCACAACAGGCCCATTTCTGGCCATCATCACACCCGTGTCCTTCAGGTTCTCTGATTGGCCCTGGGGAGCGTTACCCAAAGGGATCTGCCACTTGATGACTCCCCGGTTCAGGTCGTAGGCCGTCATCACCGTCCAGGGCGGGCGGATGATCGAGGGCTCCAGCCCGTAGCCAGACCAGTAGCGCACCGGTGCAGACCCACTGGCGGGCGGTGGTTCGCTTCTGGTTGGAATCGGATCGGGCGCGCTCGCAGGATTGCCGAGATATAGAAGGAGGTTATTCAGAAGCCGGTCCGTGAGCTCAGGAAATGCCGGCATGTCGTTATGACCATAATTCACGACGCTTTTGACCGTGGCAGCTCCAAAGACGGTGGATGCGTCGACCAACGAAGGAATTGCCGGCGGCGCGCCCTTGTGGTCGACACCATGACAGCGCTCACAATAGACGTGATAGACAGCCTTGCCCTGAACTGCTGGGGCGGCCCGGCTTGGGATTTGCCAAAGCGACGGCGGTTCCCGGCGCTCATTCTTCAGGATCGCCGGAATATCCATGGAAACGACATACATCAGTCCCTTGTCCGGATCGGCGGCCGTCATGCCCCAATTGACACCGCCATGGTTGCCCGGCATCTCGATGGTGTCAGTCAGTCCGGGAGGGGTAAAGAGCCCCTGGTTGACCGCATTCTCCACTACCTTTTTCCAGCGGGCACGGTCGGGCGCAGTCAGGATATATGGGTTCAGATCGGCCACGGTGAACGTCTGGCGCGCGAAGGGCGGCGGCACGGTGGGAAAGGGCTGCGTGGGGGACGCTTCCTCACCTGGCATGGTGGACCGGGGCACCGCGCGCTCCTTAATAGGCCAAAGAGGTTTGCCGGTGAGACGGTTGAACACGTAGAGAAACCCCTGCTTCGAAGCCTGCGCCACAATGGGAACCTCGACGCCGTCGTGCCGCGCGGTCAACAATTGCGGAGCGGCCATGGCGTCGTAGTCCCACAAGTCGTGGTGAATGAGCTGGTAGTACCAGATCAGCTTTCCGCTTCGCGCGTCGAGCGCCAGCAGTGAGTCTGCAAACAGGTTGTTGCCCTTGCGGTCGGCACCGTAGAAGTCGTACACCGGAGCGCCCGTGGGTACATACACAATTCCCGACTTTTGATCGAGGCTCATCTCGCCCCAGCAATTGGCTCCGCCGCCGCTTTTCCAGGCGTCTTTGGGCCACGTTTCATAACCGGGCTCTCCCGGATGAGGGATGGTATGGAAAATCCAGACCATGCGTCCGGTGCGCGCATCGTAGGCCCGGATGTCTCCCGGAGGAGAGCCATAGTCTTCCCCGGTCGAGGACCCCAGAATGATGAGGTCTTCAAACACGACACCGGGCGTGCCGGATTGAATCTGGTGTATCGAGCTCGGGTCTCGCTGCAGGCCATCTTTCAGATCGACCGCACCACCGTTGCCGAACGAAGTAATCAACTGGCCATTAGCCGCGTTGATGGCTTCGAGGTTGTTTCCGAAGCTGATCAGAAGGCGCTTATCGGAACCGTCGCTGTTCTGCCAGTAGTTGATGCCGCGATGAGCCTCCATTCGCTGACCCAGATTGCGCGAGCGATAGGCCCATAGTTCCTTTCCTGTAGCCGCATCCAGGGCGACAATCGAAGTGTTTTTCGCCAGCACATACATGGTCCCGCCAACAACGATGGGATTGAATTCGTAGGGACGGTCGGCTCCGCTGTCGTAGGACCAGGCCACCTGCAATTTGTCTACGTTGGACCGGTCAATTTGCTGCAAGGCGGTATAGTGGGACGCGTCCGGACTGCCGAGATAGGTGCTCCACGTGGTGTAGGGTTTTGGTTTCTTCGCACCTGCGGCCGCTACAAGGCCCATGAATGACACTGTTACGGTTACTATTACGCGCGCCCACGCAGATCGGCCACGCGATGCGAAGCACATCAACCTATTTCGAGAGTCTTCAGCTCTTGAAGGGTCCATGAAAGACAAATGTTCCTTTTCGTGCTGTGGTTACAATCTCGATTTTGCCGTCTTTGTCGACATCCTTGGCGACGATCTGGGTGCCGACGCCCGAGGCATTGTGGATTAGAGTGGGAACCCATTCCACGGCGCCACCTTGTTTCCGCACTAACTTAAAACTGTAGAGCACGGGCGGATTGTTGACCTGGTTCTCGTCGTAAACATACCCATGCGACCACCAGCGTTTTCCCGTCACGATGGAGGGATGCCCATCACCATCGAGGTCCACAAAAGCGAGAGCATGGAGTTCGGTGAACGCGACAGATTTGTCTGTCTCTTCCCAATGCTCCCGCTCACTCATTGGGGTGGCTGGGTCCCCCATGATCATGTGCCTCTTCCACGTAATCTCGCCTTGCGCGCTTCGTTGCTGTTCAAACCATGCCAATCCTGGACCATGCGCATTGAGGCTGGTGATGACGTCCGGAACCCCATCGCCGTTGACATCGTAGACGAAGATGTCGGCGCCACCGCGAAGGGCAGGTTCACCTTCGCTTGCACCAAAGGGTGCAGGATGGAATTTCCATAGCCCGTTGGTTCCCGCGGGGGGCTGTTCCCACCAGCCGCTGGCCGCGATGATGTCCAGGCGTCCGTCGCCGTTGATGTCTCCTACGCCGACCCCATGCGGCGCGCGCGTTGCCCTTTCCGAAACGGGAACGAACTGCCAGGGTCTGGTCGGATCGGAGGCATCCGGCTTGGCATAACCGACTTGGTCGCCCTGCGTCAGGATGAGCTCCGGGTGACCGTCCCCATCGATATCAAAAAGCTGGGTCGTCTCGGAGCTGACTACGGGCACCACGTTGTAGTTATCCCAATGGCGAAGTTCACCGCGCGGGTTCACAAAGAGATGCGCCGAAAAGCTCGGCCTGGGACCAAAGCCCATGATCATCAAAACGTCAGGCCAGCCGTCGCCGGTGAAGTCGTGGATATGACTGAGGAAGCAGTTGGAATAATTGCCGTGCTCAGTGGGGGCAGCAGGATTGATGGTGGCGGGCGGATAGAGCTCGCGCGCAATCGTGTAATCCGGCCCGAGGTAGTAGAAGGGACCAGCGACGACTTCGTCGATGCCATCCTGATTCAGGTCTCCGGCAGCGACGCCCTCGGCATAAAAGAGGTCGGTCATCTGATGAAATCGAGGGTTGTCGGCATTCTCCGCCAGCCCCGCACCCCTCTGGGTCAGGTCGAAGATGGACAGATCTTTAAAGCGGACGGGCTCACCGTGCCCTCCGGAGACAAAGAACGCCAACGTTCCGAACTGGCTTCTCGCATCGAGGGTTTCCCCGATGCCGCTTTGGTCCCAGGGACATGCTGAACCGCGCAAGGTGATTTCCACCTGCTGCCAACCGCCCGCCTGCGGAGTAATGTGAATCGACGGTCTCGATGGCCAGCCCGTCCTGGAAGCCTCGGCATCGTTGATGCCCGCGCAAGGGATGGGCGCGCACGCGCCCGTGTAGATGGCGCTGTCGACCGCGCCTCGTGCTGGAGCCGGAATCGGCTTGTGATCGGCCTCCCTTCCCTCCGCATCGAGCGTGAGCATTGACATCTCTCCCGCATGAGCTCCGGTAAGCGCTACGTAGACGCCCATGGTTCTGCCGCCGGTATGCTCCGGATGGGAGAAGCGGGACCACTCCAGGGGCGCGTTACGCAACAGCACCCCGGCTTCCCCGCTGGCGGGGCGGAAGGCAAACTTCAGTACAAAGTCCTCGAAGCCGCCCTGTGTCACCAGCCATCCTCCTCCGGCGGAGTCACAGGAACCAACTAGTTCTCCGCTTTCCACCCGCCACTGCGCGGGACCTTGCACCCTCCATCCCTCAAGGCTGGCACCGTCGAAGAGTGGTATGGGGGCGACAGCCGGGGCAGGATTGGCCTGCTCAGCCACGACAGCCGCGGCTGAGGCTCCTTCTTCCCTGGACGCGGGCTTCAGCCTGGCGCCGGCCTTCAGAAACGGAAACCACGCTCCTGCAGTCGAGGCAAGCGTCAGAAATTGTCTCCGATTCGGTTTCATTCTCTGTGCTCCCTTAGTCAGCTTCCACCATCCAAATTGAGTTTTGCCCTCACGTTACGCCAGCCATGCATAAATAGCGACGGTCACAACCGCCAGCGCGCTCCATTGTAATCGCCAGTCGGAGAACCCTTCGAAGGCGGCGCCCCGCGCGCGCCAATCCACCGTAATGCCCTGCACCTTCACAGATTCCGGTGGCTTGCTCAGATAGGAAACCAGAAACAGCACAACTATGGTTACCATGGTCCCCCAAAGCCCGCGATAGGTGTAGTTCAGCGTCAACGTCCAATGGAGCCAGGGAAACAGCTGGGCGCCCCTGGCTCCGATGAGTTGATCGGTCACAAAAAGTGTGGCCAACAGAGTACCCGCGAGAGTCGACGCGACAGCGCCCTGGACTGTCATGCGCCGGCTGACGATTCCGAAGAAGATTGCCGGGGTAATCGGCATGACGAGGTAGATCGACACCGCCTGCAGATACTTATAGAGCCCGTCGGGAGTCGTGTAAATGAGATAGGCGGCAGCTACGGCAAGGGGTGTGCTCACCAGGATGGCAGTCCGCCCCATCGCGACCTGCAATCTGTCGCTCGCGTTCTTGCTGAAGTGAAGAAGAAAGTCCCGAACAACAAGAGTGGAGATGGAATTCATCACCGAGAGCGACGACCCGATCAGGGAACAAATCAGAGCCGCCAGCACCAGACCCCTCACTCCGGTGGGAACAAGATCGTTCAATAACGTAATGAACGTTGTCTTTGGATCACGTCCCGGGAATAGAGCAGCGGCAATCACTCCGGGCAACGCGAAGATAAATATTGGGCTCAGCTTCAACAAGGCGGCAAACATCGCGCCGTGACGAGCTTCACGTAGATTTGCGGCACCCAGCACACGCTGCACGTTGACCTGGTCCATTCCCCAATAGAAAAGCCCACCGTAAAAAGCGGTCAACACAACTCCCCAGAAGGGATAGTTCGGATCCGCATAACCCTTCGCCACGTGCATCGCCAACGGCATTTTCGTCATGAGGGCATGCCAGCCGCCTACCCTCGCGAGACCGATAAACAGAACCAGGCTGCAACCCGCAATCATAATGGCTGTCTGAATAGAGTCAGTGTATGCCACCGCTGTGAACCCGCCCACCATGGTGATGATGGCAACGGCCGAGCCCATCAACAACACCATCGACATCACATTCCATCCCAACAGGCTATGCAGCACAAGAGCTCCTGCATACAAGTGAAATGCCAGCTTGGTCATGATGCAGATCACCAGCATGAGGCCGGAAAAGAAGACGCGCGCGGTCCGGTTGTAGCGAAGCTCGAGAAATTCAGGAATGGTGTACACCCGGGCGCGCAGGTAATAGGGAAACAATACCGCGCACGCGATTCCGAGACAGATGCACGTGGTCAGCTCAACTGTACCGGCGGAGAGACCGTACCGGTACGCATCCCCGGATAGACCGACCAGATGCTCTGCGCCGATATTGGTAGCAAATAAGGACGCGCCCACCAATGGCCACCCGAGCCGCCGCCCGGCAAGAAAGAACTGCGAACTGCTCTCGCCCGCGCCTTTGCGGATTGCAATCGCAAGACCCGTTGCAATGCTTGCAACGACGGCGACACAGCAGATGATGAGGTCCAGCGGTGTCAGCGATAGAGACAAAGCGCCTCGATCTTCTTTCCCGGAAAATGCTCCGTGCTCCAAAGGCCACGATTGGTAGTTATCTGGGTCGCGAAGAACCATATCGGCCATGACTAGGGCTGTCAACGTGTTCCATTGGGAACTAACTTGGCCTCATCTTTTCTTGAGAGTTGGGACGATGTTATGTATACAGGGGACGCGATGAACGCTGACAATTCGAACAAGCCACGGTTGAGTGGAGTTTTCGCCCCAACGGTTACCGCCTTCGAAAGCGATGGTTCCTTGAGTACACAGGGAACGCGCGCCTTTGTCCGCTTTCTGCTGGAAGAGGGAGTGGATGGCCTGACACCGTTGGGGAGCGCCGGTGAGCCGGTCGCGCTGAGCCCGATAGAGAGAATGAAGGCGCTTGAGGCAATCGTGGATGAAGTTGCAGGGCGCGTCCCTATCTATGCGGGAACGGGCGACTACAGCACCGCAACCACTATCGAACTGAGCCAACATGCGCGTTCTATCGGCTGTGACGGGCTCATGCTGATAGCTCCTTACCTGTTGCGTCCGCCAAAGAGAGATGTGCTCAATCATTTGCGCCGGGTACGCGAACGGGTTGGCCTGCCCATCATGGTTTACAACGTACCAGCTTTGACCGGGATTGAAATTACCCCGGAAGAGATTCAAATGCTCGCGGCAGAGGATGTCGTGCACGCGGTCAAGTGGTCGCACCTGGAGATCTCCCGGATACAGGACACCCGGCTGCTCTGCGGAAAAGACTTTGCCGTATTTGCCGGAATCGACATCACCGCGTTTTCCGCACTCGCAATTGGGGCAGACGGCTGGATTGGCGGAATGCCTATGATCGCGCCGGCACTGGCAGTGCGGTTGTGCCGCCTCCTCAGCCAGGAAAACAATCTGGAGGAAGCGCGGAGGCTCTGGCTCCGGATCCTGCCGATTATCCGGCTCGAATACCGGGCCATGGGCACCAACGAGGCTGATCCCCATTGGCTGGCTGTCTGCCGGGAAAGCGCAGCCCTTCGTGGCATACCGATTGGCGTCTCGCGGCCGCCGCTCACCCCGGTGGACGCATCGGTGCGCGAAGAGTTGAGGGCACTGCTCGCATCGTTGGGTCAGCTTAAGCCGGCCACTGACTTGGCCGGTGTTTCGGGAGGATAGTTGGCCTCCGGTTTCCTGCAATGGGATTTTCGGAATCGGCGAACTGCCTAATCAGGCCAAAACCGGGCCTGAAATAGGCACCGCGCATCGCTCGGTTTCGAGAGATTGTGTAGTTTGATTCTATGGGCTTCCATCATGCTAATCGACGAATCCTTATTACCGGGGCGGCCAAGGGACTAGGCCTTGGCATTGCGAAGACTCTGGCTGCCGCCGGCGCTCAACTTGTTCTTAGCGACATCGACGAGGGTGTGCGAGAACGCGTCAAAGAACCACCGTTTGCCGGCCGTGCGATCGCTCTTGTCCAGGATTTGGCCGCGCCCGACGTTGCAGACCGCCTAATCAATGAGAGTGTCAACGCAGTTGGGTCGCTGAACGGACTGGTGAACTGTGGAGCCCTGAGCTTCCACAGGCCGGCTCTGCAAACGACCGTGGAGGAATTTGATCACCTCATAGCTGTCAACCAAAGAGCTCCGTATTTCCTCGCGTGCCGTTTTTATTCCCAATTACAACCTGCTGACGAAGACCCTTGCATTGTGAACATTGGCTCGGTGAATGCGGTAATCGGCAATCTGAATCTGGCTGCTTATGCCGGCACCAAGGGTGCGTTAGCTGCAATGACGCGTGCACTGGCAGTGGAATTCGCTCCGCGGGTACGGCTAGTGACGATCTCGCCGGCTAGCGTCCGAACCTACGTCACGAACCAGTTGATTGAATCCGGGCAAATAAATGTCGACACCGCGATGGATCTATTGCTGATCAAGCGTTTTGTCACGGTGGAGGAGGTTGGGGAGTTGGTCTCGTTCCTTCTCAGTCCTGCGGCGGCTTCTGTAACCGGCTCCGATTGGCTGATGGACGGCGGCTACACTACCCGGTAAATGTTTGCAGGCGGGTCCTTCCCGGGTCTGGGGGCACGCCGCCCCTCAGGTCTTGTCAGGTTCGATTTTGAATCCAGCGAACTATCCCACTCAGCCCAACATCCAACATCGGGACTTTTGGGCTTGAGTGGGCACCGCTTCGCGCGTTGTTCGTTAGGCTGCCCCGCGGGGGCTATTCTGTATCGCTCAGTTTGACGATGAAGGCGTCCTGATTTTGGAGGTTGGTCGTGTCCACGCCTGGCGGGTACCGATAACCCGTGGTAAGGACCGAGGCCGGCGTGAGGTTGGTCGCCGGGGGGCTGAAAATGGTAATTCCATTGATTGCCGCTCCGAGGAAGTTCGTCGACTTAAGCCCCTCCAGCTTGGGACCGAACTGCGTCAGAAAACCCGCGGAAGGATTCACACTGGTAACAGAGACACCGGGAAAGGAACCACTGTTCGTGAATCCAGCAACATAGATATTTCCTGACGGACTGATCGCAACACTGTTGGCTTGGGCCGCGCCCTGTACCGCTCCCAGGTAGGTTGCGTGCAGAAGCTCACCCGCACTGCTCAGCTCGGCCGCAAAGGCGCTGGTATATCTTGTGCCCGTGGGTAGGCAGTCTGAAGGCGGCGTCATCTGGTAAGCGTGAGGCGTCACCGGGAAATCCGACGAGCAGGCAATGCCGGCAACGTATGCATCGTTGGCCGGATCCAGCGCGATCGCAAGGCCCTGATCCATTGGATAAGGTGTTTCAGAAGTCTTCGTTCCGCCCAGAAGAACTGAATAGACGAGCCGGGATCCGTCTGCGGAAAACTCGGTCACGAACGCGGTTGTCCCCACAACTCCCGTGTATCCATGGGATTTTGCGTTAAGGAGCGGGAAATCGTACGAAGAAGTCACGCCCGTCACATACGCGTGTCCATACCTGTCTACAGCAATCCCCTGTCCCACGTCGAAGCCTTGTCCGCCCAGGTAGGTGGAATATCCGGAGCTCAGATAGCCGTCGGCTCCGACTTTCACCACGAACGCGTCCATTGTTCCATCGAGCGTCTTTTGTTCCGGTTGGAGGGTCGGGGTGGTGTAGAGGGAGGTAGGAAAGTCCGGGGACGCGGTAAACCCTGTGACGTAGGCGCTGTTGTCGTCTTGGCTCACCGCGATCGCATTCGCGCCTTGCGGGATCTGGTTGCTGGGACCGAAACCGCCGAAAGTAACGCACCACTCGAGTTGGCTGAGATCAGTGGTGAGCCTGGCAATGAAGCCATTCCAGAACCCCAGACCAAACTGCGTATGGGTGCCGAAGTTTTGCGACGACGTGCTCCCGGCCACCCAAACTCCGACTGGAGTAACGGCGATACCGGCGACCAGATCGGTATCGCTGCCGCCTATGAGAGTGGAATTCAACACTGTGCCGGTGGGTGAGAGTTTGATCACAAAGATGTACCCCGGGCAACCTGCGTTATGTGGACAGTTTTTCCGGGGCGGTATCGCACCGTCGGAGTCGGGAAAATCCGTGGAGTATGTCTCGCCCGTGACGTAGGAATTTCCCTGGGCGTCGGCCGCTACGGCAACACCATAGTCATCCAAATTCCCGTCGAGGAAAGTTGTGAATTGTACAGTTGGGTCCACCACCAGCGCGCTGCGCCGGTCATAGGCAGCCAACCGGAAGGCGGCCTGGCCGTTGTCCAGAATCTGATAGCCACCTGCGCCCTGAACCTTCTTTCCGCCAATCTGCTGATAAACCCGGGGACGTAGGTGCCGCATTTCCAGGCCCGCTTTCGTCTTGATCATCAGATCGCCGGACTTGCTGTCGACCCGCATCGAGGCAGCGCCTTCGAACGCCAACCGGATCTGGTTGGGATCTCCTCCCGGAGCGAGAACAAAGTCATATTCCAATTCATGGCCGTGCCCGTAAAAAACGAGGTCGACACCGTCGTACACATTCTTCACGCGCAGGCGGCCATACTGGGGTATATCCGAATGCCAGTCTCGGCGGTCTTCACTCAGGAGGTAATTGCTCACTCCACCGGTTGGCTCCAGCGCCTGAATCTCAGTCCAGGGATGGCTTCCCGGGAGGTTCATGGCAATCACGCTGACCCGCCCCTTCAACGGAGTAGCCAGCCGCGCGGCCACCATGCTCGGGATGGGCAAGGAGACGTCCGTTGCAGAAGGAGCAGCCGGCTCCGCCACGGTCATGTAGGCGCCGGTCGAGCCGACGAAAAGTTGATAGCCCTGGCCGCGAGCAGTCCACGAGAATCGAGCCGGAGCCTGACCCCGATTGGGCTCAAATGCCAGGGGCCGATCAAAGGCCGCAGGAGCAGGAGCCGCCAAGACCCTGCCCAGCAGTGCGAAAGTCAATACCAGGACCCGGAAAAGGATGTTACGCATGGCCAATCCTCCTTAAGCGACGGTGTGCTCGTCTCATCCTGATAAGAGGAAAGAAGGAAAACATTTCATGCCTAAAGAGCAGCTCCGGTTTAACGAGGACAACGCCTCCATCTACCTTTTCACCGTCAGGAGTGATACACCGGATGGGTGCGCCTTCTTGCCCTCATTCTGCTCTGTGCTCTTCCCTCCCTGGGTCAGACCGCCTGGAAAGGAGGCCATTTCGAAGTCGACCCGGCAGGCCTGGTGAGCCGCTCCGACGTGATCCTCAGCCAGCCGAATTCCCAGCCCGAAGAGGCCATGCCCATGGGCAACGGACGGCTCGGCATCGCCGTCTGGGCTGCCGACGGTTTCACTGCGCAGTTGAACCGCGCCGACACGTGGCCGCACCGCGATTCTCCTGGCCAGATCGTCATCCCCGGGCTTACCGCACTTACCTCAGCCAGGGATTTCCACGGCCGTCTCGACCTCTACGACGGCACCCTGGTCGAGCAGGGCGGCGGTCTCACCCTCAATGCCTACGTGCAGACATCGACCGATACTTTCGTGGTCGATGTCGTAGGGGCGGATCCCAAGGTAACCCAGACCGCTCTGCTGCGTCTGTGGCCGCCGCGCACGCCGCAGGCTAAGGCCTCAGGACAGAGGGGAATGCTCGCGCAGACGTGGGTTGACCATTACGGCCCTGGAGCCTCAGGAGAAACTTTCGGAGCCTTCGCCGCCATCACCGCTACAGGCCGGGAGGTATCCGCGACCGTAACCGATCCTCACACCATAACGGTTACGTTTAAACCGTCGCTGGATGGTCATTA
>Ga0335073_10008334_pt1 | contig 14539 bp, 8 predicted proteins | sample Lox_Sample_22_FD_207093 | JGI IMG/M metagenome (GOLD analysis project Ga0335073, IMG submission 207093) | Soil microbial communities from Loxahatchee National Wildlife Refuge, Florida, United States - Lox_Sample_2.2 | ecosystem: Environmental > Terrestrial > Soil > Wetlands | place: USA: Florida... | reverse complement strand
GAGCCACTCTTGCGACACTCTCCGTTGGATCCCCTGCACGTAATAGGCATATTTCGTTCCAAAATCTCCGCCCGCGCCGGTGATTCCGAATCCGCCTTTCGCCCCGGCCGCGCTGAATGTGCCATAGGGCCCGCTGACCGGACCACCTTCCCCGAACGCAACCTGGTTGCTCTCTTCCGGTTCCTGCTCTGGAAGCGGCTTTTCCTTGGTTATGGTCTCTTGTTTTTTCTTGGGCTTGATCTTCGCATTCTTGCCCTGAATCTCGATCGCGTCCGGCTCTGGCTTTTCTTCGACCTTGGGTTGTGACTGCGTCACTCCCTTCGATTCATTGGCCAGCACATTTTTGGCTTCCGGGTTCGCCGGCAGCGGCACAGTAGTTACCAGGGTCGCGCCAATGGCTTCGCCGCCTCCGCCGGCCCCCCATTCATTTCCGCTGGGGCCGCTGAAAACCGCAACGTAGATCAACAGTAGCGCGGTGAATGCGACATGCAATCCGGCCGACCAGGCCAGCGGCTTGCCCCAACGCTCGTGTTCAAAATAAATGTCAGCGCTTGCCGCCATGTTGCTCCAGCGGTTGCGTCACGATGCTCACGTTATTGATCCCGGCCTGCTTGACAGAATCCATCACGGTCGCAAACGCGCCAAACGGAACGTTTTCATCCGCGCGCACAAAAATGAACTGATTGTGCGGATCGCGAATCCTCTGCCGCAGCTTGGTGGCGATCTCGTTGATGTTGATGGGATCGTTCCCCAGGAACACACGCTGTTGTTTATCGATCGTGATCACGAGCCGCTCTTGGGTGATCTCGCGAACCGTGCGGGTTTTCGGCACGCTTACGTCGATGCCGGACTGCAGCACGGGCGCTGTCACCATGAAAATGATCAGCAGCACCAGCACCACGTCGACCAGGGGAGTGATGTTGATATCGGCCAACGCCGTCTGCGTGCGCCCGTTACCCATGGTGAACGCCATTAGCGCCTCACGTCCGCGGGAACCTGAGCCGGCGCCTGGCTGAGATCGACGGCATTCAGGACCTCGAGCGCGAAATCGTCCGATCGCGCCGCAAACTCGCGGATTGACGATCCAATCAGGTTATAAGCGACCACCGCCGGGATTGCGGCCGCAAGTCCAGCCGCAGTCGTAATCAAAGCTTCCGAAATGCCTGGGGCGACCGCTCGCAGCGTCGCTGCACCCGCGGTTCCTAATCCCTGAAACGCGTCGATGATGCCCCACACAGTTCCGAACAGTCCCACAAAGGGCGAAACCGCGGCGGTAATCGCCAGCCAAGGCATGTTCCGCTCCAGCCGCGTTATTTCTTCGGATGCGCCGATCTGCATTCCACGCTGTACCGCCAGCAAATTGCGCAACATTCCGACCGCAGCCAGTTGCCGCTTTAGTTCCTCGAATCCACCTTCGAAGACGCCCACCAGGGGACTCGGCCGGAACTGTTCGGCTACCGCGGCCACGTCCTGCAGGCGTTGCGCCTTACGAAACGCGCGCACAAAGCGCCCGCTCTGCAATCGCGCCCGCCGCAAAAGGCTCCATTTAGTGAGGATGATGGCCCACGAAACAATGCTCAAGGCCAGCAGAATCACCAGGACGAGCTTTGCCACCGGACCAGTGTTGGAAAGCATTTCGGCGGCCTCGCCGCCGATCAGGACTGCCAGGAAGGGGACAAAATGCATTGGTTTTTATGGAAACGCCTGCTGGAATTATAGATGAATTCTTGATTCTACTTTTCCGCACGTACCCGATCTGGCAATGAAAAATTCTAATTCCAAACAGAAGTTCATCTAGAGGTGCTCCAGCCTTGAGGGGCCCAGCCAGAGCCTGCCCTGAGCGAAGCCGAGGGGCGGTTTTCGTAGGGTGGGGTTTTGATTCTTGGGTGAAAACGGCAACTGTTGTGCCACTACGAAAGGTATTTCACCGTCGCCTCGACCAACTCTGCTGTGGGCTTATACGGATCTCCCGGCGCGTCATATTCGATCGAGCAATATCCTTTATAGTCGTGTTTCTTGAGAATCGCGAAGGTGCGTGCCAGGTCGACGTGCACGGCTTTGCCCTGTTCGTTCACTTCGCCATCCTTTACGTGGCAGATTCCATAGGCGTGCGCAAACATGGCGTCCATGGCGCGAAAATCAAAATCTTCGTCGTGGGCAGCGAGTGAATTGCCGAAATCGGGCAGCGCCCGCAGCCAGGGACTGTTCACTTTTTCGATCACCTGCACGATAAAAAACGGATCTTCGCTGATGGGGTTGTCATTTTCGAGATGAACAACAACATCTTTTTTCGCGGCGTACTCCGCAACCCGAGAAAGTGTTTCGGCAGCGCGGTCCGCGTCCGGGGCGGAATCTTTTGAGCGGTCGATGTGCGTGCGGATGCTGGGTGAACCGAGGGCTGCGCCGACGTCAATCCATTGCCTGCTGCCGGCCAGAGCTCTGGCTCGCTCAGCTGGATCTTTCGCGTACTGGCTGTGGCCCTGATCGACGGCGATATCCACGATGGACGAATGCGCCTTTTCGACCGCGGCTCGGAACTCTTCCAGGTATTGCGCACCGGTAGAAGGAAAAACCGGACTCCATGGCTCGATGTGATGGACATTAAATCTCTCGACAACATGAGCGGCGAAATCCTTGAGTTCTATCTGCTGCGTACGCGGAACCGCACTCGGAGTTTTGCCGTCCCAGCCTTTCCACCCCACGATGTATTCGCGGAACGGGTAGGCCGCGACAGCGACGCGGTCGCGCGGAGCGGACGGGAAGTGAACCGACGGGCGTGAACTTGCCGGCGGAAAACCATGCAGGAAGCAGGCGCCTACTGCAGCGGCCGAGGTTTCTTGGATGAATTCCCGACGCGTAGATTTCGGCATGGGCGCAAGTGTAGCAGAGTCATGCGAGCGCCTGTGTAGGGACAGCCGCCCTCGGCTGTCCGGCGGGGCGAAGCTCCGCTACCGATCCAACAGATATGTGCGAGCGTGGCCAGACCCTATCAGCGGCAGGCCGTCTCCAACTGCGGGGCAAAGTCTGTGCGTGTGGGCAAGTCAAGATGCCGCGCTCTCATGACCTGTTCAAGCATATCGGGCTGGGCAGGAAGGCTGAGATCGATCGAACTGCGATAGAACGCGTCGCGCTCCGCTTCGGAAAGGCTTACAAACTCGAATCCCTTCGAGCGATATAACTCGAGCAGGCGGGGCAGCATCTCGGCATCGAACGCGCCGATGTGCATGAGCAGTACATACGCGATATCGCGCCCGAACAAAGTATGGGACATACTGCGGTAATAGCTGATGCTCTCATCCGCTGCCTTTAGATAACTGTCTTCCAATTTCTTGACTTCCGCCACATCATCTTTGGTTCTGCAGCGCGCATAGGGGCCATTCCAGAGATAGTCTCCGAAGCTCATGGTCACCGCAGCGACTTTGTATCCGTGCTGACGAAGAAAATCGCGAAACGCAGATTCCTTTTCCGGAGTGCTCCCTTCCGCCAGATACGGATAACGAAACCGGTGCCAGTCTGCGCCTTTCATGAGCTTCTCTAAGACAGGCTCGTCGCGAAGCGTGTCCTGCTCGACCTCATCGAGCGGACGTTCGTCCAAATTGATGTGCGACCAGGTGTGATTTCCCAGCGGATTTCCGGCCGCGCGCCAGGCATCGAGCACCGCCGCATGCTCGGGCTGTCCTTCAAGATGAGCTGCATTAACGAAACCATACGTCGCCGGCAATCCCGCGGCGTGGATCGCGGAAATGATCTTCGAGATCACTTCCATTCGCGACTCGCCGGGAGGGAGCGGGCCATGCACTGGCAGGTCGTCGAAAGTGAAGGCAATTTTCAGCTCAGGATCGGGAGAAGAAAAAAGCGAGAGCGGAACCGCGTCGGCCATCGCCGCATATCCGGCCGGAGACGGATGAAGATGATCGCCGGAGTCGTAGGCGGGGAGCAAGCGATCGGGATGCTGAGGGTCGCGCGTGATTTCGTCAAAATCGAGGACGGCATCGAAATGCCCAGGACTCCGAATCCAGTGATTCACGGCTTGCCGGTCCGCTTCGCTGGCCGGTCCGGGATGATAGTAATCCGAGCCGGTAAACGGCATGATCGTCGCGCCAATGACCTGAATGTTCGCGGTGTGAGCCCGCACGATGATCTGTTCATAGGCGGCTATCATGCGCTGCACGAGAGAATCATGGGAAGACTGAGAAACGTTCTCCCCACGCCCAAGCATGCCGATGTCGTTGACTCCTTCCAGAACGATCAGGGAACGCGCGCCCGCCTGCGCGAGCACGTCGTGGTCGAAGCGCGACAGTGCGTTCGGACCCAAGCCATCCGTGAGCAGGCGATTGCCGCCGATTCCCTGATTGAGCACGGCGAAATCGCGAGTTGCAGCGGAGGCCTGGAGTCGCTTCGCGAGAACGTCGGTCCATCGGTCGTTGCCATTTGTAGTCGCGCCGTGTCCGTCGGTGATGGAATCGCCGAGGACCACAATTCCAGCCGCGGGTTCGGCCTCGATATCGATTCCCGCAATGTAATACCAGTGGTCGACGGCCTTCGCACTGGGCATATCGGGCGCAGTGACTGCGTCTCCGTGCGTGAAGTACGAAGTCGCCCGCGAACCCGGGTGTCCGGTTTGTTCGGTTGGCGTGGAGTCGAGGTGCAGCGTGATCGCGAGATCGGAGAGCGGGTCCGCCTTGAATGTAAGCGGATCGGAAAGATAGTCCGCGTGCGGAGGAATCGTGACCTCGACCACGCCAGAAAACATCACCGCTTTATCACTATCCGCGATAATTTTGGCCGAACTGGGCGAGACCGGCTTGGCAACATGAACGCCTGTCAAATGCAGCGGTGTGCTGCCAAAGCGATTCGAGAGGTGCAGCCGGATTTCGTTTCCCCCGATAGATAAATGCACGATCTGGCGCAGCGTGCAGTCGCGGAGATCGTCGGGAGCCAACGCGTTATTCGGTTCTACCAATTGCTGCGACGCCGACCAGGAGCCAACCCAGCGCTGGACCTGGCGTCCGCCGCCGGTAAATGCGGGCGCAACCATCGCGAACGAAAAGAACGCGGCCAGTGGAAGCGCGGTACGCGCACAATTTCGGCTATTTAGGAACATCGCTGCGAAATCATATTAACGCTGGTGAGCCACGGAATGTTCGCCAGGCGCAGGAAAATCAAGATCTTCACGAACGAGTTATGAGATTGTAATCCGGAGTTTCAATTTTTACCTTAGGCCTACCGATAGGAAGAGCTCTATCCCCGCCTCTCCTTCCAAGGACTTTGCTTTTCTGCATCAAGGATAAATGTTTTCCACGCCGAGGCCGATAGACCGTTATAGAGGGACCAGTGCGTTGACGGATTTTTGCAATGCCTTGTTGTGCATGGATGCCGAGGGCCGAATCGTATATGCCAACGACACAGGAAGTATTTGGCTGCATTGTCGGCCGGAGCAAAGTTTTGCGATCTCGTTTGCCGCTCCATCTGTCCACGCCAAGACGAGCTGGCGGGACGTTTGGAAGCAGCTCCAAATCTCGGGATCATGCAGGGTCGAGATGGAATCGCCAGCCCGCCGAGGGGAGATAACCAAAGCTCATTGGATACTCCACTATGCTCGATTCGGAGAAAAAGAATACGCCATCGCGTTTCCGTGTGACGTAGCGGGAAAACGGAATGGGCAGATATCTCCTTTTCGCCATCAGGCCAATTTCCAAGCCATTTTCCACGGGGTCGAAACCGGAATCCTCATTATTGATCCAAAAAATCATCGTATCGTCGACGCGAATCCGATTGCTCTGAGATTGATCGGCGCACCGCTCGAGGAAACTGTCGGCGCCGTTTGTCACCGCTTCGTCTGCCCCGCCGAAGTTGGAAAGTGCCCGGTCACGGACTTGGGACAAACCGTCGATAACTCCGAGCGCTTTCTTCTGACCGCCAGCAGCGAACGGCGTTCCATTATCAAAACGGTGCAGCCGGTCGAATTGGATGGACGCAGTTATCTGCTCGAAAGTTTCTTGGATATCACCGAACGAAAACGTGCGGAAGAAGTCCTCGAACAGCGCACGGCCTACCTGAACACTCTGATCGAAACCAATCCGCTGGGAACGGTCGTGTTAGACAAAGAACAACACGTGGAGATGTCGAATTCGGCCTTTGAAAAAATGTTTCTCTATTCTCGTGAGGAACTGCTGGGCAAGAGCATCCACGAATTGATCGTGCCCCAGGGATCAGTCGAAGAATCGAACGATTTCAAACGGGAGTGTCTGGAAAAGAAAGGCATACAAGGTACGAGCCAGCGTCGTCGCAAGGACAATACTCTCGTGGATGTTGAGATCTACGGCGTGCCTCTCGTCATCGGAGGTGAAGCCCACGGCATCTTGGCGATTTATCAGGATATTACCGCCCGCAAGCAGATCGAAGCGGAGCTGCGCGACAGCGAAAACCGATTTCGCACTGCCTTCGAAGACGCTCCCTATGGCATGTGCATGACCGATTTGAACGGGCATTTCCTGCACGCCAATGCCGCCCTTTGCCGGATGTTGGGCTATTCCGCCCAGGAACTCTTGGCAGGCGCCTGGCAACAGATCACCCATCCCGACGATCTCGAAGCGTCGCGGCAGATCGCAATTCAGTTCAGCAAAGGGGTCGACACGACTCTTGAGATCAAGAAGCGCTACCTGCACCGGCAGGGAAACGTCGTATGGGCGGATGTGAAGATTTCGGTCGTGAAAGACGGTCTGGGCAGGCCCTCCCACTACATCACGCAGATTGAAGACATAACCCAGCGCAAACGCGCGGACGAAGCGCAGGCATTCTTGGCATCGCTGGTCGAGTCCTCGCAGGATGCCATTGTAGGAACCAATCTGGAAGGCGTGGTGGTGAGTTGGAACCGCGGCGCCACCGAACTGTACGGTTACACTCCAGAAGAGATGATTGGAAAGTCAGTCTCCGCGTTTATTCCTCCCGATCGCCCGGTGCAATTGCCGCAAATTCTCGAAAAGATCCGCCGAGGAGAAAGCATCTCCGGTTATGAGACACACCGCATCCGCAAAGATGCAAGGCGCGTGGATATTTCGCTTTCAATTTCGCCCGTCTTCGACAGCGGCCGACAAATCACCGGATTGGCGAGCATCGCCCGCGATATCACTCAGCGCAAGCAGGCCGAACAGGCGCTCGTTTCGAGCGAGGAAAAATTCCGCCAGCTGGCGGAAAACATCAGCGAAGTATTCTGGATGGTGTCTCCCTCTGGCCCCGGGATCCTGTATGTCAGCCCAGCTTATGAACACGTGTGGGGCAGGAGCTGTGAAAGCTTGTATCGCGATTCCAAGTCCTGGGCGGAAAGCATCCATCCCGACGATGTGCAAAAGGCACTGGAAATAAACCAAAGACAGCTGCGGGGCGAGAAAGTCGATTCGATCTATCGCATACGCACGCCCGACGGGGAGAAATGGATTCGGGACCGCGCTTTCCCGGTTCGCGACGCCAACGGCCAGTTAACCCGCATTGTCGGATTGGCAGAAGACATCTCGGAGCGCAAACTCGCGGAGGAACGTCTGCGAGCCTCGGAAGAACGCTATCGCGAACTGTTCGAAAATGCCAGCGACCTGCTTTATACCTTCGACCTTGACCTGCGCATCACCTCCTTGAACCGGCTGGCGGAACGAACCATTGGATATTCCCATGAGGAAGCCCTGCAGATGAACTTGCGGCAACTGCTCGACCCCCAGCAAGCGCACCGTCTGGAGGACGCGATTGAACACTTAGTTGCAGTTCAGGCCCCCAGCAAGATCGAATTGGATCTCAGGGCCAAGGAGGGACGGCGGGTCAAGCTGGAAATGAATCCTCGACTGATCTATCGCGAGGGCAAGCCCGTCGGGATCCAGGCCATCGCGCGCGACATCACGGGGCGTGATGTGGCCGAAATGGAATTGCGCCAAGAACAGAAGCTGGAATCGGTAGGCCGCTTGGCCTCCGGCATCGCTCACGAAATCAACACGCCAATTCAGTTTGTCGGCGATAACGTCCGCTTCCTCGAAGATTCCTTCGGAGAGTTGCAGTCTGTACTCAAGAAGTTTCAGCAACTGTGCAAATCCACCAACGAGCCGCGCTCCGGGCCAGACTTTGGTATGGAACTGGACCGGATTGCAGCCGCATCTGATACTGATTACCTGCTGAAAGAAATTCCCAAAGCAATTGGCCAGACGCTGGACGGGGTTGAGCGGGTCGTTACCATTGTGCGCGCCATGAAAGAATTTGCTCACCCCGAAAGCAAGGGCATGGCGCCCGCCGACCTGAACAAGGCCCTCTCCAATACTCTGACGGTCGCGCGCAACGAACTCAAATATGTCGCGGAGGTGGAAACTGACTTTGGCGAACTGCCTGCAGTGGTTTGCAACGTGAGCGACATGAATCAAGTTTTCCTGAATCTGCTCGTCAACGCCGCCCACGCCATTGCCGATGTGGTAAAAGACAGCGGCAAGAAAGGAAAAATTCGCGTATCCACGTCGCTCAAGGATTCTGCCGCAGTGATAGCGATTTCCGATACGGGAACTGGCATTCCAGAAGGCATTCGCGATCGTATCTTTGATCCTTTCTTTACCACCAAGGAAGTCGGTCGCGGCACCGGTCAAGGGCTGGCCATTGCCCGTTCGGTCGTCGACCGCCACAAAGGCACGCTCACGTTCGACACTGAAGCGGGCAAGGGCACGTGCTTCTACGTTCGTCTGCCCCTTGCTGGTTCCGGAACCGAAACCGTTTGAACTCGGAGAAAGGCTGCTGCGGATTCTCCGTTTAGTAGCAACCATGAGTGAACGTCAGCGGTTCCGAAACTGATTCATCCAGTTTCCGCCATACCCTCAACCCGATACTTTCGTACTCCCGGTTCGCTTATGCGATGCAAGGAACTTTCCGATATTTCTAGAGGCGGGATTGTGTCCTCCGGGGTACTCAGTGACTGCGACTGGCCAGAAAACGAAGATGCGCGATGGGAATACGCCCGATTCGCAGTCGGCGGCGGAGTTATTCATCAACTCGGTTCCGTCGATGCTGATCGGCATCGATGCCGGGGGGTGCATCAATCGTTGGAATCGAGCGGCGGCTCAGACCTTCGGTCTGGAACCGGCGGAGGTGTTAGGGAAACCCCTGTCCAATTGTGGAATCCGTTGGCTGAACTCAGACATCGAAGCGACGATCGGCGATTTACTCCGTTCTCCCCGAAGATTTGTTTGGGATGGCATGCGGTTCGAGAAAGATGGCGAGCCTCATCTTCTCGGCATGACTGTCAATTGCATCGAGGTCCCGGACAGCAAGCGCGGGAACCTGTTGATCGTAGGTTCCGACATCAGCTCCAGAAATAGAACAGAAGATGAGTTGCGAGCCAAGACGGCGTTCTTCGAAGCCCAGATTCAAGCCAACATCGACGGCATCATGGTGGTCGACGAAAACGGGAACATTCTTCTGCATAATGAACGTTTCGGGCAAATTTTCGAAGTACCCCCAGAGCTATTCGAAACCGCTGACGATAATCCCATTTTGAAACATGTGGCTCGGAAGGTGCAGGATTCCAGCAGCTTTGTGGAAAGAGTGAATTACCTTTACTCTCACCGGCAAGAAAAGAGCCGCGACGAAATCAAGCTGCGGGACGGACGCGTGCTCGACCGCTACTCCTCCCCCGTATTCGGAACCGATGGCCATTACTACGGCAGAATCTGGACTTTCCGCGACATTACCGAGCGCAAGCAGGCTGAAGATGCGTTGCGGCAGTTATCGGTTGCGGTAGAGCAGAGTCCCGTCGCAGTGGTAATTACGGATCTTCAAGGCAACATCACATACGTCAATCGCCGCTTTACCGAGTGCACCGGATACCGCGATGAAGAAGTCATCGGGCAGAATCCACGACTGCTGAAATCCGGTCACACCAGTCCAGAGCAGTATCGCCAGTTATGGCAAACGATCACCCGAGGGGAGGAGTGGCGCGGCGAACTTCTCAATAAGAAAAAAAATGGCGACCTCTATTGGGAGTCAGCCGTCATCAGCCCGATCCGCGGCAGCGCGGGCGAGATTTCCCATTTTCTGGCGGTGAAAGAGGACGTGACCGAGCGCAGGCAGGCAGAAAAGGACCTGCGGCTTATGAAGTTTGCCCTGGAGAACGCTGCCGATAGCGTGCTTTGGGCGGACCGGCAAGCCCGTATTCTCTATGCCAATGAGACGGCATGCCGCGTGCTAGGACGTTCCCGTCAAGAACTTACTTCTCTTTCGATCCCGGATGTCGACCCGCTTTTCCCTAGAGAGAAATGGCAAGAGTTTTGGAAAGAGCTCAAAACCCACCGTTCCATAACATTCGAGACCCAGCCGAAGAACAAGGATGGGCGGGTCGTCGCGATTGAGGTCATGGCCACCTATTTGGAATTCGATGGGCAAGAGTACCTGTTGAGCTTCGCACGCGATATCAGCGAGCGTAAGCGGGCGGAAAAGGATCTCCGGCTCACAAGGTTTTCCCTGGAGAATGCTGCCGACATCGTCCTTTGGGTCGATCAGCAAGCCCACATTCTCTATGCCAATGAGACGGCATGCCGCGTGATGGGACGTTCCCGGCAGGAGCTGACGGCCCTCTCGATCCCGGATATCGACCCACTCTTCCCTAAAGAGAGATGGCAAGGCTTCTGGAACGAGGTGAAAACGCGCCACTCGCTGACTTTCGAAAGCCAGGCGACTCACAGGGATGGACGAGTCTTCCAGCTTGAGGTAACGGCAACCTATTTGGAATTCGATGGGCAGGAGTTCCTGTTGAGCTTCGCACGCGATATCAGCGAGCGCCGCATGATTCAGGCGCAGTTGCAACAGGCACAGAAAATGGAGAGCATCGGTCAGCTCGCCGCCGGCATTGCCCATGAAATCAATACGCCGATCCAGTTCGTCGGCGACAATCTCCGCTTCATCAAAGACTCCTGGTCCGGACTCGAATCCCTCATTTCTCTTTGTGAGTCGCTTCCGGGGAACGCCATAGCTGGCGACCACTTGCAGAGGCTGCGCCGCATTCTCGAGGAATCAGACTCCGCCTACTTGCGCGCCGAAATCCCTCGCGCCCTCGAGCAGTCGCTCGACGGCATCAGCCGCGTAGCCAAGATCGTGCGCGCCATGAAGGAATTCTCGCATCCCGGATCCGAAGAGAAGCAACCGGCGGACATCAATCAGGCTATTTTGACCACCCTCACCGTGTCGCGAAACGAATGGAAGTATGTGGCTGAAGTAGAGACCGTGCTGCAGCCTGATATGCAGATGGTTCCCTGCCATATCGGGGAACTGAATCAGGTGTTGCTGAATCTGCTCATCAATTCCGCTCACGCCATCGCGGAAGTGGTGGGGGATGGTCCGAAGAAAGGCAAGATCACCATACGAACGGCGCAAGAGGCCCGATTCACGACCATTTCCGTCCAGGACACAGGAGCGGGGATCCCCCCGGAAATCCAGCCCCGAATTTTCGATCCTTTCTTTACCACGAAGGCTGTGGGCCGGGGCACTGGCCAGGGACTTTCTCTCGCCTACAACTCCATCGTCAAGAAGCACGGCGGCAAGATCTGGTTCGATTCCGAAGTGGGCAGGGGCACAACCTTCTTCATTCAATTACCCCCGGCAGGAGAGGCCGGCTATGGTGTCGAAACGCATTCTGTTCGTCGATGATGAACCCATGGTTCTTTCCGGTTTGCAGCGCAGCCTGCGCTCCATGCGGGAGGAGTGGGACATGGTTTTCGTGGCCAGCGGGCCGCAAGCGCTCCAACTTATGGAGCAGCAGCCCTTCGACATTATCGTGACCGACATGCGCATGCCCGTCATGACCGGAGCCGAATTGCTGGAACAGGTGAAACGCCGCTTCCCGCAATGCTTTCGAATCATTCTGTCGGGTCAGGCCGATCAGGAATCTATCCTTCGAGCCGTCGATCCCACCCACCAGTACTTGGCCAAACCCTGTGACACCGCGGAACTGAAAAAACGCCTGACGCGCGCATTCGCCGTGCGCGGTTTGCTCAAGAACGAAGAACTGCAGGCGATGGTCTCGCGTTTGCAGGCTCTGCCAAGTCTTCCGACTTTGTATCTGGAGGTTACCCAGGAACTGGAGAACAGCGAGCCCTCGCTGCCCAGAATCGTGCGGCTGGTTTCCGAAGACATGGCGATGACTGCCAAGATCTTGCAATTGGTCAATTCCGCCTTTTTTGGATTGCGCTGCCGCATCTCCAATCCCCTACAGGCCGTACAGATGCTCGGCCTTGATACCCTGCGCGCGCTGGTGCTGACCACCCACGTTTTTGACAAGTTCCGCGGTCATACTCTCGGCGATGCGGAGATAAGCTATTTATGGAAACATAGCGTGGCCGTTGCCAACTTCGCCAAGCATATTGCCACGTCCGAAACGGCAGACCGCCAACTGGTCGACGACTGCTTCGCTGCCGGACTTTTGCATGATGCGGGAAAGCTCATCCTCGCCTCCGCCATGGAGAATACCTATCATCGCGTGCTCGAGGCGATTCGAAAAGGCGGCCAAAAACTGATCCCCGCAGAAGCGGAAATTCTGGGATGTAACCATGCCGAGGTTGCAGCTTATCTGCTCGGTCTCTGGGGCCTTCCTGAAGCCGTCATCGACGGTGTGGCCTGGCATCATGCCCCTTCCGGGAGCGTGCAAACGGGATTTTCCACGGCTCTAGTGACTCACGTGGCCACTGTTTTTCACGAGCAGAAGTTACCCTTTTGGATGCAGGATAACATCTCCCTCGATGTCGAATACCTGAACAAGAACGGCCTTGCGGGGCGAGAGCACGCCTGGCACAAGCTGGTGGAGGAGTCCGCTGATTTAAGTGAGAAGGGGGCAGCCAGCCACACCGATGGTACTCAACCGTGATCTGGCCGTTGAGCTACGCTGATGAGAACTTCAACCACTCGTGGATCAAACTGCGTTCCCGAATTCTTTTGCAGAATCTCGATTGCCTTTTCCTCGGGGATGCCCTTCCGATATGGCCGGTCGGAAGTAAGGGCATCAAAAGCATCGGCTGCGGCCACAATCCGGGCATGCAGGCTGATTTGCTCGCCCGCAAGCCCTTCGGGATAGCCCAAGCCATCGAAGCGCTCATGATGCTGCGCCACGACGCAAAGCAGATCCCGAAAGCATTCGATCGGTTCCAGTATCCGCAGTCCCACCTTCACATGGTTCTGCATGATTTCGCATTCCCGGACTTCCAGATCGCCGGCTTTATCCAGGATAGTGGGCGGCACTCCGATCTTGCCGATATCATGCAAGAGGCCACCGCGGTGCACGATGACCTAAACGCGCTCGTTCGAATTTCATGAATCCTCCCCACACGTATATCCATCCAGCGCTGTGTTCGATCTGCAATGCAAGCGCCGCACGCCATCCTCAAAGAATGCAGCGTCAACCGCGGTTGATCCACAGATCTCCATGGTGTGGACCTGCAGCTCTACCGAAGTCGACCAGACACCATCAATCGCAAAGGAATTTTGCAGACCCTCGGGACCGCCAATCGCAACACAAGTTGCCCTAAGTGGTGCTGTGAGTTGAGAGCGAGAGAGCGCAAGATTCCCCTTCTGCCCGGAGCGCTAGTCGCAATCATCGCAAGATGAACCGAGCCATTCATTTGAAGGAGACCGAAGCTGTTTTTCCCGCAAACATTGTGCTCTTGGATTCCCCTAATAATTGCAAGTTGAGAGTTCGCCCTGAGGGCGGGAACATTCGCGATCCAGGCGCGAGCTTTAGCTCTAACGTTCGATGCCTATCATTCCAAGTCATCTCAATTCCCATCCACTCGCTTGTACGATAATTAAAGGAGATTCCATCGTCTTCATAGAGCAAGAATGATCCATCGGCCCCGGGATAGATAAGAATGGTTAGGGGATCATCGATTTTTTCATCGGCGTACTGTTTCACGGGACCGAGCGGCAGAATCGATCCCGCACGAACGTAAAGAGGCAGGGTCTCAAGATCAACCGGACGGGTGATTTCGCGGCCACCATCGAGCCGTTCGCCGTTCCAGAAGTCATACCAGGTTGAGGGGGGGAGATAGACGCGGCGCGAGGTGGCTCCTTTCTCGACGACAGGAGCAACCAGCATGCTCTTGCCCCATAGGAATCCGTCTCCGCATTCGACGGACCTGGAATCGTTCGGAAAGTGCAGCCACAAGGGCCGCATGATCGGCATTCCGGTCTTTGTGCATTCGCGCACGGCGCTGTAGAGATAAGGCAGCATGCGGTACCGCAACTCCAGGTACTTCCGGCAAATCGGCTCTACACGCGTATCGTGAAGCTGGCTTGAATCAGGGATTGCAGCGCCGGAGTAGGTGTTGATTTCAGTTGGCCCGGGATCTCCCATGTTCCATCCCCAGGGCAGTCTCAGCTTCCAGGCGCGGCCGTGGCAACGGAATAAAGGGCAAAAGGCGCCAAACTGGAACCAGCGCACATAGAGTTCCGCGGTAAATTCAGGAGTAGGAACAAAGCCCCCGATGTCGGTGCCCCAGTACGGAATGCCACTCAAAGCAGTATTCAACGCAAC
>Ga0335073_10008333_pt1 | contig 14539 bp, 11 predicted proteins | sample Lox_Sample_22_FD_207093 | JGI IMG/M metagenome (GOLD analysis project Ga0335073, IMG submission 207093) | Soil microbial communities from Loxahatchee National Wildlife Refuge, Florida, United States - Lox_Sample_2.2 | ecosystem: Environmental > Terrestrial > Soil > Wetlands | place: USA... | reverse complement strand
GCGGTGCACCCCGGCTACGGGTTCCTGTCCGAGGACGCGGGCTTCGCGCGGGCCGTTCAGGCCGCCGGGCTTACCTGGATCGGCCCGGGCGCCGACGCGATCGAGTCGATGGGCTCCAAGATCACTTCCAAGAAGCTGGCCGCCGAGGCCGGCGTCCCGGTGCTGGCCGAGCTCGCACCGGAGGCGATCACCCGCTATCCGGTGCTGGTCAAGGCGTCGGCGGGCGGGGGCGGCCGCGGCATGCGCGTGGTCCGCAGCGCGGCCGAGCTGCCGGCCGCGCTGGAGTCGGCCCGCCGCGAGGCCCAGTCGGCCTTTGGCGACGGCACGCTGTTCTGCGAGCCGCTGCTGACCGGGGCCCGGCACGTCGAGGTGCAGGTCCTCGCCGATGCCCACGGAACGGTCTGGACGCTGGCCGAACGCGACTGCTCGGTGCAGCGGCGCTACCAGAAGGTGATCGAGGAGACCCCGTCCCCGGCGGTCACGGAGCCGCTGCGGGCCCGGCTGCTCGCCGCGGCGGCCGCGGTCACCCGCGCGGTGGGCTACCTGGGCGCCGGCACGGCCGAGTTCCTCGTCAGCGACGGGCAGTTCTACTTCCTGGAGTTCAACACCAGGCTGCAGGTCGAGCACCCGGTCACCGAGTGCGTCCACGGGATCGACCTGGTCGCGCTGCAGCTCGGCATCGCCGGAGGGCTGGCCCTGCCGCCGGATCCGCCGCCGCGGGCCGGGCACGCGATCGAGGCCCGGCTGTACGCCGAAGACCCGTCCGACGGCTACCGCCCGTCCAGCGGTGTGCTGCATGTGCTGGACGTCCCGGGCGTCGATGCCCGGTTCGGCCCGCCCGCCACCGGGGCCGGGCAGGGACTGCGGCTGGACTCGGGCGTCGAGGCGGGCAGCGAGATCACCCCGCACTACGACCCGATGCTGGCGAAGCTGATCACGTGGGCCCCGGCACGGGACGCCGCCGCGCGCCTGCTCGCCAGCGCCCTGGACCGCGCCAGGATTCACGGGCCCGCCACGAACCGCGGACTGCTCGTGAGCGTCCTGCGGCACCCGGCGTTTGCCGGCGGCGTGGCGGACACGTCGCTGCTGGATGGATACGACCTGGCCGGGCTGGTGCCCTCGGAGGAGTCCTGCCTGCTCTCCGCGACGGCCGCCGCGGTCGCGGCTGCGGCGGCGAACCGGGCAGCGGCCCGGGCCGCGGCTGGCCTGCCCGGCGGCTGGCGCAACGTGGCCTCCCAGCCGCAGCACGCGTCGTTCGGCGGGCCGCGCGGCCGGATCGAGGTCGCCTACGTGTGGCGGCGCGACGGCAGCATGGCGCTGCCCGGGCGCAGCGACGTTGCGGTCGCGTCGGCTGCGGCGGATCACGCGATGCTCGACGTCGCGGGCGTGCGCTACCGGTTTGACGTTGCCCGGGCCGGTGACGTCGTCTGGGTGGACTCCGGATACGGCAGCGTCACACTGACCCCCCGGCCCCGCCTGCCTGAGCCCGTGCCGGCCAGGGAGGCCGGGTCTCTGGTCGCGCCGATGCCGGGCAGCGTGGTGCGGGTCGAGGCGGCCGCTGGCGAACGGGTCAGCGCCGGCCAGCCGGTGCTCGTGCTCGAGGCGATGAAGATGGAGCACCAGATCGTGGCGCCGGCCGACGGCCTGGTGGCGGACGTCCTGGTCGGCCCCGGCGACCAGGTGCAGGCAGGAGACGTGCTGGCCACGGTGACCGGGCAGGACCCGGCGGCGGAGACGGCCTCCTGAGCCGACACGGCAGCTTATGAAGCGAGGGTGGTAGGGAGTGGAACTGGTCAGCCAGGAAACGGACGGCGAGGTCACGACCGTCACGCTGGATTCGCCAGCCACGAGGAACGCCCTGTCCGCCGCGCTGCTGACGCAGCTGCGCGCGGCGCTGGCCAGCGCGCTGGACGATCCGGGCTGCCGGGTGGTGGTTCTCACCGGTGCCGATCCGGCGTTCTGCGCGGGCGCGGACCTGAAGGAGAGCCGGGACGCGCGGGCCGGACGCGTCGCGGCACCCGAGCTGTTCCCCGAGATCCTGCAGCTGATCTGGGACAGCGAGAAGCCGGTCATCTGCCGGGTGAACGGCAGCGCCCGGGCGGGCGGCATCGGGCTGATCGCCGCGTGCGACATAGCCATCGCCTCTCAGTCGGCGACGTTCGCGTTCAGCGAGGTGCGGATCGGGGCCACGCCGGCGATCATCGCCGTGCCCTGCCTGCGCCGAATGAGCCCGCGCGCCGCCGCCGAGTACTTCCTCACCGGCGAGCCGTTCGACGCACAGCGCGCGGTCGAGGTCGGGCTGATCACCGGCGCGGTACCCAAGATCCAGCTCGACGAGGAGGTTGCCAGGTACGCGGATCTGCTGCTGCGCGGGGCGCCGGGCGCGCAGGCGGTGACCAAGACGGTGCTCCGCGAGGCCAACTCGATGCCCGTCGCCACCGAGCTCGCGCGGATGGCGGAGATCTCGGCCTCGCGATTCGCGTCGGAGGAAGCCCGGGAGGGAATGGCGGCCTTCGCCGAGAAGCGAGAGCCAAGCTGGGTGGCGCGGCGGGAGCAGCAGGGTCCCTAGTCGCGGCCGGGCTGGCGGCACGGCCGGCTGGCCCCTAGTCCCGGGCCAGCCTCCGGTACCGGCCGGCGTGGTAGATCAGCGGGCCGTCCTGCCCGTCCCGCGTCTGCGGCTCGGTGACGCCGAGCACCTCGCCAACGACGATGCTGTGATCACCGCCGTCGTACACCGCGGTGGTCCGGCATTCCATCGCCGCGAGCGCGCTGTCCAGGATCGGGGCCCCGGTGAGCGGCCCGGGATGGTGCCGGACCGCATCCAGCTGGCTGTCCAGCGGCCGGCCGCGGGTGGCGAGCCAGCGTGCCGTGTTCTCTGATGTCTCGCCGAGGACGGAGACAGCCCAGTGCCCTGCCTCCAGCACCGCGTCGTGAAACCGGGCGATCTTCTCCGCACAGAACAGCACGAGCAGCGGCTCCAGCGAAACCGAGGTGAACGCGCTCACGGTCATCGCGTGGGGGACGCCGTCCAGGCTGGCGGCCACCACGACGATGCCCGTGGGGAACGTCCCCGCCGCCCGCCGGAACGCGGCGGCGTCAGCCGGCATCGGGGTGAGATCCGCTGCGCCATCCACTGCGCCGTGCCGCGCCGGTACGCGCGGGCGACCACAGCACGAAGGAGATCAGCACGCCCGCCACCGCGCAGAGCGCGCCGCCGAACAGAAACCACTTGCCGCCGCTGGTATTCGTGATCACGACGCTCCCCCCGGTTGTGCTCGTGGCCAGCACGAACGATGCGACGAACCATCCCACGGCGGGCATAAGACCGCCGAGTGGCCTGCGCATTCCCCAGCCGCCGAGAACGCACGTCACGCCGGTCGCCACGGCGAAGGCCGGCGCGGCCACCGGGAAGGAGCCAAGGGCCCGGTTGTACTGGAAGGAGCCGATCATGCCGAGCAGGATGCCAAACACCAGCAGCAGGACGTAGCAGCCGATGACCACCATGCGCCCATCGCCGGTTCCCGGCGGGCCGGCGTTCGGGTGCGGCTTCGCGGGGCCGCGCTGCTGGCCTGGCACGCTTTCCACGCCAGAAGGCTAGCCAACGCGCGCAAACGGGCCGTCGGCGCGGCGGCTATGCCGCGACCCGGACGGCGTAGCGGCCGAGAGCAGCGCGTCCTCCGGCATCGGCGCCTCCTCTGCCGGCTAATCGGCAGCGCTGAACAGATCCGTCTCCCGTCCGTCCGGCCCGTTTTTCCCGCGCGGCCCGGCCAGCAGGGTGTAGAACTCACGGCCCAGCGCCCGCTGCGCGACGTTGTCCGAGAATGCGAAGAACGGGCTGTCCACGGCGATCTGCGTGGCGTGCGCGCGCATCGCGGCCATCTTCTGCGCCAGGTACGCGCTCGCGTCGATCTCGGTGGTGATGACCTCGTCCGGAACCCCGAAGGGGAAGTCGTCCACGGACTCGACCTGGGTGAAGCTCGGCGCGCCGCCGGGAAGATTTCCGTCGCTGCCGCGCATGGTCTCGATCGCGTCGGCGAGCACGGAGCGCGGCAGCGCCGTGGCGTAGAACTTGCCCACCAGCCCGTCGGCGAGCTCGAAGGCCCGCTTCGCCACCCGGTGCGCCTGGATGTGGTCCGGATGCCCGTAGAAGCCGTTGTCGTCGTAGCTGATCAGCACCTGCGGCCGGACCTCGCGGATCACGCGGAGCAGCTCTCCGGCCGCCTCGTCCACGTCGGCCCGCCAGAAGCAGCCGGGTGCGTCGTTGGTTGGCTCGCCCATCATCCCCGAGTCTCTCCACCGGCCGGGCCCGCCCAGGAACCGGTGATCGGCGACGCCAAGCGCCGCGCAGGCGGCGGCGAGCTCGCCGATGCGGTACTCGCCAAGGCCGCCGTCTGCATCCGCGGCCAGATGCGCAAGCTCCGGGGGGATGATCTCGCCAAGCTCACCGAGCGTGCACGTCACGAGCGTTACGTGCGCTCCCTCGGCGGCGTACTTGGCCATCGTCGCCCCGGTCCCGATCGACTCGTCGTCGGGATGCGCATGCACGAGCAGCATCCGGTGACCCGCACCAGCCTGCCTGCCCTCGCCCCCGCTGCTCGCTGCGCTCATACCGCGAGCCTAGCGACGTGGCGTCAATCCGGGACCTGCGAGGATCTGGTCGTGACCGAAACCGACCGGGCCAGGGCGCGGGACCTAGGGATCATCCCCGGTTCGCTGCCAGCAGGGGTGCACAACGCGATCACCGACGTGGCGGGCGTGCGGGTGGGGCACACCACCCTCGTCGAGGGCAGCGACATCAGGACCGGCGTCACCGCGATCGTCCACGACGCCCTGACCGGCGCCACGTCGCTGAGCGCCGGGCTTGCGGTTGGCAACGGGTTCGGCAAGATCGTCGGCACGACGCAGCTCGGCGAGCTCGGGGAGATCGAGACGCCGGTCGTGCTGACCGGCACGCTCTGCACGTTCCGCGCCGCCGACGCCCTGGTCAGCTACATGCTCGCGCTGCCGGGGAACTCCGGGCTCGAGACGGTGAACCCGGTAGTCGCCGAGACCAATGACGGCTTCCTCTCCGACATGCGCCGCCGCCCCGTGACCGAGGAGCACGTGCTGGCTGCGCTGCACGGGGCGGAGTCAGGGCCGGTCGCCGAGGGCGCGGTCGGCGCCGGCACGGGGACCCGCGCTCTCGGTTACAAGGCGGGGATCGGGACCTCATCACGGACCGTGGACTGCAGTGCGGCGACGGGGCCGGTCACGATCGGCGCGCTGGTGCAGACCAACTTCACCGGAACGCTGACAGTGCTGGGCGTGCCGATCCGGCCCGAGCCGGACGCGGATCCGGCCACGTACGAACCAGGCAATTCGTGCGTGATCGTACTGGCCACCGATGCGCCGCTGGACTCCCGCCGCCTGGGCCGGGTCGCCTGGCGCTCGCTCATCGGCATGGCCCGCACGGGTTCGGACTTCTCCGGCCGCAGCGGCGACTATGCGCTCGTCTTTTCCACCGCACCGGCCGGGGCCGAGGCACTGCCGGATTCCGCTCTCGACCCGCTGTTCGTGGCCGCAATAGACGTCACCGAGGAAGCCATTCTCAACTCGCTGTTCATGGCCGGCACCGTGACCGGCTTCCGGGATCACGTCATGCATGGCGTGCCGCTCGACCGGGTGCGCAGGCTCTGCTCGGCCCGCGGAGTGCGACGAACCAGGGATTAGCCCGGCTATGTACGGCAGCCAAATCCTGCTCGGCCGGGTGGTGTAGTAAGAGTCACACGCTGCGAGGGCCGCCCCAGGGCACGGAAGTGGTATTCAGTGGAATAGGGTTCTCACGGCACGCGGGCGGGCGCCGACAGACAAGGCGCCTACGCCAGCCGCGAAGCGATTCTGATGGTCTCAGGGCGGAGACGTCTATGACGCAGGCACCGGTGGCGCCGACCAAAACCAGGGCGCACATTTCAGAGCGCACGCTGCGCAAGGACGACTGGAAGCGGTCGCCGCGCATCACCGCTGCGCTGCTCGCGATCTGGCTGACCTACGCGACCGTGCACGTCTTCATCGGCAAGTGGTACTGGGTGCCCAAGTACCACTACCTGACGCCGTTCTACTCGCCGTGCGTCAGCGGAGAATGCGTACCCGGGTCGAGCACCCTGGGCCAATGGATCCCGGCGGTGCCGCCGATCATCCCGTACGCCTTCGTATCGCTGGTGTTCGTGCTCGGCTTCCGGCTGACGTGCTACTACTACCGGCGGGCGTACTACCGGGCGTTCTGGCTGGCGCCAGCCGCCTGCGCGGTGCGCGAGCCGCACGCCAGCTACTCGGGCGAGACCAGGTTCCCGCTGATCGGGCAGAACCTGCACCGCTTCTTCTTCTACGCGGCCGTGCTCGTCGGGATCCTGCTCACCTATGACGCCGCGCAGGCCTTCCGCGGGCCAGACGGGAACTTCGGGATCGGCCTCGGCTCTCTGATCATGCTGGCCAACGTGATTCTGCTGTGGTGCTACGCGCTTGGCTGTCATTCGTGCCGGCACATCACCGCCGGACGGCTAAAAAACTTCTCTTCGCACCCTGTCCGATACTGGGCTTGGACGAAGGTCTCGTGGCTGAACGCGCGACACATGCAATTCGCCTGGATCACACTGGGCACGCTGATGCTGACCGACCTGTACATCTGGCTCCTGGCCGCAGGGGTGTTCAGCGACCCAAGGATCTTCAACTGAGGCAGGCAAGGCAATGACTGACATCGAGCGGCTCCCCTACGACGTCGTGGTGGTCGGGGCTGGCGGTTCCGGGCTGCGCGCGGCGATCGAGGCCAGGCAGGCCGGCAGGAGGACCGCGGTCATCTCAAAGTCGCTGTTCGGCAAAGCGCACACGGTCATGGCCGAGGGCGGCTGCGCCGCCGCGATGGGCAACATGAACCCGAACGACAACTGGATGGTGCACTTCCGCGACACCATGCGCGGCGGGAAGTTCCTGAACAACTGGCGGATGGCCGAGCTGCACGCCAAGGAGGCCCCGGACCGGGTCTATGAGCTCGAGGCCTGGGGCGCGCTGTTCGACCGCACCAAGGACGGGAAGATCAGCCAGCGGAACTTCGGCGGGCACGAGTACCCCCGGCTGGCGCACGTGGGCGACCGGACCGGCCTGGAGATGATCCGGACGCTGCAGCAGCGGGTCGTCGCGCTGCAGCAGGAGGACGCCGAGGCCCACGGCGACCCGGAGGCGATGATCAAGGTCTTCGCCGAAACGACGATCACCGAGCTGGTCAAGGACGGGGAGCGGATCGCCGGCGCGTTCGGCTACATCCGCGAGACCGGCAAGTTCGTGCTGTTCGAGGCGCCCACCGTGATCCTGGCCACCGGCGGGATCGGGAAAGTCTTCAAGGTCAGCTCCAATTCCTGGGAGTACACCGGGGATGGCCACGCGCTGGCGCTGCTGGCCGGGGCCACGTTGCTGAACATGGAGTTCGTGCAGTTCCACCCCACGCACATGGTGTGGCCGATCTCGGTGCGCGGGCTGCTGGTCACCGAGTCGGTCCGCGGCGACGGCGGGGTGCTGAAGAACTCCGAGGGCAAGCGGTACATGTTCAACTACGTGCCCGACGTGTTCCGGGCGCAGTACGCGGAGACCGAGGAAGAGGCCGACCGCTGGTACACCGACCCGGACCACAACCGGCGCCCGCCGGAGCTGCTGCCCCGCGACGAGGTGGCCCGTGCGAACAACGCCGAGGTCAAGGCCGGCCGCGGGTCGCCGCACGGCGGCGTGTTCCTTGACATCGCGTCGCGGCGGCCGGCCGAGGAGATCCTGCGCCGGCTGCCGTCGATGTATCACCAGTTCAAGGAGCTGGCCGACGTCGACATCACCAAGGAGCCGATGGAGGTCGGCCCGGCCCAGCACTACGTGATGGGCGGCGTGGAGGTCGACCCGGACACCGGGGAGTCCATCGTTCCCGGCCTCTTCGCCGCCGGCGAGGTGTCGGGAGGCATGCACGGCTCGAACCGCCTCGGCGGTAACTCCCTGTCGGACCTGCTGGTGTTCGGCCGCCGCGCGGGGATGGGCGCCGTCGAGTACCTGGACGCGCTCGGCGACGACCGGCCGAGGGTGAGCGACGCGGACCTCGAGGCAGCCAGGGCGGAGGCCCTGGCTCCGCTGGAGCGTTCCGGCGGGGAGAACCCGTACACGCTGCACGCCGAGGTCCAGCAGACCATGGGCGACCTGGTCGGCATCATCCGCAAGGCAGACGAGATCAAGACGGCGCTTGCCGAGCTGGAAAAGCTGCGTGCCCGGGCCGCCAACGTCAGCGCCGAGGGCGGCCCGGCCTACAACCCGGGCTGGCACCTCGCCCTGGACCTGCGCAACATCCTGCTGATCGCGGACTGCGTGGCCGAGGCGGCGCTGGAGCGCCAGGAGAGCCGCGGCGGGCACACCCGGGATGACTTCCCGGGGATGTCGCCGGAATGGCGCAAGATCAACCTGGTCGCCGCGCTGGACGGCGACCAGGTGACGCTGAAGAAGCAGCCCATGGCTGCGATGCGCCCGGACCTGCTGGCCCTGTTCGACCGGGATGAGCTCAAGAAGTACTACACCGAGGCGGAACTGCCGCCGGAGCCCGAATCGGCTCAGGCGCCGGCCAGCGAGGAGAAGAGCTGATGGGCGAGAAGGTAGCGCTCCGGGTGTGGCGGGGCGATGCCGGGCAGGGGCAGCTGACTGACTACCAGGTCGAGGCCAACGAGGGCGAGGTCCTGCTCGACATCCTGCACCGGCTGCAGGCAACCCAGGCCGGCGACCTGGCCGTCCGCTGGAACTGCAAGGCCGGCAAGTGCGGGTCCTGCTCGATGGAGATCAACGGGCGCCCGAGGCTGGCCTGCATGACCCGGATGTCGATCTTCGAGCCGGGCCAGCCGATCACGGTCACGCCCCTGCGCACGTTCCCGGTGATCCGGGACCTGGTGACGGACGTCTCGTTCAACTACGCGAAGGCCCGGCGGATCCCGTCGTTCGCCCCTGATCCCTCGATCGGGCTGGGCGAGTTCCGGATGCAGCAGGTGGACGTGCAGCGGTCCCAGGAGTTCCGCAAGTGCATCGAGTGCTTCCTGTGCCAGAACGTCTGCCACGTGATCCGCGACCACCCGGAGAACGAGCACCCGTTCTCCGGCCCCAGGTTCCTGATGCGGGTCGCGGAGCTCGAGATGCACCCGGCCGACACGGCCGACCGCCGGGAGATCGCCCAGGACGACTTCGGGCTTGGCTACTGCAACATCACCAAGTGCTGCACCGAGGTCTGCCCGGAAAACATCAAGATCACCGACAATGCGCTCATCCCGATGAAGGAGCGCGTGGCGGGGCGGAAGTACGACCCGCTGGTCTGGCTCGGATCCAAGATCAGCCGCCGCCCGCGCGACGCACACGACACCCCGGCCGTCCCGGGGAAGAGCTAGCAAGCCCAGAGCGGAACCCGCAGAAAGGAGCGGCGGTTCCCTGGGCCAACAGGGAACCGCCGAATGGAAGTCCCTCGGATCAGGAGGTCCTCCGACTATGAGCCTAGTGGCCAGCCGACCCGTCCAGCCCCTCTTCAACTTGTGTTTTGCAACACGTTTTGTCCGGCTGCGGTGATCGTGATGCTGCATCCTGCCGGTCCAACGGCCGAGCGTATCGCCTTGATCGTCCCCGTGACCGTGATAAGCCTGCTCGTCGGGTTGCTGTGGCTAGCAGGTCTGGCATGCGGCAAGGACAGGCGCAAATACGTGACGGAAATCAGCCGTCAGGCCATGGACGCAATCATTTCCATATGGCAGGGCAGGGGCCCTTCAGAACTCTCTGCATTAGCCTCCTCGCGTCGCGCGACTGCGCCGGATACCGCGCTACCCTCTGCCAGGCCTGGATCCGCCATGAAACCTGGACGGCCCTCGTCGGGCCGTGTGGCCCGCTCCAGCGGTGAGGATCTGGGAAGGAGAGCCGAGTCGGCATCCGGGCAGAAGACATCGCCATGAATATCCGGTCCGGGTCGAGGGAGTCGCCGGGTGTGATCGGTTGATGATGAATATTCTGGCTGGCGCGGGGCCTTGGGCCTGTTGGCGGAGCGAAGGGTTGCTATGTCGCACATGACGTACCTCGAGGCCTCGGTTGTGGGCCTCATCCAGGGCGTGACCGAGCTGTTTCCGGTATCCAGCCTCGGTCACAACGTCCTCATCCCCGCGCTGATCGGCGGCAGCTGGGCTACTGACCTGAACGTAGCCGCGCCCGAGTCGCCCTATCTGGCGTTCATCGTCGGGCTCCATGTGGCGACCGCGGTCGCGCTGATGATCTACTTCTGGCGGGACTGGGTCCGGATTATCGGCGGCTTTTTCAGCTCGATCAGGGACAGGGAGATCGCGACCGTCGACCAGAAGATGGCCTGGATGATCATCCTGGCCACGGTCCCGGTCGGCCTGGTCGGCCTCGTCTTCGAGCACGAGTTCCGGGTGCTGTTCGGCAAGCCGATCAGGGCGGCGATATTCCTGGTCATCAACGGCCTGATCCTCTACGCAGGGGAGCGGTTCCGGACGAGGAAGTCGCTGGCCGCCGACGCGGAGCAAGCCGCCGAGAACGAACCGGTCAGCGCGCCGGCGGTGGTGGCCGATGCCGTGATGGCAGACTCGGTCGCGGGAGATACCCGCGCCGCGCACAGCTCGCCCAAACCCGCGGTCGCCGCGCACGCCTCGGGCCAGCGGGCCGTGCGGCAGCAGGAGGCCTCACGCGCGGTCCAGGCCGACCGCCGGCTGGTCGCGATCGGCTACTTGCAGGCGCTGGTCATCGGGTCGGCGCAGATACTCGCGCTGCTGGCCGGGATCAGCCGGGACGGGGTTGTGATGGTGTCCGGCATGTTCCGCGGCCTGTCGCGGCAGGACGCGGCCCGCTTCTCGTTCCTGCTCTCGACGCCGGTGATCCTCGCGGCCGGGGTGCTCAAGGTGCCGGACCTAACCGGGCACCTGGGCAACGGGATCCACGGGCAGATCCTGGTCGGCAGCATCCTGTCCGGCGTGGGCGCCTACCTGTCCGTGCGTTTCCTGATGAAGTACTTCCAGACGCGCACGCTGACCCCGTTCGCCATCTACTGCCTGGTTTTTGGTCTGGGCAGCATCGTCTACCTGTCGGTCAAGTAGGCGCCTCGCCCCCGGCCGCTCCGGCTGGGGTGCCTATTCGCCCCGGGAGCGGCGGGCGCGTGTCCGGGCGCGCTCCTTGGCATCGAGCACGGCCTTGCGCAGCCGAACCGTGGACGGTGTTACCTCGGCGCACTCGTCGTCCGCGCAGAACTCCAGCGCCTGCTCCAGCGACAGCAGCCGCGGCGGGATGAGGCGCTCAAGCTCCTCACCCGACGACTGCCGCACGTTGGTCAGCTTCCGCTCCTTGGTGATGTTGACGTCCATGTCGTCGGAGCGGGTGTTCTCACCGACGATCATCCCCTCATACACCTCGGTCCCCGGCTCCACGAACAGCGTGCCGCGCTCCTGCAGCGAGAACATCGCGTACGGTGTGGCCGGCCCGGACCGGTCTGCGACGAGCGAGCCGGTCGGCCGCATCCGCATCGGCCCCGACCACGGCTCGTAGCCGTCGAAGACGTGGTGGGCGATGCCGGTCCCGCGGGTGTCGGTGAGGAACTGGGTGCGGAACCCGATCAGCCCCCGGGCAGGAACCACGAAGTCCAGCCGCACCCAGCCGGTCCCGTGGTTGGTCATGCTCTCCATTCGCCCCTTGCGCTGGGCGAGCAGTGAGGTCACCGCGCCGAGGTACTCCTCGGGCACGTCGATGGTGAGCCGTTCCACGGGCTCGTGCCGGGCGCCGTCCACTTCCCGGACCACCACCGTCGGCCGGCCCACGGTCAGCTCGTAGCCTTCCCGCCGCATGGTCTCCACGAGCACGGCCAGCGCGAGCTCGCCCCGGCCCTGCACCTCCCAGGTGTCCGGCCGCTCGGTGGGCAGCACAACGATCGACACGTTGCCGACCAGTTCCCGTTCCAGCCGGTCCTTCACCATCCGCGCGGTGACCTTGCTGCCCTTCTCACGGCCGACCAGCGGCGAGGTGTTCACGCCGATCGTCATCGAGATCGCGGGCTCCTCGACGGTGATCATCGGCAGGGGCCGGGGGTCGTCGAGGTCCGCCAGCGTTTCGCCGATCATGATGTTGCCGATGCCGGCCACCGCGATGATGTCACCCGCCGACGCGGATCCGGTCGGCACCCGTTCCAGCGCCTCCGTGCGGAACAGCTCGGAGATCTTGACCCGCTCGACGGAACCGTCCCTGCGGCACCAGGCCACCTGCTGGCCCCTGGTGATCTGCCCGCTGTACACCCGGCAGAGCGCGATCCGGCCCAGGTAGGACGATGCGTCGAGGTTGGTCACGTGCGCCCGGAGCGGCTCGTCCGGGTCGAAGGTGGGCGCGGGCACGGTGTCCCGCAGCACCGCGAACAGCGGCTCCAGGTCGGGCGAGTCGGGCAGCGTGCCGTCGTCGGGCCGGTGCAGCGATGCCCGGCCCGCCCGCGCCGACGCGTACACGATGGGGAACTCGATCTGGTCCTCGGTGGCGTCCAGGTCCAGGAAGAGCTCGTAGCAGGCGTCCACGACCTCGGCGATCCGCGCGTCGGCCCGGTCCACCTTGTTGATCACGAGGATCACGGGCAGCTTCGCCTCGAGCGTCTTGCGCAGCACGAACCTGGTCTGCGGCAGCGGTCCCTCGCTGGCGTCGACCAGCAGCAGCACCCCGTCGACCATGGAGAGCCCGCGTTCCACCTCCCCGCCGAAATCCGCGTGGCCGGGCGTGTCCACGATGTTGACCGTCAGGCCGCCATGGGTCACCGCGGTGTTCTTGGCCAGGATCGTGATGCCCTTCTCCCGCTCAAGGTCGCCGGAGTCGAGCACCCGCTCGGCCACCTGGGCGCCGGCGCGGAACGCACCGGACTGCCACAGCATCGCGTCGACGAGCGTGGTCTTGCCATGGTCGACGTGCGCGACGATCGCAACGTTGCGCAGGTCATCGCGGGTAGCAAGGCGGGCGGTAGTAGTGGGCATGCGGGAAGGCTCCGTGTTGGACAAGGGATGCGCCAGAGAACGGCGCTACCAGCTTATTCGTTCACTCACTCAGAACGAAAATTGCGTGCCTGATCTTCCGCTCAAGCCGGTCATGCCGGGACCAGCGTGACGCGGCCGCCGAGGGTGCGGCGCGGCCACGGCAAGCGATAGAACATAGATTCGATTCTTGGTAAGCTGGCGACGTGTCAGAATACGTTCCGCCGGGGTGGCCGACCGGCGTCCATCCTCCGGGCAGCGAGGAATTCGAGCAGACGGCTGTGGCCTGGCTGCTCGACGTGGTGCCGCCCGACTACCGGCTGCACGGCGTGCTGCGCAGGCACCCGGTCGCGCTGGCGGCGCTGGCCAGGCACCACCTGGCCGCATGCGTGGCTGGCGCCCGCGAGGGATACCGGACGGCCCGGGCCGAACTCGGTAACCGCCTGCCGCCCGGCAGCATGGACGCCGTGCTCGATGCCTATCGCACCGAGGGCATCCGGCTGGTCGAGACCGCACGCGCCGTCGACCTGGTCGGCCGGGCGCTGCGCGGCGAGGTCTTCGCGCCGCAGCTTGCTGGCACCCAGGATGAGGATCGCAGCGCGGCCAGCAGGCGCGGTGGGCCCGGCAGGCGTGCCACCGGGCAGCGCGGCGCGAGCGGCCAGCGCGGCGCGAGCGGCCAGCGCGCTCGCGGGGGCAAGCGATCCAGTGCCAAGGATCGGGCCGACGGTCCCAGCGAGGCTAAGACGGCCAAGCAGCGCTGAGCCTGGCCTGCTCGAGCACCGGCGCCGACTGGTCGGCCAGGTCCTGCAGCCGTGAGGCGTCGCTCTCGCTGAACCGGCCGGGCTCCGCGGCGGCGGCCGCGAGCACGCCGGTTACCCTGCCGTCGACCATCAGCGGGACCGTCACGAGCGAGAGCGCCCCTCGGGCCAGGGCCCTGGCGGCGCTGGCCGGGAGCCCGGCCCGGCCCGGCGCGGACCGGCCGCCCTCGGCCGCGGCCGCGCGCACCCGCATCTCGTCGCTGTCCCCCGCGTTCATGATCTCGCCGCCCTCCTCCGCGTGCAGGAGGTAGGCGGTGTCGGCGCCGACGGCCTCGCGTGCCGACTCGACGGTGCTGACGAGCAGATCGTCGAACCCGGCCGGGCCGGCGCCTTCTCCGGTGCGGGGAGCCGGGACCCCCGGCTCTGGTGGGTTCTCCGCCGCTGCCAGGCCCGCAGCGGCCGCGTCCGCCTGCCCGGGCAGGGTAACCGGCGCCGGGACCGGCGCAGCCGGCCGGCCGAGCCCGGCGAAGTCCAGCCGGAACCACACGGCCTTGGCCGCCCTCGCGTACGTCACGCCCCAGGCCGACGCGAGTTCGGACGGCAACTGGAGCCCGCGGCCGTTGGTTCGCTCCGCCGCCTCCGCCGCGGAGTGCGGGCGGTCCGGGCGGATCTGGGCCGGGCGCCGGTCCAGCACCGCGATCTCGACAGCCCCGCCCGAGAGATCTCCCAGCAGCCTGCAGGTGACCTGCA